>WPCJ01156878.1_pt1 | contig 21834 bp, 18 predicted proteins | sample 5399831 | NCBI WGS metagenome assembly WPCJ01 (sample SAMN12869470, study PRJNA574797) | sludge metagenome | isolation source: wastewater treatment of pH10 | place: China:Beijing | collected 2019-05-20 | reverse complement strand
TGAAGGTGCTGCCGCGCCCGGGCTCGCTGTTGAGGATGATGGAGCCGCCCAGCAGCCGCACCAGCTGGCGCGAGATCGATAGCCCGAGGCCCGTCCCGCCATATTTCCGGCTGATCGTGCCGTCGGCCTGCTGGAAGGCCTCGAAGATGCTCTGCTGCTGCTCCCTGGCGATACCGATGCCGGTATCGGTGACGGCAAAGCTCACCGTCCCGTCGTCGCCCGGCTGGATCGACAGGGTGACGCGTCCACTCTCGGTGAACTTGATCGCGTTGGACAGCAGGTTCTTCAAGACCTGCTCAAGCCGCTGCGGGTCGGTCTCGATGGTGCGTGCCACGGCGGGCGCCACCTCCACCGCGAACGCCAGATGCTTGTCCTCGGCCAGGGGCTGGAACACCTGCCGCAGGTTGCCGACCAGCCGTTCGACCGCCACGGTCTCGGGCCGGATCTCGACATGGCCGGCCTCGATCTTGGACAGATCGAGGATGTCGTTGATCAGGTTCAGCAGGTCGTTGCCGGAAGACTGGATGGTCCTGGCATATTTCACCTGCTCGGCGGTGAGGTTTTCCTCGGGGTTGTCGGCAAGCAGCTTGGCGAGGATCAGCGACGAGTTCAGCGGCGTCCTGAGCTCGTGCGACATGTTGGCGAGGAAGTCGGATTTGTACTGGCTGGCCTGTTCCAGTTCGCGCGCCTTCAGCTCGACCGCGATGTTGACGCGCTCCATGTCGTCCCGCTGCGTCTCGAGCTGCTGGGCCTGTTCCTCGAGCTGGGCATTGGTCTGCTCCAGTTCCACCTGCTGCTGCTCGAGCCGGGCCTGCGATTCCTTGAGGGCGCGGCTCTGCTCCTCGAGCTCCTCGTTGGAGACCCGCAATTCCTCGCTCTGGGTCTGCAGCTCCTCGGCCTGGCGCTGCGTCTCCTCGAGCAGGTTCTGCAGTTCGCCGCGATAGGTGGCCGAGCGGACGGCGATCGCAACTGCCTCCGATGCGCGATCGAGCAGTGCGACGATGCGATCGTCGACCGGCTTCAGGAAGCCCAGCTCGAGCACCGAGTTGACCTGCTCGTCGACCAGCCCGGGAACGATCGCGAGATGCCGGGGCTTGTGCTGTCCCAGTGCAGAACCAAACGACAGGTAGCCATCTGGCACGTCGTCGACGACGATCGGTCGTCTTTCGTCGGCGGCTCGCCCGAGCAGGCCCTCGCGAGCACCGATCTTGCTCGGAATGGGCGCGTCGCCCGGCACGCCATGCACCGAGGCACGCAGGAAGTTATCCCCGCTGCTGACGAACATGGCGCCGGCGACGGCGCCGGTATAGCTCGCGAGAAAATCGAGAATGCTGTTGCCCAGCTGCTCGATCGGGCGATCGCCCATCATGGCGGTGCCGAGCCCGACTTCGCCCGACTGCAGCCATTCCTCGCGGCGGCGCGTCGCGGTGGCGCGCCGGACGAGGAAGGCGATGATCGCGGTCAGCAGCAGCCCCAGGATGCCGGAAAGCAGCGTGCTGAACAGCGCGCGCTGCTGCGCCCCGTCCATTTCGGCGAGGCGGAGGCTCCGAACCCTGGTCTCTTCCTGCGCGATGGAGGCGATCTGCGCCCGGATGGCGTCCATGTCGAGCTTGCCGGCATCCGATCGCACCAGCGACAGCGCCGCTGCCTCCTGGCCGGCGCGCCTGAGGTCGATCGTCTGCGCCAGTTCGGCGAGCTTGGCGTCGATATGCTGGCGCAAAACCACGAGCCGTTCGTCCTGCCCGGAATTGATCGAGGTCATCCGGCCGATCTCATCGAGCTGCGCCGGGATCGACTTGAGCGCGGTGGAGTAGGGCGCCAGGTACGGCTCCTCGCCGGTCAGCAGATAGCCGCGCTGGCCGGTCTCGGCGTCCTGGACCTGCGACAGCAGCTCATCGAGCGAAACGATCGCCTGATGCGTCTGCACGATGCGCTGGTTGCCGATCCGCAGCGCGTCGAAGTTGAGATAGGCCACCACGCCGCTGGCGACGAAAAACACCAGCGCGGCCGCGAGGCCAATGGCGACGCTGAGGTCGAGGCCGAAGATCTGCTTGGAGGACTGCTGTGCTGGCCGGCGATTCATGGGGCACTCGGGTCGGGTAGGATGGCCCAACCGAGATACACGTCGAACGCCCATAGCGATAGCCGTGGCTTGGGGCAGGGCCACCGAGCCCGTGGACTTTCCGTTTCGGCGATGGCAGGGAGGGGCCAAAGGGGGAGGGCCTCATGCGCATCGCGGTGACCGGCACGCACGGCAGCGGCAAGACCACACTGGTCGAGGATTTCGTGGCGGCTGCCGCCGGCTATGAAGCCGTGCCGGAGCCCTATTGGCTGCTGGTGCAGCAGGGCGTGGTATTCGCCGATGGGCCCGATGTGGCCGGCCTCGAGGAGCAGCTCAAGCAGAGCTGCGCCCTGTTGCTCGCGACCAGCGAGGCGGACGTGATCTTCGATCGCTGTCCGCTCGATTTCCTCGCCTACCTGGATGTGGTGAGCGCCGCCGAGGGGTTTGAGTGGAGCCCCGACGGCAAGCTGCTGCGGCGCGTGGAGGATGCGCTCGCGACGCTCGACCTCGTCGCCTTCGTGCCATTGCAGCGCCCCGACGAGATCACCGTCGCCATCGAGTATCCAAAACTCCGGACACGGGTCGATGCGCGGTTGAAGGCCATATTGCGCGACGACGATCTCGGCCTCCTCGCCGAGGGGCCGCGCCTCGTCGAGGTGACCGGCACCCGGCAGCAGCGGGTCGCGCGGCTGCAGGCCTGCCTGGCCGGCGCCTGATCCGGCTTACTGCACCACCGCGAACATCGGGCCATAGCCGCCGTGCCAGGAGAAATCGTTTCGGCCGAGCTCCGGTTCATAAAGCCCGACGCCCCGTCCGCCATCGAGGAACAGGGCATTGGGGCAACCGAGCCCGTCGCGGAAGAAGCGGGCGAACTCGTGGAAGTTGACGCGTCCTTCGCTTGCCGCAAAGCGCACGCTGCCGCCCTCGCAGACGCCGACGCCGCTGCGCCGGGTACGGTCGGTGGAGCCTTCGATCAGCGCCGGGTGCAGCTTGCCGTCGGCCACCAGCAGCGGGCCGGACTGGGTGGCGAACACGACCTTGCGCTCATTGGCGAGGAAGTCGTCGGTGGTGACGACGCCGGCGCCGTCGGCCGTGAGGTAGAACACACCGTTCGGCTTCTTGTAGAAGTTGGGCACCGGCCCCGAGCTGTGATCGGGGGCGCGCGTATTGGCATGCACCAGCTCGCGCCCATCCTCGACATAGAGGCCGAGCGGCGCGAAATCGGTCGTGTACATGCCGGCATTCATGGCAAAGCGCAGCGTCTTGCCGCTCTCGCCCAGCGACTGGGCCAGCGCCGAGAACGACCGATAGGGCTGCCCGCCGGCATTGCGCCAGAACAGCCGCAACTGCTCATGCGCCGGATCGACGGTGCAGACGATATAACGCGCGCCTTCAAAATCCTCTGGGGCGCAGCTCTGGGCCCGGGCCGCCACCGGCAGCAGCGGCGCAGCCATCGCTATCGCGGCGATCATGGCAAGCATCAGGAGCTTCATCGGCCCATTCCTCTGTTCTCGACCAGTAGGGCCTAACCACCGATTCTGGCAGCATTGGCGCTCTAGCCTCGCTGCGTCCGCCGCCCTCGCGGTTGCGGGCGTAGTGGTGCCTGAGCGGGAACGGCGGCAGCCAGGCTTCGCGGCGGATGGTCCAGAGCTCATAGCTCGGGCGGACCTGATCGGGCGCGTCGAATGCCCCGGCATGCACTTCGACCTCGTCATCGCTCACCGAGAACACCGACGAGCCGCAGCGCGGGCAGAAATGCCGCCCGGCATATTCGTGCGTCGTGCCCTTGATCGTCACCGCGTCGGCGGGAAAGATCGCAAACACCCCGAACAGCGCGCCGGAATGCTTGCGGCAATCGAGGCAATGGCAGATCCCGGTGCGGTAGGGGGCGCCGGAGGTGTTGAGGCGGACATCGCCACAGAGGCAGGAGGCGGTCGGCATGCAGGGCTCCGGTGGGTGGCAGCGTTCAGCCGCACGCTAGAGCCAAATACCCCGTCCGGCGAGCCCGGCCAGTATCCGGCAGTTCAGGCGGATCGGAGCCGCTCGGGAGAGTACAACGCGGGCGGAAGGACGCCGAAGCGCCTCCGGCATCCTTCCGCCCGCTCTTAATCCTGTTGCGTTCGCGTGCGTCAGCGCGACGCGATCGAGATGGCGTCGCGAACCTTGCCCTTCGGCTCCCACTTGATCGAGACCCGCTCGCCGACCTTCAGCTTGGAGAAGTCGCACTTGGGTTCGAACTGATAGGCGTTCCGGCTGGTGAGCGTGACGAGGCAGGCCTTGGCGTCGATCAGCTTGATGGTGCCGCGGGCGGTCCTGAGATGCATCGGGGCCATTGCGACGGGCGCCTGGGCGGCGGGGGCAGGGGTGGTGGGTGCGGCCATGGTGCCGCTGCTGCCATAGCCGGCAGCCATTACTCCGGACGAGGCGCCGAGGGCGGCGACGAGCAGAAGCGGGAGGACAAGATTGCGCATGACAACTCCAATCGGGTTACGGCCAGGCCGACTGATCGTCGACCCTCAGGGCCGGAAGGATCGTAGGTCCGCGTGCTTACGCCGCCCTGTCCGCCACCTTACATCCGTGCAAGGTTGGCGAGGCAGAAACGACCCCGGCCGCCGCCGCCGCTGATCATCGGCGAGGTCCGCTAGAGCCGGATGCCTTTTTCGGCGAGGCCGGCCAGCATCCGGCCATTGAAGGCCCGGGCGATCTCGGGCTGGCGCACCGGGCTGGTGCGCAGCGACCCGCTCACCACCACCGATCCGGCATTGATCTCGTCGATCCCCAGGTCATGCATCTCGCTGGTAATGGCCTTGGCGAATTTCGGGTCGGCCCTGAGCTCGGTGGCCGCCGTCCGCATCTCGTCGATCACCGCCAGCGGATCGATGCCGCTGGGCACGGTGAAGCGCGGCCTGAGCACGCCGAAATTCCGCGAACTGTTCTTCAGCGCCTTGACCGTCGAGAACGGGATCGAGTGCAGCGCCCCGTCGCTGTCGCGCAGCCGCATGCTCCTCAGCGACAGGCTCTCGACCACCCCGGTGCGGTCGCCGGTGCTTATGGTATCACCCACTGCGATGGTATCCTCGGCGAGGATGAAGAAGCCGGTGATCACATCCTGCACCAGCTGCTGCGAGCCAAAGCTCAGGGCAAGGCCGAACACCCCGGCGCCGGCGATCAGCGGCGTCACATCGACCCCGATATTGGCCAGCACCGCGATGCCGCCCAGCACCACCAGCAGGATCAGCACGCCATTGCGCATCAGCGGCAACAGCGTCTGCAGCCGGCTCGAACGGCGCGCCGCCGCCCGCCCGCCGGTGCTCGGCGGCGCCAGCGTGGTGGCGATCCAGGCGTCGAGCGTCACCCAGATCAGCCAGGCCACCGCGACGACGGTTGCGGCGGCGAGCACCGGGCCGGTGACGATCTGCCCGTCGCTGATCAGCCAACCCCAGATATTGAACCCCCAGATGCCGGCGATGGTGATCGCCATGGCAAAGAGGATCAGGAGGTCCGCTCCGATGCGGATCATCTTGAGGATCTTTGCCGCGAGGATCTGCCGCAACGTGAACCGCTGGTAGCGGTAGCGCGGCGAGCGCGGCGTGGTGAGCCGGTGCAGCACCGCAAAGCTGACCATGCCGACCAGCACCACGGCGAACGACCACAGCATCTGGCTCATCACATCATTGTCGCGCTGCCCGGCCAAGAGGCTGAAAATGCTGAGGATCAGAAAGCCATAGGCGACAAGGTGCCAGTGCCGCGCCAGCTGCCTTGTGGCGTTGCGGAGCGGATTGTCCGAGTCCGGCGCGCGGGCGGCCGCGCCGAAGATCAGCCGCCCCAGCGCAATCCGGTGGCGCGAGACGAACGCCAGCATGATCAGCGCGGCGATGCAGTTGAGGATCAGCCCGGCAAAATCGGCGGCCGACCAGCCCAGCACCTGCCGCAGCGTCGGGTCGGCGCTGAGCGCGGCGAAGGTGGCAAAGCTCGCGATCGTCAGCCACCACGGATAGAACCGGCGCTGCCCATAGCGGATCAGCCGCACGCTGCGCACGCTGCCGAAACCGGAGAGCGCCGAGGTCGCCAGATCCGCCGTCAGCATGGCGAGCAGGACCCCGACCGCAAGGCTGGTGAAACTGGTGCTCGCCACCTTCGGCACCGGCAACAGGCTCGCCAGCACCGCCACCACCAGCACCGCCGCTGCCGCCAGTGCCACCTTCAGCATCATTCCCATGGCGAACTTGCGCTTCCGCACGGGCTTGGTCGGCTGCACCAGCCCACGTGTCACCCGGCGAATGCCGATGCCGATCCCGGCAACGATCACGAGGCCGGGCAGGGCCCAGCCGAAGAACTGCAGCAACTGCCCGCTACTGACCCCACTCTGCACCCGGCTGCTGATCTGCGTGCCGGCCTGGGCGAGCTTGCGATCGATCGGCACGCCGAAGGTGGCGGTGGGCAGTGAGCTGACGAAGTCGTCGGACCAGCGGTAGAGGGCACCGACCAGGCCGGTGCTGCCGCCGCTATCGGCCTCCTCCGCGGTGGCTGGCGCGGTCGTCGCGTCAGCCGGTGTTGATCGCAGATGCTCGAGCAGCTGCTCCCGCAGCACCGGATCCTCGAGCACGACGATGAGCCGGTCGACCGCCTCGGACGAAGCCGCCGGGGCCGGGGCCGCCTGCTGGCCATGGGCACTGCCGATCGACAGCATGACAAAGAGAACGGCAATCAGCTGTTTCAAGAGAGTCTCCGTGTGGTCCATCCGGGCGGCAGATGCGCGGAATCGAAAAGGCTGTGTACTAGCCCTTGGGCGAGCAAATTGTCAGCATCGTGCCGAGGTTTAGCCAAGAACCGGTGCGGAGGCTCGTCGGGTGATCCGGCGGTCACCTCTATGTCACAATAGTCCGGTGCAGTAAGCGCGGCGCCGGGGTGGGCAGCTCCTCCCCCAGCGGCAACACAAGGGCGCAGTATTCCAAGGGGTATGGACTTTGCCGGATGAGCGACCCAAGTACTCTCGATGATAATGCGAAGGGGTAAGGAGGCCGGGACATGGCTGACTACAAGGCACTGTTGCGCCAGGCCATTCGTGCGCTGCCGGAAAACAATGCTGCGTCTCGACAGGCTGTCTACGAGCAGACCCGGGTGTCCCTGGTTTCCCAGTTGCGCTCCATCAATCCTCCGCTTCCGGCCCGCAAAATCACAGCTCACCGCCTGCAACTCGAAGAGGGCATACGGGAGATAGAACAGGAATTCTGAGCGGTCAGATCGAGTACGTCTTGCAGTAATGATTTGATCGCAGAGTGGGCATGTCCGGTCTCCCCGGTGCCGGTTACGGGAGGGTGTGCCCGGCGGCGCGGAACAGGCGGTACCATTCTTCGCGCGTGAGAGTGATGTCCGAGCCGGCGGCGCTTTCGCGAACGCGCCCGGGCTTGGTGGTGCCGAGGACGACCTGCAGATTGGCCGGGTGGCGGGTGATCCAGGCAATGGCGATGCCCATGGGGGTGATGGCGTATTTCTTCGCCAGTTCGTCCATCACATCGTTGAGCTCGGCATAGTCCTCGCGATCGCCGATGAACACGCCCTCGAAGAAACCCTTCTGCACCGGCGACCAGGCCTGCAGCGTCATGCCCGTTAGGCGCGAATAGTCGAGCAGCCCGATGTCGCGGGAGACCGACTGGTCGAGCCCGCCCATGTTGGCGGCGATGCCCTGGGCGAAGAGGTTGGCGTGGGCGATCGAGAGCTGCACCTGGTTGAACAGCAGCGGCTGCTTCACTGCCGATTTCAGCAGCTCGATCTGGCCGGGCGTGTGGTTCGACACGCCGAAATGGCGGACCTTGCCGCTGGCGTGGAGCGTGTCGAAGGCCTTCGCCACATCATCGGGCTCGACCAGCGTATCGGGCCGGTGCAGCAGCAGCACGTCGAGATAGTCGGTGCGAAGCGCCTTCAGCGAGCCATCCACCGAGTTAAGGATGTGCTCGGAGGAAAAGTCGAAATAGCCGCGGCGAATGCCGACCTTGCTCTGAATCTGGATCTTCGCCCGGTCGGACGCCGAAAGTTTCAGAGCGTCGCCGAACCGCGCCTCGCAGACGTGCGGCGCGCCGCCATAGATATCGGCGTGGTCCATCATAGTGACGCCGACCTCGACCGCCGCATCATAGAGCGCGCGGACCTCGGCATCGCTCATCTTGGCGATGCGCATCAGGCCCAACACAACGCTCGACACGGTGACGTTGGTATGGGGAACGGTGAAGGTCTTCATGGCGGGAGCCTGTGCTGGCGGAGGGGTGGGAGACGCTCCTGTATCACAAGCGGTGGGTGGCGTGGGCAATACGACGCTCGTCGCGGGTGGGACATGCGAATGCATCCGGCGGCCGGCCCGGGAGTATGGAGGGAAGAAGCGACGGGCCGGAGGGGCGTTTACCCCAGCGGTAGCCTGCAGCAATGACGCCGCAGGTACTCAGACAGCATCACAGACGCTCGGGGTTAGGTTTGGCCCCCCTCAGAAGACACGCCCTTGAGCAGCTCTTCTGCGCCTCTCACAACCTCGGCGATGATCTTGCGCTGGTCATTTGACAGGCCGTCTTTCGCCAAGTGGCGCTTTCCTGCTCGGACCAATACATCAAGGTCGTAGATGTCCAGGTCTGGTGGCTCGCGCATTGTGTATTGTCGCTCAGGCGTTCCAAGGCTGTAACTTACTAGGCCCTTGGCGACCTTGGCCATAAAATCAGGACTGTCCTCAATACCCTGTGACAACCAGGCGCGTGGTTCTTTACTCCCAGCGACATTCGACCAGGCTCGTACGGTGTTGAAGTAGTACGGGGCACTATCGATCGTAGCGTCTTCGCGTGCCTTATGGATTTTCTCGAGCAGGATTTGCCCGAGCGCTGCGAACGTCTCCGATGTGATAGTTGGCCTTTCGCTGGACTCCGCCCGAAATATTCCAAGCTCACGGCCACGGTCGACGAAGACCTCCGCCAGGAAAGCAGTCGACTTCGAGGTTTCAAACGCTCGAAGCAGGTGTTCGCCGGCCAGTTCGGTCCCCCACTGTTCCAACATGTTTCTGATCAGGAAGGTAATCTGCGCTCGCGGAGACAGCTGGAACATGTCTCCGTCCCAGTCGATGGAAATGACGTCCTCTCCAAGTCGGAAAAGGGCATCCAATAGGGCCTGAGTCGGCTCTGCTGGGTGACTTGCTCTGTATTGGATTCGTAGTTCGTTGAGAAGTTTTCCTATCATCAATTCGCCGCGGCTATTCTTTCGGCCTAGGTAGCTGCGAAGGATGCGTTCGATGTCGTCGACATTCTCAAGTCGCGACATAAGGTCATCGACCACGGCTTTAGGTATCGCATCGGTTGATGGATGGAGGCCGAAATAGGTGTCGTAACCAGCTTCGCTACCAACTCCCCGCCGTTTCGACACCTCAATGAGTGCCTCCTCGCCGAATGACTCGCGTCCCTCGAACCATTTAGCGGATTGTGGGAAAAGGACGGACAGAATGCGAAGAACTTGGGCGGCGACGTCGGCGGGGATGCGCCGTCTCAGGAGTTCGACCGCGTCGATCTTCACCTGATCTTCCGAAAGGATGAAGCGACCCTCTGTGAATAGGAAGTCCCTGTTTTCTCTGACCCATGCAAAGGCACCAGCGTCAAATAGGCGGATGCCTTCCATCGCTACGAGATCCTGCGGGTCAATCTCCCCCTCGACAGCTGGCCAGGTAAACTTCAAGGCATTTGAGAGGCGCACGACATCGCGTGGCGACCTTATCCATCTACTTACGCCGTCCCGCACGATATACTGCCACCGTGCGTTGTCAGGCGTGTTCGCTGTCAGAAAGAAGATTTCTTTGTCCAGCAGCGATAACAACGCATTTTTGGACGGTCGTGGGAGCTCGATCTCCTGCTGAACGATCTTTTCTGCGAAACGCGGTCCTATGCGCGCGACCCCGTGATCTAGGGCTTCCCATACGATCTCGCGATCGTACGAGAGGAGATACGTCACATTCGGTAGGCGACCGATACTTTTGACCATCTGCATGATCGACCGCACATGCTCGTCCTCCAGTCGGTCTATGTCGTCGACTGTAACGAGAAATCTCCGTCGGCTCCTAGACAGCTGTTCCTTTAAGCTCTCGTAGGCGGCTTGAAGAGAGGGGTCTTCGAGGTATTTGCCAAGCAGGGCATTGACGGACTTCTTAGCGAGATTTGCTCCAAAGCCTGCGGCCATTCCGGTTGGGTCCACGCTCAACGCCACGGTGGCTGCCGCATCGACTAGGTTGTCGGTCGTGCCATGCACGAAAGAGAACGTTCTTCGTCTGAAGCGCTCCCATTTGCTGTCCTTGGGGCCGAGGCTCTCAGACAGAATCTTGAAGAATGCAGCGATAAGATCTTGATGGCCGGAGACTATCCACGGACGAAAATCGACGTGGTCGATCTGATCGTCCTCATTCTCCTGATTGTGCTTTTGGACGTGCGCCAGAACAAAGTTGATGACAGTAGATTTGCCGGCGCCCCATTGGCCATGAAGGCCGACCACGTAACCGTGCGGTGCCGATAGACCAATCAGTACCTTTGCAACGCGTTCAGCAAAGGGCGCGTAGTTTAGGCGGTCATCCTGCCACGGATTCGTTTTCGGCAGGTCATCACCCAGTATGTGCCGTTGAACCATTCGCCCCCCAGACGATTCATCGTGGCCAAACACTGCCACCATGTGGCTATTGACCATATGGCTCGTACTCTAAGCTTACAAAAAAATAGAGGCCGTGGGGCCTCTATTTTTGGGTCTACCTGTCGCCTGGTCAAGCTATCAGGCGGATGGCTGAGTCATCAACTACACCCAGTCGTCGTCCCGCAATCCTCGCAAACCATGCAGTGGCCCGACACCTTCATCCGCATCGAGTTACAGTTGGAGCACTGATCCCCCGTATAGCCCTGCATCAGCGCCTGGGCCCTGAGCTGCCCCGCGTCCTGCTGCGTCGGCGGGCTCGGGATCGGGTTGAGTTCGGCTTCGTTCAGCACCGTTGGGCTCGTCTCGATCTTCAGCGCCGTCGCGGCCTTCAGTGCCGTAACGGTTGAGGTCTGCATCGAGGCGACGGGGTTGTACGCCGCCGCGGCGGTGAGGCCGCCCGAGACCAGCATCAGGTTCTGGTCCTTCACCTTGCCGCGGGTCATGCCGCGGGAGACGAGGTTCTGCGCCGGGATCGGGGCAGGGCGCTGGCCTTCGCCGCTCTGCGACAGCGCCGTCGGGCTGTCGGCGTGGACATGGGCCAGGTCCTCGCGGTCGAGATAGGAGACGGCGAGTTCGCGGAAGATGTAGTCGAGGATCGAGGTGGCGTTCTTGATCCGGTCATTGCCCATCACCATGCCGGCCGGTTCGAACCGGGTGAAGGTGAAGGCCTCGACATATTCGTCGAGCGGCACGCCGTATTGCAGGCCGAGCGAGATCGAGATGGCGAAATTGTTCATCATGGCGCGGAAGGCAGCGCCTTCCTTGTGCATGTCGATGAAGATCTCGCCCAGGCGCCCGTCGTCGAACTCGCCGGTGCGCAGGTACACCTTGTGGCCGCCGATATTGGCCTTCTGGGTATAGCCCTTGCGGCGGTTCGGCAGCTTTTCGCGCTCGCGCGACACGCGCTCGATGATCCGCTCGACGATCTTCTCGGTCACCTGCGGTACGCGCGCCATCTGGTTGGCGGCGTTCAGCAACTCGACCGCATCTTCGTCCTCGTCGTCCTCATCGGAAACGAGCGAGGCGTTGAGCGGCTGCGACAGCTTCGAACCGTCGCGATAGAGCGCGTTGGCCTTGAGCGCCAGGCGCCAGCTGAGCTGGTAGGCTTCCTTGGCGTCGGCGACCGTCGCGTCGTTCGGCATGTTGATGGTCTTCGAGATAGCGCCCGAAATGAACGGCTGGGCGGCCGCCATCATCAGGATGTGGCTCTCGACCGACAGGAACCGCTTGCCGGTCTTGCCGCAGGGGTTGGCGCAATCGAACACCGGCAGGTGCTCGTCCTTGAGGAAGGGCGCGCCCTCGAGCGTCATCGAACCGCAGACATGGGTGTTGGCGGCGTCGATATCCTTCTTCGAGAACCCGAGGAAGGCCAGGAGGTCGAACGTCATGTCGCCGAGCTGCGCGTCGGTGACGCCCAGAGTCTTGAGGAAATCGGCGCCCAGCGTCCACTGGTTGAAGATGAACTTGATGTCGAAGGCCGACTTGGTCGCGGCGTTGAGCGCGGCGATCTTCTCGTCGGTAAAGCCCTTGGCGCGCAACGTCGAGGGGTTGATGCCCGGCGCCTGGTTCAGGTTGCCGTGGCCGACGGCATAAGCCTCGATCTCGGCAATCTGCGCCTCGGAATAGCCCAGGGTACGCAGCGCCGGCGGCACTGCATTGTTGATGATCTTGAAGTAGCCGCCGCCGGCGAGCTTCTTGAACTTCACCAGCGCGAAGTCGGGCTCGATGCCGGTGGTGTCGCAATCCATCACGAGGCCGATGGTGCCGGTCGGGGCGATCACCGAGACCTGCGCATTGCGGTACCCGTGCTTCTCGCCGAGGTTGAGCGCGTCGTCCCACACCGCCTTGGCGCGGGTCGAGAGCGTATCGTCGCCGATCGAGGCGTGGTCGAGCGCCACCGGGTTGATCGACAGGCCCTCATAGCCGTCGGTCTTGCCATAGGCAGCGGTCCGGTGGTTCCGGATGACGCGCAGCATGTGCTTGGAATTGCGCGGATAATCCTGGAACGGGCCGAGCTCGCCGGCCATTTCGGCCGAGGTCGCGTAGGAAACGCCGGTCATCACCGCGGTGATGGCGCCGGCAATGGCGCGACCCTGCGCCGAGTCATAGGGAATACCCGAGGTCATCAAGAGGCCGCCGATATTGGCGTAGCCGATGCCCAGCGTGCGGTAGATGAACGAGCGCTCGGCAATGGCCTTCGACGGGAACTGCGCCATCATCACCGAGACCTCGAGGACCACGGTCCAGAGGCGGGTGGTGTGCTCGAACGCCGCGACATCGAACGACGAGTCGGCATTGCGATAGGGCAGCAGGTTCACCGAGGCCAGGTTACACGCCGTGTCGTCGAGGAACATGTATTCCGAGCACGGGTTCGAGGCGACGATCTCGCCGGCTTCCGGGCTCGTGTGCCACTCGTTGATGGTGGTGTGGAAATGGATGCCCGGATCGGCCGAGGCCCAGGCGGCATAGCCGATCTGTTCCCACAGGTCGCGCGCCTTGACGGTCTTGGTCACCTTGCCGGCCTTGGTGCGGCTCAAGAGGTTCCACTCGCCATCGGTCTCGACGGCCTTGAGGAAATCGTCGGTGACGCGGACGGAGTTGTTCGAGTTCTGGCCCGAGACGGTGAGGTAAGCCTCAGAATCCCAGTCGGTGTCGTAAACCGGGAAGTCGATATCGGTGTAACCCTGGCGGGCGAACTGGATGACGCGCTGGATGTAGTTCTCCGGCACCAGCGCCTTCTTCGCCGCCTTCACCTCACGCTTGAGGGCCGGGTTCTTGTTGACGTCGAAGCAGTCGTCGCCGGTGCCCTCGCAGTTCACCGCGGCCTTCATGATGGCCTTCAGCGCCTTCGACACCACCTTGGAGCCGGTGACGAGAGCGGCAACCTTCTGCTCCTCCTTCACCTTCCAGTTGATGTAGTCCTCGATATCGGGATGATCGATATCGATCACCACCATCTTGGCGGCGCGGCGGGTGGTGCCGCCCGACTTGATGGCGCCGGCAGCCCGGTCGCCGATCTTCAGAAAGCTCATCAGGCCGGAGGACTTGCCACCGCCGGAGAGCTTCTCGCCTTCACCGCGGAGCTTGGAAAAGTTCGAGCCGGTGCCCGAGCCATATTTGAACAGGCGCGCCTCGCGCACCCACAGGTCCATGATGCCGCCCTCGTTGACGAGGTCGTCGGTCACCGACTGGATGAAGCAGGCATGCGGCTGCGGATGCTCGTAGGCCGATTTCGAGCTGGTCAGCTTGCCGGTGAACGGGTCGACATAGAAGTGCCCCTGGCCGGGGCCATCGATGCCATAGGCCCAGTGGAGGCCCGTGTTGAACCATTGCGGGGAATTGGGGGCGACCCGCTGCGTGGCCAGCATGAAGCAGAGCTCGTCGAAGAAGGCGCGCGCATCTTCCTCGGTAGCGAAGTACTTGCCCTTCCAGCCCCAGTAGGTCCAGGTGCCGGCGAGACGTTCGAACACCTGGCGGCTGTCGGTTTCCGAACCATAGCGCTCAGCCTCGGGGAGCTTGGCGAGCGCTTTCTCGTCGGGGACCGAGCGCCACAGCCAGCTCGGCACGTCGTTCTCTTCGACCTTCTTCAGGATCTTGGCGACGCCGGCCTTGCGGAAATATTTCTGCGCGATGATGTCGGCGGCCACCTGCGACCAGGTCGAGGGGACCTGCATGCCCTCGAGCTTGAACACGATCGAGCCGTCGGGGTTCTTGATCTCGCTCGTCACCGAGCGGAATTCGATCCCCGCATAGGCGCTGTCATTGGCTTTCGTGAACCGACGTTCGATGCGCATCTGTCTATATATTCCCCAATAAAGCGGACAGGAAAGCCCGCGAGCCGCCAAGGACGGCTTCTGCCTCTTTGTATGACGCTGTCTAACTGACCGCTGAAAACGGCCCAGGAGCCCCGTTTGGGACCTTCAGCGAACTGCCGCCGCCGCGTGATCCCGGTCGTCCGTCGTGCCGTCTGAACCAGCCCGGCGCAACCTCGAAAGAATGCGTCCGATGCTTCGAGTCGGTCAATGCCGAGGCATGATCACAACATACAACCGCTAGTGGCATTGCCCGTATCCGACGGCTAAATCCAGTATCTCATATGTGGATTACGGGGAAAAGTTCCAACCCCGATTCGACGCGCCGGAGGGTCAATTTTCGGTACCCGGGCCTCCGATGCCGCTCACGGAATCGGCCCTAAACCTCGGGAATTCAGCCACTCTTTCGCCATCTTTGCGCAGCGCACGAAGATGAGCCGGCAGGCCTAAGTGCGATGCGGTTTTCGGTGCGAATCCTGTCAAGCGCATTATTTCCGTCACAAATCCACGACCATACAGAGCGCCCGATGGTGGGTCGGCACACCATAGGTAGAGGGGCAGGGCGGGCTCGCCTTGGTGACGGAGCGTGATCAGGAAAGTTGCAGACGTTTCCGGTTCGATCGCGCGACCAGGCAAGAAGCTGGAGCTGGAGTGCGTTTCAACGAAACGCAGTCCTGCTCTAGGCGGGTGTGCTGGGGCATGTTAGAGCCACAGGCAGAAATGGCGGGCGATTTGTCCCGCGCGAACGGCTTCTGAGACGGGTTCAGACGGTATGGCGAACGGCGGCATGAAGGACTTCCTGATCGAGATCCTGGCCTGGTGGCGGGGCAACACCTGGGGCACCCGCCTCTGGATCGCCACGCAGGGCGAATATGTCGGCGAGGACGAGACCGGCAACCGCTACTACCGCTCGAGGAAAGGGGCCAAGCCCGGCCCGAACGGCTATGAGCGCCGCATGGTGGTCTATGCCGGCGGCTATGCCGAGCCGACCACCATTCCGCCCGGCTGGTATGGCTGGATGCACTACCGCACCAACACCCCGCCGACCGAGCAGGACTACACCGCGCGCTCCTGGCAGCTGCCGCACCAGCCCAACCTCACCGGCACCGCCGCGGCCTACCGCCCCGATGGCAGCCTTCTGAACAAGGGCGAGCGCCCCAAGGTCACCGGCGACTACGACGCGTGGTCTCCGGAATAAGCCCGACCATCGTCCAGCCCATGCTTATCGTCCGCAAGGCAGTTGCCGTCGTTCTCGCCAGCCTTGCGCTGGCGACGCCTGTGCTGGCGGAAACGATCGCCAATCCGGTCGCCCAGTTCTCGGGCCTCGACAAGATCACCGGCCGCATCACCACGTTCGACGTCTATATCGATGAGACGGTGCAGTTCGGCGCGCTGCAGATCACCCCGCGCGCCTGCTACACCCGGCCGCCCACCGAGACGCAGCGCACCAGCGTCTTCGTCGAGGTCGACCAGGTGAGCCTCAAGGGCTCGATCGACCGCATCTTCACCGGCTGGATGTTCGCCGACAGCCCGGCGCTCAACGCCATCGACCACGCGGTCTACGATATCTGGCTGCTCGACTGTAAGCAGAGCTCCGATATCCCGCCGCCATCGGCAGACGCCGGCGCGGGCGGCTGAGGCGTGAACTCCTGGGATGCCCATGAAGGCACCCGGGCCTGCTCCATCCACGGTGTCACCCCGGCGAAGGCCGGGGCCCATCCTGAGGGGCTTCGGCGGATCACTGCTTGGCCGGCACCCTCGGTACTTATCGCGCGACCTCGTCTTCGTGGCTTCACGAACTGTTCGCCAGCGGAGGTAGGCGCACCAGCACAACCGCAACGTCTCAGGATGGGCCCCGGCCTTCGCCAGGGTGACACCGAGAGTGGGGTAAGCTCTGTGCCAGACAGATAGCCACACATCGCCCACAGCAACCGCGATCAAGTCCGCCCCCCGCGACTTGCGCTTAGCTCCTCATCCGCAACGAGAGGAGCCGAGAAATGCTCAGTACCCCAGAGATCGTAACCCGCCCCGATCAGCCGTTCGCGGCGATCCGCGTCAGCCTCGAGCGCCGCGACATCCCGTCCGAGGCGCCGCCGCTGATCGGCGAGGTGGCCGGCTGGCTGGCGGCCCATGGCGCCGCGCCGGTCGGTGCGCCGTTCTTCAGCTATCTCGAAATGCCCGAGGATGGGCCGCTGGTGATGGAGGTCGGTTTCCCCACCGCGACCCTGCTGGCGGGCGATGCGAGGGTGAGAACCGGCACCATTCCGGCCGGCCGGTTTGCCCGGCTGATCCACACCGGCCCCTATGATGGGCTCTATGAGGCCAATGTGGCGCTCGGCGAGTGGCTCGGCAAACAGGGGATCGCGCACCCGATGCCGGAACAATCGCCCGGGGCGTACGACGCGGCGCTGCTGGAGATCTACGAAACGGACCCGGCGACCGAGCCGGATCCGCAGAAATGGAAGACCGAGGTCGCGTTCCGGCTCGGTCGCTAGCCCGACGAAAAGAGCACCGGTCGGCCCGGGAGAGGAGCCGACCGGTCGAAGTCACCCCGCTCGGGCGAGGATGTCCTTGGCGCCGCTCACCAGTTGGGCCGCGCCATCTGCCGGCGATTTGGCGCCGAAGGCGATCTCCTGGCTGAGCGTGCCCAGCAGCGACAGGCTGATCTCGCCTGCCGCGGACGGAGGCGGCGGCGGGATCGGCCCGAGCAGTTCGCCCAGGTTGGCGAAGAAATCGAGCGTCTGCCGCTCGAGGTCGGTGAGGCCGGCCGTGATGTGCTCGCGCGAGGCCGCTGAGCTCGGAATGCCCCGTTCCAGCCCGAGCAGGCTCGCCGCTTCCAGATCGCGCACGAAGAAGTTGATCAGCTTCACCGCCTCGTCCTTGACCTTGGAGGTTCCGGCGAGGGTCCACATCATCGTCGGCTTGCGGTACTGCCCGCCTTTGCCGCCGGCCATTGCCAGCGGCATGTTGGTGACGGCGAGCCGGTCCTTGACCAGCGCCTGGTAGGCGATCAGCTCGTTCACCCCGGTAAAGCCGCTCGCCGCGCGCCCGGTCACCAGCATGCTGGTGTCGATCGTGCCGGTCGACACCGCCTGCTGCTCCGCCGTCACGCAGGCCTGCTTGTCGCGCAGCTCCGCCCACAGCGTAAACCACTCAGCCGCGTCCGCCGTGTCGAAGGCGAGCTCGCCCTGGGGCGTATAGAGCGCTTTGTCGCGCTGGCGCAGCCAGTTCTCCAGCGCCGGCTCGTTGCCCGACCCATCCTGCAGCATGCGCATCTCGCCATTGGCGGCGTTGAAATCGCCCACCATGGCGGCAAGGTCGGCATAGGTGGTGCTGGCCCCCGGCACCGGCAGGCCGGCGCGTTCGAAGGCGCTGGCATTGACCTGCAGGCAGAAGCCGCCGGCGCCCATGCTCACGCCGTAGAGCTTGCCGTCGACCCGTCCGGCCTCGATCTGGTCGGCATCGAAATCGGCGAGATCGAGCGCGGCCCCCAGATAGTCGTCGAGCGGCGTCAGCGCGCCGCGCTGCGCATATTCGACGATGTAGCGATAATCCATCTGAATCAGGTCGGGTGCATTGCCGCCGGCGGTCTGCGTCGCAACCTTGGTCCAGTAGTCGTTGAACCCCATGAACTCGCTGACCACCGGCGCGGTCCCGAGCTTTTTCTCGAACAGGTCGAACACCGCGAAGGTCCGCTCGGCACGCGCCTGGCCGCCCCAGAAGATGGCGCGGACGCCCTCGGACTGCGCGCGCGCGGCCGGCGCCAGCGCTGCCGCTCCGAGCAGCGCCAGGGCGCCCTGCAGCACGGTTCTGCGACGTATGGTCATGTCGTCTCCTCCTCGTTGTTTTGCGTGTTGTGCTGCGCGCGGCGCCGGTCCTCCCCGGGCGTCGTCGCGAAGTAGGATCTGTACTGGCGCGAGAAGTACTGGGTGGTCGAATAGCCCAGAATCGAGCAGATTTCCCCGATGCTCATCGAGGTGGTCTGCAGCAGGTTGCGCGCCTTCAGGAGCTTGGTGGATTTGACGAAGCTGGCCGGGCTCACCCCGTAGATGCGCCGGAACGTGCGGGTGAAATGCGAGCGGCTGCGAAACACCGCGCCGGCGAGCTCGGAAACGTCGTCGTGCTCGGCCGGCATCTCGAGCACCTTGTTGGCGAGCGCGATCACGTCGCGGTCGAGCCGCGAACTGGGGGCGTCGCCCGGTTGCAGCTGCAGCGCGGCGCTGTGCAACTCGTCGAGAACCGCCCTGAGCAGCATGGCGGTGCGCCGGCCATTGTCGGCAAGCCCTGCAAGCTCGGCGGCATGCAGCTGCACGATCTTGCGGGTCAGCGCATCGATGAACAGGAAGTCGGAAGTCCAGCACCAGACCGGGGGCAGGGGCGCCTCGCCGCGATAGGCATAGTTGAGAAAGGTGACGCCCAGCGGATTGGCCTGATTGTGCGACGCCTGGTAGACGCCGTCGGGCCGCATCACCACGGTCACCCCGGGCAGCAGAGCGACGCGCTCCCCGCCGGGCGTCACCAGCTCGCCTTCGCCGGCCCAGATCAGCCAGATGCGATAATTGTCGACCTTGGTCGGGTCGGAGGCGAAAGACCAGCTCGGATCGCAGCGCATGCGGCCGACCGGCGCGCGCAGCTCCACAGCCGGCTCGGTGCTATCCGATCTCACGGCGCCGCGGTTCAACAGGTCGCACCGGCCCCTTCGCCGCCGAAGAGGGCCAGCCGCTCGGCCTGGTCGGTCGGCTGCGCCGCCTGGTCCATGTAGTGGAACTGCAAGGCCCGGCGACGCTGCGCCGAGTTGTTCGATGGCGTGCCATGCGGCAGCAACCCGTCGAAGAACATGCCGTCGCCGGGCCTGAGCGGAAACGCCACCGACTTGCGGCCGGCCATGTCGGTGTCGCAGATCTGCCAGTCGCGCCGGCGGAAATGGTGGATAGGTCCGAGCTTGTGCCCGCCATCCAGCACCTGCATGCAGCCATTGGCGATGGTGGCTTCGTCGACCGCGATCCACACCCCCACGATGCGGGTGCCCAGCGGGTAGTCGAAAAACGCGTGGTCCTGGTGCCAGGGCTTTTCGCGGCCGCCGCGCGGCGGCTTGAGCAGCGCCATGTCCTGGAACAGCCGCACGTCGCGTTCGAGCAGGTGCCGGCAGATCGCGCCGATCCGTTCGCCCAGCGCGATCGTCGCCAGCCGCTCCTCATGGGGCACGAAGTCGTAGAGCTTGCGCACCGCGTCGTAGCGTTCGACCGGGCTCATAGTCTCGATGCTGTCCTTGTATCCTTTTTCGTAGGAGACCCCGGAGAACACCGGCACGCGCCCCTCGATGAGGTCGTCGATAGCGGCCTTGGCGGCGGCCAGTTCGTCGGCTTGCAGCAATCCCTCGACCGACAGCCAGCCATGCTCCCGGTAGTGCTCGCGCGATGCCGCGCTCAGCGCGGTGGCGATATCCACGCGCGGTGCGGTCGCTTCCGGGTCGTAGAGCCCATCCTGGTAGGTCCCGCCCTGTTCCTGGTCGAACTGCAGCATCATCCGTAACCCGTGTTCACCCGACGTCCCGTCCGGCTCTTTCTGGCACTGATGATCCTGCGGATTGCACGCCGATCCAAGGCTACGAAGTCGGCGAAGTTGTGCACTTTTCGCGCATTGTGCCGGTTCGGCCGGTGCTCTGGGCGCTGTGCTTGACTCCCGCGTCCGAGCAGTATTTAACGATCGTGTTATTTAACGTGTGTGCAAAATATGAACACCGACGCCTTGACCCTCACCTTCTCCGCGCTCGCCGACCCAACGCGGCGGGCGATCTTGCAGCGGCTCAGCGAGGGCGAGGCGTCGGTGAGCGAACTGACTGCGCCGTTCGATATCTCGATGCCGGCCATCTCCCGCCACCTCAAGGTGCTGGAGCAGGCCGGCCTCGTGGCGCGCACCCGGCATGCCCAGTGGCGTCCGGTGCAGCTCAACGCCGCGCCGCTGGCTGAACTCGCCAGCTGGGTCGAGCGCTACCGCCGGCACTGGGACCAGAATTTCGCGCGCATGGATGCGTACCTGGCCGAACTGCAGAAGGGGGATCCGGATGGCCCGAAGCAATAGCGTCACCGCCGAACAGGCAGCCCTGGTGCTGGAGTTCGACCGGCTGTTCGATGCGCCGCGGGCTCTGGTGTGGCGGATGTGGAAGGATCCCGAGCACATGGTGCGCTGGCATGGGCCGGAAGGCTATGCGCTCTTGAGCTGCGACATCGACTTCCGCGTCGGCGGCGCGTGGCGGCGCTGCATGAGCAACGGCCCGGGCCATGCCCACTGGATCAGCGGCTCCTATCTCGAGATCGACGAGCCGAGCCGGCTGAGCTTCACCTACATCAACGAGTATGACGGCTTCGAGACCGTGGTGACGATGGATTTCGTCGACGAGGCCGGCAAGACCCGCATGTATTTCCGCCAGACCCCGTTCATCAGCGCCGAGGAGCGCGATGGGCATGGCTGGGGCTGGAAGAGCGGCTTCGACGTGTTCGACCGCTATGTGGCGCAGTTCATCGACGAGGACTGGCGCCCCAAGGGCCGCCCGCGCAGCGATGGCGTCGCCGAGGACATCGTCGCCGCCAGGCGGCGGGCACTGCAGACCAATCGGGAGGACGACAATGCTCACTCTGCCAACGATCGTTGAGCGACCGGCTCAACCCTATGTCGCCATCCGCAAACAGGTCATCATCCCGTTCGACGCGGTGATCGGCGCCACCATGGATGCAATGTTCGCCGCGGTGAAAGCCAATGGCTTGGAACAGGTTGGCCCCGTATTCTTCAAGTACAACATTGTCGACATGCCCCACCTTGAGATCGATTTCGGCGTACCGGTGGCGACACCGGTAACGAGCGACGGCCAGTTGATCGGCGGCATGCTGCCGGCCGGCCGCTATGCCCAGACCACCTATTGGGGGCACTACGACAACCTGATGGACGTCAATGCCCTGCTGATCGGCTGGGCCAAGCAGAAGGGCATCTCGTGGGACGCTACCACCGCCAGCGATGGCGACCACTTCGCCGCCCGCTTCGAGATCTATCCCAACAGTCCCGAGGAAGAGCCCGATCCCGACAAGTGGGAAACCACCGTCGCCATCAAGATCAGGGAGTGACCCGTGCTGCTGAAGGATCGAACGGCCATCGTCTATGGCGGCTCGGGCGCGGTTGGCGGCGCCGTCGCCAAGGCCTTCGCCCGCGAGGGGGCATGGGTGTTTCTCGCCGCCCGCAACCGCGAGCCGCTTGCGGCCGTGG
>WPCJ01203390.1_pt1 | contig 21872 bp, 18 predicted proteins | sample 5399831 | NCBI WGS metagenome assembly WPCJ01 (sample SAMN12869470, study PRJNA574797) | sludge metagenome | isolation source: wastewater treatment of pH10 | place: China:Beijing | collected 2019-05-20 | reverse complement strand
CCTCGGCGGCCCGCAGTCGAGCCGCCAGCGCGCCGATCGCGCGCGACTGGCTCTCGCGGGTCTCCCCGACGCTGGCCAGCTGGATTTCGTTCGTGGTGTCCGACGCGACGCAGCGCCCTGCCGTCGCGGCGTCGAGGATGTCCGCCGGGACACCGGACTGACCGTAGTCGGCAGCCGTGGCAAGGCGAAGAACCAGCCGCAGCTGGACGCTCGCGGCACGGGCGCCCGAGAGCGCGGCCGGCCGGTCCGCGGTGAGGATCACGTGTACCCCGCTCGCCCTCCCCTGCTGCATGATCTCCGTGAGCTGGGTGGCCACCGCGCTCCGCCGCGGTCCCTCGAGACTCTCAGCCAACTGCGCGAAGCCGTCGATGAGCAGCAATACTCTCGGCTCCGTCGGGGCCCCCGGGACTCCGCTCTCCCGATACGCCGCGAGGCTCTCCGCGTGCGCGGCACCAAAGCGGGCCGCGCGCTCGCGCATGACTCCCCAGACGTGCTCGATGACGCGCCGCGTCAGTTCCCCGTTCACGATGGACGCGACAGCGCCGACCGTCGGCAACGCGGTGAGGGCGGACAGGCCGCCGTCGGTCGCCTCGATCCCGTACACGTGCACCGGGTCTGCCACGGTCTCCGAGCTCGCCGCCATCGCGACCGTGACGAGCGCAGTGGTCTTGCCCGTACCGCTCGCGCCGAACAGCGCGACGTTGCCGGAGCCTGCGAGATCGAGGGTCGCAAGGCTCTGGGTCTGGCTGGCCGGGATATCGACGAGGCCGACGGCGAGGCCGCTCCCCTGTCGGCCGGCGGCGGTCGCCTTGCTCGTGAGACCGTCGAGCCGAATTCGTACTGGCAGCTCGGGCAGCCAGGGTTTTCGTGGAGGTGCGATCCCCGCGTCCTTCGCCGCTGCTGCCAGCCCCTCGATAATGCGGGGTGCGTCACCTTCCGCGATGGCGCGGGCTCCCGCCGCTGGCGTCGCATGCTGCGCACGCGAGCACTCGTCGGATTCGCCGTGCCGTCGCGGCGCGAGCGCGAAGCCGAGGGTCCGCAAGTCGACCCCGCCTGTCGCCGACCTGACGGCTGCGGCACTGCCGAGGTGCCCGGCCTGAAAGTGTTCGACAGCCCCCTGCCCGACGCGCAGCACCCCGCGGCCAGGCGAACTGGTATCGAAGTGCGCGGCGTCAGGCACGCCGACGACGTCGGTGGAGTCGGCGGTGTCGGCCGCCCTGAGGGCGATCCGCAGATTCGTGTTTGCCCGGATGCTGTCGGTGACAACGCCCGCGGGCCGCTGCGTTGCCAGCACAAGATGGAGGCCGAGGGACCGACCACGCTGGGCGATATCGAGGACCCCTTCCACGAACCCGGGAGACTCGCGCGCGAGCGCAGCGAACTCGTCGATGACGATGACGAGCGCCGGAGGCGCCGCGGGGTCTGAGCGTTGTTCCATCGTCTGGAGATCCTTCGCACCGCACGCGGCCAAGATTTCCTCGCGGCGCCTGAGCTCTGCCCGGAGCGAGGTGAGAGCCCGCCGCACGAGGCGGGGCGAGAGGTCGGTGACCAGCCCCACCGCGTGCGGCAGCTGCGCGCATTCGGCGAATGCGGAGCCGCCTTTGTAGTCGATGAGAAGAAACGTCAGTCGCTCCGGGCTGACGTTTGCGGCAAGGCTCAGGATCCAGCTCTGCAGGAACTCCGACTTTCCGGCCCCCGTTGTCCCGCTGACGAGTGCGTGCGGCCCGTCGGCGCGTAGATCAATGACTGCCGGCCCCGACTCCGCCTGCCCTACCACGGCAGAGAGCGGGATCGGGGTGCCCGCTGCCCCGCTCTCCCCGCCCGATCTGAGGCTGCCGCTACGCCCCCACTGTGCAAGGAACGGCCGCGCCCCGCCCAACAGGTCAACCGCATGAATCTCGCGGAGCGCTACCGATGCTGGCAGATCGCTCTCGTCATTCCCAAGTGCGCCAGCGTCCTCGACCGGTGCGAGCGCACGCGCGGTCTGGTGGGCCATCTCCTCGCTCGCGCTCTCCAGGCTCGCGAGCGCCACTCGCCGTGCCTCGGGGACGAAGCTCACCTCCGCGGCGGCGGCGTCCGCCTCGACAATCACCTGACACCCTGAGGGGACTCCCGCAAGCTCCGTCGACAGCCAGATCACGTGCATGCCGGCATCGGCTCCGCGTTCGATAAGGGCGATGAGCCGAGCCCGGTGGTTGGGGTCGATTCCGCTGTCGTCAACGAGCACCACGGCAGCTGACACGGTCGCAAGCCCGCCCGCGGCGCGCTTGCCGGGCGGGGCCCCCGGCTTCGTTGCAGGACCATTCCGAGCCGCCTCGCGATCTTTGAGGGCGGTTTCGAGGTCACCGAGCAGTCTGTTCACGGCGTCCGCATCGCTCGCGAGAGTCCCCCCGCGCCCGCTTCCGCGCGGAGCGGGTCCGACAGCCGCGTCGACGTGGGGGAGCCATTTCAGCCACTCCCACGCTGCGGCACGACCTCCGTCGGCGACGATCCCTGCGATGGCCAGGTGCGCTGGCGAGTGCAGCCCCGCGAGCTGCAGCAGAAGCGCTCGCGCGTGGCCCGCCGTGGTCTCGCCGTCGCCAACGATCGCGAGACTGCCGCAGTCGGTGAGTTGTGCCGTGACGGGCACGGGATCGACAGAGGCAAAGTCGCGTTCGGCCCGTTCCAGGAGCCCCCACTGGGTGGCGGCAGCCTCCCCTCGCTGGGGGAGCACCACTCGCGCTCTGCTCGGCAGCTTTCCAGTGCCAACCCGAAGGGCGAGAAATGACCGGTCGCGTGGCCCTCGCGACCACAGCATGGGGGTTCGGCGGGCGATCCCGTCGCGCACCGTGTCCAGGCTCGGGGCCTCCGCGAGGCGTTCAGCCTCTTCCCTCTCCTGCGAGGCGCGAACTCGAGCAAGTTCCCGGTCTAGCTCGTCGGCGAATCTGCGCGCGTTCTTCCGTCCGGCTTTCCCCGCGCTGAGCATGCCGTCGAGCCACGACCCCAACATCATCAGTGGCGAGAACGCGATCATCATGAGGCTCAAGGGGGATCGGGTGACTGCAAACATCGCCGCGCCAAGGAGCGCGGGCGCGAGCATAGCGAGCACGGGAAGTCGTGGCCCCTCTTTCGGCCTCGGCGGGACAGGGAGTTCGAAGAGCGCTTCGCGAGGCGGCGGGTCCATCGCCGGCGACCGCGTATGGATGTGCCGATGGCTCGGCTTCGACCCTCCGACCGCAACGCCGTTGCCGAGCGGAACGACTCGAACCGTGACCTGGCCAAGCTGCAATTCGGTCGGGCCCTCGATTGAGACGGCTTCGGCCGGCTCACCGCCGACCTCAACACCGTTTGCAGACGCGAGGTCTCGGAGCAGCATGGTGCTGCCCGCCTCAATCACCGCATGCCGCCGCGACACACTCCGATCTCGCAGGACGACACGGCTGTGCCGAGAACGACCGACCGAGTTCTCGCCGGCAACGAGGCCAACCCGCATGCCCGCCTGTGGTCCGCTCAGTACCTCGACAATGCCAACGAGCGGGTGAACCCGAGTCGCGCTACTTTCGAATTCTCTGGTCACCCTGATGCGCCAGCCCGATTGCAGCCCCGATTCGCCGACCGCGGCCGCAGGGTCAAGGAGGTACTCATCGGCGTGTTCCCGCCCACCCGAGAGTGTGAGGCCCCCAAGTTGGCGCAGTCGGGCCGTCGTCTGGTCACTCGACGGGTATTTGCCTGTGCGCGTCAGCGACCGCGCGACTTCTCGCACCGTCGTTGTCGTATCGCACGAGACCTCGACGTCTTCGTCGCGCCCGCCTGGCACGGTGAGGGTCACTTTCAGTCTCACGGGCGCTCCCCCGTCATGATGTGCTCCAGAAAGGCGTCGCGCTCGCTCAGATCCTCAAGCCTTGGCGACATCGTGGGGTCGAGCGAGCAGGCGCTGGTGACGCCCAGAATGAGCGCGTCCGGTGTCGTTTCTAGGGTGAGGAATGCGCCGTCGGCTTGATCGGCCCGGAAGTACAAGTTTCCCTCTCCGGGCGGGTCAAAGAGATCTGTGACAGCCCAACCATCCCGCTCCCAAGCAGCACGTACACGCGCGGCAGCTGCATGCGGGGTTGTGACGTCCACTGCGACGACGTCGCTCATGATCCTCCCGCCATCGCCGCATTGCAGCGGCAACATGGACCCGAGAATCTCATAGCGCCGCTGGGCGCTGCCTCCCCAGATCTCCTCGCCATCTCCAAACGGATACAGCCAGTTGTTTCCAACGCCGCTGACCGCAATCGCGTGGTCTGTCTGCTCCTCAATCCACAGGATGTACTCGACCAACGTCCCGTATGCGTACGTCTCTGGGCCAGAGACCACGGGTCGCTCGCTCGAGGCGCAGCCTGCTGCTCCGAGAGCGAACGCGCCTAGTACTGCGAGAGATCGACACAACGCTGTCCCACGCGGTCTTGATGTGTTCCTTTTCACGGCATTCTCCCGCCTCATCCGTATCCGGCAGGTTGCCGCTCGGACCCGCTGCCCTGTCCAGTGCCGGCAATCTCAAGGAGCTGTCGCACTGACGGTGGTGCTCCCTGCGTTGTCAGCTGCGCCGTTCGAGCAAGAGCCTGAGTGCCTCGGTCGCCATACCCCCGCCCCGTCGATGCGGTCGCTCCCAGAAACGCTGTGTCCGTAGCAGAGCCGACGATCGAGTGCCCATCCGTGCCCACATATCCGGCGGCCGGGTCGCCGCTGGACTTAAACGGCGTGACTCCTTCGAGCACGCTCGACCGCCGCTGCAGCCCCAGGAGCCCAACGGTTCCAACTTCGGGGAGCGCTCTCCGGGACAGCCCGGCACCCGTTGGCGCGAGCTTGTCTGCGGGCGCCGTGGTGGCGTAGACGGCTGGTTGCCCGCCCCGCAACCTCACGCGTAGGCGATCAATCGTCGGCACCGCTGCGACATCGATTCCGGCCGAACCAAGCATCACAAACGTATCCACCGGGGTCTCGACCTTCGTGAGCGCAATCGACGCAAGCGTGGTCCCGTATGAGTGCGCGACGACGCTCGTCGCCCGAGGAACAGTCTTCGGAAGGGCAGCGATCCCGTCGAGCTCAGCCCGCAACCGGCCGGCGCCAGCCTCCGCTGCCGTCGAACTCAGCACGTCGAGCCGAGGAGGAAGCCCAGGGGTGTCGTACCCGAGCCAAGCGACTACAGCGGGCGCTACCCGCCGACCGCTCACGGCAATAGCCGACTGCTCGCTGTGGAGCAGTCGGCCAGCGACATCCCAGGTCGCGAGGCCCTCATGCGCGTCGTTGCCCATGCCCGCGACCTGCACGGTGACGTGGGTCGCACTGTCGATGTCGCCATAGCTCATCGCGACCATCGGGGCGGACTCGGTGAGCGAGAAGGAATACAGGTGTACGGGCGGTTGCGGTCTCGCCTGGTTGCCGGTTCTGTCGAGAATGCGCTGCACCTCGGCCACGAGCTTGAGCTGGTCGGCACTCAGGAGGCCAGGGTTGGTCCGATAGAACTCGATCATGAGTCTGTTTGCGCTGTCCCGCACCGCGCCAGCCAGTCCCGGCAAGTTGCCGATGACGAGCGGAACGGAGGCGATGAGGTCGGCCCGCTGCTCAGGCGCCAGTTCCTGCCACCAGGCGGCGACGGCTTTCGCGTCCGGCGGAGAATGCCACACGCTCGAGCCGTCTGTCGACGGGAAGAGCCCCGCGAGGAGTTCGTGCTCCGTGCCGGGAGCCTCGGCAGGAGCGCGCACGCCCGCGAATTCGCCAGTCAACCCGACAGCGATCACCCGGGCCCGTTCGCCTAGGCCGGCAGGGCTCACCGCGATAAGGTGCCCGATCGAGGTGTCCCCGAGGGCGGCTGCGAGCGCACGTTCGGCCGCTCTACGTTCGGCCCCAAGCTCTCGCCATCGGTCCGCGGCCGCCCGCACGTCGTGCACGTCTCCTTGCCAGCACAGCACGGTGTTGCGCCAGAGCGCCTCATGATGCTGCTGGAGCAACGCGAGCGCGGCCTCCCTGTCCACCGGTTCCGCTCGGGCAACGGATTCGCGCAGCCGAGGTTGGGGCAGGGTTGGGCTGGGCGGCCGGTCCCAGGAGAAGTCAGGCGGGGCCAGGATCGCGTCGCAGATTCGCTCGATCTCAGTCACGGCACCCGATATGCTGTCCAGCCACGCGACCACTCCTTGATGCACCCGCCGAGCCTCATCGTCAAGCTCCGCAACGCGGCCCGCGTAGCGTTCAAACGCTCGCGCCGCGCTCGCTGCAGCATCCGAGACGATCGCGGCTCCGGGAATCAGCGAGCCCTGCAGCCGACGCGCAATCGCGCCAACGGAGCGCCCGGTGCACTCTTCCAGTGCTGCCTGGGCCTGAACACAGGCAATGCCAAACCTGTCGGCGCTCCGCCTGACATTCGCGATGTCGCCTGCAATGCTCCGGGCTTCCGATGCCGCGCCAACGCTGACGCGCTCATTCAGTACGTCAGCGGCCGTCGGCACGTGGGTCGTCATCGGCTGTCACCGGCCAGGGTTGGCCCGCCTGCGAGGGCGGCTGCAAGCAGCACGTCGAGGTCGGCGCCGCTCTCGCGAAGCCCCGCAATCGTCACCAGCGCGGAGCGTGCGGCTTCGCTGAGGGCAGCCTGGGCGATCGCGAGCCCCTGCGTAAACCGATCGATCTCCGCTGAGACGCCGGTCAGGGTTGGCATCGCCCGGTGCCGAAGAGGTGTGCTCTCCCGCATATCAATTACTGCCCCCGCCAGGCGCTCCGTTGCTTCGTCAAGCGCGGCGCCCGCGAGGCGCAACGAGTCTGCCACCGGTCCACTCCCGCACGGTCGCTAGCGGATCCGGGCAGCGATCTCGTCGTCCATCGCCCGGTGCGCGGCTGCGGCGTGCGTGATGAACTGCTGAATCTCGGTGAGCTTCTCGATGACGCGGTTCGCGCTCGCGGTGTACTCGGTGTACGAGGCCTCGAACCGTTTCGACGCGGTGTCAGTGACAAAGCCTGAACCGACAAGCCCCTGAATCTGGCCTTGAAGCTGCTGCAACTTTGCCGTGATCTCGTCGCGGCCGGCGCCGAGTTGCGCCGCCGCGCCTTCCATCTCTTGATACGAGATGCTGATGTTCGCCATGTTCGCACGTCCAATCTGTTGTCAGATTGCGAAGAGCCCCCTGGTTCGCAGCGCCGGGCGGCTCCCGACTGTCGCTCACGAGCGATGCCACCAGGCTACGAGGGTCGCGTGCTGCCTGAGACGGGAAAACAGAATCTGTGGATAAGTCTGGTGTGCGCGCAAAAACGATCAGGCGGGGCCAGGACCGAAGTCCCGGCCCCGCCTGATCGTAGGGGGCGAGTTTGCTAGTTCTTGTAGCTACCGACGAGGCGGACCGCGCCACCGTCGACGCCCTTCGCGCCCTGCTCAAATCCAGTGAAGTCGCGTGCGGCAGTCGAGACCGTGCCGACGACCCACGGGTCGAGGCCCTCTGCGGTGAGGGCGGTGGCGACAAGGGGGGCCTTGTCAGCGGCGACAACCGCAAACATGCCGACGCCAAGGTTCCAGGCGCCCTCAAGCGACTCAAGCGTGTGGCCGCCCAGGTCCGCGAGGTGGCGGAACACGGGAAGCGGCGACCAGCTCGACCGCTCGACCTCGACCCACGAGCCAACGGGCAGCACGCGCGCCAGATTCGCCGCGATCCCGCCACCGGTCACGTGGCTGAGCGAGTGAATCGCGCCCTGGGTCGATGGGTCCTCGAGCACGCGAAGCAGCGGCGCCGTGTAGAGCGCGGTCGGGGTGAGGAGGGCCTCGCCGTAGGTGGCGCCAAGCTCCGCCGAGTGCTGTTCGTAGCCGATGCCCTTGTCGGTCAGGATGTGGCGCACGAGTGAGAAGCCGTTGGAGTGGAGGCCGGAAGCGGCCATCGCGATGACGACGTCGCCGTCCTGAACCAACCCAGGGTGCAGCATGCGGTCGGCCTCGACAACGCCGGTTGCGGCGCCCGCGACGTCGTAGTCGTCCGGGCCGAGCAGGCCGGGGTGCTCCGCCGTCTCGCCGCCGACGAGGGCGGTGCCGGTCGCCTCGCACGCCTCAGCGATACCACGAACGATGTCGGCGATGCGCTCGGGAACAACCTTGCCGCAGGCGATGTAGTCAGTCATGAAGAGCGGCTTCGCGCCGACAACGACGATGTCGTCCACAACCATCGCGACGAGATCCTGACCGATCGTGTCGTGCTTGTCGATCGCCTGGGCGATCGCGACCTTGGTCCCGACGCCATCCGTCGACGAGGCAAGCAGCGGCCGCTTGTACCCGGTCAGCGCAGACGCATCGAACATACCGGCGAACCCGCCGACCCCGCCGAGCACCTCCGGCCCGTGGGTGCGCTGGACCGCCGACTTCATGAGTTCGACAGCGAGGTCTCCGGCGGCAGTGTCAACACCGGACTGGGCATAGATCGACGAGTTTTCGCTCACACGACAAGGGTACCCTGCCCCGGGCGTGAGATTCGGCACACCGATCGCGCACGCGGCATTCACCCATCATTTACAGGGCGGAAGTTGTGGGAAACTATTAGCTGCGTCGTCTGGCGCCAACATCTACCCAGTGGAGCGAACTCGCAACATGTGCGGCATCGTCGGTATCGTCTCGTCCGAACCCGTCAACCAGCAAATCTATGACAGCCTGTTGCTGCTGCAGCACCGCGGTCAAGACTCAACCGGCATCGCCACCCTCGAGGGCGACTTCTTCCACATGTCAAAGATGAAGGGGCAGGTTCGCGAGGCGTACCGCACCCGCGACATGCGCCAGCTCATGGGTAACGTCGGCCTCGGCCACGTGCGCTACGCGACGAAGGGCGACGCCGCCCGCGAGGAAGAGGCGCAGCCGTTCTACGTGGGAGCGCCATACGGGATCATTCTCGTCCACAACGGCAACCTCACGAACACCCGGGAGCTCACCGCCGAGCTCTACAACGTGGATCGCCGCCACCTGAACACGCACTCCGATACCGAGCTCCTGCTCAACGTGCTCGCCAACGAGCTCCAGACGAGCATCAAGGGCCTGTCGCTCGACGCCGAGCAGGTCTTCCAGGCCGTGACCAGGCTCCACGAGCGCGTCGAGGGATCATACGCAGCGATCGCGCTCGTCGCGGGCTACGGGCTTGTCGCTTTCCGCGACCCGAAGGGCATCCGTCCCCTCGTGCTCGGTCACCGTACCTCCGAAAGCGGTTCAGACGAATGGGTCGTCGCATCAGAGTCGCTCGTGCTCGAGTCCGGCGGATACGAGATCGTGCGCGACGTTGAACCTGGCGAAGCGATCCTGATCCGCGCCGACGGCACCATGGTGTCGCAGCAGTGCGCGCCGAACACGAGCCTCGTCCCGTGCGCGTTCGAGTACATCTACCTCGCGCGGCCCGACTCGGTGCTCAGCGGCATCTCGGTGTACGACGCGCGACTGCGGATGGGCGACGTCCTCGCCGAGCGGATCCGCGAGGAACTGCCCGGCGTAAACATCGACGTCGTCATGCCGATTCCTGACTCGGGTCGCCCTGCCGCGATGCAGCTCGCCCGCAACCTCGGGATCGAATACCGTGAGGGCTTCTTTAAGAACCGCTACGTCGGCCGCACGTTCATCATGCCCGGCCAGGCGGTGCGCAAGCGCAGCGTGCGGCAGAAGCTCAACGCGATGCACATCGAGTTCAAGGGCAAGGACGTGCTGCTCGTCGACGACTCGATCGTCCGCGGCACGACGTCACGGGAGATCGTCGAGATGGCGCGCGCCGCAGGTGCCCGCTCGGTTATTTTCGCCTCCGCGGCTCCTCCCGTGCTGTTCCCGCACGTGTACGGCATCAACATGCCATCACGCGACGAGCTCATCGCCCACGGGCGCACCCCAGCAGAAATCGCGGCGGAACTCGGCGCGGATCACCTCATCTACCAGACCGTCGAGGGCATGAACCGCGCGATCCTCGCGGGCCAGGACACCGTCACGAAGCTCGAGGAGAGCTGCTTCACGGGCGAGTACATCGCCGGCAACATTGACGAAGAATACCTCGCCTGGGTCGAGGCGACGCAGACGAGCTAGCTGGGGCGCATTTAGAGCGCGAACGGGGTGCCGGGCATAGGCCCAGGCACCCCGTTCGCGTTCTGAGGCTAGGCGGCGCGAACGGTCATGCCGCCGTCGACAACCAGGTCCGCCCCGGTGATGAAGTTCGCGCGCGGGCTCGCGAGAAAGACCGCGGCCTCGGCAACGTCCCACGGCTCGCCCATGCGTCCGAGGGGAACCTGGCGGTCCCGTTCGGCCCACATCTTCTCGACACTCTCCGCGCCGTACGCATGCGCGAGGCCGGCGGTGTTCGCGACCATCGGCGTCTTGATGAGGCCCGGGGAGACAGTGTTGACGCGGACCCCCGCCGCCGCGAACTCGAGGGCCGTGGTCCGGCTGAGGTGCGTGAGCGCCGCCTTCGATGTGTAGTAGGTCGCGTACGCGGTTCCACCCCACCGCAGCGCGGCGATGGAGGAGATGTTCACGACTGCTCCCGACCCTTGCCTGACCATGTGCGGAATGACATGCTTCATCGCGTTGACAGCGGTTCTGAGGTTCACCGCGAGCACGCGATCCCAGTCCTCGGCGGAGGCCTCTGTGACCCCGCCGAGCAGGCTGATCCCGACGTTGTTATCGAGCACGTCGATGCGCCCGTGCGCGCGAATCACCGAGTCCGCGAGGCCCGCAACGGCCGCCTCGTCGGTCGCGTCGACCCCGATGCTCTCCGCAGTCCCGCCCTCGGCGCCGATCATCTCCGCGGTGCGGCGCGCGGAGCGCTCGTCGCGGTCGACGCACACGACGTGCGCGCCGTGCCTCGCCATGAGGAGCGCGGTCGCCCGCCCGTTTCCGATCTCGTCGCCGACGGTTCCGGCGCCGATGATGAGCGCGGTCTTCCCGTCAAGGTCTCGCATGTGCGTCTCCGTCCTGCCGCGCGCTGCGGCCCTCAGCGGCTGCGGCCTCGGAGCGCACGGCCGTGTCTGCGATCCATTCGCCCGTGCCGCGGAGCTCCTTCTTCAGCACTTTGCCGTTCGCGCTCCGCGGCAGCTCGGTGAAGTACACCCGCTTCGGCGTGCGCACCCCTCCGAGGAGCTTTCGGCAGTGGGCGCGAAGCTCAGCTTCCGACGCGCTCCCTCCCGGCTGCAGCTCGACGATGGCGGTGACCTGCTCGCCCCAATCGGGGTGAGGCACCCCGATCACTGCGCAGTCCAGCACTGCGGGGTGCCCCCAGAGCGCTTGTTCGACCTCGCTGGGGTAGACGTTGAAACCGCCAGAGATGATGAGATCCTTCGACCTGTCGGTGATGAACAGGAACCCCGAAGCATCGAGGTGGCCCAGGTCGCCAGTGCGAAGCCAGCCGTCGACGATCGTCTCGGCGGTCTTCTCAGGATCCTCGTAGTAGCCCTTCATGACGAGATCGCCGCGCACGCAGATCTCGCCCGTCGTTCCCGCGGGCAGCTCCACGAACGAGAGCGGGTCTCGGACCGACACCTGGATGAGCGGCCCGGGGCGCCCGCAGGAGGCGAGCCGTTCGGCGTCCGCGATCTCCCCGGTCGCAGTGAGGTGATCCTGCGGGAGCTTGAAACTGATCGCCGCGACTGCCTCCATCTGCCCGTAAACCTCGAGAAACACTGGCCCGAGCAGCTCGAGGCCGCGCCGGAGCTTCTCCGTCGACATCGGGGCCGCACCGTACAGCAGGTAGCGCAGGGACGAGAGTTCCCGCGCTCCGTCTTCAAGACGATCGAGCAGCCGGTAGATAACGGTCGGCGGTAGGAAGAGCTCGGTGACGCCGTACGTCTCGATCGCGTCGAGCACAGCATCCGTCGACGCTCGCGGGATGATCACGGTCGTCCCGCCGCGCGCTGATGCCTGCAGCGACGAGAACCCTGCGGAGTGCGTCATCGGCGCGGCGGCGAGATTCACCTGCCTGTCGTGCTGCCCGTACTGCAGCGCGAGCATCTGGTGCGCGACCATCACGGACACGTTGCGGTGGGTGTTCATGACGCCCTTCGGCAGGCCCGTCGTGCCGCCCGTCGGCGCGATGACCGCGACGTCATCGGCGCTGACGTCGAAGTCTGGCGCGGTGTCTGGATACGTCGCCGCCCGGGCAGTCAGGTCGACGTCGCCGACGACGTCGCGGGCCGGCCCGAGCGACAGCAAATGCTTGACTTCCGGTGCTGCGCCGCGAATCTGCGCCACCTGCTCGCCGAGCTCTGGGTGGTAGATGAGCACCTCGACGCCGAAGCGTGTGAGCAGCTGCGCGGTCTCGTCCGTCGGGTGGTCAGGGTTCAGCGGTACCCACACGGCGCCAATACGCCACGCGGCGAGCACGCACAGCCAGGCGAGAGGCGCGTTCGGGGAAAGTACCCCGACCTTGCCGCCCTGCGCGATGCCGAGCTCGGCGAGACTGCGGGCGATCTGATTCGACATGCGCCGCGCCTCGTCAAACGTCCACGACTCATCCGCGGAGACGTAGGCGAGCGTGTCTGGGTTGATCCGCCAGCCGCGGTCAAAGAACGATACTGCGGTGACCATGACTACTGCGCTCCCAACATGATGACCGAGGCCACTGCCTCTTCGCCGCGATGGAACCCGCCGCCGTTCTCAGCGAGCGCGACGCGCGCGCCCGACACCTGACGCGATCCCGCGCGGCCCCTGAGCTGTTCTGCAAGTTCGAAGATTTGCCCGAGGCCGGTCGCGGCGAGCGGATGACCCTTCGAGACGAGACCGCCTGAGGGGTTCACAGGAAGCGCGCCGCCGATGCTCGTCGCGCCGCGCTCACCAGCAGCAGCCGCCTCCCCTGGCCCGTACAGTCCCAGCACCTCGAGCTGCAGCAGCTCGCCGAACGCCGTCGCGTCGTGGACCTCGGCGATGTCGATGTCATCGGGGCCGAGCCCCGCCTGCTCGTAGGCGCGCTGAGCGGCGACCCCACTGACATGGCCGTCGAACGTTGTGAAGTCGCGGTCGCTCCCGGTCGCGAGCGCCGATGCGAGCACGCGCACCCCGGCGGTGCTCCGGAGGCGAGCCATGCCGCGCTCCGAGCAGACGATCACGGCGGCGGCGCCGTCAGTGATCGGGGCGCACATCGGCACCGTCAGTGGGAAGGCGAGCGCACGCGCCGCCAGTACCTCGTCGACACTCATGGGCTTTCGGTAGTGCGCCCGGTGGTTCGCCATCGAGTGACGGTGGTTCTTCTCCGCGATCACCGCGAGCTGCCGCTGCGTCGTGCCGTAGCGATCCATGTGGCTTCGCGCCATTGCCGCGTAGATATCCATGAAGCTCGAGCTCGGGCCGGTCGGCCTGTCAGTTTCCCCGCCGAGCTCTCGCAGCACGCGCGCGAGTTCCTCCGGCGCACTCACGTCATAGGCGCCGTCGAAAACCGACATGGCGAGCGACCGATCCTCGACGTTCATCTTTTCTGCCCCCACGGCGAGCACAATGTCGGCGGCCCCAGACCGGACATAGGCCACCGCCAGGTGAAACGCGGAGGCGCCGCTCGCGCAGGCATTCTCGACGTTCACAACCGGAACGCCCTGGATCCCAAGCTCGCGCACAGCGATCTGCCCCGGCACCATATGTTGCCCCTCAAGCGGCGACTGTGTCGTGTTCGCGAAGAACACGGCCTCAACGTCCGCGGTCGTCGCTGAGGCGTCAGCGAGCGCCTCGCGCACAGCCTGCGATGTGAGCTGTTTGACGGTCAGATCACGGTGGATGCCGAACGGGGTCATCCCCGCGCCGGCGATCCACACTGGGGCAAGCACCATTAGTCGAGCTCCTTCTTGTAGGTTTCAGGGACAAAGCACATGATGATGAGCGAGACCAGGCTGATGCCGGCGACGTACCAGGCGAAGCCACCGATGTTGCCCTGCGAGGCCATCCACGTCGCGACGTACGGCGCGGTGCCGCCGAAGAGGGCGACGGAGACCGCGTACGGGAACCCAATCCCGGCCGAGCGCAACGTGCGCGGGAACAACTCGCTGAAGACGGCCTGAACGATCGAGGTCGCGGCTGCGATGAACGTCACGCCAAGGAGCTGCACCGCGAGGAAACTTGCGAAGGAATCGTTGAGGGAGCCCAGCAACGGCACCGTGGCAACGGTAAAGAAGACACCGAACGCGATGAGGAATGGCTTCCTGCCGAACCGGTCCGACAGCGCGCCCATCACGGGCTGCAACACCAGGAACCAGGTGAGCGAAATGAGGCTTGCTGACAGGCCCTGTGTGACGTCGAAACCGACAGCGATATTGGCGTACGTCGGAAGAAAGCCCGTCCAGATGTAGAACACGATCGCCGAAGACGCGGTCATGCCGAATACGAAGAACACGCTCTTCGGGTGATGCTTGAGAAACGAGAAGAGCCTGACCCGCTCTGCCGCGCCGTGACTCGCAGAGGCTGCGGCAATCTGGTCATCGTGGAGCGTCTCCGCGGCGTGCGAACGCACCCACAGCGCGATGAGCGCCGCGACCGCGCCGACGACAAACGGGATACGCCACCCCCACGATCGCATGTCTTCAGCGGGCAGCAACTGCGTGAGGAGCGCGGCAATGCCGATCGCAAGCAGGTTCGCCGAGGTCGCGCTGATGTAGAAGAAGCTCGAATAGAACCCGCGCTTGCCGGTCGGGGCGGATTCGACGAGGAACGCCGAGCTCGCAGCGTACTCACCGCCCGCGGACAGCCCCTGCACGAGTCGGGCGACGACGAGGATGAGCGGTGCGAACACACCGATCTGCGCGTAGGTCGGCGAGAACGCAATCATGAGCGAGCCAGCGCCCATCCCGAGCACCGTCAGCACGAGAATCCGTTTGCGGCCGAACCTGTCGGCGAGGTAGCCGATGAGCAACCCGCCGAGTGGCCGCGCGAAGAACCCGACGGCGAAGACCGCCATGCTGCCCAGGAGCGGCACCAGGCTGCTCTCAGCGTCGGTGGGAAAGAACTGCGTCGAGAAGTAGATGGCCAGGATCGAGTAGATGTACCAGTCGAACCATTCGACGGCGTTCCCGACGGACGCAGCGAGCAGCTGCTTCGGACCGTTGAGCGGCCTCGGCCCCGAGACGGCTGCTGTGTTCCTGCCCTGACTGGGCACCAATGAGTCTGTGTGTGCGGTCAACGCCAACCTCCTTGTTGTAGCCGGGAGCACCTGCCGGGTGGCGGCCCTCGTGGCTGTACGCTTCACTCGGAATCGAGTCTGACGTTGTCGAAACTTCCAAGCAATGGCTAGAATTCCAAGAGATCTTGCCTCTGGCCATGCTTTTTTCCAACGAGGATCGAGGGTGCCGATGACCACGCCAGACCTTCCCGCGGGCCCGGCAGCCCACACCGCCATCAGCGCGGCCACCGCTGCGCGGTTCGACGCGATCCTCGACGAGCTCGCGCGGGACGAGTCCATCGCGGATGCCGTCATCGACCGCGGCAGGGCGCAGTTTCCCGCGTACGCGAGCGTGCCGAGCGCAGACCTCATCGAGGCGGTCGGCCGCAATCGCGCGCTCGCAATCCAGACGCTGCGGTCGGGCGTCATCCCCCCGCCCGAGCAGATCTGGGAGGCCGCGCTCTCGACCCACCAGCGGCTGGCTCAGGGACTGTCGATCACCGACATCATGGGAGGGTTTCGCGAGTCACTTCGAGAGATCCAGAGCCGCGTCATTGCGCGAACAAGCGAGCGCGGGCTTGACCCCCAGATCGCGCTTCGCGCGTCGACGTTGCTTTGGGATCTCGGCGACACCTTCTCGGCCAGGATCTCGCTTGCCTACCGGGAGATCCAGATCGCCGATGAGGTCGCGCGGAAGCAAGAGCAGGAGCAGTGGATCAGGCGACTGCTCGCGGGAGATCTCACCGATGCTGAGCACCGTGCCGCGGGTGCGCGCCTCTCGGAAGCAGGGCCCATCCGGGCGGTCGTCACTGGACCGCTTCCCGTGCCCCTGAGCGCACCGCTGCCCGACACGCTCTACCTCGACCAGGGTCGAGCCGCCGGCTACCTTCCGGCCGATCAGACGCTGCCCGACACCATCAGCTACTCCGAGGGCTCACTCGGCGACTGGCACACGCTCCCAGAGTCGCACAGGCTTGCGCAGCAACTGCAGGCGGCAGCCGAGCTCTTGGGCCGACAGGGACGGAACACGCTCGCCGACCTAAGTTGGCGGATCGGAGTGCCCGCCTCGCCGTCGCTCAACGAGTTTCTCCGTCGCAGTTACATCGAACCTGTGCTCGCGGAAGGTGAGTTCGGCGCGCTCATCCTCGACTCGATCCGCGCCTTCATCGGGCACGGACTTCGCGTGGACGCCGCAGCGAAGAGCCTGCCGGTGCACCCGAACACGCTGCGGTACCGGATGCAAAAATTCGAAGAGCTGACGGAGTCCTCGCTCGGCGAGTTCGACACGCTAGTCGAGGTTGCCTGGGCGCTCGCCGTCGCTGGAGGATCCGAGGACCAGCGGGTCGTCTGAGAAGAAACGACGAAGCCGCCGTGTTCGCGATGAACACGGCGGCTTCAAATGTCTGGGGGAAGTGCGCTATTCGCTCTTCTTCGGAGCGTCGGGGTCGTCGCCCTTGGGGGCGTCGTCCGTCTTGCTCGTCGTGTCGTCGTCCGAGCGGACTTCCTTCTTCAGGATCTTCATCGACTGGCCAAGGCTCTTCGCGAGCGCGGGCAGCTTGGGCGCGCCAAACAACAGCAGCACAATGAAGACAATGACGATGAGGGTGGGACCACCCATGTTGCCGATCATGATTAACGCACTCCTCGCTGTTCAACGCTTCCAACAAAACTACCGCAGTTCACGGTTTGCCGCGCGAAGAACCCTGGGAAAGCCGGTGGTGGCGGGGTCGCCCCCCGGCAGCCGCCGTCTGAGCCGAGCCGCGGGCGGTATCAGTTCGCGCCGGCGGAGCCGCTCGGCTTCGTGGGCTCGGACGGCTGAGTTTCGCCGTCCACGGGGTCGTCGCTCGACACCTCGCGCTTCAGGATCTTTGCCGACTGGCCGAGGCTCTTCGCGAGCGCGGGCAGCTTCGGTGCGCCGAACAGCAGCACGATGATGAAGACGATGGCAATGAGGTGCGGTCCGCTCAGTCCTTGAATCATGACGAGCCCCTTTCAATACGAACTGGCTGATTATTGCACAGAGTGCTGCGCGTCAGCCGCGTTCTTCCTCAGTTTTTTCGACGGCCTGCGGGGCACGCAGCTCCGCAGGAACATCGTCGCGCGGGGCATCGGCTACGGTGCCGTCGGTCGGCGTCGCATCGTCGGCCACGGGCTCGAGCCCCTCGCCGACGACGACGGTGTGCTCAAGCACGGCGGTACCGCGCTTCCGCTTCGCGATGGCGCTCAGGATCAGGGCGAGCAGCCCGCCCAGCATGAGACCGACCGCGCCGCCGATGATCAGCATGAAGCCGGCAATTTGTCCGAGCGAGTACAGGGCGCCCTCTGGCACCTTGTAGAACGTCGTGACGAGCGCGCCAACGAGCGCGCCAGCGATTGCGCCGACGATCAACAGCCGGCCAATGCGGACCGATCGCTGGAGTTCGACAGACTGCTGAGTTTCGCTTGACATGGGGCTATTCTCTCAGGTTTCGCGTGTGGGTTTCGTCGGAGCCGAGACCCGGGCCGGGCACGCGCGCCGCGTGCAGCGCTCAGGCGCGCCGTCGAACGATGGGGAGCAGCCCCTCGAGGTTCGCGCGTGAGCCCGACGCGAGCACACGCGCCGTCTCGAGCGCCTCTTCCCAGGCGAGTCGGCCCGTCGCGATCCCGATCCAGGTTTCCGCATCCATCTCGATGACGTTCGGCGGCGTCCCCCGCGTGTGCGTGAGCCCCCCAACGCACTGCACCGCACCAAACGGCGGCACCCGCACCTCGACGGACTTGCCGGGCGCGAGCTCGGCGAGTTCCTCAAGGAGGAAGCGCACCGACGTCGCGATGTCGGTGCGTTCGGTGCTTCCCGCTTCGACGGCGGCGAGCGCGGCGAGCCCGTCTGCCGCTTGGATCCTGCGTCTGGCCATCTGCCCAGACTATCCTTGAGGGGTGAAGATTCTCGTCCTGGGGCCGGGTGCCCGCGAACACGCCATCGTCCTGTCCCTGCTCTCCGAAGACGCCGAGCACAGCATCGTCTGCGCGCCAGGTAACGCTGGCATCGCCGCGAGCGGCGTTGAGACCGTCGATCTCGCCTTCACCGATCCCGACGCCGTCACGAAGTTCGTCTCCGACCGCGGATTCGACCTCGTGATTGTCGGCCCCGAAGCGCCGCTCGTTGCTGGCGTCGCCGACCCGCTGCGTGCCGGCGGCGTCCCCGTGTTCGGACCGAACGCCGACGCCGCCCAGCTCGAAGGTTCGAAGGCGTTCGCGAAGCGCATCATGGACGAGGCTGGCGTCCCCACCGGTCGCGCGGCGAAGGTTGCGACCGCGGCCGAGGCCGGCGCCGTGCTCGACGAGTTCGGCGCCCCCTACGTCGTGAAGGCGGACGGCCTCGCTGCAGGCAAGGGCGTGCTCGTCACCGAGGACCGCGACGCCGCGATTGACCACATCGCGACCTGGGCCCCGCACGGCGAGGTACTTGTCGAGGAGTTCCTCGACGGCCAGGAGGTCTCACTCTTCTTCTTCGCGGACGGCCACGACGTCGTCGCGCTCACCCCCGCGCAGGACTACAAGCGCATCTTCGACGGCGATCAGGGACCGAACACCGGCGGCATGGGTGCGTACTCGCCGCTGCCGTGGCTGCCAGGCGGCACTGAGGCATTCATCGAGGAGATCAAGCGCGATGTCGCCATTCCAACGGTGCGACAGCTCGAGGCTGAGGGCACCCCGTTCATCGGGTTGCTGTATTGCGGCCTCATCGTCACGTCCAAGGGCGTCAAGGTCATCGAGTTCAACGCGCGCTTCGGCGACCCCGAGACGCAGGTCGTGCTCGCCCGGCTCGAGTCGCCGCTGAGCTTCTACCTGCTCGCTGCGGCACAGGGCGACCTCGCCTCGCTGCCGGCCCCCGAGTTCTCCGAGGAGCCGGCAATGATCGTCGTGCTTGCGAGCGAGGGCTACCCGGGCGACGTCGCGACTGGCCGCGAGATCACGGGTCTGGATGCCGCTGAGGCCGTCACCGGGGTGCACCTCGTGCACGCTGCGACCGCGCGCACCCCAGCCGGTGGTTGGGTCGCGACGGGCGGGCGCGTGCTCGGCGTCGTGTCACGCGGGCAGAACTTCGCCGAGGCGCGGGCGCGTGCCTACTCCGCGATGAACGAGATCGATCTCGAGGGCGGCCAGTTCCGCACCGACATCGCGGAGCGCGTGGCCTAGTCGCTCTGGGGCTCCTGGGCTCGCACCCGGCCTGCCCGGAGCCCACCCGGCTCACCCCATCCACCTGCTTTCTGCGGTTCGTATGCCAGTTTCCTAGGATTTGGGCATACGGACCGCAGTTTGCATATGTAGGGTCCGCGGTTCAGGGCTCGGCGCCAGGTTTCGTGGCTCGGGCAGCACTTTCTTGCCCCGGAGCCTCAAGCTACGACCGAGCTAGGCCTTGTCCCCGACATCGCCTCGGATAAGGCTGTCGAAGTCGGGGGCCTCGTCTTCGGGGTCCTCGTCAGCTTGCTGAGCATCGACATTGGAGGGCTCGGGAGTCTCGGTGTCGGGAGCCTCGTCCGCTTCGAACAGCTCCTCGAGATCGCTCAGCTCGCTGGATTCGACGTCGTCAGTCGATTCTGCCTCTGCAACCTCGGCCTCATCGTCAGCCTGGTCATTCTCCGCAGCTTCAGCCTCATCGTCGGCCTGGTCGATCTCCGCAGCTTCGCTCTCGGCTTCCGCCTCAGTCTCAGTCACCTCAGCGGACTCAACCACCTCAGCCTCAGCGGCCTCAGCGGCCTCAAGCACCTCAGCTACCTCTGCCTCATCCGCGGTCTCGGCCGCCTCTGCCTCATCCGCGGTCTCGACTACCTCAGCTTCAGCCTCAGAAACCGCGACCACCTCAACAACCTCAGCCTCAACCGGCGCGACTTCACGGAGGGCGGCGACATAGTCGGTGAGCAGATCGATCCAGCTCTGCTGGGCGTCGGCGGTGCGCTCGAACGCGTCAGGGAAGACACCGAACCCCGTCTCCGTCACCATGATGTCGGTCTCGTCGCCCTGCGACCTGAAGGTGATGAGCACCGCGGTCTCGTGCGGGTCGTCGCCGTCGCGCCAGCGGAACCCGAGTGCGTGACCCTCGATGAGCACGTCGACCGTGCCGACGGCGTTGCGGCTCGCGGCCTCGCCGTTCTCGGCAGTCCAGCGCTCGGCGACCGCGCCGCCAAAGACCACGTCGAGCTCGACGTCCGGCCACCACTCGGCCCTGAGCTCGGGGTGGGCGATGTACTGCCACGCGGTCTCCCGCGGCGCCTTCGCCCGCATCCGCGCAATCACCGGTCCGACAACCGCCATGGCACTCACCCTCCAGATCTCTTGCCCTCATCTTATTCGCGCTCACCGCGACGCACCTCGCCGGAAGCCACACTGTGACCCGGTGACGCGAATTGAGGTGGGAGAATGGGGGCGTGAACGCACTTCCCACTCCCCTCGCGCTGCCCGGCTGGTCACACACCTACTCAGGGAAGGTACGCGACCTATACGTTCCGGAGGGCACCGACGCCGCGACCTCGCCGTACCTGCTCGTCGTCGCGAGCAACCGGGTGAGCGCGTTCGACTTCGTGCTCGAACCGCCGATCCCCGGGAAGGGCGCGCTACTCACGGCGCTGTCGAACTGGTGGTTCTCGCGGATCCCGCTTGCGAACCACCTCGCGATCGGCGAAGGATCCCCAGCCGTGCCCGAGGCCGTCGCCGACCGTGCGGTCGTGTCGCGCCGGCTGGAGATGTACCCGATCGAATGCGTCGTGCGTGGCGCGCTCACCGGCTCGGGTTTCGTCGAGTACCAGCAGACCGGGGCGGTGTGCGGTATCGAGTTGCCTACAGGGCTGAACGACGGCGATCAGCTCGAGGAGCCGATCTACACCCCCGCGTACAAGGCCCCGTTCGGCGAGCACGACGAAAACATCACGTTCGAGCGCTCGGCTGAGCTTGTCGGCCGGGACGTCGCGGAGGCCCTCCGGGATGCCTCCCTCAAGATCTTCACCGAAGCCCGCGATCTCGCCGCGGAGCGCGGGGTGGTCCTCGCCGATACGAAATTCGAGTTCGGGAAGGATCCCGTCACCGGCGAGCTCGTCCTCGCCGACGAGGTACTCACGAGCGACTCCTCCCGCTACTGGGACGCGTCGACGTACTTCGATGAGACGCTCTCGGGCGCGGAGCGGCTCGCCTCGTTCGACAAGCAGATCGTGCGCAACTGGCTCGCGGCGAACTGGGACAAGCAGGGCGTACCGCCCGTGCTCCCCGCCGAGATCGTCGAGCAGACGTACGCGCGCTACCGGGAGCTGTACGTGCGGCTGACGGGCGAGGAGCCCGCGTTCGCCCCGAGCGCAGAGTAGCGGGCGGACGAACCGGCGCCAGCCGCTGCGCAGAGGCCTGAGCCGCGCGCGTTGCGGCAGGCTACAGCCCCTCGATGAGGCGCGCGACGGTCCGAGCGACAGGCTCAGCCCGCGCCGCGCGATAGCCGGTTCCCGCCCACAGGTGCAGCCTGTCGGTGTCGCCCGCGGCGCCGGCCAGCGCTCGCAGTTTGCGGGTGAGGTGGTGCACCTCGGGGTAGGCCGTGACTTCCTCGCGCGCGTGCCTGTCGATGAACCCGTTGCGGAGTGCGCGCGCCGGGCGTCCGGTGAAGACCCGGGTCACGACCGTCTCGTCGAACTCCCCGGAGGCGAGCGCGCGCCGATGCGTGTCCGAGGTGCCGGCCTCGTCGGTGAGCAGCAGCAGCGTGCCGACGGCCACCGCCGTCGCCCCGCCGCCGAGGAGCACACGCACGGCGTCAGCCCCATCAACGCCGCC
>WPCJ01132892.1_pt1 | contig 21913 bp, 15 predicted proteins | sample 5399831 | NCBI WGS metagenome assembly WPCJ01 (sample SAMN12869470, study PRJNA574797) | sludge metagenome | isolation source: wastewater treatment of pH10 | place: China:Beijing | collected 2019-05-20 | reverse complement strand
GGCAGGCCGGACAATACCGCCGCATGGCGTGATTTGAATTTCTCAATTAGAATGAGTGAGTTCGGGGATGTGCCTGCCGGCGACTATGATATTTACCTGAAGATCAATGATCCCAAGGAACAAAGCCCTAACAGGCGCTGTGTCCGGTTTGCGAATAAGGGAAACAGTTGGAACGCCGACCTTGGTGCTAACTTAGTCGGTTCGACAACAGTCAAATAGAAATAAATTACTAATCAATTTAATTTATAATCAAATGAAAGCTAAAACAAGTATTATATTTCTTGTTCTTTTTTCTTTTGTTATTGGCTCCACCAATGCGCAGCAGAGAAATCCTGTAACAAATACTTCAACTGATGCAAGATTCCCCAATGAAACTCCGGGAATTAGAGAAGCAAATGTCCGTCTTGTAGATTGGCAGCCCAAAAGCACTTTGGTTGTCAAAGAAACCAAGGTGTTGCATCCCAAGTATCCTGTCATTGATATTCACAATCATTTACGAAGGGGCTTGGAACCGAACAGATTCAAAGAATATCTGGAAGAGATGGATAAGGCGGGAGTATGGATGGTCATTGATTTAGACGGTGAATCGGCAGGTGACGGCTATAAACGTAATTTAGCCGCAGCACAGAGTGCGTCTGATGAAAGAATAAAGGTCTTCTTCCGGCCTGATTTCAGTAAAATAGACGAGCCTAATTTCGGAGAAAATGAGGCGGCAAGGCTAGAAGATGCTGTCAAGAATGGAGGTTGTAGAGGATTAAAAATAAACAAAGGTCTCGGTTTATCATACAAAGATAAAACCGGCACATTCATTCCCGTGGATGATCCCCGCATCGATCCGATCTGGGCAAAATGTGGAGAACTTGGTATCCCGGTGATGATTCATGTTTCCGATCCCGTAGCGTTTCATTACGGCCCTGTAGATCGTTACAACGAGCGGTACGAAGAATTGCAAACCATGACATCGTTTTATGGCGATGCATTTCCTTATTCCAAGGAAGATATTATTGAACAACGAAACAGAATGATTGCCAAGCATCCCAATACAATTTTTATTGGCGCCCATGTGTGCGACTTAGCCGAAAATCTTGGACGAGTTGCCATGTGGTTGGATCAATACCCGAACTATTATTGTGAAATCAGCGCCCGTATCAATGAACTGGGACGCCAACCCTTTACTGCCCGGAAATTTATGATCCAATATCAGGACAGGATCCTGTTTGGGACTGATACTACGCCGAAGGCCGAAGCGTATCAACTTTATTATCGTGTCCTAGAAACGGACGATGAGTATTTTGATACTACTGCTGCTCATAAACTGCAAGGCAGATGGATGGTTTACGGATTAAATTTGCCCGACGAAGTTCTTGAAAAGATTTATAATAAGAACGCCTTAAAACTCATGAGGATGTTCAAAGGTAATTATTAGAATTTAATATTATTCTTAATTTAGCTTATTATGAGATTTAAAATTTTATTTTTTACTATCTCCCTGTATATCGGCGCAGTAAATGCCCAGGCTCCACTTGTATTACAACCTCTTGACTATACGGAGAATCCTGTTGACATCCCGAATCCGGACAGGGGACCTTATCGAGGCCGCTGGCAGCGTGTCGCCACCCAGTTTGGCATTACACCTGAAGTAGACCATCTGGTTCCGGTTAACGCGAATGATGCCCTTTTCCATGGAGCGACGTTGGTGGGACTCGCAACACTCGGTACTGTGGAAGGCGATGATATCGAAGAAACCCAATTTTATAACGGTCAAAACCTAAGCCCGAACTACGTTGGGGGCACCGGGATATCCGCCCTTCCCTCCATCGCTTTTATGGCTTTTGACCTGGCCCGCTTCTCGTCAAACGCGTTCCTTTCGTCGGACGACGCTTTAGCTTACAGGGAGGACGGGCTATTTGAGGATCCGAAGACCGGAATCACACGGACAGGAAAAACCCAACCATTAACGGAATACGCGCTCAATTACATAAGAGGCCTGCTCCAGAAAGTGAGGGACGGCAATGGCGTGGCCTTCGTGAAATTTTCGTATGACGGAAACGGGTTTAGTTATATTGAACCCTCGAGGTATCCCCACCTGAATCTCCCAGAAGGAAATATTCTTGGCCCTGAACCGGCATACGTGACCCCCAATAATCCATCGGCCATGTGTAATGTACCCGGCCACACGGACAAAGACTGGATAGAATACCATATTTGGCAGCTTAAGCCGATTTTTCATGAATTCGAAGACATCATCATGTGTGTCAAGACGGGCATGCTTGGCCCATGGGGCGAACAGCACTCATCACCTATGGCTCTCAACCCGGAGGCTCATAAGAAACTTATTGATACATTTTTAGACGTTGTTCCCGCTTCGCGTACTATTTTATCAAATCAACGTGTATTCTTGTCATGGTATAATCTTACGCATGGAACCACTTACACCGGTATAGATTCCATACCTGTCCCATTAAAAGGTTCAACAGAGGCGCGTTGGGGTTATTTCGACGATAGTTATTTATCAAATTATTCGAACAGTGGCAGATATCGTACTCCGGATGATCGTTATAGATTTCTCTCCTGGTTCCATAACCGAAACACAATCATTCAAGTTGAAGGCGGAATCGGGGACAATGTGTTTGGCAATATGCCGGGTGCTATTATAGAAAGCCTGCAATGCCGGACAACTGCCGCGAATATGCGGCACGGTAATTATTCCAGGTGGAGCAATTTCATCTATAATGAGGCAAACGTCACGAAGCCGGTCACCTTTCCAGCATCAGGGCGTGAGACGGCTCCCCCTTTCACCGGGCCGACCAAAACGGCAACCTTTGACCCCGTATATGACGGTAAAACAGGGTTGGAATATTTCCGTGACCGATTGGGCTACCGCCTGGTGCTGCGTGAGGCTAAAGCAAGCGAATGGGTAGAGCGGAATGGTACTCTGAAATTCGAAGGGAAGATCCAAAACGTCGGTTTTGGTAATATAGTCAACCGAAAAAATGTGTCGGTTATTCTGAAATCCAAAGCCAGGTCCAACTCTTACATTGCACTTACAAATCTTGACGCCCGGGATTGGCTGACCGATGAGGGTGGCAACGGCAGGCCGGACAATACCGCTGCATGGCGTGATTTGAACTTCTCAGTTAAAATGGGTGAATTTGGTAATGTGCCGGCCGGCGACTATGATATTTACCTGAAGATCAATGACCCCAAAGAACAAAGCCCTAACAGACGCTGTATACGGTTTGCGAATAAGGGAAATAGCTGGGATTCCAATCTTGGAGCAAACCTGATTGGAGGGACGACGGTAAAATAAAAAATAAAGCGTTGGCGTGAATTATATGAACGTGGCAATGCTTATTGATATAGAAGAGCCTGTGAATTAAGTCAATATTCTAAAAAACAATTAAACAGTAGCAAAATGAAAGCAAATAAACATCAAATAATTTTCCTCTACACTTCTCTTTTGTTTTTATTTATCATTCCAAAAACTTCATTCGGACAAGACCTGAAACTTCTTGACTGGCAACCTGTAAGCCAGATGGCTGCAAAAGAAACAAAAATCATTAAACCTAAATTTCCGGTCATTGATATTCATAATCACTTAAGGGATCTCGATAAAACCGAACATTATTTAAGAGAGATGGATAAGGCCGGTGTATGGATATGCATCGGGTTGGACGGACATTCCAAAGATGATTTTTACAAGAAGCATCTGGAAGTCTCTCACAGTGTCTCCAAAGAAAGGTTTCATATTTACTTTTCTCCGGATTTCAGCAAAATAGACGAGCCTGATTTTGGTAAGAAAGAAGCCCAAAAGCTGGAAGAATCTGTAAAAATGGGAATAAGGGGATTAAAAATATTCAAAAGCCTGGGTTTGGGATTTAAAGATAAATCGGGTAAATATATCCGTGTGGATGATCCCAGAATAGATCCGATATGGGCTAAATGCGGAGAGTTGGGTATACCGGTAATGATTCATGTTTCTGACCCTAAGGCTTTTCATGCAGGACCGGTAGATCGCTTTAACGAGAGATATGACGAGCTGGCCCATCACTCCGAGTGGTCAGTTTATGGGGATGAGTTCCCCGCCAAAGATGAACTCCTGGAACAAAGGAACCGAGTAATAGCCCGCCATCCCAATACTATTTTCATAGGTGCCCATGTGGCTAATTTACCCGAAGATCTCGGCCGGGTGTCCATGTGGCTGGAAAAGTATCCAAACCTCTACATAGATATCAATGCACGTATTAGCGAGTTAGGCCGCCAGCCCTATACTGCCCGTAAATTTATAATACAATACCAGGACCGTATCCTGTTCGGCACCGACACGCCACCGAATGCCGAGTCATACCGGGTTTATTACCGTTTTTTAGAAACAGACGATGAATACTTCGATCCCACCCCTGCCCACAAACAACAAGGCAGATGGATGATTTATGGCGTCTACTTACCCGATGAGGTACTTGAAAAGATATATAATAAAAACGCGCTGAAAATTATGAATATGTACAAAGGTGAATAGTCGGATCTATATCGATTTTTATTCAGAAAGAATAGGGGAAGTGATCATTACAATCGTAGATAATTTCTAAAATTAATCAAAATGGACAGCAAAAAAAATTACGGCCGCAGGGAATTTTTAAAGCACTCCGGTATTTTAAGTGCCGGAATTGCGGGTGCGGGTATGACAGGCATAGGGCTCACAGGTTGCTCATCCGCTGAAAAATCTAAAAGTCAGCCCCATGTACAAACTTTCAATATGTCCGGCTATTCCGCACCTAAGCTCGATGTAGTGAGAGTCGCCGTGATCGGTCTGGGAAACAGAGGATCCGGAACAGTAAGGAGATTGGCAAGTATTGAAGGAGTAGAGATCAAAGCGCTTTGCGACCTGGAGGCTGACAGAGTCAGTAAAGCCATAGAGTCAATAAAGCACCTGGGACACAACCCGGATCCTTATGCAGGGAATGAAGATGAATGGAAAAGAATATGTGACCGGCAGGATATTGATTTGATAGCCATTGTAACTCCCTGGCATTTACATACACCCATATGTGTATACGCCATGGAAAGCGGAAAACATGCCTATACCGAATTACCTGCAGCAGTAACAATAGATGAATGCTGGCAATTAGTGGAAACATCGGAAAAAACCCGTAAGTTCTGTGTCCAGATGTCTTCCAGTTGTCACGGCGGAATTCCTGCAGTTATTCTGAATATGGCCCGAAAAGGTTATTTCGGCGACATCATCCATGGCGAAGGAGCTTATATACACGACCTGTTATTACGTTACAACTTTGACAAGGAAATGTATCATAATATGTGGCGTTTAAAAGAAAATATTGGTAAAAGCGGTAATCTCTATCCTCAACATGGTTTAGTACCCATCATACAATTAATGGATATTAACTATGGGGACAAAATGGATTATCTGACTTCGGTATCAGGTAATGACTTCATGATGGGAAAAACTGCGGAGAAGCTTGCCGCAACAGATAATTTTTTCAAGCCTTATGTCGGTCAAAAATATAGAGGAAATATCAACATTACTACCATACGGACAAATAACGGCCGCACAATTATGGTGCAACATGATGTCACATCACCCCGGCCAAATGTCCGGTTTGACCTATTGAGCGGGACAGAAGCCACTTACAAGGCTCCTGATAAAATTGCCACCAGCCATGATGGCTGGATTCCGGAAGAGGAATTTAAAGCGTTGGTTGAAAAATATACACCTGAAATAAATAAAAGGTTTGCAGCGCTGACAAGAGAGGCTGCACAGATCGATAACAGGGGACACTCCTATTTCAGGGTAAGCCCTACTGACTGGAGATTGATAGATTGTCTGCGGAACGGCCTCCCAATGGATATGGATGTGTATGAGTCAGCCGTTTCCAGTGCTATTATCCCTCTAAGCATTGAATCCGTAGCCAACAGGTCGAACTCGATAGATGTTCCCGACTTTACCTGCGGAGCATGGAAAACCAATCAAAGAGGAATGGATATTAACCTCGAAAGAGGAGGAGGAACTACAAAACTATTATAAAAAGAGAGGTTCTATAGATTGACATACACCATAAAAAATAAAATATCATCATTATGAAAAATTTTCTGATATTCATCTGTTTGACGCTGTTTCCCATGGCAGGATATTCTCAGTTCGTGACTCAATATCCTGATATTCCAAGAATAGATGCGCATACTCATACAAATAATAATTATCCGGGTATAAAAAATTATCTTGCCTTGCGTGAAGCCATGTTGTCCGACACCAGGATTGATCTTGCCATGCTGATAAACCTTAATGCTGAGCAGGCAATTGACACTATATACGAAGTAAGTCAGGGGAGAATCCTGACAGCAATCAATGATTATGAGCCTTTCAGGGGACTTACACGTACACCGCAAGAAATAGCTTCAAGCTTGGAAAAAGGATATGTAGGATATAAAATATGGCATGGGCCTTATTCGAGAGTGTTGAAAGAGGGGGAAGACGGCATTAAATATTTTGACGATCCTGCCCATGAACCCGTCCTTACTGCAATGGAGAAAGCAGGAATGCCGGGAGCATCCATCCATATTGCAGATCCAAACGGGCCTTTTGGGAACAGAGGAAAGTGGGCCGCCGATCCGGTTGAATTCTGGAGGCAGGTAATCGGGCTTGAAAGAGTTCTGCAGCGGCATCCTGACCTGGTCATTATTGCCGCGCATTGTGCATGGCTTATATGCCAGGATGCACAAATCGACTTCCTAAGGTATATGTTATCTACTTATCCCAACTTTTATGTGGACATAGCGGCTACATTCCAATATTTCTATCTTGTGGATCATGCCAACTTGCGTGATTTCCTGATCGAATATTCAGACCGTATAGTTTACGGAACGGATATTAGCAGTATCCGGAGAGAGGAAGAAATACCCGGTTATATAGAACGTTATTGCCGCACATTCCGGATACTTGAAACAGATCAAATGGTGGAAGGCGGTTTCTTTGGCATGAATCCTGTAAAGGGACTGAATTTACCTAAAGATGTGTTGGAAAAAATTTATTATAAAAACGCTGTAAAACTATATCCGGGATTAGGCGACAAAACGAATAAGCTGGGATATGTTCAAAGCCAATAGTAAGTGATAGGAACAGGCTATGATGACATACAACAATTATCTTAGAATAATCATCACAGGAATAATAATAGCATTCTTCTCATTCTTCGGCTATGCAGACCAACCGGAGATTCAGAAAGAAAACCGGATTATTTTTCCCCGTGGAATTTCGGTCAATGTAGGGCAGGTAGGATGGATGGGAGGAAGTTCCCTCGATGATACCGGCGGACCCTGGCGTGCCGGTATCAGGAGAAATTTTGATGTGCGGGACTATAAACCAATCGTGGAAGTCGGAGAAAAAATGGGAGTCAGGTTTATGACATTATTTATTCTTGGGGAGTTTGACAGGCTCAACATTCTTTCGGAATATCCCACAAGTAATCCGGCAGGAAACAATTGGGACAACTCCGAATATATTGGTCCTGTACAACTTGAGATCATGGATTATGTAAAGAAGAAGGCGGCTCACATGGAGTTTGGTCTTACCGGCGTGCTGCATGAATATTGGGAAGAAGGTGCTAAAAGCAGGGCAGAGTGGTATAATGTAGAGGAACAAAAGCCAAGAGATGAAAAGGTCATTAGAAACAATATTGAGCTGATTAAAAGACTCATGGCTCAATACGGCATCACCCCGGAGAGGGGGCACTCATTTCCTGAAAGTTTTATATCGTATGGTTTTTATTTCAATCCCGGATCAGATTACAGCCTTGGTAAGGTTTTAAGTGAAAACGGAGTCAAATACGCGAATACACCTTTTGCGACTATACGCGGTTTAAACCATCCTCCGCTTCTCGATGGCGGATTCGATAACGGTGTGCTTCTCCTCGACAGGTTTAATCATGGAAATCTATGGTACGAATATGCGACTTTACCGAAATTGGGACCGGACAGTATTAAGACGGTAGTAGTGGAATCTCATTGGGCCAACTGGTTGGCATTTGATGATCACCTTCAACCGGAACTGAACAACCGATGGATAGACTATCTGCGAAGCATTCAGGCTCATCCTGATTATTATCTCTCAAAAAACACCGAACAGCTTTACTCGCAATGGTTATACAAAAAATATACGACGGTCAGTGAAGTTAATCCGGGGGAAGTGCTCATTAACAATCAATCTATGCCCGAGGATGCGTATGATTATAATCTGCTTGGGAACATGGTTCTTGCTGTTAAGCTTGCAGAAGGGGAGCATATTTCCCGGGCAAGTATAGATGGTAAACCCATCGCGGCATACTATGAAGCGGAAGGTTTTGGCTATATCTATCTTCCCCCCTTAAAAAAGCAAAACCACAAACTGGAATACCAGGTAGGAAATAAAAAAATGGACAGGTTTGTACATAATACCGGAACTTATAACATTTATAACGTGAGAGAACAGGATTCAGCACTTGAGATAGATATTAAAATGTACGGGGAGCAAATTGTCGAAATTTACTCATCAAAGCCTTCTTCGGTCACAAGCTCAAATGACCATCTGGAAATAAAATCCTTCTCATATGATAATGAAAGAGGGACTGTTTACCTTACCGTAAAGGGACGAAATATCCAAGGTGAAAGAGGTTTATTACGGATAGAATTAAATTAACGAAAAACAAATAATCATTATGAAACTTAGTAGAAGAAATTTTGTAAAAAAGACAGCTCTAGGAGGAATTGGAGTCACATTGCTCGGAAAAGCAGGAATATCCGAAGCTTTCTCCGCACCGACAATCCTGCAGGGTAAAGACGATAGAATCATCAGATTGGGATTCATTGGCGTAGGTGGTATGGGGACTAATCTACTCCGGTCATGTTTGACAATGCAAGACGTTGAAATACCGGCGATATGCGATATTGATCCCAAAGCCATGTCAAGGGCATTGGCCCTTGTTGAAGAGTCGGGACGTAAACGCCCCGACGAGTATTCCAAAGACGAAGAAGATTATTTAAACCTGATTGTAAGAGAAGATATTGACGCGGTTGTCATTGCTACTCCCTGGTTATGGCATACACCTATGTGTGTGGCCGCAATGAAAGCCGGGAAACATGTTGCACCCGAAGTATGGGGAGCCTCTACTATCGAAGAATGCTGGGAACTGGTAAAAACAGCCGAAGAGACTGGTAAACAATGCATGATGTTAGAAAACCACTGTTTCGACCGGATAGAGATGTCTGTTTTGAAAATGGTAAGGGATGGCCTTTTCGGGGAAATGCTTCACTACGAATGTGGTTATTGTCATGATCTCCGGGATGTCAAATTCAGGCCCGGTGCGGAATTCGGACCCGGATCCGAAGGAGAAGCGCGATGGCGGACAGTTCATTCACAGAAAAGGAACGGAGACCTTTACCCTACCCATGGACTTGGCCCTATTGCAAATTGTATGAATGACAATAGAGGAAACAGAATGGTCTCACTAACCTCAACGGCGTCCAAATCCAGAAGCTTAAGCGAATATGTAATCAAACGAGGAGGAAAAGATCATGCTAACGCAAATATCGATTGGACGCTTGGAGACATTGTAACGACTGTTATTAAGACCCAGAATGGTGAAACAGTCACAATTACGCATGATACGAATTCACCGCGCCCATATTCCAATAATATGATGGCACAAGGGACACAAGGACTTTGGAAGTATCACAGAGGACTTTGTAACTCAGTATATGTAGAGGGAAGAAGTCCTGGCCACCAATGGGAATCATGGGAAAAATATATCCCCGGGTTTGAGCACCCATTATGGAAAAAGTTCACTGCCGAAGGGGTTCGGGGTGACCATGGAGGATCCGGGTATCTCAAAATACGCTCTTTTATTGAGTGCGTCAAAAACAACATCCCTACACCGATAGATGTATATGATACTGCTACCTGGATCGCCGTAACACCTCTCTCCGAAAAATCAATAGCATTGGGAAGCACGCCCATCGAGTTTCCTGATTTTACAAACGGGAAATGGTTGACTAATAAACCAATTTTCGGTTTGACTGACAGATATTAATGCCAGTGCAAAATAATACAGAACGCGAATTCGCATTAGTTTTTTAAAAGTTTAAAATTAGACCAATGAAAAGAATTATTATTTTATCATTACTTGGTTTTGCCACCTGTGTTACCTTGTTTGGTCAACTCCAATACAAATCAAAATATCCTGATATTCCGATTGTGGATGTGCATTTTCACCCATCCAATTGGCGATCTGTATCTGTGCCGTCGTTCTACGCCGCTCCATCTGTCTCCGGACCGGACTCCTTACCAGTGAATAATTTTGTCAATGCAATGAAGGTGCGTGAGGTAATCAAACAGAAATATGGTTCCAATCTGGGCTATTTTATCTGTTTGAATAATGTAACTGATGACGAACGCGCTGCGATTAAGACAACCACTAATAACCGCGTTATTTTCGCTGTGCATGCAGGAGTTACACATTTAGCCACGAGTGGAGGTCTAAATTTCACTGCTGAAGAAATAATCGAAAAAGTACAGAATGAAGGTTTTGTCGGGCTCAAATTCTGGTTTGGAGCTCCTTACCGCCATCTAACAGAGCCGGGGAAAGCCGGTATTACCCGAATTGACGATCCCAGATTTGCACCCTTATTTTCGAAACTCGAAAAAGCGGACGTGCTGATGACATCGCTTCACATTGCCGATCCCAACGGACCGTTCGACAACCGCCAAAAATGGATGAAAGATCCGGTTTACTACTGGGAACAGATCAGGGCTTTTGAAAATGTGGTGGCAAAATATCCCAATCTTACTTTTATCGCTGCCCACGGTGCGTGGCTTGTCTGCCAGGACGCCCAATTCGATTATTTGAGGTTTATGCTTTCAACCTACCCGAACCTTTATGTCGATATCTCGGCTACGTTCCAGTACATGCCTCTTTCGAACCGCGATAACATTCGTGATTTCTACATTGAATATCAAGACAGGCTTCTTTACGGTACTGATACCGGACGTATCGCCGATGATGCAATCGATAGACAAGCCAACATGTATGCCAATACTTTTATCATTCTTGAGACCGATCAAGATTATACAAACAATAATGGAACAATGAAAGGCCTCGACCTTCCGAGAGAGGTTTTAGAAAAGATATATTACAAGAATGCGGTGAAATTATATCCCGGTCTGAAAGAAGCGATGGGATTATAATAACATTCAATAGTGTTAAAAATATAATTGTATGAAACGAATACTTTTATTTACAATACTGAATTTTGTGGCTGTTATCACCCTGTTCAGCCAGTACCAATCGAAATATCCCGATATTCCGATCGTAGACGTGCATGTTCATGCTCGTGGAATCACCGATGTCTCCAATTTCGTAAAAGTAAGCGAAATAACTAAGCGGAAATATGGTTCAAACCTCGCTTTTTTTATTGATCTGGACATTCTTATAGATCCCATAGCCGAGATAAAGGAAGCCGGCAAAGACCGTTTCCTCTTTGCGGTGAGCGAAATGTCTCCGCATAAGGGCATTACTAAAACTCCAGAGGAAATAGTGTCCATGCTTCGGGATGGATATGTGGGATTAAAGTTTTGGTTTAGTGATCCTCGCCGTACTATCTTAGAGGGCGAAGAGGGTATTACCAGAGCCGATGACCCAAGTTATGACCAGCTTTTCTCGACACTCGAGCGTGAAAATGCATTGATGACCTCTTTCCATATTGCCGATCCCAACGGGCCATTCCACGATCGTACACGATGGATGGCCGATCCGGTTTACTACTGGACCCAAATCAGGGCTTTCGAGAATGTAGTAGCAAAATACCCTAACCTTACTATTGTGGCTGCCCACTGCGCATGGCTCATTTGCCAGGATGCCCAAATCGATTATCTGAGGTACTTACTCTCAAGATATCCCAACCTGTATGTCGATCTTTCCGCCACTTTCCCCTATATGCACCTTGTGAAGTATGATAACCTCCGCGATTTTTATATTGAGTATCAGGACAGAATCCTTTTTGGTTCTGACATTGGTTTTAATCAGCGCTTACTTGATGAGGCCGTTGAGCGCACAGCCGACAGGTATGCAGGCTACTTTACTACTCTTGAAACTGACCAGGAGGTCAATAGGGGCAGATCGAAAGGGCTCAACCTCCCGAGGGAGGTTTTGGAGAAGATATATTATAAAAACGCACTTAGATTATATCCCGGACTGAAAAAATCCATGGGTTTGCAATAGTTAATTCTGAATAAATTCTTACATGCCATACAACCAAAAAGACGTCGCCAAATTAAAATAAATTATGAAAAAGAATTTAATAAAGATTATCGCAACTGCCTCAATCTGTTTTATATGTTTTTTAAGTTGCGGCCCGGGTACTGAAAACAATTATAAAATAAACGACTGGGAGGTTTTCGTTGACTCAAAAAGTGAAATAATCACCATTTCCAAAGGAAATTTAGGAAAGATCTTAGACAAAATTGAATTTCAGGTTTTACACGATGGTGAATTGACAAAACTTACCGGATTGAATTGGAAAAAACTGAATGAAGAATTGATTCTTCATAGTGAAAAACCGATAAAAACAGATTTAAAGTTTGTATTTAAAGAAAATGGTATCATAGTAAATTCCTCCGGAGGTGACTTATTTATCAGGGCAATCTCTTCAGCGCCCATAGATCGATTTCCGGCACGTGTGGTAGAACCGGAAAATATGTTGGAAATTGTCACGCCGGGGAGAAGTGACTACACCGGAGTGACACAGGTTGAGAAGCATTATATTCCAAACGAAAATCCACATGTGATGTATCTCTCTTTAGGCGCGATTGAATCTTTTAATTTACATGCCTTATTTGACAAAAAAACGAATATTGTAATTAAGTTTTCCTCTGATTCTAAACTAAAAAGGTTACCGGAAGACCAGACTTTCATGGAGATCACAACACCAGCGATCAAAGATAGTTACCTGGTTGAATTGATCCCTGATTATTTCACTGACGTTTTGGGTAATCCGAATTACATCCCTTATGATGACACATACCATAAAGTGGCTCCTACGGGTTGGAATCACTGGCTGGCATTTTTTCGACAAGTAACGGAAGATGATATTGTCAAACATGCTGATTTCATCTCTGAAAATTTAAAACAATTCGGAATGGAACATTGTCAGTTAGATGATGGATATGATCATGTCTCTCGTCGTTTGTGGGTCGAAAACTGGGATCCGGTGAAATTTCCTAATGGACCCGAATGGCTGGCAAAATACATTAAGTCGAAAGGTTTAATTCCCGGACTTTGGACCGTCCCCTATTGTTATTCCGTAAATGATGCCGATCCTGAATGGTTTATTCGTGATGATGAAGGCAATATTCTCATGGATTATCAGGGTGGCGGGGAATTGGATTTTACCCGTGATGATGTAATTCAGGAATACTGGATTCCGCTTTGGAAAGAGTTTAAAAGACAGGGGTGGGAATACCACAAGTTCGATATAGGAAATACTGCCAATATGTGGCATACCTATCAACATAATTTCTCCGATACGACAATGAGCGCATACGATGCCTCTGTGAATACAATGAAAATCTGGCGGGAAATTATGGGTCCGGAAGTCTGGTATACAAACCATCCGGATGATGAAGGTGGAAGAATGGGATTCCTTGATGTGGCAGGATTAGGGAGAGATCCGGGAGTAGGTTGGGAAAAAATGAACAATATGTTAGAAGTCATTAGTAATAATACGTACCAAAATCATATCATTTGGTATTCTGATCCTGATTGCATTGTGCTTAGAGGTAAACCAACAAGAGCAGATTATGAAAATAGGAATTTCGGCAAAGTCGATTATTTGACGCTTGAAGAAGCCCAAACATGTGCCAGTCTTCTTGGTTTATCCGGAATGCAGTATCTAAGTGGTGATGATTTACTTCATCTCGAAGAAGAAAGAATGACCCTTTTAAAGAGAACGATACCTGCGTTACCTATCTTCCCGGTTGATCTGTTCGGAAGAGGTAGGGATCGTGCTAATTACCCGAAAATAATGGATCTGAAAGTAAACCAGAGTTCACGTGTATATGACGTCGTTGCGGTCACAAATTGGGAGAACGAGCCCAAAACAGGGAAAGTATCTTTTGAAAAGGAACTATCATTGGATGCAGGGCAAAAATATGTTGTCTTTGATTTTTGGAAAGAAGAATTAATAGGTGAGTTTTATGATGAATTCCGGTTTGAAATTCCTCCTCATGGTACCCGTGTTTTTTTCGTTCACAAACAATCAGACCAACCTCTCCTGGTAGGCACAAATCGGCACATCAGTGGAGCATTCGGCATAAAAAATGTGAATTGGAAAGAATCTGAAAAGATATTGAGTGGCGTTTCGGAAACGGTTCCCGGTTTTCAACATTCTTTATACTTTTCGATCCCTGATAATTTCAAAATAGAAAGCGTTGATGTGAACGCTCAGGATGTATCACAAAAAAGTAAGGACAACGGTTTGTTTGAGATTAGTTTTACCGGACAAGAAGAACCGGTAAATTGGCATATTAGACTAAACAATATAAATTGATAATCATTATGAGAAAGACAATTCAAGAAATTTTATTCCAGCCACGCGCATGGGAAAAAACGATAAATGCTTTTAGCGAGCGAAAGGACGAAATATTAAGTTTTTTCGAGAACCATCAAAAAGCAAAAGTCATACTGACAGGTTGTGGCTCGTCATACTATTTGCCTCTCATCGGTTCAGCATTATATACAAGATTCACGGGGAAAGATTCAATAGGCGTGCCGGCCGCGGAAATATTACTTAATCCCGAAACTATTTTTGCTAACGATCAGGAATATTTACTGGTCTCTATATCAAGATCGGGTAAAACCCCAGAAACACTTTCGGCAACACGTTATATGAAAGATAATGGTAAAGGGGGAACTATGTTGATATCATGTACCGGTCAAAGTGAAATAGCCAAGTATGTTGATTTTTCAATCATATGTCCGGATGCTGCCGAAGAAACCAAATATATGACAAAATCATTTACCAGTATGCTCCTCTGTTTTCAACTAATGACCGCATGTATCTCAAAAAATAGATTATTTGAGAAAGAACTTCTGCAATTACCGGAACATGGGGACAGATTAATCAAAGAATATCAAGTATTACTACAGCAATTGGCGAATGGTGAAGATTTTGATTTGTATATTTTTCTTGGTCACGGGCCTTATTTTGGCGTTGCTTCTGAGGCGATGCTTAAAACGAAAGAAATGGCATGCGTCCCGGCTGAAGCTTATCATGGAATGGAATTTATGCATGGTCCTAAATATGCCGTAAATGAAAAAACTATTATAACCTACTTAGTGTCAGAAAGTATAAAGAAAGAGGAAATCGACTTACTTAAAAAATTGAAGTCACTGGGCGGATATATTATGGTTATATGTGAAAAATCTACGACCGGGATCACAGATTTGGCGGATAATGTTTTAGAACTAAACTCGGGATTATCTGAGAATGCCACGCCTGTTCTCAGTTTACTACTTACCCAGCTATTCGGATATTATAAAGCACTTGCGATGGGTAAAGACCTGGAGTAAAAATAATATTTTTTTGCATATTTAAGCATACATGCTCAATAATTAATCAAAAAGTATGAATACGACTACTGATCAGAAAAAGAATCGGATTGTGCCGATCATCATGATGATCGTGCTTTTCGGTATGATCGCATTTGTCACCAATCTGGCGGCACCGATGGGACAAGTATTAAAAGAACAATTCGGCGTTTCTAATTCTCTGGGATTGCTGGGGAACTTGGCCAATTTTATTGCTTATGCCGTGATGGGAATACCCGGAGGCATGCTTTTGCAACGCGTAGGATATAAAAAAACGTCCCTGATCGCCATTCTCGTGGGTTTCATAGGTGTGTTGGTGCAGTATCTCTCGGGGCACTCTCCCCAGGAATCCGCTTTTGTTGTTTACCTGCTCGGAGCGTTTATCGCCGGTTTTTCCATGTGCCTGTTGAATATTGTGGTCAACCCCATGTTGAATACATTGGGAGGAGGCGGTAACAAAGGTAACCAGTTGATCCTGTTCGGAGATTCTTTCAACTCCGTGATGGCCACCTTTACTCCCGCGTTCGTGAGCATTTTGATCGGAGAAGCTGCCAAAGCCAATATCAAGGATGTATTTCCTGTCATGTATATCGCCATGGCCGTGTTTGCATTGGTGTTCTTCGTGATGCTTGCGGTGAACATTCCCGAACCTCATGCCACAAAGACAAAAGAACCTATGGGTAAACTAATGTCGGGCGCATTGAAGTTCAGGCATTTTGTTTTGGGCGCCATTGCTATTTTTGTTTATCTGGGAGTTGAAATAGGTATACCCGGCGTAATGATATTATGGTTGTCCGACACGCCGGTCGGCAAGACAACCGCGGTATTTGTAGCCGGTATCTATTGGTTTTTTATGTTGGTGGGCAGGCTGATCGGAGCTTCCCTGGGAAGCAAGATTTCCAGTAAGGCGATGCTTTCTACGGCTTCACTAGTAGGATTGTTATTAATCCTGGCAGCTATCTTCTTACCGACAACTATCGAAGTTACCTTTCCTGCGTTTACATCGGAAGGCGGCCTTTCGTTTGGGTTGGCACGGATACCCATTAATGCGATGTTTATGGTGTTGGCCGGTTTCTGCACTTCGATCATGTGGGGAACCACCTTTAACCTGGCCGTGGAAGGCCTGGGTAAGTTCACACCGGCCGCTACGGGAATATTTATGACCCTGGTATGCGGTGGCGGTATCCTTCCCTGGATTCAGGGTGGTATCGCCGATTCGGTCAGTTATCTGGCAAGCTATTGGGTGATTGTTATCGCATTGGTTTACCTGTTATTCTACGCCTTGATCGGATCGAAGAACGTGACCACTGGCGTTTCTGTGACGAATGGGGAGGTACCGGTAGAAAAGTAATTTGGAGTTTTAACCAATGATTTATAGAATAAAATGACTAAAAAATTAGATATTGTAGTAGTTGGTGAGCTTAATATGGATTTGATACTTACCGGACTTCCCTCTTTTCTTGAAATGGGCCAAAGTAAGCTTTCAAAAGATATGGATTTTACATTAGGCAGCGCTTCTGCTATTTTTGCCAGCAATATTGCTAAACTAGGGAATAAGGTCGGTTTTTTAGGGAAAATAGGCGACGATATATTAGGTGATTATATATTGCAAAGCTTACTCAGTAGAAATGTAGATACTTCAAAAATTATAAGAGATAAAAATGAAAAAACAGGTATATGCGTTTCGATATCATTCCCTGAAAATTATGCCATGGCGAGTTTCCCCGGTGTTCGTGAATCGTTTTGTCTGGAAGATATAGACTTTGATTATATTTCAATGGCTCGGCATATGCATCTGTCAAGCTATTATCTTCAACCAGGATTGAGGGAAGGATGTACTGAATTATTCAAACATGCAAAGGAATTAGGATTAACCACATCTTTTGATTCGGATAATGATCCCTCTGGCCTGTGGGATAGCTCAATACTCGACATCTTACAGTATGTCGATATTTTTCTCCCGAATGAAATTGAGGCGCTTCAAATTGCAAAATGCAATGATTTACAATCAGCTCTCAATGTACTAAGTGATATAGTAAATACTGTTGTTATTAAAACCGGCAAAAATGGTGCATGGGCTAAAAATCGGGAACAAACAATTCATGCAAATGCGTTCAAAGTTGAAGTGGTAGATACAACGGGGGCAGGAGATAGTTTTAATAGTGGATTTATTTATCAATATTTAAATGGTGCAGATATTGACAAGTGTATTCTTTGGGGAAATGCTTGTGCCGCAATATCCACTACAAAAATTGGAGGAACCACTTCTTTCCCGGACGTTGCAGAACTTCAGTATTTCTTTTCTGAAAGGAGCGAAGAATTGAAAAAAATCATAGATGAATAAGATTTGAGATCAGATAGAATAAAATGCATTGCATCTTAAATCAAAATAAATATTAATAGATATTTTGATTAGGTGATAAGACTATTTATAATCAAACACATAAAATATTATTCAATACAAACTCTAAATATATGAATGGAAATAAAAAACCGTGGCTATTTTATGCACTACTGACAACTATATTTTGGGGAATATGGGGTGCTTTCATCGAAATACCGGAGAAGGCCGGTTTTCCGGCAACTTTAGGTTATGTCGTGTGGGCTTTAACTATGATACCCGTTGCTATTGTTGCTCTTATTAATATTAAGTGGAAACTTGATAAAGATTTTAAATCAATAGTTTTAGGATTGACTATTGGTCTTTTTGGCGCCGGTGGACAATTATTACTATTTGAAGCGCTAACAGACGGTCCGGCTTACATTGTTTTTCCCTTTATCGGATTATATCCTGTTTTGACCATAATTTTATCTGTCCTGTTTCTGAGAGAAAAGGCAGTGAAAAGGCAATGGTTTGGAATAGCCATAGCAATGATTGCCGCTTTAGTGTTATCGTATCAGAAGCCAAGTGGCGTAGCTTCATCAAACAATGCCTGGTTAATTATTTCAATCGGAGTATTTATATGCTGGGGGCTTCAGAATTTTGTCATGAAGTTTGCAAGTAACACAATGAAAGCGGAGGGTATTTTCTTTTATGAAATGGCGGGCGCTTTACTATTAATTCCGGTAGCATTTTTCATGACTGATTTTTCCCAGGAAATTAACTGGTCATTTAATGGCCCCTACCTTGCCGCTATTATTCAGGTGCTTAACTCTATAGGTGCACTTACGTTTGTATATGCAATACGTCATGGAAAGGCAATTGTGGTAGTACCAATGCTTGGAATCACACCAAAACTGATAACAATAGTGTTATCATTGATAATATATAGTCTTATACCCGGTGCTGTTTTACTTGTAGGTATTGTTTTGGCAATAATTGCCATTTTATTAATGTTAGAGTAGTATTATAATCCGGCGAAGGTTCATGCAAATATCCACTTCTGATAAAGGTAATTGTTGAAAATAAAATAATATGATTCAAATAATAAAAAGGAGAATACTTGTCATCGTAGTTTTTAGTTGCGTTTATTCTACTTACGCCCAAACGTATATAACAGAGATATCTTCACATCATAATCCTGACGAATTGTGGTGGGGTGGTTTTGTAGCTAAAGGTTCACAGATGCCTTATCTCCAACCGACCGGAGAGTTGGATTTGTCGAGACAAAATTTCAACAATCAGGGGATTCCTCTGCTGGTTTCAAACAGAGGACGATATATCTGGAGTGACGAAGCGTTCAAATTTGAAATAAATGAAGCAGGAATCAGGAACTCTACGAGTGCATTTTATTTAGCGGCCAGCATTGTAAGTTGTCAGGCCCCGCTTACATTACAACCGCTTGACTACACGGAAAATCCGGTTGATATTCCGAATCCGGACAGGGGTTTTTATAGACCCCAATCGTATGTAGTTCCGGTCGAGAGTGGATCTTCACCAACTATTCCTGACTTGATAGCTACTATATCAGGCACCACGGTTTCCGTAGATTCTCGCATCGTTTATATGGAATTTGATCTCCGAAACTTTTCGTCGAATGCTCCGTTGAATGGAATACCTGTAGGAGTTTGGGGCGGTACTCAGCCGGATTATGGAACAACTCAACCTCTAACACCCGCCGCACTTGATTATATAAGGATGGCGCTTCAACAAATAAGAGAAAGTGAAGCTGTCGCCATAGTGAAATTCAATTATGACGGACGGGGATTTACGTATAATAATCGTGGAGGATATAACCAATTCATTCATGATTGTGAACCGGGTGCACCACAAGGGCGGGCTTGGTATGAATCAGGAGGAAGAGAGGGTGGAATTCCTGAAGAATCTGATTTATGTGGTATCCCAGGCCATGAGGATAAAAACTGGGTGCAATATCATCTTTGGCAGCTTGGAAATGTTTTCAGCGAATTCGAAGACATCATCATGTGTGTCAAAGGGGGTTTCTTTGGATCATGGGGTGAAATGCACTCGTCATCATATGCTGGAACTGCTGAAGGTTACCATTGGCTTTTGAACGCATTGCTGGACTATGTCCCCGCTTCACGTTCAATTTTGGTACATGCCGGCGGAGTCATGGCATGGCAAAATGTTGAGTACGGCACCAGTTATAGCTTTTTGAATTTACCGCCTGTCCCGGAGCGCGACTCACGGACGCAACGCTTCGGTATGTTCAACGATAGTTACTCGCGGGGTGGGGATGCATATACTGATGGCGGCTCACTCTCCGAAGGGAATGGATTAGTTGGAGGCGATTATGGGCGTAACGCTGCCTTAACCTGGATAAGAAATCAAAATAACTTCTACGGCGGCGAAACCGTCAGGTCAGGAAATGAACCCGATAATTTTTACCGACTCTATCCCAGATTTCCGAACGTACCTTATGAAGCCGCTTATGCGCAAACAACCCATCTGAATACAAGTTATAGTTCAGCCGCTTATAGCCTTTGGGCTGACTTTGTTTATACTGAAGAAAACGTCACCACACCGTTTACGCCGCCACACGACGGAGTAACCCGGACGGCAATCTTTGACCCTGTATATGATGGTAAAACAGGTTTAGAATATTTCCGTGACCGGTTGGGTTACCGGTTGGTGTTGCGCGAGGCTAAAGCAAGTGAACAGGTAAACCAGAATGGCACCCTGGGGTTCGAGGGGAAGATTCAAAACGTCGGCTTTGGTCTTATAGTAAACAAGAAAAATGTGTCAATTATTCTGAAGTCTAAAACCGGTCCTGACACATTCACTGCACTTACAAACCTTGACGCACGGGATTGGTTACCTGATTTGAATAACAGGCCCGACAATATAGCTGCATGGCGTGATTTGAACTTCTCAGTTAAAATGAGTGAATTTGGCAATGTGCCTGCCGGTGACTATGATATTTACCTGAAGATCAATGATCCTAAGGAACAAAGTCTTAACAGGCGCTGTATACGGTTTGCGAATAAGGGAAACAGTTGGAATGGTGACCTTGGCGCCAATCTAATTGGATATACAACAGTCAATTAGAAGGAAATAACAAAAAAATACAATCCATTAAATTTATAAGTAAGTAATCAAAATAATTACATCAAAAATAAAAAAGAAAACAATATGAGTATGCGAAAATTATCACACGAAAAAATGAGAACTATTTCCCGTTTTGTCTTTATTTTAATCTTGTCGGGATTTACGGAAAAAGGCTTGACCGCCCAGGAGTCGGCAAAACAGGAAGCCATATATGTTATTACGGAAATAAATGATTTTGTAATTACAGGGAAGGGTGATAATGAGAATTGGGGAAAAGCAGCTTGGTTGCCGCTTATTCAACGCAGGCCTTCGGAGAACATGAATATCTGTTCCCAAGTGAAAATATTATATTCCAAGACAGGCATTTATTGTCTGTTCTATTGTCAGGATAATCAGTTAACGGCGACCATGAATGCCGATTTCATGGATATTTGGAAAGAGGATGTCGTTGAAATTTTTCTTTGGCCGGACGAGAATTATCCGGTTTATTTTGAATATGAGATCTCTCCCTTAAACTATGAACTCGCCATTCTTGTTTCAAATATAGATGGTGATCTTGTAAGGTGGCAACCTTTTCATTATGAGAGTGACAGAAAAACTTCTCACGCAACACACATAACAAAAGACGAAAAACAACCCGACTCTCTTGTAAAAAGCTGGACAGCTGAATGTTTCATTCCTTTTAAGCTCCTTAGACCACTGAATAACATACCCCCAAGATCCGGTGATTACTGGAGGGCTAATTTTTATCGCATCGATTATGACGCTGGAGTCACATCTAATTGGTCATGGCAATTGACGGAAAAGAATTTTCATGACATAAAGAGTTTTG
>WPCJ01387335.1_pt1 | contig 21933 bp, 26 predicted proteins | sample 5399831 | NCBI WGS metagenome assembly WPCJ01 (sample SAMN12869470, study PRJNA574797) | sludge metagenome | isolation source: wastewater treatment of pH10 | place: China:Beijing | collected 2019-05-20 | reverse complement strand
TTCACGCCGGAATCGCGGATCTCAGGGATCAGGCTCTCGGGGTTGCCCGACAGGCCGAAGCCGCCAGACATGATCGTCATCCCGTCGAACAGCAGCCCGTCGAGCGCAGCCCCCGGCCCGTCATAGATCTTACCTGTCATCTGGCCTTCTTGCCTTCTTAGGTTATGGGCGATTGTGTCGACCCTATCACGCCCTTTCGAGCGCGACCGCGATACCTTGTCCGACGCCGATGCACATGGTGGCGAGCGCGCGCCTCTTGCCGGTCAAGGACAGCTCCAGCGCGGCTGTGCCGCTGATCCGGGCGCCGGACATGCCGAGCGGGTGACCGAGCGCGATCGCGCCGCCATTGGGGTTCACATGCGCGCCGTCCTCGGCGATGCCGAGCTCGCGCAGCACGGCGATGCCCTGCGAGGCGAAGGCCTCGTTCAGCTCGACGATGTCGAAATCGCTGGGCTTCAGGCCCAGCCGCTCACAGAGCTTGCGCGTCGCCGGGATCGGTCCGAGACCCATGACGCGCGGCGCGAGCCCGCCGGTCGCCCCGCCGAGCACACGCGCGATCGGCGTCAGACCGTATTTCGCGGCGGCCTTCTCGGAGGCGATGATCAGCGCCGCCGCACCATCGTTGACGCCGGACGCATTGCCGGCGGTGACGGTGCCACCCTCCTTGCGGAACGGCGTGCCGAGCTTGGCGAGCTTCTCCAAGGTGGTGTCGCCGCGCGGATGCTCGTCGATCTCGACGACGACCGGGTCGCCTTTCCGCTGCGGGATCGCGACCGGCACGATCTCCTTCGCCAGCCGGCCGTTGCCCTGAGCGGCGACTGCCTTCTGCTGCGAGCGCAGGGCGAAGACGTCTTGATCGGCGCGATTGATCTGGCAATCGGCAGCGACGTTCTCGCCGGTCTCCGGCATGGAATCGACGCCGTACTGCTTTTTCATTAGCGGGTTGATGAAGCGCCAGCCGATGGTGGTGTCGTGGATCTCGGCGTGGCGCGAGAAGGCGCTCTCGGCCTTGGGCAGCACGAACGGCGCCCGCGACATGCTCTCGACGCCGCCGGCGATCATCAGTTCGGCCTCGCCGGCTCGGATCGCGCGGGCGGCCGCGATGACGGCGTCCATGCCCGAGCCACACAGCCGGTTGATCGTCGTGCCCGGCACCTCCTTCGGCAGGCCGGCCAGCAGCAGCGACATGCGCGCGACGTTGCGGTTGTCCTCGCCCGCCTGATTGGCGCAGCCGAAGATGACGTCGTCGACGGCGTCGAAATCGACGCCCGTGTGCCGCTCGATCAGCGCCTTCAGCGGCACGGCGCCGAGATCGTCGGGCCGCACGGCCGAGAGCGAGCCGCCGAACCGGCCGATCGACGTGCGGAGATAGGCACAGATGAAGGCTTCACTCATGTCGTCGCTACTCTGCTTCCTGTCGGATCGCATACCGGCTGCGATATGCCGTCTTCAGATGTCGAAGAAAACCGTTTCGCCTTCGCCCTGCAGGCGGATGTCGAAAGTGTAGACCGGCATGCCCGCCTCGTCCTCGCTGCGGGTCGCGATCAGCGTCGGGACGCGCACGCGGTGCTCGATGCGGGCGAGGATCGGGTCGGCGGCGTTGGCCGCTTCCTCGTCGCCGAAATAGAGCCGCGTGTGCAGGCCGATATTGATGCCGCGCGCCACGATCCAGACGGTGATGTGCGGCGCCATCGGCCGGCCGTCGAAATAGGGCACGATGCCGGGCTTCACCGTCTCGAAGCGATAGACGCCGGTCGTGCCGTCGACGGGCTGGCGGAACCAGCCGGGGAAATGCGGATCGGCCTCGCCACGGCGCTCGCCCTGGCCGGGATAGAGGCCCTGGGCATCGGCCTGCCAGATCTCGATCAGCGCGTCCTTGATCGGCGTGCCCGAGCCGTCGAAGATGCGGCCGGTGACGGCGATGCGCTCGCCCTTCACCTCCGGCGCCAGCGGCTGCGAGCCGAGATCGTGCGGGTAGACGCCCCCGATGCCGGAGAAGTTCGGCGTGGCGCCGATATGGACATAGGGACCGGCCGTCTGCGACGGGCTTTCCCTGAGGCGGCGGAGCGATTGGACCATCAGTTGCCCTCCATCCGGTTCTCGAACAGGGTCGAGCGGCGACCGCGCAGGACGATGTCGAACTTGTAGACCATCGTGTCCATCGGCAGCGTCGCCTCGCGGTCGAGCGCCGCGACCAGCCGCTCCACCGCCTCGCGGCTAGGGATGCCCATCACGATCGGGCACTGCCAGATCATCGGATCGCCCTCGAAATACATCTGGGTGATCAGCCGCTGCGCGAAGGCGTGGCCGAAGACCGAGAAATGGATATGCGCCGGGCGCCAGTCGTTGACGCCGTTCGGCCAGGGATAGGGGCCGGGCTTGATGGTGCGGAACCAGTAGCGGCCCTCGTCATCGGTGATGGTGCGCCCGCAACCGCCGAAATTCGGATCGATGGCGGCGAGGTAGGTTTCCTTCTTGTGGCGATAGCGGCCGCCGGCATTGGCCTGCCAGAACTCGACCAGCGCGCCGCGCACGGGCCGCGCATCCTCGTCCAGCACCTGGCCGTGCACGATGATGCGCGGGCCGATCGGCTCGCCCGTCTGGGAGTAGTTCAGGATCAGGTCGTTATCGAGCGGCCCCAGCATGTCGTGGCCGAAGACCGGGCCGGTCATCTCCGAGATCGTATTGCCGAGAGACAATAAGGCCTTCTGCGGCGAACGCAGCACCGAGGTCTTGTAGTTCGGCGTGAAGGCCGGCGGATGCCAGCTTCGGTCACGCTGATAGAACGAGCCGCCCTGATGGCTCGAATTTTCATTGCGCATGGCAGCGCCTCCCTCCCTGTAGCGTCTCTCGTCGAACGGGCTGCCAGCTTGCGACGAGATCGGCCCGCCTGGTCTTGATCTGGCTCAATCCCCGCCGCTCCCGCCCTCAGCGCGAGCGACCGCGACGGGGTCGTCGGATTCAGCCCGCCTTGCCGTCCTTCATCTCGGCATAGGCTGCCCTAGCGATCTTGAAGGCATGGTTGGCCGCCGGCACGCCGGCATAGATCGCCACATGCAACAGCGCTTCCTTGATGTCCTCCATGCTCGCGCCGGTGTTGCGCGTCGCCCGGACGTGCATCGCGACCTCGTCGTGATGGCCGAGCGCGGCGAGCAGGGCGATGGTCAGCATCGAGCGCTCGCGCTTGCTGATGGTGTCGCGCGACCAGACCGTGCCCCAGGCGCTCTCGGTGATGAGCTGCTGGAAATCGGCGGTGAAGAGATCGGTGTTGGCGACGGCCGCATCGACATAGCGCTCGCCGAGCACGGAACGGCGGGTCGCCATGCCCTGGGTATATCGGTCCTGTGCGTCAGCCACGTCCGTGCTTCTCCAGATGTTCCGTCACCAGCGCCAGCAGCCGCTCCGGCTGCTCGACCGGCGGAATGTGCCCGCAGCCGTCAATTAGCGCAAAGCGCGCATTCGGGATGCGCTCTGCCATCGCCCGCACCAGATCGGGCGGCGTCGACTGGTCGCCATCGCCAGCAACTGCCAGCGTCGGCACGCCGATGTTGCCGATGGCGGTCGTGAAATCGGCTTGGGCCAGTGCCTCGCAGGTCGATATATAGCCGTCGGCCGGTTGCCGCAGCAGCGCGTTGCGCCAGCCGGTGAGGTCGTCCGGCCGCTCGGCCCGAAAGGCCGGCGTGAACCAGCGCTCCATCACGTGATCGGCAATGGCCGCTATGCCGCCGGCGCGGACGGCGTCGATCCGCGCATTCCAGCTGTCGGCCGTACCGACCTTGGGAGCGGTGTCGGCCAAAACCAGCGCCGAGAGGCGCTCCGGTGCGCGCACCGCCAGATCCTGCCCGATCAGCCCGCCGATCGAAAGCCCTACCAGGGCGAAACGCCAGAGGCCGATATGGTCGGCAAGGGCGACGAGGTCATCGGTGAAGTCGGCTATGGCATAGGGACCCGCTGGCACCTCGGACAGGCCGTGGCCGCGCTTGTCGTAGACGACGACGCGCCATTCACGGGCCAGCGCGGCCGCTACCTCGTCCCAGATCCGGAAATCTGTGCCGAGGGAATTGACCAGCACCACGGCCGCCGCCTCGCGCGGACCGCTTTCGCGCCAATGCACCAGCTCGCCGTCGATACGCGTGAAAGCCATGGAAAATCGTCCAGCCAATTGGAGATCAACAGCATGGACCAATCAATTGATTATGTTAAATGGCATTATCGACGTTGAAAATAACCTGCAGGTTATCGTATGAGCCAAAATCGCGACCTTCAGTGGGACAGGACGATCAAGCTTCGCCATCTCTCTTGTTTCATCGAGGTGGCGAGGCACAAAAGTGCGGGCAAGGCAGCAGCGTCCCTCGGACTCAGCCAGCCCGCAGTTTCAAAGACTATTCACGAGTTGGAAAACAGCTTGAACGCCAGCCTGTTTGAGCCCAATCGGCGCTCCATGGTGCTGACGCCTCTAGGCGAAATCTTTCTGCGATACGCCACGTCTAGTGTGACCGCTCTCAAGCAGGGGATGCGAATGGTAGCGCAGGATTCTGAGAGCCGGCGCGCCACTTTCACGATTGGGGCATTACCAACGGTTTCTGCGAATGTCCTGCCCGGAGCACTCGCAGATCTTACAAGCCGATTTCCGGACTTAAGGCTGCGCGTCGTTACCGGTTCCAATGATGTTCTGATAGCGCAACTGCGTTTGGGCGATGTCGACCTGGTCGTCGGGCGAATGACATCTCCCGAAGCGATGAAGGGCTTGGCGTTTGAGCACCTTTATTCCGAGCGGATCGTGCTTGCCGTTCGCCCCGACCATCCCCTGCTCGCGCAACGACAGCTGGAACTGTCCGAAATCAGTCGCTACCAACTGCTTATTCCACCCCCAGGCTCCGTCATTCATCCGGTTGTTGAGCGCTATTTCCTCGCCCATTCGGTTCAGATGACCGGTACCCAGATAGAGACAGTTTCGGACGCCTTCGCCCGAATTTATCTCCTCAGCACCACAGCGGTCTGGGTCATTTCAGAAGGCGTCATCGCTCAGGATGTGCGAAGAGGGATTCTCGCGACGCTCCCTGTCGAAAGCGATGATACGCTTGGTCCCGTCGGCTTCACAACTCGCACCGATACCGAACCGACCTATCCCGCGCAGTTGATAATGTCTGCCCTGCGAGGGGCGGGCTAATTCTGTCGCGAGCGCGCAGGCGCGAAGCATCACGGTAGTACTCCCAGATCTGATCAATCACGGCGTCCGATCAGTAATGTTTTCGCCGGAAAGCTCCATCGTACCGCTCGTTAGGGGACAGCGGCGCAAATTTGGAAACCCGGAGCTCAAGCTCGACGTTGAGCCAGGTGTGCGTCGGCCAGCGACTGCACCATCATGACGAGCCGTGCCGCAATTGCTTGTCGATCGCCAGCAATGCCATGCTGGCCGTGATCGCGAAGCTGACGATTAGGAGCGTCAGCACCATGATCAGATCCGTGTCGTGCAGACCGATGGCCTGCATCAGCAGGAACCCGATCCCGCGCTGCGATGCAAACATCTCGCCGAGCAGCGTGCCGATGAGCGTTAATGAAAATCCCAGCCTGAGTCCCGTGAATATCTCGGGACGTGCTGCGGGGAATAGGAGGGCCCAGGCGCTCTGCCATCGTGTAAGGCGAAGCGCCCTCGATGTGCGGCCGAGCACTGGGGGAAGATTGCGCAACGCGCCGAGCGTGAAGATCGCGATCGGCATAATGCCATGGATCGCGCCGAATGCGACCTTGGAAGGCATTCCGATCCCGAAGATCAGCAGGACGATCGGATAGAGGGTGATCTTCGGCAGCGAATAGAACGACACAAGCAGCGGCTCGCCCACCTCGCCAGCGAGGCGATTCATGCCCAGGGAGAAGCCCAACGCGACGCCGACGACCACGGCGATCGCAAGTGCGAGCGCGAAAGCCCGAAGCGTCTCCGCCAGGTGAGACAAGAAACCTTCCGACGCGATTAGCGCTCCCGCCTTGACGACGGTTTCGAGCGGGGGGCGGAGTGCCAGGTCGCCGATCGCCCAATAGGCAAGTTGCCAGAGCAGGAGTAGGCCGACGATTACGAGAAGGCTATTTCTGGCGCTCGTCATCACGAACGGCTCCTGCGGCTCAAGAGGCGCTTCTCCCAAGCGTAGAAGAGCCCGTTGACGGCTCCGGCCACGAGTAGGACGAACAGGATCAACGGATACATGATCTCGTTCTCGAAGTTGTTGTAGGCGAAGACGATCTCGTGCCCGATACCGATCCTCGACATGATAAACTCGGCGCCGATCACGCCGATAAAGGAGTAGGAGACCGCCAACTTCACACCAGTTGCCAGATACGGGCCGGCATGGGGCAGATAGATCCGCCTGGCGGCTTCCAGCGGGCGCATCCCGTAGACCGCTGCCGTCTTACGGAGGACGCGCGGAATGCGGTCCAGCGCATTGATCGTATTTACCACTACCGCAACGACAGCCAGCATGAAGCCGATGACGATCTGGGGGGCTTCGCCGATTCCGAAGATGGCGATCATCATCGGGTAGAACGCGTAGACCGGCACCGCATAGTACGCGGTGAAGAATGGCGACATCGCGTCGGCCAAGCCGCGGAAGCGCTGGATTGCAACTCCCATCAGGATGCCGACAACAATCGCCAGGGAGCATGCAATCGCGATCTTGCTCAGCGTCTGGGTGATCGCCAAATGGACGCGTCCGGAGAGCAGCAGGCGCCACAAGCCCACCATCATCTCGCTTGGGGGCGGCGCAACGAAGCGGGCGATCACGCCAATACGGGTCAGGATCTCCAAAGCCAGGACGATCGCGGTAATCAATCCGAGCCGCACGGTTGTCGCGGGCTTCATGTCAGCCTGCCTTGTGGGAGAGCGCTGCCATCGATTCTCCGCGCAATCGCATCCAGAGGCGCGCTGTGATCTCGCCGAAGCGCGGATCGGAGACCACGCGACTGTCGCGGTCGCGGCCCCAGGGCGTCTCAACGACGTCGATGATCCTGCCCGGGCGGGCGGACATGACGCCTACGCGATCGGCGAGCATGGCGGCCTCGTCAAGGGCGTGGGTGATGAGCAGCACCGTGGCGCCGGTCTCCCGCCAGAGCTTAAGGAGTTCCTCGCCCATGATGAGCCGCGTCTGCTGGTCGAGCGCCCCGAATGGCTCATCTAGTAAGATGAGCCGGGGGCGCTGCACGAGCGTCCGCGCTATGCAGACCCTCTGACGCATGCCGCCGGAGAGTTGCGCGGGATAGGCTGCCGCGAAATCGCGTAGGCCCATAAGAGTCAACGTGTCGTCAACCCTGCGTTTGATCTCTGCCTCGCCGAGGCCCGCCCGCCGGATGCCGAAGGCAACGTTGTCCGCGACGTTCAGCCAAGCAAACGACGCATCCTCCTGGAAGACCACACCAACACCTTCGGGAACGGCCCGCCCATCGAGACGGCTCCCTTCGAAGATGGCTTGGCCCTTCGTCGCCGGGGAAAGTCCGGCGACGATGTCGAACAGGGTCGACTTGCCACAGCCCGAGGGGCCAACCACAGCGAAGAATTCGCCCTTACGGAGATCCAAGTCGACCGGCCCTAAGGCCTCGACTTTGGTCCTCGCGTTGGTTTCGAATACGCGTGTTACCCCTCGCAGCCCGACGTGGACAGGCGCGGCAATCGTCATGGCATTCATTTTAGGACGCGCTCACCTTCGGGAAGGAAGCTCTCGTCGATCATCTTGCTCCAGTCGATGTCGCCATCGGTGGCGCCGACCAGGATCTGGGCTCGCCACATCTCCTTGAGCCCAGCGAGATCGAACTTGCCCGTGCTCCAGTAGGGAAGCCCGTCCTTGGCCTCGACCAGGTGCCTGACCGCCTGAAGGGCGATCGGCTGCTCCAGCTTGTAGACTTTCGCCACGATCGCCGCGGCCTCCTCGGGGTGTTCGTTCATGAAGGCGACGGCCTTTGCCCGGCCGGCCACAATCGCGCGCAAAAAGTCTCCGCGCTTTCCAGCCGCGGCCTGCGTCGTCACGCCGACGACGTTGCTCATCGAAGGGAACAGCTTGTCCGCGGTCGCGATGATCCGGTACTTCTCGCGATATTTGGACAGCAGCGGTTCGGTCGCGGGCGCGACGTCAATTGCGCCCAGATCCAATGCAACGAGGGCTTCGCCGAGCCCTCCGGTCATGACCAGTTCCACGTCGGATGGCTTAAGCCCGGCCTTCTCGACGATCAGCATGGCCAAGGCCTGGCTGACCGAGCGCGGGCTGGAATAACCCAGCTTGCGGCCCTTCAGATCGGCGACCGACTTGATCGGCGAGTCCTTCTTCACCATCCAGCCGAATTCGGAAACGGTCTGGACGTTGTTGCTGATGATCTTAAGCGCAGCCCCTTGCCTGATCGCGGTTGCTACGGCGATCGGGCTTACCTCGGCATAGGCGATGTCGCCGGCCAGCAGGTTGCGCACGGTCGTGCCACCTCCCTGAGAGGATAGGATCCCCGTCACATTGCCGTCGAAGAAGCCCTTTTCCATAGCGACCGCGAACGGCATGCCGCTGGCGGAAACACCATAATTGCTGACGACGATCTCCTCGGCGCGCAGCGTGCCCACGCCCATGGCGCAGATGGCCAGGCCCAACGACAGGCACCGCCCGCGCAGTCTGTTCATGAACTGCATTTTCTTCCTCCCTCGGTGTTTTGCTTGGTTGTTCGTGGAGCGACGTCAGATGTCAGCCGACCAGTACTCCCAGATTCGCCCAATGACGTCCTCTGACAGGTTAACTCGACTGGAGAGCTCGATCTCCCCGCTCGTCAGAGGGGACAAAGGCGCGATCGTGGACGCCCGAAACTGAAGCTCGGCGTTGAGCCGCAGGTGGACCGCTCGGAATGTCAATTCACGAACCGAGCGGCCGACTACGGTCGCACCGTGGCGACGCATCGTCACCACCCAGTTGTCGGCGAGCGCAGCCGCAAGCGACTCGGCCTGGTCGACCGTCCGCACCAGCAAGTCAGTGTCGCCGAAATCGTCCCGGCTGTCCCAGACTGGCACCCGCTGTCCGATCACCGCACCAAGATGGCAGACCGGCACGATGTCGAGGCCGGCTATGCAGAATGCGACGACCGCTGGAGCGTGATGGTGACAAACGGACATCACGTCTGGCCGCGCCCGATATATGGCGCCGTGGATCACGCGCTCTGCATAGAGTTTTGCGCCAGTGTCGCGGACCGGGCGGTCGTCTAGGTCGAGTTCCACCAAATCGGCTCGCTCGACGAGCGCCGGGCTGCGCGAGCGGGAGATGAAATATCGGCCCGGCTCGGATGGATGCCGGGCGCTTACGTGGCCGAAGCCATCAAGGACGCCTTCGCGGGCAAGTATCCGGTTCGACACGACCAGGTCGTCAAGGACGTCTTCTAGAATCCCACGGTGCGACGGCTCAGCCGCGCCAGCGTCAGAAGCGAGCGCTACGCTCATCTGCACTATTCTCCTTCCGGTCTGAGATGTGCGGCCGCACTAGCGGAAAATCTCATTCCTGGCGCTAAGAGGCCGCGTCAGCCATCCTCTTCTCCGGAATGTGCAGCATCGCTTCATTCGTCACAAAGACTGTTTCACCCTCGCAGTCAGCAAAAAAATCGCTCGCCATTTCTACCCGCGATATGCCATCGCCTGAACGTGGCGCAGGACCCCCGGCTCCGAACGCTCCGCCCGGGAAGGGAAATCGACATGAGGTTCCGCCAACTTGAATGCTTTGAACGCGTGTGCGAGCTCGGCAGCATCACGCAGGCCGCGTCTACGCTCAATGTGGCCCAGACGGCTCTGGGACTGCAGATTCGCCAGCTGGAGGACGAGATGGGCTGTCCCTTGCTCAGCCGGACGAGCCGCGGCGTGGCCCCCACGGATGCCGGTAGGATCTTTCTGGACTGGACTCGGCGGACGCTCGACGGCCGAAGAGAAATACGGAGCGCTCTCGCCGTCTTCCGGGATAATGCGGTCCGGAGAACCGTGACGGTCGGCCTCACCCCGAGTATGACGATGCTGATGGGAGCCGACCTGATCCAGGCAATCGCACGCTCTCCCTTAAACGTGAACCTCCAGCTCGCCGAGGGCCTCAGCCATGTGATGGTGGCGGGGCTGCCCAATGGCAAAGTGGACCTCGCCTTCGCTTTCAAGCCGGAGATAAGCGGGTCTTATCGGTGCTCGCCGCTCCTGAAGGATTCCCTCTTCCTCATACGTGCGCCTAGTGACGCGACCCGATCCGAGAAGTCCGTCTCGTTGCGCGATGCGCTCAGCGGCCGATTTGCAATGCCTGATCGCGACGATGTCGTTCGCCGCATGGTTGAGGACAGCGCCTCCGCCGCCGGGCTCTCGCTGAATGTCGCCTACGAGGTCCATTCACTTACGGCGATCAAGCAGCTTGTCTCGCGCGGTCTGGCGTCGGCCATCCTTCCGCTGGGCAGCGTCTACGAGGACGTCGCGGCGGAGAGGCTGACCGCCTCGCGCATCCCGGACGCCGCCTTGGAAAGGACACTGTATGCGATACGCGCTTATGACATGGACCCGGCCCTGGATGCGCTCCTGATCTCAACTTTCCTGTCGATCTACCGCGAGAACGCCAGCGGCTGGGGGATGGGCGAGGTCCTGATGCTGGCCTGAGCCTTATGCGCGCAGCTCGATGCCAGCCCGGCGCTCCATCGGGCGCACGACGGCCGTTAGGTCGTCGATTTCGACCCCCTCAGACTTGGCTCGTCTGTAGGCTTCCAGGGCGCTGCGGCACGTCTCGATCAGGGCGCTGCTGACTGCGGCCGGCTCAGCCAGAAAGAGTTCCAAATCCTTGATCACGACGTCTAAGCTCGCACCGAAGTCGAAGGTGCCCCGGAGGATGTGGGTGGGGACCTTATCGCACGTCGCGCTGTTACGGCCGCTCCCGCTGTTGATCACCTCCAGCATCGCCCCGGCGGGCAGCCCGGCTCTGGCGCCGACGACCATGGCCTCGCAGGCCGCCACAAGGTTGACCAGGGCGATCGCGTTGTTGACGAGCTTCAATGTCTGCGCCCGGCCGGGTGCCTCATCGACCACGACAACCTTGTTGCTGTAGAGGCCGAGCGCCTCTCGCACGTCGGCGAGATGTGCCGGCTTGCCCGAGACGACCGAGGTCAACTCTCCCGAGCGCGCTTTCGGTGGGCCGCCCGTAACAGGCGCATCCAAGGTCTCGATGCCATTCTTGACCAACACCTCCGCCAGCCACGCGACGAATGGGGACCCGCTCGTCCCCAAGTGGACGTATAGCCTCCGCCGCTTGCCGTGTAACAGGCCCACAGGACCCAGTAAGGCGTCATGGTGATGCCTCTCCGCGGCAAGACACGCGAATACGATGTCGGCGCTGTCGCCGACCGCGCTTGGCGACTTGGCCCGCTCGATACTCGCCGGAAGACCATCGAACCGCGTAGGATCGGGGTCGAACGCTACGACCGGTCTGGCCATCGCCAGCCTCGTCGCGATGGGGGCACCCAGCGATCCGAGCCCGAGAAAGCCGATAGTTGAAACCCCGTCGGATTGTGCCATTTCACCCAATCTCGCTACTGTCGCATCCAGTTCCCATCACGGACGCAATAGCGGCAACGATTATTTTTCGCTTGCTGCGAGCGATAACGCAGCTGCTCGGAGCCCGGTCTTAGGCCTGATCTCGAGCACCAGCTGGACGTCAAGGTTCTTGCTGATCGTCGGCCACGCGTCCTAAAGTCTCGGCGAAATTCCGCCGGGCGGCATCGAGGCGATCGCTTGGTTGGACTCGCTCGAGTTCCTCGGGATGGCCATGTCCATGCAGGTGCCCATGATCGCCGAACCGAAGGTCTTCAGATAGCGGTTATCGACCCTGTTGTTGAAGCCGCCATAGCCCTCGGCGTCCATACCGGCCATGCCGCCGATCTGCAACGTCGAGCCGTTCGCTGAGGTTCTTCGCCGGTTTGTTAGTTGACTAAAAGTATCCTACTGCTCCTTCCGCGATTCGCTTGGAGGTGGGGCGACGACTGTCTGCTGCGTCGGATCGCCGATGATACCGTCGGTGACGACGCGCTTGAGCTGACCGCTCAAGGTCGAGGGGGCGAGCCGCCCAAACCGCTGCCATCCTGAGCATTCTGGAAGATCACACCGTGCGAGCTCAGGCCGTAGAAGAGCACCACGAGAAAGATCGCGATGATGATCGGCAGACGGCTGAGGTGACGGACCTCCCGCCCTGTGCCAGGCCCCGCCCGGCGCCCCGCCGAGGTTCGCAGACTGAACCACGGCCCCTCCCCTCACCCGCACTTCATAATTGAGACCAGGCTTGCCGGAGCCGCGCCGGCGCCTGTCGTCATGTAGATGCGGCCGATCTCGACAGTTCGCGTCGACAGCCGGCTAGTACCTGCTCGTCCACCGGCGCGAGGACATAGGCAAGCCCGATCGCCCTGGCGTACTTCTTCGCATCCTGATCGCTTGTCACGGCATAGCCCCAGGTTCTGAGCGAGGTTTCCAGCGCGCTACCAAGGGTCGAGCTATCCGGCTTCAACACGATCGTGGCTGTGCCCCGTCCGATCTGCTCGACCAGCCGCGGTACGAGGTCGCCAGCCACGGCCGGGGCGGCTGACGCCGGCAATTCAGCTGGTGCGCTGCTGCTGGTGACGCCGTCCGAACCGAATGTCTGGCATCCGAAAGAAGGGCGGCGGCGAGAAGGGGCGTGGCGGCGCGGGCCGGCTGGACGGAGGTGGGAGCTTTCAACATCGCGCTCACCCTCCCCTCTGGTTGGTGATTTTCTCCTGTTGCCAGCCGACTCCGGCGCTGCAGATGACGATCTCGGTCGTGGCCGGCGACATCTCGCCGGTTGGCGCCATGCCGCGGCCGAGCCGTTCGATGAGAAACCTGCCGTCAGGTTGAGCATAATCTCGGCGACCGTCGCATCCTCTGCCACGACGTAGAGCTGGTCTTCGGGAGCCTCCTGTAATTCCCGATCAGGTGCGGATGGGATCGCAATTGCGTCAACGTCACGACGACTCGTCAGGCCGCCCGCGCGATCGTGCCGATCATCGAGGGATAGCCGACCGGGCGAACGCGCTCGAGGCTTGTGAGGTCCGTCGGCAAAAGGCCGACGACAGCCGTCGTGTTCCGACCGCCTTGGGCTCTCGGATCCGTGTTATCGGCCAGCCGGCGCGGCGCAGGATTCACTCGATGCGCAGATCCGTTGTTTTGACGAGCACGGAATAGCCCGGACATCGACGACTTGATGATCGCGGCGAACATCGTCCAGGTCGCGTTATGCAACACCTCCCCTGCCCTCCCGATCTCATGGGAGGTGTCGACGCAGAAGCGCGAGCTCTCGACGATGGTCGCGTGCGGCTTCAACAAGCCTGAGTTGCCGATCACGGGGAACAGGGCGCCGAGCAGCGTAGAGCTGGTCGCCGGCAACAGTTGGACCGAACCGACGACCTTGTTCCATCCCGAGAGCACCAGGATGTCGGTCGGATGGGGCGGTCGTCGGAGGCATCGCTCTCGTGACCGTTGCGGGCCGTGACGTCCCAGTTCAGGAATTCGCGGTAGTGCGATTCTCGAGAGAGGTCGGTGAGTCGGCTTGGTGGATTGGCAATCCCTCTAGTCGCCGAGGCCTGCACGAGGCCATGGGCCTGATAAAAGTGTTAGCGCTCCATCGATAGCAATGCATCCTACTGGTAACGTATCTTGTTGTTCTAAAACAAGAAATGGCCGCTTCCACGGCTAACGAGCCGATCGGACGCTATCGACATTAACCTTTCATTAACCCAAATTCCCTTGCCGGGCGCTTAGAATCGCGGGATATTCCCGATAATTTCCAAAAATTGGGAATTTATCGTTTCTAGTCCGCGAGAGCCTGATGAGCGCGACTCTGCCCGTTCAGATGCCGGAGTTCGGCTTCTCTGATACCATCTTGCAGCAAAGCCGTGAGATTTCGCGGCGGCTCGACATGTTGCGCATGGAGAGCTTTCCACCAGATGCCCAAAAGACGTTGCGTCGCTTCAGTCTTGCGGAAGCCGCCGATTTTGTTGGTGTCTCGCAGAGCTACATTAAGAAGCTTCATTTGCAGGGCAAGGGCTCCGAGCCGTTCGTCACGCCGACTGGCCGACGCTACTACACCGCAGAGCAGATGAACGAGCTGCGGGACCTCCTCGACCGTTCGCCCCGTCGCCGCCCCGGCGAGAAGCTCCAGGTTGTGTCGGTGGTCAATTTCAAAGGGGGGTCAGGTAAGACGACAACTGCCGTGCATTTGTCGGAGTATCTCGCTCTGCGTGGCTTTCGCGTCCTCGCAGTCGACCTGGACCCTCAAGCCTCGCTGACAGCGTTGTTCGGCATTCAGCCGGAGCTCGACGGGAACCCCTCATTTTACGATGCCCTGCGCTACGACGAGAAACGGCTGTCGATAACAGAGGTTCGGCGGGCCACGAACTTTCCGGGGCTGGACATCGTTCCCGCAAATCTCGAGCTCCAGGAATTCGAGTACGAGACGCCCGTCGCCATGCATGCGAAAGACCCCTCTGCGGGCAAATCCTTTTACACGCGCATCGGCGCGGCGCTTCGCGAGGTCGATAACGACTACGATGTAGTGATCATCGACTGCCCTCCCCAGCTTGGCTACCTGACCTTGACAGCGCTCGCGGCTGCTACAGCGGTTTTGATCACGGTGCATCCACAGATGCTCGACGTCATGTCGATGAGCCAGTTCCTCCTGATGCTCGGCGAGATTCTCAAGAGCATCGAAACGGCGGGGGCGACGGTTTCTCTCGACTGGTTTCGCTATCTCGTGACCCGCTATGAGCCCGGCGATGTGCCGCAGCAGGAGATGGTCGGTCTGATGCAGTCGATGTTCGCGCGGCAGATGATGAAGAATCCGATGGTGAAATCGACCGCGATCTCGGATGCCGGGCTGACCAAGCAGTCGCTCTACGAGGTTGAGCGGACGAAATTCGTTTCGGCGACCTACGACCGGGCTCGGGAATCGCTTGATGCTGTAAATGGCGAGGTGGCGGAACTTGTTCTCGGCGCTTGGGGCAGAACGCCGTGAGAATGGAATTGTCAGCCGTACAGAACTGAAGTTTTGCACGTAGGATCAACGCTTTATAGGGATGTGGGACTTCCGTTATGGCTCGCCGCGATATCTTCCGGAACATCAAGGAGGCCGACGGGCGTGAAAGCGACCGCCCGGCGCCGCGAGGCTACACTGCACAAGGTGCCACCCGAAACATATTGGCATCGATCGGGGAGCTTGCTGAAAAGGCTGCCCGTGCCGACCAGATTGTCGAGGGCGAGTCCGTCATCGAGATCGATCCCGATCTGATCGATAACTCCTTCGTAGCGGACCGAATGGAAGATGATGCGGCGTTCGACGAGCTTGTCGAGGCGATCCGCGGGCGCGGTCAAGACACTCCGATATTGGTGCGCCCTCACCCGGTTGGACAAGGCCGCTATCAAATTGTCTTTGGCCATCGTCGCGCTCGCGCAGCCCGGGAGCTCGGTCGCAAGGTCAAAGCGGTTGTCCGCACGATCACGAATGATGAGCATGTCATCGCGCAGGGGCAAGAGAACTCCGCGCGTGAAAATCTCTCGTTTATCGAGCGCGCTTTCTTCGCGCAGCGTTTGCTCGATCAAGGTTACGAACGGCCGACGATACAATCGGCCCTGTCTGTCGATGCCCCTATGCTCACGCGCATGCTCTCGGTTTCAAGCCGTGTGCCGGAGGAGTTGGCGGTTGCGATAGGTCCGAGCAAGACCATTGGGCGTGACCGTTGGCTCGAATTTGCGCAGCTCGTTGAAAGCCCGGATGGCCGTGCGGCCGCGCTGTCTCTCGTTGCAGAGCCAGGCTTCAGTGACCTGTCGTCCGAGCTTCGCTTCGAGCGCGCGCAGGCGGAGATGAAATCCAAGTCGCGCCAACGACGCGGCACGCCGGCAAAGCCTGCGAAGGAGAAATGGCAGGCCCGAGATCAGGGTGTTGCCGCCGAGATCACCGATACGGGACGCGCGTTTTCTGTTGCCTTCAAAGCGAAGGACAGCGTCCAGTTCGGCCGATTTATCGCCGAGAACCTCGAGCGGCTCTACGGCGAGTTCCAGCAGCGCAATGGTGAAGGAAAGGGTTAGCCCGCAAAAGAAAAAGGCCCCCGAAACGGTGTTCCGGAAGCCCTTCTCTTGGTGTGACGACTAGAGAATCGCATTTCCCCGAATCACCGTCAAGTGCTGATGCACTTTCAGCGCCTTCGGCGAGCGGATTTCTTTTGCCTAACGATAGGTGAAAGAGAATGCGAACTCATGTCGTAACGACGCCCTTTGGGCGGCGAATGCTGACGCTCGCCCATGTAGCAAGCCAGGCGGACGCCAAGGAACGGCTGCCGGAAAAGGCGGTCCATAAGTGGAATATCTTTCGGGCGATCTGCACAGCCAAGAACCGGCTAGGCGTGACCGAGCGCGCATTGGCCGTGCTGAACGCACTACTGACATTCCATCCGGAGACGGTTCTGACGGGCGAGGGCCTGGTCGTGTTTCCATCCAACCAGCAGCTTTGCCTGCGCGCACACGGCATGCCGCCGGCGACGCTGCGGCGCCACCTCGCAGTCCTTGTCGACTGCGGCCTGATTATTCGGCGCGATAGCCCGAACGGGAAGCGGTACGCTCGTAAGGACCGGGCAGGGGAGATCGAGCTCGCCTTCGGCTTCGACCTGGCTCCGCTCGTCGTCCGCGCCGAGGAATTCGAGGCGCTGGCGGAAGAGGTCCTGGCCGAGGAGCGCGCTCTCAAGCTCGCCCGCGAGCGGATTACGATCTGCCGGCGGGATATCATCAAGATGATCGCGACCGGCATTTACGAGGGCGTTCCGACGCGCCGGAATGGCCAGGGGCCGGCCGATTGGACCGAGCTCCATGAGATCTACCGGGGCATTGCCGGCCGGATTCCGCGCTCTGCGCCGCTCGCCATCCTCGAGGGAATTGCCACCGAGCTGTCGCTCCTCGCCGACGAGATCCTCAACCTGCTGGAAAATCACATTAAAACTCAGAATCCGAGCGGCAATGAGTCTCATTCTGAGCGTCACATACAGAATTCAAAACCAGATCCCCTTACTGATCTTGAACCTTGCTCTCCAGAGAGCCCGGGGGCGATTGTCGTGATCGATCCTGAGCCGGAGCGGATGCCGGTTCGAACGTATCCCTTGGGGCTGGTTCTCGACGCCTGTCCCGACATCATCGACTACAGCCGCGGCGGGATCAGCAACTGGCGCGACTTCCAGGCGGCGGTCGCTGTGGTTCGGCCGATGCTAGGGATCAGTCCCAGCGCCTGGTTCGATGCGCAGTCCGTGATGGGCGAAGGCGAAGCGGCCGTCGTCGTGGCGGCCATTCTTCAGCGGGGCGAGGCGATCACCAGTGCCGGCGGCTATTTGCGCGGGCTGACACGCAAGGCCGAGGCCGGCGAGTTCTCGCTCGGGCCGATGCTGATGGCGCTGATCGGCAGTCGCAAGCGCGTGAAGCAGCGTGCTTAGAGTGGCGCGTTCCATCAAGCGCGTGAATCGTTGTCGCGAGATCGATTCAATCTTTGTGTTGGACCGGGCCCATGCGTGAGCGTGACATGCGCGCATGGACAGCGCTCTTGAAACGACACCGGCCCGCCTGCAGATGCTCGTGCTGGATCGAACCGAGCCGGAGCACAACATGGCGCGCTTTTACGTGCTCTCGATCGAGCCGACGCTGTTCGGGGACGCGGCGCTCGTGCGGGAATGGGGGCGCTGGGGTCGAACCAGTCGCCGCCGGTTGGATCTCTATGGCGATGTTCTCGAGGCAGCCGAAGCGCTGGACGACTGGCTGGTCAGAAAAACCCGGCGCGGCTATCGGCTCGTCGATGGCGCGAGATGAGCGCGACGCTGCTCGGGGACATCGCTCTCGTTGCCGACCGGCAACAGCTCCGGGTCAACTGCGCCAGGAAGCAAGATGGCGATTGTCCGGACCTGTGTCTTGCGGGAAGCTGGCATCCACAGGGAGGCGATTGTCATGCGCACGCCTGAAAACGCGGAAGCCTCGATGGCTCGCATCAACGGGATCCTCATCCGGAGCGCGATCGTCGTGGTAATTGCCGCGGCGACGATCTTGCCGCTGCTTCGGTGATTTTCACGGAGATATCAAGGGGTGACCTGGAGATTGAAACGCGTACGCCAGTGCGCGAAGTGCCCTTGGAAGGTGTCGACGAACCCTCATGACATCCCTGACGGCTATAGCGAGGATTTGCATCGAGCGCTCGTCAAGACGATCGCCGAGCCGGATTCGCTGAGCGACACCGGCCATGTCATGGCCTGTCACGAGCACCCGCCTTGCGAGGACGCCTACTGCGTCGGCTGGCTGATGAACCAGCTCGGCCCGGGCAACAACATTCCCCTGCGCCTGAGAGTCCGGTCCTGCGCCAACATCGGCGCTGTCGAGCTCGATGGTCGCCAGCACACGCGCTTCGAAGATACGCTACCGATGCAGGGCCGGAAGAGCGCCAAGCGAACCGTAGAACTGAGCGAGACGGAGATCGCAACTGTCGAGGCGGCTGAGGTCGCACCTAGCTGCGAAGATCTCAACGCAGAGATCGATTTCAAGCATGCTGCCGAATGACGTCAGGCTCGGCAGGGATTCTCGCCACGTCGTTGGCACTATCTCGAAGGGCGGCCAAGCACTTGGACGGGGTTGAATTCGACTGGCTGACGTCATATGTTTCGCCGTAGGAATATGTATCTGGATATGGCATAAGGTGGCGACGATGTCCCACGTGGCAAAGATCCCGCTGCAGACCGAACCGTTGGTCCTGTCGTTTATGGATCGAGCAGGCCGGATTGCAATCAATCAGCTCGCCGACGGATTCGGCATGTCCAAGACCCAGCTTGCCGAAACTGCTGGCCTTGCGCGGGAGACGCTTTATCGGGCTGAGCGTAGCGGCGCGCGGAAGGCCCAGGGGCGGCTCCGTGAAATGCTGGAAATCATCAGCCGCGTCTCGGAATGGGCCGGCGGCAAGGAGCAGGCCATGGCCTGGTATCGTGCGCAGCCCCTGCCGGCGTTTGGCGGGCGGACCGCCGAAGCGCTGGTCAAGGAGGGTAAGGCCGCGGCTGTTCGGGATTATCTCGATCACATGGCTCTTGGCGGATTTGCGTGAGGTTCGTCGCGACCTGCTATCGGGCACACGATCCTCGTTGGGCTTTCAAACCGATATCGGGAGACGGAGCCGCGATCAGAGGCGCGCGTTTCAATCCGAAAGGCGTTCCTGCGCTCTATCTCGGCTTGAGCATCATGACGGCAATCAAGGAAGCCAATCAGGGCTTTGCGCACCGGGTCGACCCGTGCGTGCTGTGCTCCTACGAGATTGACTGTGAGGATGTCGCCGATCTGACGACGGAGCAGGGGAGGGCGGCGTATTCGATCGAGCTCGATGAGATGGCTTGCGCCTGGGCCACGGCTCTTGCCGACGGCGATCGTCCGGCATCGTGGTCGGTCCATGACCGGCTTAAGGCGCAGGGTTTCGCCGGCATATGCGTCCCAAGCTTCGCGCCGGGCGCAGAAGCGAACGACCTCAACCTCGTGCTTTGGGAGTGGGGCCCGGATCTGCCGCACCAGGTGAACGTCATCGACCCGAGCGGTCGGCTTCCCAAGGATCAATTGTCCTGGCGCTGAGTATCGATTGGGACACGGGGGAGGGGACTATAGCCCCGCGGCCTTGGTCAGATTGACCCGGAAGCGATCGCGGCGCCGTTGGTAGCGACGAGTCATTTCCGCGCTGGCATGGCCGAGCTGCTTCTGGACGTAGCGCTCGTCGACCTCGGCCGAGGAGGCGAGACCGGCGCGCAGCGAATGGCCGGCGAATTTCTGCTCTCGCTCGCCCTCGGTAAGATCGCCCCTGACCCCGGCGGCGAGCGCGGTCCGCTTAACCAGGCGAGCCACCTGCTTGTCGGTCAGCCTGTCCGGGCCGACGTTCTTGCCCTTTCCGGTCACGCGCCGAAAGAGGGGGCCGTGGCCAATCTTCGCCAGCTTCAGCCAGGTTTCGAGTGCCACCACGGGGCAGGTCGCGTCCGACGAGCCGCGACCGATCTCGACCTCGCGCCAACCGTTCTTGCCGCGCAGCGTGACGATCATGCCCTTCTTGAGGATCTCGATCCATCCGCCACCATCCTCCGTGTCGTCGCGATGGAGGTCGAGGCAGACGACCTCGGATCGGCGCAGGCCACCGGCGAAACCCAGCAACAGCATGGCGCGGTCGCGTAACCCCCGTAGCGACGCGCGATCGAGCGTCTCCAGCATCGCGATGACGTTCTCAGGCAGGACCGCCTCCTTCTGGCGGGGCGGGGCCGCATGAGTGTTGCGGATGCCCGCGAGCACGGTCGCGATGTGCCGATCGCTCCGGTCGAGCGGCGTGCCGCGCTGCGTGTAGTTCCACGCCAGGGCCGACAATCGCCGTTCGATCGTCGAGACGGCGTTCGGCTTGCGGTCGGCCGTGGCGGCGCCGGAGGCGCAGGCGGTGATGTAGAGGCCGACAACCTGAGGGGAGGGCGGGAACACCTCAAGCCCTTGGCGCCGGCACCACCCCGAGAAGTGCCGCCAATCGGAACCGTAGGCCTTGCGGGTGTTTGCCGAGCTCGCAGCATCGACATAGTCGCGGGCGCGGTCGGCGAGCTTCTCGAGATGAGCCGGCAGCACGGACGACGACGCTGTGTCCGAAACAGCCGGGAGAGGGGAGGGGGCACCTGCGTCGATCCGGTTGTCTTCGCCGCCTGGGTCCGCGGTCATCAATTTACCTCCGTGGCGCGCAACTGGTAGTGGTGGCGGGCCGAGACGATACAATCCGCTTGCGGGAGTGACCCAACATGGACACGCGCCGATATGATTTGGTGTTCGACGCCGAGTTCTCTCTCGTCTACCTCGTGGGCGAAGCGCCCGAAGCGCGCACGTTGCCGGCCGAGCTGACCCCTGCCGAAAGCCTGCGCATGCTCGGCTCTCGCGACGGCGCCCTGACGATCTTCACGGTGCGGGAATGGGACGTCCCCTTCACCGTCGAGATCTCCGAGCGCGCGCCACCCGAGGGCTTTGACGGCTGGGAGCATGTTGTCGAAGCTGCGATCCACGTCGGCGCCGACGGTTTGCGCCTCGGAAGCGACGGGGCCTCCGAGTTCAAGGAGGCGAAGCGCTTCGAGCTCGCGCCCGGCACCTATCGGGTCCGCGTTTCCTACGGCGGCTTGAGGGAAATTGAGGACGGGGACAGCGAGCTGGACGATGACCACTATCGGATCCAACTCTGGCCCGGCCCGCAAAGCGAGCCCGTGGTCCTGAAGCAGATGGACCCTGCGATCGCGGCCTCGATGCCGTACCCACAGATGTATGGGCACTTTATCGAACGCGGCCTCATGCCGAAGGAGTAGGGGCGCTCGCGCGGTCTGGCGATGCTCGGCGATCACCTGCATCAGCTCGCGGTCTCCCAGGGGTTGACGACCGACGCGCCGGTATCCTCGAAGTCCGCGACATTGCGGGTGACGAGGATCAGGTCGTGCACGATCGCCGTGGCGGCGATCAGGCCATCGATGTCACCGCGCGGGCGGATCGCGGCGATGCGGCCCCATTCGACCGAGATCTGATCGGTCACCGGCAGGATGCGGTCGGCATGGTCGTGGCGAAGCTTGCGCAGCCATTCGGCGAGGTGCCCGGCCGCCTTCGGGTCGGATCTCTGCTTCAGCGCGATGCCGCGCATGATCTCGCCGAGCGTCAAGGCGCTGAGATGCACGCCGCCGGGATCGACCGAGCGCAGCCAAGCGAGGGCCTGCGGCGAGCCGCGCCGGGCCTCGGAGACGACGTTGGTGTCGACGAGGTACATCAGAGCGCGACGTCGCGGCTCGGCGTCTTCGCGCGCGCGGCGACGGCCTCGGCGAAATCCTCGTCCCAGTCCGGGCCGGCGAGCAGGT
>WPCJ01183417.1_pt1 | contig 22076 bp, 15 predicted proteins | sample 5399831 | NCBI WGS metagenome assembly WPCJ01 (sample SAMN12869470, study PRJNA574797) | sludge metagenome | isolation source: wastewater treatment of pH10 | place: China:Beijing | collected 2019-05-20 | reverse complement strand
AACCGCATCGAAATCATGTTCGGTCGTCTGAAAGACTGGCGACGCGTTGCCACGCGTTATGATCGGTGCCCGAACGTCTTCCTCTCCGCCATAGCCCTCGCCGCTACAGTGCTCTTTTGGCTATGAGTCCTGAGCCTAGAGTGCGTCGAGCAGAACCTTGGTCACAAGCAGGTCTGCCTTGCCGTTAGTTCTGATACGCACCTCGACATCGTCTGCACGACCATCTTGCGGAATGCGGAAGCTGAGCACGCATTCCTGACGGAATTGCTTACCGGACAATTTGACCGCCTGTGTCGCAAATACACGCTCGCCGCCGCCGGTCGAAACTTCAAACTTGGCCGTGCCGGGCTTCTTGAAGCTCATGGCAGACGGCCCAGTGCAATCGTATTCCACAAACAGCTGATAGTTCCCCGCGGACAGCGACATATAGGGGCCATAGACCACCCAGCCGCGGCTGCCCTTCAAGACCTCAATGCGACCGCGGGAATCCATTACAGCGCCATTCTTGAGCGTCAGAGCAGTGATCAGATCGCCCGTACCAATACGTTTCGGAGCGGTGGACACCGACTTGGCCGGAACCGGCTTTGCCGGAGCGGCTGCCGATGCCGGTTTTTGTGCAGGAGGCACAACCTTTTTCGGCGGCGCCGCCGGCGCCTGAGGTGCGACCGGCGGGTTCGAATAGTGCATTTGCGCGCCTTCACCGTTCACACGGTTCTCGAAGATCATGCCGGCCAGGATCTGAGCCACTTCGGGCTCGTGTCGACTGAACAGCCCATCAAGGGTCGAGCCGTGCTGAACAACCTCTAGATCCAGCCGCTCGCCAAGGCGCGCTTCCAGCTCGGCCATACAGCGTACGAAGTCGACCGCGCCCTTATGGATCGCGTTCAGGCGATCATACTGGAACTGCTCACCGATGTCGGACAGGTATTCAACTTCGATCTTGCCATCGACCTCCTTGAGGTTCGACACAGATGTATGTGGCGCGCTGAAGAACTGCTCCATCACCGCCAGCTTGCGGATATAGAGCGGTTCGCGACCGTCACGCGGATCAAAGCTGTTGGCCAGATAACCGGCCATCTTGCCCTTTACCTCGGGGTCCAGTTGTGCCTCTCTGCGAACAGCCAGGTAAAGGCCGTAAACATCGGTGTTCATCGGACGCAGCAACTCGGCGATGACCTTCTGCATCGTCCCGAAGTAGCCGATATCGACCACGCCGACCGTGGTGTCGGGCTTGACGCCATGGTCCGCGATGTAGCGCTTGAACAATGCAGCAAGCGTGGCGGCATTTTCCTGAATCGGGGCTTTAAGGCGCTGAATCACCTTGAGTGTACGCACCTTGTCACGCGGCAGAGACACCAACTCGTTAGCGGACGAGAAGCCACCGGCTGACAGCACCTCATCAGTGATCAAATGGCTCTCAACACCCAGACGGATGCTGAGGAACTCCGACAGCTTACCGGAGGTGTAGCGGGCATTCACGATACGGGTGACGTTCTCGAAATCATCAGCCAGCGCCATGATATCCATCATGCGCCGCGAGGCGGCGATATATTGCGTCGGCACGTCTTTCTTGAGCGGGACGATACGCTGATAAGCGTCAAATGCGTCCTTCATCACCCAACCGTCACGGGCCAAGAAAAGCAGAACATCCGTAGGGTTCTGTTCGACCTGCGCACGCAGCCAACTGGTGTAACTGGCCAGCAACGGCCCCAGCACGGCATAGCCAAAACGATAGGGGTTCTGCGCGAACGCAGAGTCCAGTCGCGGTGCAAAGTGATCGTCGAACAAGCCGTTGATCACGCCGCCCAGCATGAACGACCATTCCAGGGACCGCTGCCCCACCTGGTTCTGCTTCACCCCTGCCAGATAGTCTTTCAGCTTTGGGGCCAGGTCCAAAGTGACCTTGGGGCTCGCGATATGAATACTATGGACACCGTGTTTCAGCGCCATCTTCGTATCGACGACGAAATTATCGCCGAAGTGAAGCACTTCGCCCGGGGCCACGCCCATAGTCTGGGCGACGTGATCGTAGAGATGCCCATCCTTCTTGCTGAGGCCGAGCTCCGAAGAAACGAACAGGCGCACGCCGCTTAAGTCATAGCCAGCGCTTTCCAGGTAGCGACGGATGACCTGCCCTGACATGTAGAAGTCGGACATGATCACAATATTCAGTCCCTGCGACCTGGCAGAGTTGAACACCATCTTGGCGGATTCACGTGCGCGAAGGAACTTACCTTCCGTTTCGATCTCGTACCGCTTGATCTCTTCGACGATATCAGCCGCGACACCCGTCATAAGCAGGTAGTGGCTGTAGATTTCGTCTATAGTGACATCCTGATGCGGCGACGATTTGCGCGCATATTGTTCGGACCTAATACGGAAATCACGGTGATCGAACTTTGAGTCCTTTATCAGATTTTGCGCGTGCCGTGCCGCAAAGGTAAAAACATCTTCAGGAGAATATATATCCCGCACCAACAGGGTATCGAACACGTCAAAGCTGATAAGTTTATACTTGTTCAGATAGGTGACGGCTTCTGCTGTGGAGCGGATGATGAGACGCTTGCCCGGCTCCACTTCTGGCAGTGTTTGGCGTGCCGGCTTGGCGATTTCGCTGGCAATTACCGACTGCTGAGCGGCCTCGGTGATGATGGCTACTGATGGATTGCTCAGCAGTTCAGATGCATCCATATCCGGTACAGCAGCCAGATTGATCTGGCGCGACTTCAGATACTCAACGAAGGCTTTACGACGCCGCCCCTCATTGACGATCTTATCCTGCCACACCGAAGCGAGAGGGCGATCCGCAGAATCAAAGGCGAAGCCAATCTGCTTGTTGTTCAACAAGGCTTCGCCACAGAAATAGATGTTTAGGTTGTAAGCAAGAGCCTCCAGCAAGACCGTGCTGTTGATGGCGACAACCGCATCGGCCTTGGCCAGGAGTTCGTCGATGGGATCGCTGACCATCTGGCTGCGGCCATCCAGGAACTCTTCATATCGGTGGCCGGTATGGTCCAGCGGGTGCGCCTTAATCAGGATCCTGAATTCCGACGGCACGTTGCTAAGCACGTGCTCGATCAGTTGCTTGTTCGAACGGAAATGACGCGAGAAGACTATAGAGTTGGTGTCGTTCTCGAGTTGCAGAGCCAACAGCACCGTCTTGTGCTTCAGCGGCCTGCCATTCGTCTGCTGTGATTTGATGACCCGCCCCACCAGATTTTCCAATGTGGAGGCACAGATCGAAGATGAGCCATTAGTGCCGTCGGCATCGAAATGGATGTAGTGCTTTTGCGGGAACCAGCCCAGCTCGCTGAACACGATCGGGATGTTAAAATCAGACCGCAGCTTGGCCAGCACCCCTTGATAGGCTGGATGATTTCCGTTGTGGAACAAGATCACATTCGGATTACAGGCGCGAATTTGATCAAACAGCTTCGTCGGCTCGTTGATCCAGTCAAACACGCTATAGATTTCGTCTGGAACCTCTTCACGTGGCAGATCGTAAAGATTGAAATAGCCCTTGGGGCGCGAGCAGACGTAATGACCCTTCCAGCCCGCCTTGCTGACGATCGGGTGCCACATCTCTTCGATGTGCTCGTTCGAGATCGACAAGCCGAAGACGCGAATTTCTTCGGCAGCCACATTGAGAAGTGGCTCATAATTTGACGCCGCCGGCTTCACGCGCTGGGTCGCGGCCAGCCATTCACTGCGATCCAACTCGGGCAGACGCGTAATCTTGGTCGGCGGTAGCAGCGGCCGCGACAGTTCCCGACGGTAATAGGCTTCACCCGGAGTTTCACCATCGCGCGCTGCATCATCTTGACTAGAGAACTCGATCTTGCGCTCGAAATGCTTTTCCAGCGAGATCTTCATAAGCTCGTAGATATTAAGCGCGTGACGTATTTGAACGGCCAACTTGACGCGGTCGACCTTTGGCAGCTCCATGATCTCGAGCAACGATTGCTCGAAAAGGGCTGACTGAGTGGGCCAATCCGGCCAAACCGCTGCAGTCTCCAACGCGCCCTGCTTCAGACGTTGGACAAGAGCCGGATCTTGCTTGAGACGTACGAGAGCATCGGTGATTTGGTGGAAGCTGCCTACATTCGTGACAAGCGCATTAACATCATCCTTTATGTATTGATCAAATCCCGTCACGTTCGAGACAACAGCAGTGCCTCCGCAGTGAAACATCTCCAGGGGCGGGCCAAACATCCCTTCCACGAAGCTATGCTTTACCAAAATATCACAGGAGCGATAGACGTCCGCCACCTTTGTTATAGGTATGTTTGACAAAACACGACTAACATGCGGATAAGAATTTATATCAGAAGGCGTAAGAAGCCAAACATCTTCTATGCCAGACGCTTTAACGGCATCCACCGTGCGCGCTATGTTCTTGAATCTTGAAGTTACAGACCCTTCGACTAGGACACGCAATCCATCCCTCGGTCGGGCATCAACGACATTACCATTCGGGCTGTAAATATCTTTTCGGATGCCATTCTCGACGAAAAACACGTCCGAATGGAACCGCTTTTCCAAATCTTCCTTAATCCACAATGCTTCAGTGATAACAGGAAGGCCAAGATTATATGATTCATGAGCAAGATATTGGTTAGAAATATCTGCATCTTCAGAAAAATAGGCCTCAATCGACTGAACAAAATATGAATATTGCTTTGCATTCAGCTTATGCAAATGAAACGGAGACATCCACCAAGTGGCAATACAAATATCGTACTGATTTTTACCGGCTTCAGAAATTGATATAAAATCAAGATTTCTCATCGCGTCGTGCCAGATATCTTCTGGCTTGAGAGTAATCTTTTCTAACGTCACCAAATGAACTTGGTGACCCTTTTCTTTTAAATAGGCGGCATGCTGAAAAATAACATATGAGCCTCCACTAATCTTTGGAGAACCAAAAATGAATGCTATTCTCATAATTATCCGCTCACGTCATACGCGCAAATTTTTACGATTTGATAAAAATTTGACACTTGTAGATACTTGAGATTGACCTACCGCCTGAATTGACTTTTGTCTATAAGATGCAGTCTAGAAGGCCTCTATGGCGAAATTTCCCATTTCGGCGTAACGTTGGGATATATATTTTCGGCAAGCTGCCCGCAGATTGAAATCGAATAAGAATCGACATTTCCAGCTCCCCATCAAGGATTGGGCATGCACTATCTCGTAACCGGCGGCGCTGGTTTTATCGGCTCGCATCTAACTGAGTTGCTTTTAGAGAACGGACATCACGTTACGATTCTCGACAACCTGTCGACCGGCAAGAAAGAAAACGTACCCAGCAAAGCAAAACTTACTGTCGGCGATGTTTGCGATACCGACGTGGTCACCGAATGCATGAATCAGGTCGATAGTTGCTTTCATTTGGCGGCCGTGGCCTCTGTGCAGGCATCTGTGACAGATTGGATTGGCACCCACCGCACCAACTTGGGCGGCACCATCACGGTGCTCAACGCAGCGAGGGCGCATCACGGCAACCAACCGAAGCCCGTGGTTTTAGCCTCATCCGCCGCCGTATACGGCGACAATCCAGAACTGCCGCTCTCCGAGAGATCTGCCACTGGCCCTATGTCTGCTTACGGCCTCGACAAGTTGGCTAGTGAAATGCATGGCAAGCTGGCATGGGACTTGTTCAAGGTGCCCGTGTCGGCCTTTCGTTTTTTCAATGTTTATGGCCCGAGACAGGATCCTTCATCACCCTATTCGGGTGTGATCAGTATCTTTTTCGATCGTATTCGCAGCGAAATGCCATTCACTGTATTCGGCGATGGGCGCCAGACTCGTGACTTTATCTATGTAAAAGATCTGGTTCTCTATCTTTATCAGGAGATGCAGGGCCTGACGGAAGGATTTTCCATGATGAATATCTGTACCGGACGAGAAACCAATTTGCTTAACCTGATAGACGCACTGTCGTCTGCCCACGGCAAATTACCAACCTACACGCACGAAGCGGAGCGCACAGGCGACATCAGGCACTCATTGGGGGATCCCACCTTGTTACGCAGCAAACACCCAAATGTGGAGCCCATATCCCTTCACGACGGCATTGCCAAGATGACTCACGCCATGCCTGAAGACGCAACCTAAGCCTAATCAGAGTAAAGCACCGCTGATCACAGCTGATAAATATTCTAGAGTCGGAATTTTTATTCTACATCCAGACAGACAGCATCAACTGATAGCAATTCGAACATTCCTCCCAGCGCACCCGACGTAAGGATGATACGCAACTCAGCCTTTTCTGTCTCTTTCCATACTCGCTCGGCCGACACTTCATATATCCCAGCCTTTCCAGGCCTGAACTCGAAGGTTACAAAGTCAGCTGTCGCCCCCCACTCCAGCCGGAACGTGTGGCGGCAGGACCAATGATCGACGGTGAAACGCGCCGTCGCACGCCAAAGACCAGGCGGGAGTTCCTCATAGGGCCCCCAGAACAGGGCTCGAGCTCGGCCGGCGATGTCCATGCACTGGATCCGTTCGCGCTTATCGGCTTCGCGTATGTCATATCGGAACTTCCCCGGCGGCCAGTGCAGGGGCGTCCTCGCCCGGGACGTCAGGTCATCCATCGCGCTCAGACCGCCCTCAACCAAGTGTAGACGTCCACAGCTTCAGCGACATCCTCGAAGACGCGCGCCTGGCCGCTCTCGATCAGCAACGCCCGGTCACAGTAGGTCGTGACGAGGTCGGTGTTGTGCGAGGCGATCATGAAGGCCCGGTCGGCACGCTTGCTGAACAGTTCCTCGTTGCACTTCTTCTGGAAGCGCGCATCGCCGACGGCGACCAGTTCATCGACTAGGTAGCAGTCGAACTCGATCGCCAGCGAAAGACCGAACGCCAGGCGAGCGCGCATCCCGGACGAATAGTGCTTGGCGGGCTCCTTCAACGCCACACCCAGTTCAGCAAAATCGTCGACCCGCGCCAGGGTTTCGGCGTAGTCTTTCTGATAGAGGCGAGACAGGAAGCGGATGTTATCCAATCCGGTCAGACTGCCCTGAAACCCGCCGGCGAAGCCAATCGGCCAGGAGGAGCTCATCTGCCAGTCGATGTCGCCCTTCGTCGCCGGCAAGACGCCGCCCAGCATCTTGATCAGGGTCGATTTTCCCTGTCCATTTCGGCCAAGGATCGCCAAACGCCCCCTACGCTCCAGCGTGAAATCGAGACCGCTGAACAGCGTCTTTCCGGCATGCCGATAGGCCTTGGACAAGCCCGAAACCTTCAAGCCGATCGAGTCGAGCGGTGCGAGAACGGCCGTCACTCCTGCCGGTGCTCCCGAAGTCCCGCCCACAGCAGCCGCCCCAACAGGAAGACCATCAAGCTGCTCAGAAACACGATGATGATCGCGCGCAGTCGTTGCGGCTGAGTAGGGCGGTCAGGCAGGTTCGGCTCGACGATACGGTCAAGATAAAGCTTCTGGCGGCGAGCGTCCTGTTGCGCGGTCAACAGCGCCGCAGACGCCTCCGCCACAGCACGGCTAGCCAACTCGCCCTGGAGAACGAGATTTTCATAGGCGGAGATCTTGGGCACGAGCGAACTTGCGCTCCCGGTCAGCTTGGCCCGCTCCTGTGCGATCTGCGCGTCATAGGCCGCAATACGCGATTGAATGACAGCCAACTGGGGGCTTTGCGGCGCCGTCTGCTGCAGTTGGGCATATTCCGCGCGAAGTTGAGCGGCCGACGAAAGCAGGCTCGCGATCAATTGCGTGGATTCGGCGGCGACCGCCTGCGGATCGATGAAGCGCTCCCGGTTGCGGAAGGTCGTCATCTGCTGCTGAATTTCCGCGTGGCGCGCCGTCGCATCAAGCACCGCCTGTTGCGCCTCGGCGACGGCGTCCGCCGCGGAACGTTCGTTCAGGCGATTCACAAGATTCTCGCCTTCAGCAATCAGGGCGAGGTTCATGGCCTGGGCGTCAGGAGCCGCAAAAGCCTGGACGCGAAGCGTGGTGATGCCGCTGGACGGATTATAACTGACCGTGACGAACCGCTTCAGCGCCTTGTAGCGCGCCTCCTCGGAAGCCCGCTGCAAGAAACGAGGATAACGAGAGAATGGGTCCGCGCCGTTGCTCGAAAACACCTTCTCGAGGTCGAAGCTCTTATCCAGGGCGACGGCTGCGTCGCGCGATACGATATACTGCTGAACCGCAAAGGAATCCGACACGCCTGCGGAAAGGCCGACACCTTGCAGGACCAAGCCCAGACTGTTGGGTCGGGACTCCTGCGTCTTTCGCACCATAAAATGCGCCTCTGACACATATTGGGGCGTCGCAATCAGTCCCCAATAGAGCAGCGCGAGCAAGGTCGGCAAACCGACGACAAGGACAAACGGCCAAGACACCCGCTTGCGCAGGGCGACCCACCCCTTCCGTTGATCCTCGGGCTGCCCCGATAGGGCGCCGATATAGCGCAATTGGTCAGCCATGAGGCGAAGTCAGCTCCGAAACGAGTTCAGTCAACATCGATATAGCCTTCTGCGTTTTTGACCAGCAGCAACCCCACGAGAAGCAGAAGCAGTGCTGTAGCTACAGCATAGGCGAAATTGAAATGGGTGGGCACGAACTCCCCGAACACGCCTGCGCGGACCATCTCGATGGCGTTAGGGAAAGGAACCCACAAATATCGTTCCCGCACACTCTCAGGCAGCCAGTCCACCATGAAGAAGACTCCCGACAGTGGAATCATAGCGTAGCTAAGCAGAGGCACGATCCGTTCCATAACCTCGAAACGGGTTGCTAATCCCGAAAATATGAAGCCGGTGCCAGTCGCCATTACCCACATCAAAGTCCAGCCCGAATACAGCAACAGCCAATCGTGCGGCACATCCACCTGACGGAAGGCGATTAACGTCAGATATACAATGATAAAAGCTGCAGTTCCCCCCGAAAGTTCAAGAAAACTACGCGCCAGATAAAAATGAAGGGGCGCCAATTTCCTATGATAAAGTAGGCCGAGATTGGACCCGACCGCACTCAAGCTGAAGCTGATGCTATGCCTGAGTAGAAGCAAGTTCATATAGCCGGTCATCACGAAGGCGGCGACACTAAGACCATGGTCGTTATGCTTTCGGATAAGCGTCCACATCAGGATCACACCGAAACAGAACATCAACGGCTCGCCGACCACCCAAAGAAAACCCAGGCCGCGGCGTCCATAGCGCGTCGCCATTTCGCGCATCATCAACGCGCCAATGATCTGGGACTGCCGGACGACAAAAGAACGGCTCATGCTTGGTGCAACGTCATCTTCTACGCCAAGCGAATGGCCGCATCGCCAGCGCATTCCTCGCGCGCCGACGATGCGAACATATCCGCGCCCGAGCGGGACGCCAAGGCCCCTCGGACGAGTTTGAACCCTAGAGGTTCAGCAACGCCGGATCGCCGCCCTGGGCGGCGATGTTGATGCTGATGGCCTTTTCGGCGGCGTAGCGGATCAGGCTGTTGGGGCCGCCGGCCTTGGGGCCGGTGCCGGACAGGCCCTCGCCGCCGAAGGGCTGGACGCCGACCACCGCGCCGATGATCGAGCGGTTGACGTAGACGTTGCCGGCCGGGACCAGTTCCATCACTTCCTTGGCGAAGGCGTCGATACGGCTGTGGACGCCCAGCGTCAGGCCGAAGCCGCGCGCCGCCAGCTTGCCGGCGACCTTTTCCAGATCCTTCGGCTCATAGCGGTAGACGTGCAGGATCGGGCCGAAGACTTCACGCTCGAGGAAGTCCGGGGTCGGGATCTCGGCGATGGTCGGGGCGAACAGGTCGCCCTTGTCGGCGCCGGCCGGCAGTTCCGCGCGGGCGATGATCTTGGCTTCCTTGGACAGGCGCTCGACGTGGGCTTCCAGGTTGGCGCGGCTTTCGGCGTCGATCACCGGGCCGATGTCGGTCTTGGCGTCGGTCGGGTCGCCCAGCACCTGGGCGGCCAGGGCGCCCTTCAGGCCTTCGATCAGGGCGTCGGCCGAATCCTTGGGCGCATAGAGGACGCGCAGGGCCGAGCAACGCTGACCGGCCGAGCCGAAGGCCGACAGGATGACGTCGTCGATGATCTGTTCCTTCAGCGCCGTGGTGTCGACGAACATGCCGTTGAGGCCGCCCGTTTCAGCAATGAAGGGGATGATGGCGCCCGGACGCGCGGCCAGGCCGCGGTTGATCGCCGAGGCGGTGTCGGTGCCGCCGGTGAAGGCCACGCCGTCGACGCCCGGATGGCCGGTCAGGGCCGCGCCGACGGTCTCGCCGCGGCCGGGGACCAGGGCCAGCAGGTCGGGGTTCAAACCGGCCTTGTAGTAGAGCCGCACCGCTTCTGCGGCGATCAGCGGCGTCTGCTCGGCGGGCTTGGCCACCACAGCGTTGCCGGCGGCCAGAGCAGCGGCGATCTGGCCGGTGAAGATGGCCAGCGGGAAGTTCCACGGGCTGATGCAGGCGAAGACGCCGCGGCCGTGCAGCACCAGCTCGTTGGTCTCGCCGGTCGGGCCCTTCAGGGTCTGGCGGCCGCCGAAGTCGCGCTCGGCCAGCAAGGCGTAGTAGCGGCAGAAGTCGGCGGCTTCGCGCACCTCGGCCACGCCGTCGTTCAGCGTCTTGCCCGCTTCACGCGACAGCAGGGCGACCAGACGGTCCAGATCGGCTTCCAGGGCGTCGGCCATGGCGCGCAGGACGGGTGCGCGGCCCGCGCCGCCCAGACGATCCCAGGCGAGCTGAGCATTGGCGGCGGTGTTGACGGCCAGATCGACGTCTTCGACCGAGGCTTCCGACACATGGCCCAGCACGCGGGTGCGGTCATAGGGGTTGGTGACGTCCTGGGCGTTCACCCCGGCGCGCAGCTTGCCGCCGATGATCGGGCCGGCGGTCAGCTTCTCGCTGTCGACGCGCTCCAAAGCCGCCGCATGACGCTCGCGGTCGGAAGCCTGCGAATAGTCGCGGCCGAGGGAGTTCTGGCGGTCACCGTAGATGTTCATGGGTACAGGGATCTTCGGATGGCGGTCAGGCTGGGCCTCGACCGAGGTGATGGGATCGGCGGCCACGTCGGCCGCAGGCACGCGCTCGTCCAGCAGGGCGTGGACGAAGGAGGAGTTGGCGCCGTTCTCCAGCAAGCGGCGCACCAGATAGGGCAGCAGTTCTTCGTGGCCGCCGACGGGGGCGTATGCGCGCACGACCACGTCGCCCCACTCGGCCTTGGCGCCGTCATAGAGGGCCTCGCCCATGCCGTGCAGACGCTGGAACTCGATGGTCACGCCGCGATCGGCGGCCATGCGGTGCACGGCGGCCAGGGTGTGGGCGTTGTGGGTGGCGAACTGCGAGAAGATGTAGGGCGAGGCCTCGATCAGCGCCTTGGCGCAGACCAGATAATTCAGGTCGGTCGCAGGCTTGGTCGTGAAGACCGGATAGTCGGTGCGGCCGTTGACCTGGGCCAGCTTGATCTCCGTGTCCCAATAGGCGCCCTTGACCAGACGCACCATCAGGCGGCGACCCGAGGACTTGGCCAGTTCGGCCAGCTTGGCCACCGTCTCGGTCGTGCGCTTCTGATAGGCCTGAACCGCCAGGCCGAGCCCCTGCCAGTCGCCCAGCGCCGGTTCGCGCGCCAGCCGCTCCAGCAGCTTCAGCGACAGGGCCAGACGGTCGGCCTCTTCGGCGTCGATGGTGTAGTTGATGTCGTATTTGGCGGCGATCAGCGCCAGGCGCAGGATGCGGGGATACAGCTCTTCCCACACCCGGTCTTCCTGCACCGCCTGATAGCGCGGCGACAGGGCCGACAGCTTGACCGAGACGCCGTGGCCGCGCTCGGGGCCTTCGCCCTTGGCGGTCTTGCCCACGGCCTCGATGGCGTCGGCGTAGATCTTTTCATAGCGCTCGGCGTCGGCAGCGGTGCGGGCGCCCTCGCCCAGCATGTCGAAGCTGCACAGCCAGTTCTCGCGGTCCGAACGCTTCAGGGCCGCCTCGATGGTGCGGCCGACAACGAACTGCTCGCCCATGATCTTGACGGCGGTGGCGACGGCCTGGCGGATGACCGGCTCGCCCAGACGCCCGACCAGACGCTTGAGGAAGTTCGGCAGGTCGCTGCGGGCTTCATCGTCGACGTCCACCAGCTTGCCGGTCAGCATCAGGCCCCAGGTCGAGGCGTTGACGAACAGGCTGTCGGACTGGCCCATGTGGCTGGCCCAGTCGGCGGAGCCGATCTTCTCGGCGATCAGGCGGTCGCGGGTGTCGGCGTCAGGCGTTCGCAGCAGGGCCTCAGCCAGGCACATCAGGGCCAGACCTTCGCGGGTGCCCAGGCTGAATTCCTGCAGGAAGCTTTCGACCACGCCCTGGCGCTTCTGGCTCTTACGGGCGCTTTCGACCAGGCCGATGGCATCGTTCAGGACCGCCGCGCGACCGTCAGGCGTCAAGGGTTCGGCGGCCAGCAGTTCGGCCACCACCTCACGTTCGTCCCGGTACTTGTTCCGGTCCAGCTCATCCCAATGGCGAAGATCGGTCGGCGTCATGAAATCCATCCTGTGATTTACCGCCTATAGGGCCATACCCACCGAATGTTCATCGCATCGCATGTTATGCGTAAGAATTTTTCGCCGCTGGAACTACTAGATCACGACGATTACGATAAGCCTCAGCGAGACGACGCCGCGCCGGGACTAAAGGCCATAGGCTCCTGTCGGCACACCACCAAATCGCACGAGCCCAGCGCCAAGAGGTCAGGCGGATTAATGATTTCCAATCCGCCCAATGTCGTGATGCGCCAGAAGCGAAAACCAATGCCCGTCAGCCAGTCAACGAGTTCCGCCGGCTTGGCGCGCGAGCGCATCTGAATCAAATCCCATTCCATACACAGAATGATGTCTTCCTTGCGGAGGAGCTTCTCCGCGCCTCGCAGGATCAGCGGCTCGGAGCCCTCGGCGTCAATGCGGACAAGTTTGATGTCCGGCAGGACAAGATCATCAATACGTACAGCTTCGACCTCTATCACAGCGGAATCAGCGCCAAGCGCTCCATCCCGCACATAGAGATGGCCGCCGCCGCCAAATTGGCGCGACACGGTGAAGCGGAGTCGGCCTACGGCGTCGCTGACGGCTTGCTGCCGCACATCGACCCAAGGCGCATATCCATTGAATCGCACAGAGCGACGAGCGAGATCCGCCAATCGAGGGTTGGCCTCAAAGGTGGTTACGGAGCCAGACGGCCCCACCTTGTGCGCCATGCCCAAGGTATAATAGCCGACGTGCCCCCCGATCTCGAGCACGTGATCTCCCGGTCCGATCAATCCAAGAATAACATCTCGCGCCCAAGGCTCCCACTCGCCGTGAGCGATCAGATGCGAACAGACGCTTTCTTCCAGTGGATCGACATAAATGAAATGTCCGCTTTTCAGGCGAGTGAGGGCCAAACCTTCTCCAAGGTAGAAATACTCCCGAGAAGCGCACGACATGGGCATTTTTTGGTTTCGCGACGGCCATAGCCGGAAATTTCTCATGACAATCTTTCGCAGTCGCGCGGGAACCGGTCGGCAGGATAGCCAAACCAAATACGACAATCATTCAGCGGCCATCTGAGTGGTTAATCTAGGTCCTTGCGCGCAGGCAAGTGCTGATCACATCTGCAGGTCTCCCGGCAATGGATGCAACACGACCACCCCGCAGCGTCTCGCCTTCGTCGTACGAAGAGTCTAGAAACTTCCCTCCCTTGCGAAACGGCTCAAGGCCCTATCGACTTCATGCGCATTGTTCTGGTCACCGACGCCTGGGAGCCTCAGGTCAACGGCGTCGTCCGCACCCTGACCCGCACCGTGGCTGAATGCCGCGCCATGGGCCATGAGGTGGAGGTCATCGAACCCAGCCAGTTCAAGACCATCCCCTGCCCCACCTACCCCGAGATTCGCCTGGCCCTGGGCGCCGAGGAAGAGATTCGCGAGCGTCTGCGCGCCTTCGAGCCCGAAGCCGTGCACATCGCCACCGAAGGCCCGCTTGGCATCGCCACGCGGCGCATCTGCGTGGAATGGAAGCTGCCGTTCACCACCAGCTATCACACTAAATTCCCGGAGTACGTCTCGGCCCGTTTCCCAATCCCGGTGCAGGTCGGCTACGCCTACATGAAGTGGTTCCACAAGCCGTCGGGGCGGCTGATGGTCGCCACCCCGACCCTGCGCGACGAACTGGTCGAGCATGGCTTCAAAAACGTCTCGCCCTGGACGCGCGGGGTCGACACCGAACTGTTCCGCCCCGACCTCGAGCCGATCTACAGGGAGATGGGCGGCGAGAACTGGCCTCGCCCCTTCTTCCTCAATGTCGGCCGGGTGGCGGTCGAGAAGAACATCGAGACCTTCCTCGAACTGGACCTGCCGGGCACCAAGATCATCGTAGGCGACGGCCCGGCCCGCGCCGAGCTGGAAGAGAAATACCCAGAGGCGAAATTCCTGGGCGCCCGCTTCGGCGAAGAATTGGCCCGCTGCTTCGCCGATGCGGACGTCTTCGTCTTCCCCAGCTGGACCGATACCTTCGGGCTGGTGATCCTGGAGGCCATGGGCACGGGCACCCCGGTCGCCGCCTATCCGGCCCACGGCCCGATCGACATCATCCCCGGCTCGGGCGCGGGCTTCATCGACGAGGACCTGAAGTCCGCCTGCCTGAAATGCCTGGAGCTCGACCGCAAAGACGTCCGCGCCTATGCGGAGAAGTTCAGCTGGCGGGCCTCAGCCGAGCAGTTCATCGAGAACCTGCAGCCCTATCCCGAACCCGCGCGCGGCCGCTTCTGGCGCCGCCTGCGCCGAGTGGCGCGGCTGAGACGCCGCGCGGCGGCCTGAACCACGGGCCTCGCGAGAAAGCAAAAACGCCCCGGACGATGTCCGGGGCGTTCCGCATTCAGCCGCCTCAGTTCGGGCGGGCCATCGAGGTCATGGCCGAGGCCTTGGCGCGCTCGGCAGCCAGTTCATCGGCGACCAGCGGCACCAGGCCGCGGTCCTGCAGATAGCCGCCGCGCCCCGCCGAACCGTCAGACATGAACTCCTGAACGAACTGTTCGAGGCCCGGCGTCACGCCGATGTGGGCCTTCTTGACGTAGATGTAGAGGCTGCGGGCCAGCGGATAGGAGCCGTCGGCGATGGTGGCGACCGAGGGGGCCACGCCGTCGATGGTCTCGGCCTTCACCGTGTCCATGTTCTGCTCGAGGAAGGAGAAGCCGAACACGCCCAGCGAGCCCGGCGTGCGGTTCAGGGTCTGGACGATGGCGTTGTCGTTCTCGCCCGAGTCGATCCAGGCGCCGTCTTCACGCAGGGTGTGGGCGATGGTTTCGAAGCGGGTCTTGTCCTGCTTCTCGATGGCGGCGACGGCCGGGATCAGCTTGGCGCCCGGCGCCATGCCCAGCTCCAGGAAGGCGTCGCGCGTGCCCGAGGTCGGCGGCGGGCCGTAGACCTGGATGCGGGTGGCCGGCAGGGCCTTGTTGACCTCGTTCCAGGTCTTGGCGGCGTTCGGGCCCAACTGGCCGTCGGCGCCCGGCGTTTCCTTGGCCAGGGCCTCGTAAAGGTCGTTCAGCTCGAGGTTGAAGCTCTGGCCCGTGCGGGCGGTGGCGACGACGATGCCGTCGTAGCCGATCTTGATCTCGACGATGTCGGTGACGCCGTTCTCGACGCAGCGGTCGAACTCGCTCTGCTTCATCGGACGCGAGGCGTTGGCGATGTCCGGGGTCGAAGGGCCGACGCCCGAGCAGAAGGCCTGAATGCCGCCGCCGGTGCCCAAGGATTCGACGCGGGGGGCCGAGCCGCCGCCGCCGTTGCGGGCGAAGGTCTCAGCCACGCGGGTGGCGAAGGGGAAGACGGTCGAGGAACCGGCGGCCCAGATGCCCGTCCGAGCCTTCTGCGAGCCGGGGGCGCCGCCCCCCTCGTTGTTTCCGCAGGCCGCCAGGGCCAGCAGGGCGGCCGCGCAGGCCGTGAACTTCAGTGTGCGGATCATGGCCGGACCTTCTCCAGTCGTCAGTGCACGACGCTTAAAGCAGGAAAATGTGACGGTCCGGCCAGACCTTTGTGACAGTCAGGGCAAACCTGCCCGATACGTCGTCAGAGCAGGCGCTTGCGCATGATCTGGGACAGGGTGTCGATCAGGGTCACGGCGATGACCACGATGATGACGATGGCGGACACGGCCTTGAAGTTGAAGGCGTTCATGCTGTCGAACAGCACCTGGCCGATGCCGCCCGCCCCGATCAGGCCCAGCACGGTGGCCGAGCGGCTGTTCGATTCGAAACGGTAGAGGGCGAAGGAGGTCCACAGCGGCGCCACCTGGGGAATCACGCCCCAGACGATCTCGTGCAGCTTGGAGGCGCCGGTGGCGCGCACGCCTTCGACCGGACCCTTGTCGATCGACTCGACCGCTTCGGAGAACAGCTTGGCCAGAACGCCCGCCGTGTTCAGGGTGATGGCCAGAACGCCGGCCAGCGGGCCCAGGCCCACGGCGGTGACGAACAGCAGGCCGATCACCAGGTCCGGCACCGAGCGCAGCAGGTTCATCAGCCAGCGCACCGGCGTCACCACCCAGGCCGGGGCCATGTTGCGGGCGGCGGCCAGGCCCAGCGGAATGCCGAACAGCACGGCCAGGAAGGTGCCCCACAGGGCGATCTGGATCGTCTCCCACATCTTGGCGACGAACATCTTCCAGTCGGAGAAGTCCGGCCGCAGCAGGTCATGGACGAACATCTTCATGCTGTCGTTGCCCGAAAACAGGCGCGAGATGTTGCCCAGGTCGACCGCGTCGACGCTGTACAGCAGGACGGCGATCACGCCGCCCCAAACCAGGACGTCCATCGCCCAGGAGACGGCGGACTTTTGCGGCGCGGCCGGAACCGGCGACGTCGGAAGCGGAGCTGCGGTCAAGGTTGGACCTCACGCAGGCTGCGCAGGCGCTGAAGCTCGGCTTCGGCGGCGGCGACGCCGGCCTTGTCGCCCTTGGCTTCGGCTTCGCCGCGCTTCTGGTCGGCGATCATCTCGCGGATCGGGTTGAGGTAGGAATCATCGGCCGGGGCGAAGCGCGAATACTCCAGGCCCGCCAGCACCTTGCGCTGGCGCTCGGCCTCGGGGCCTTCGCCCTGGCCGTAGGTCAGGAAGAAGCCGCGGATCTTTTCCTTCAGGGCCGGGTCCAGATCCTCGCGCACGACGATGCCGCTCTCGGGCACCGGCGGCGAGGTCCAGATCTCCTCGATCTGATCGGCCAGCTGGGCGTTCTCGCGGCGCATGAAGACCAGGTTGACGCTGTTGGAGGTCGCCACGTCGATCACGCCGGTGGCCACGCCGAAGGCGTTGGCCTGGTGGTTGGCCGAGCGCACGGTCTTGAAGCACTGCGACGGCACGACGCCGCGCGCGTTGAACAGGAAGGTCATGGGAGCCAGCGTGCCCGAAGTCGACTGGGCGTCGCCGATGCCGAAATTGTACTGCTTGCCGCAGGCCAGCACCTTGTCCAGCGTGATGCCCGAGCCCTTCTTGACGATCAGGGTCGACTGATAGGAGTCCAGCCCTTCGCGGTTGACGGTGCGGGCGATGACCTCGGCGTTGGCGCGGTCGATGGCCTCGACCTCAGGCTTGGCCGAGAACCAGCCGACCTGGGTGTGGTTGCCGCGCATGGCCTCGACCAGAACCGTGTAGTTCGAGCCGAAATAGGGCTTCACCGGCACGCCGATCGCCTTGGACATGTCGTCCAGCAGCGGCTGCCACAGCGGTCCGGCCGAGGCCTGGCCTTCCGCCGACAGGATGGAGAAGGTGATTTCGCTGGGCGCGGCGCCCGACTTGGTCTCTTCGCCCTTGCCGCAGGCGGCGAGGCCCAGGGTCATGGCGGCGATGGCGGCGGCGCCCAGCAGGCGGCGATTGATGGCGATGCGGGTCATGCCTTGGCTTCCCAGAACGCGTCCTCGTACTCGGGACCGTAGATTTCGATCAGGCGCTGGGTGTCCAGGCCCGTGGACGGACCGTCATAGACCACCTTGCCTTTCTGCAGCGCGATGACGCGATTGCAGTAGCGAATGGCGTAGTCGACCTGGTGCAGGGTGACGATCACGCCCATGCCGTCGCGCTTGTTCAGCTCGACCAGCAGCTCCATGACCTTGCGGGCCGACACGGGATCGAGCGAGGCGACCGGCTCGTCGGCCAGGATGGCCTTGGCGCCCTGGACGATGGCGCGGGCGATGGCGCCGCGCTGCTGCTGGCCGCCCGACAGGGTGTTGGCGCGCTGGGCGGCATAGTCGGACACGCCGACGCGGTGCAGGGCCGCCATGGCCTTGTCCTTGTCCGCGCCCGGCCAGACGCCGAACAGGCCGCGCCACGACGGCAGGCGCCCCAGGGCGCCCAGCATGACGTTGGAGAACAGGCTCAGCCGCCCCACCAGGTTGAACTGCTGGAAGATCATGCCCAGGCGGCTGCGTGCGCGGCGCACGGCGCCCGTGACGCGGCCGTTCTGCTGAACGACCTCGCCGAAGACCGTGATGGTTCCGCCGGGATCGATGGGGTGCAGACCCGTGATCGAACGCAGCAGGGTGGACTTGCCCGAACCAGAGGGACCGATCAGGGCGACCATTTCACCGGCGCCGACCTCGACGGACACGCCGTCGAGCGCCTTTCTGGCCCCGTAGGTCTTCGAGACGTCGCGAACGGACGCGACGGCGGCTGTTGAAGAACTCATGAACCCATGGATGAGGTTGCGACAAAGGGGGCGCCGCATGACGCGAGACGGGCGCAAGGGCAAGTCTTAATGGCATGTCTGCGTCGATTTCGTCCAGTGCGGCGCCGATTCAGCCGAGCGCTGCGGCGCGCGGGCCATGCAACCCCGCCATGAAATTTCCACTTTACATGACAGGCCAATGCCCCCATATCGCGCGTTCCGGCGGACCCCGTAGGTCCTATCTTGCGCCGCTAACGCCGGGTCTGGGTTTAACAATCATCAGGGGGTTACGTGAATTGCACACGTACCAGCTTCCCCTGGACCTGGTCCGTCAGCGGTCCCCGGAGCGTCCGGTCGCACTCGTGCGTCCCCGCTCCGTTGCCGTAGCGGCGCAGTGGTTCCAGGATAATCTAAAAGCCGATGTCTTCTATGCGGTGAAGGCGAACCCTTCGCGCTGGATCATCGAGGTTCTGGTCGAGAACGGCGTCAACGCCTTCGACGTCGCCTCCCTGGCCGAGATCGAACTGGTTCGTTCGGTCAGCACGAATGCGCGCCTGGCCTTCATGCACCCGGTCAAGAGCCGCGGCGCGATCAAGGCCGCCTACGCCGACCACGGCGTGCGCACCTTCGTGCTCGACAGCCATGACGAGCTGGACAAGATCCTCGAGTCGACCGGCCACGCCGACGACCTGAACCTGATCGTCCGCATGGGCGTGTCGGCGGACGGCGCCGCCTATTCCCTGTCGGGCAAATTCGGCGTCTCGCCGGACCAGGCCCCCGCCCTGCTGCAGGCCACGCGCCACGCGGTCAAGGACGGTCAGATGGGCGTCAGCTTCCACGTCGGTTCGCAGTGCATGCGCCCCTCGGCCTATGAGGCGGCGATGACCCAGGTCGGCCGCGCCATCAAGAAGGCGGGCGTCTTCGTCGACATCGTCGACGTCGGCGGCGGCTTCCCTTCGGTCTATCCGGGCATGGTCCCGCCGGACCTGAGCGAATACGCCGACGCCATCCATCGCGGCTTCAACGAGATGCCGGTGTCGGAGACGACCGAGCTGTGGTGCGAACCCGGCCGCGCGCTGGTGGCCGAGGCCTCGTCGGTGCTGTGCCGCGTGGACCTGCGCAAGGGCGACGCCCTGTATCTGAACGACGGGTCGTACGGCTCGCTGTTCGACGCCACCCACTCGCGCTGGCCCTTCCCGACCAAGCTGGTCCGGGACGGGGAGTCGTCGTCGGAGCTGAAGCCCTATCGCTTCTATGGTCCGACCTGCGACAGCATCGACCACATGCCGGGCCCGTTCTGGCTGCCGGCCGACGTCCAGGAAGGCGACTTCATCGAGATCGGCATGATGGGCGCCTATGGCGTCGCCATGTCGACCGGCTTCAACGGCTATGGCGAACACGAGATCGCCGCCGTCGAGGACGCCCCCATGGGCTCGATGTACGGCCTGGCGCCGCGCTCCATCCCGACCGTGCGCACCACGGCCGAGGAGAACGCCCGCAAGGTCGTCCGCCTGTCGCGTCCCAAGGGCAAGGCGGGCCAGCGCAAGCGCAAGCGCTGATCCATCGCATCACGCCTTGAACTGAAAAATGTCTCAAGGCTTTGGTACAAGCAGCGGCCCGTCGCTCCGTCCGGGCCGCTGTTCCTTATTGACGACGGGCGCTCAAACCAAAGGGAAACCCGAGAGATGAACGCACCGGTTCGTTCCAACGCCAAGGCGGAGCTCCTGGCCACGACCGTCGAGCACATCGACATCACCAGCTTCGACGCGCGCCCGATCATCGATTCCATGCGCAAGATGTCGTTCTCCTCGCGCGACACCGCCCGCGCGGCCGACATCTTCAACATGGCCCTGGAAGACCAGGCCTGCTCGCCGTGGCTGATCCTGGCTGGTTCGACCTCGGCCGGCGGCTGCATGGACGTCTACCGCGACATGGTGAAGTTCGGCATGGTCGACGCCGTGGTCGCCACCGGCGCCTCGATCGTCGACATGGACTTCTTCGAAGCCCTGGGCTTCAAGCACTATCAGGCCGCCGGCCAGGTGGACGACAACGTCCTGCGCTCGCACTACATCGACCGCATCTACGACACCTACATCGACGAAGAAGAACTGCAGGCCTGCGACCACGCGATCTATGAGATCGCCAGCCGCCTGGAGCCGCGCGGCTATTCCTCGCGCGAGTTCATCTGGGAAATGGGCAAGTGGCTGTCGGAAGGCAACGCCAAGAAGCCCGGCTCGCTGATCCAGACCGCCTATGAAGAAGGCGCGCCGATCTTCTGCCCGGCCTTCGTCGACTCCTCGGCCGGTTTCGGCCTGGTCAAGCACCAGAAGGAGCGCATGGCCGAGGGCAAGCCCTACATGATGCTGGACGCGATCGCCGACTTCCGCGAACTGACCGACATCAAGATCGCGGCGGGCGTCACGGGCCTGTTCATGGTCGGCGGCGGCGTGCCGAAGAACTTCGCCCAGGACACCGTCGTCTGCGCCGAGATTCTCGGCGTCGAGGCCGACATGCACAAGTATGCGGTCCAGATCACGGTCGCCGACGTGCGCGACGGCGCCTGCTCGTCCTCGACGCTTCAGGAAGCCGCCTCGTGGGGCAAGGTCCAGACCACCTACGAACAGATGGTCTTCGCCGAAGCCACGACCGTCGTGCCGCTGATCGGTTCGGACGCCTATCACCGCGAAACGTGGAAGAAGCGCCAGCCGCGCCGCTGGAACAAGCTGTTCGGCAAGTAAGACCCGCGCGGAACGGAAGGCGGCGCCTTCTCGATCCCGCGACAAAGACGAGGGCCGGCGGAGCGATCCGCCGGCCCTTTTCTTTGCGCGCGCAACATCGCCTCGCGTGAATGCGGGAACCTCCGCGCGACCGGTCCGCTTGTCTTGCACGAGCAAGGAGACCTTCCATGACCGATCCCGCCGCCGAGAACGAAGACGCCCGCGAGGCCGCCGCCATGGGCGAGAAACCCGATCTGGGCCACGTCGAGGACGCCCTGAAGAAGGCCCTGCAAGGCAGCGATTCCGGTTCCGACACCCGCGCCGGCTCGCTGCGGGGCGGCTCGGCTTCCGGCTCGGAGATCGATCCGGACCAGGACGCCATCAACGCCGATATCGCTCGCCAGGGCCGCGAAATGGCCGAAACCCGCTCGCGTCCGGCGGGAGGCCCGGAACAGGCCCGCAAGTCGACGGGCCAGCCCGGCGACGACGTGGACGCTCCTACGGGTTGAACCGCCTTGCTGCCGCCGCACGGATAGGCCACGGTGCAGACAGTCGCATAGGGATTAAGGACGTAGGCTGAATGAAGCGTAGCGTGGCAACCGTCGTCTTGGCGCTGAGCGTCGGCTTGGCGGCGTGCGATGACCGCAGTCAGGCCGCGCCCGAAGTCGAATCGCCCTCGGTTCCCGCCGCCGAACCGGCGAGGGAGGCCGAGGGCGATTCGACTTC
>WPCJ01080665.1_pt1 | contig 22086 bp, 15 predicted proteins | sample 5399831 | NCBI WGS metagenome assembly WPCJ01 (sample SAMN12869470, study PRJNA574797) | sludge metagenome | isolation source: wastewater treatment of pH10 | place: China:Beijing | collected 2019-05-20 | reverse complement strand
TGATCGCTGCGTTCGGGGCGGACAGCTTCTCCGCGAGACTTCGGGCAGTTGTCGTATCGAAGCCGCTGACCGTGATCTCGCCTTGCAGGATAGGCTCGCGAACAACTGGTTCCAGGATCACGGTCTCGCCGACCAGAAGCTGTGTCTTGCGTCCGATCGCTGCGCTGGTGAAATCGCCGAAAGCCTTGGCGCCGTCCGGTGTCAGGACGATGCTCACGACGGTTTCCCCATAGAACGGGTCCTTGGTGGTTTCGGCCTTCGCGATCCTGAGTGAGATCGGGGCAATGGTTTTTGCCGGTTCTGCCGCAGCTTCTTGCTGTGTCGGTGCGCCTGATTTGCCGCTGAACCCTTCCAGGTTCAAGGGCTGCGTTGTGGTCTGTCCCAGTGGGCTGACGCTCTGAGCCGAGACGGTCTTCGCCTCCCATGCCGGTGGCTGGGGCAAGGTCGGCAACTGATCGTCGCGCCAGATATGGGTGACGATTGTGAGCTTCGTGCCGGCACTGTCCACGGTAACGCTGTCCAGGGCTTCCACGGTCGAGCCGTCCTGCAGCGACACGACCAGCGTCAGGTCGCGGGATTTCTGCGGGCTTCGGACCCGCGTCATCTGCTCTTCCGTCAGTTGTTTCGCGCGTTCGCCGAAGCCCGCGATTATCTTTTCGGTCGGCGCCTTCGTCGCCGCCTGGAGGGCCGCCGGATCGAAACTCTGCAGCATGTTGAAGGTGGCAATGCGCCGGGCGCTGTCGGTCGACACCAGCTTCCATGCCGCTGTCGCGGGAACGATCCCGTCTCCGATGCTTTCGTCGCTGTTTGCGCTCCATGCACTGCCGACTTCGAGGGTGGCATCCTGCGACGCCTGACCCAGGCTGAGAGTGATCACTTCCGGGATAAGGACGTCGACGACCTTGAGCGGATTGTCCTTGACCGCTTGGACCATCCGGCTGGCGACGCTGTCGGCTGGTACCGTGGCGCCGCCTGGCCCCGGCGCGGCGATGAGGCTTTCCATCTGGGCGACGATCTGGTCGGCTCCCACCAGTGCCGTTGGATAGCCTGTAAGGTTCGTCTCGAACTCCAGCTGCTGCAGGCCGTAGGCGGCAAGCGAATTCGCATACTGGGGGTTCATCGCATAGGAATCCGCAGCGCTTTGCGCTGCCGGCGGCAGCGCTGCCGAGAGCGCCCAGCGCATCCGCATTCCCTTGTCATCGCGCGAGATCACAGCGGTCTGCTGACGGAAATCCCCACGCATCACCATCGAAGCCGCTTCCGGTTTGTCGGACCACAGCGACATGTCGGTCTCGGTCGTCTTTTCGATGCGATAGGTTGCGACCTTGCCGATCTCCGGCTGGTAGCGGGGAATGGTGACGTTTTCTCCTGCCCAGGCCGTTCCTGTGGCGACGACGAATGCCAGGGCAAGTGGCATCAGCGGCCGCGGGGACCTGTTGCGGCCGTCAGTGGTAAGAACTGTCATTGCGCATTCCGTTCAACGCCCCCGCTCGCAACCTAGGATATCGATCCCTGGCAAGGAAGGGGCCGATATGGATTAGAGCGTTTCCGTTTCTCACGGAAACTCTCCAAGTCTTGATTTACGCAATTCCGGATGGAAAACCGCTACACACTTTTCCTGGATTGCTCGGATCTCCGTCGCTGTCATTCCGTTTCCAGTGTGCTGATGCGCACCCTGCGGATGCGACGCTTGTCGAGTGAGATGACTTCGAAGCGCCAGCCGTCCGCCTCGAGCACCTCACCCTCCTTCGGCAGGTAGCCGAGTTCGGTGAGGATGTAGCCGGCGAGCGTGGCGTAGCGGTCTGCATCATCGACCATGTCGTGATCGATGGCGTTGCTGAGCTGGCGGATGTCGATGAAACCGTCTGCCAGCCATGATCCGTCGTCCTGGCGTTGCAGCACGGCTGCCTCCTCGTCCATGTCGGGAAATTCGCCGGCGATGGCTTCCAGGATATCGGTCGGGGTCGCGATGCCTTCGAGCGATCCGTGCTCGTCGACGACCATGGCCATCTGCACTGGCGAGCGCCGCAACTGCTCCATGACGGTGAGCACGTCGGTGGTTTCGTGCACGACCAGCGGTTGCCGGGCCATGCGCGTCCAGTCGATCCGTTCGCCATCGAGCAGGGCGCTGGAAAGGTCCTTGGCCACAGCCACGCCGACAAAATCCTCGACGTTGTCGCGGGCGAGGATGACGCGGCCGTGCGTGAGCCTGCGGATGGTTGCGCGCAAGATCTCGACATCTTCGTTCAGGTTCAGCCATTCCAGTTCGTTGCGGGGCGACATGATCGAGGAGACCGGGCGCTTGCCAAGGTCGAGCACGCCGCGGATCATCTCCGTCTCTTCGGGCTTGAACAGTTCGTCGCGCTTGGTCTGCTCGGCGATCACGTCGACAATCGTGCCCAGCGGCTGTTCGCCGACACGGCCGCCAAGCAGCCGGAGCACGGCCTCGGACGTCCGCTCGCGCAGGTCGCCGGTGCTGATGACCTTCTCGCGGTTGCGGCGGCCGAGCTGGTTGGCCGCCTCGATCAGCACCGAAAAGCCGATCGCGGCATAGAGATAGCCCTTCGGAATGTGGAAGCCGAAGCCTTCGACCACCAGGCTGAAGCCGATCATCAGAAGGAAGCCGAGACAGAGGATGACCACGGTCGGGTGCCGCGACACGAACGCCATCAGCGGCCTGGAGGCGGCGATCATGACGGCCATGGCCACGCAGACGGCTGTGATCATCACCCACAGTTCGTCGACCATGCCGACGGCAGTGATGACGCTGTCCAGCGAAAACACCGCGTCGAGCACGACGATCTGGACGATGACTTGCCAGAAGACGGCCTGGACGATCCTGCCTTGTTTTGGCCTGTGGTCACCCTCCAGGCGCTCGTGCAGTTCCAGCGTGCCCTTGGCGATCAGGAAGACGCCGCCGAGAATGAGGATGATGTCACGACCCGAGAAGGAGAACGTCGCGATCGAGAACAGCGGCTGCGTGAGCGTGACGATCCAGGAGATCGAGAACAGCAATGCGATGCGCATCAACAATGCCAGCGTGAGGCCGATCACGCGCGCTTTGTTGCGCTGATGCGCGGGCAGCTTGTCGGCCAGGATTGCGATGAAGACGAGGTTGTCGATGCCGAGCACGATTTCGAGGACGATAAGGGTGATGAGGCCGGTCCAGATGGCTGGATCCGCGAGGAGTTCCATTGTTGGTCCTAAGGGTTGTTGGGTGAACGCAGAAAGCCCCCGGTGGGATCACCGGAGGTCGAAACGAAGCAAAGTGGATGAAGGGATGGACAGAGGCAGCTGATTCCGCATCGCGGAACCAGCTGCCTTCGGTGTCGACCGTCGCTTGTACTGTCGCCGTCGTCGGGCAAGAGTGTGTAACTTCCTGTTACGAATTTCTACGACGCTATCCTAGCAGCAACATATTGACTTCGAAAGCCCGGTCACCCGACGGTGCTGCCGCCCAGGAAACGTGGCGCGCCTGACGGAGATATCAGAAAGAGAAACGTATCTGCAATGAGCAACACCACCCCCATCGCCTCAACGAATCCCGGTTTTACGATGGCGGATTTTCTGAGCACCTACCGCTATTGGGCACTCTTTTTCGCTTCGCTTTTCGTGGCCTTTGGGGCGGAAGGGTTGAACTTCTTCCTGCCCCTGGTTTCGAATCTGGCCGGAGTAAGCTCCGAAAATGTAGGGATATTCTTTCTCGGCACCATCCTCGGTTTGGTCGTCGGCTCCTTCGCGGCATTTATCGTGGCGCTAGGCCACGCGAGGGCGGCGATGATTTTGCCCCTCCTCGTCAGCAGCCTTGTCACGGCGGGGGTTCTGGCGATGCCGGCCGTCCTGGGATCGATGGTGCTGCTGTTTCTGTTTGGAGTGGCCGTGGGAACGGTGCGGGCCGTTCTCCCTCTCGCGAGCGCGATCATTATTGTCGGCGGACGACCGGGCAAGCTCGATTTCGCCAGCGTTCTCGTTCTGATGTTGACGACCATACTGGTGTCACACTTTGCCCCACTGGGTTCGGGGATCTTGTCCGTCTTCGATAAGAGCGGGTTGTCGATCGTCTGGGTCTACCTGGGCTGCCTTGTCCTTACAATATTGGTTCTGCTGCCGGCTCGACGCCTCGATTTCGATGGCGCCCCACGCCATCGTCACCAGCCGCTGCCGCCACGCCGGCGATCGCCTGCCATGGTCGCCGCCATCCTGCTGGCACCACCGATCCTGTTCCTGCTGATGGGACTTGCCGCCCGTTTCCTGCAGGTGCCGACATTCGGCAATGCTGGCCCGCTCGCCCTGGTCCTTTCGTTTCTGCTGTTCTGCGCCACGGTGGGGGCGGTCATCTACCTTGCTTACTGGGTTTATCATATCCATGGCGAACTGGCGGGGGCACAGGCTTCGCAACGGCTGCTCACGCCGCGCGCTGCCACGCTGATTGCGATCCTTGCGCCGTTTGGACTGCCAATTCTGCTGGTGACCCTTGGCGATCTTCTCAACGATCGCGCACACGATAAGGGGCAGGGGGCTTCGGTTTCATTGCCCTGGCTGGCGGTGGCGGGCTTCCTTCTGCCGCCGCTTGCCATCGCCCTCGTACAGAATGCCGCAAACAGGAGCTACGCGGGCGGTAACTGAAGCAGTTCATCCCAGCTTCTGGAACCGTTCACCGTTCCGGCGGCAGACTGCTGCGTGTGTTTCCTGGAATGCTCCGGAGCTCAGCCGCCGGACTTCGGCACCAGCAGCGGGATGATGCGCTCGCTCTCGGTGACGGCGGGGCGGCCGGTAGACCCGTAAGGTATGCCGAGCGCATCCCAGGTCTCGACAAGCGCGTCGCGCAAGCCGTCGATCAGAGTGTCGTCATGGAACGGCGTCGGCGTGATGCGCAGCCGCTCGGTGCCGCGCGGCACGGTCGGATAGTTGATCGGCTGGATGTAGATGCCGTGCACGCCGAGCAGCCGGTCGCTCGCCATCTTGCAGAGCTCGGGTTCGCCGACCAGCACCGGCACGATATGCGTGGCAGAATTCATGACCGGCAGGCCGGCGTCGGCCAGCACCCGCTTGGTGCGGTCGGCCTGGCGCTTCTGGCCGTCTCGCTCGACCTGCGAGGCCTTGAGATGACGAATCGAGGTCGTGGTCGCGGCAGCGATGGCAGGTGGCAGCGCAGTGGTGAAGATGAAGCCCGGTGCGTAGGAGCGCACCGCGTCGATGACGGCACGCGGGCCGGTGATGTAGCCGCCGAGCGTGCCAAACGCCTTGGCGAGCGTGCCCTCGATGATGTCGATGCGGTCGACCAGGCCCTCCTGCTCGGTGATGCCGCCGCCATGCGGGCCATACATGCCGACAGCATGAACCTCGTCGATATAGGTCATGGCGTTGTATTTGTCGGCGAGATCGGCGATCGCCTTGATCGGCGCAATGTCGCCGTCCATGGAATAGACGCTCTCGAACACGATCAGCTTGGCGCGTTCACGCCCGGCGCTCTGCAGCAAACTTTCCAGATGTGCCACATCGTTGTGGCGGAAGATCTTCTTCTCGGCACCCGAGCGACGGATGCCTTCGATCATCGAGGCATGGTTGAGTTCGTCGGACAGGATCAGGCAGTTCGGCAGCAGGCGCGCGATGGTCGAGATGCCTGCCTCATTGGAAACGAAGCCCGAGGTGAAGACCAGCCCGGCCTCCTTGCCATGCAGGTCGGCAAGTTCGAGTTCGAGTTCTACCAGCGGGTGGTTGGTGCCGGAAATGTTGCGGGTGCCGCCGGCACCCGTGCCCATGCCGCCTGCAGCGGCCTGCATGGCGGCGATGACATCGGGATGCTGGCCCATGCCGAGATAATCATTCGAGCACCAGACGGTGATTTCCTGGGCGCGGCCATTGGCGCGCCAGATCGCGCGCGGAAACTTGCCCGCGATGCGTTCCAGGTCGGCGAATACCCGATAGCGGCGCTCCGCATGGAGCTGGTCGATCGCTTCCTCGAAGAACCGCTGATAGTTCATCTGTGCTTCCCAATTTGCGCCCGGATCATAGTCATAGGCCCGTTCGGCGTCCATGGACCAGCTTTGGTCAAAATGCCACGCCTTGAACCAAATCTAACGAACACGGTCTGTGAACTATTCCCTTGATGTGGATCAAAGGCCGCTTCGAAAAATTGGCAATGCCGTCACATTGCTTCTTAAGGCTTTCCGGCTAGCGTCTGCAACAATCCAGCAGATGAGACAGTTTGCGGATTTTTGAGGGGAGTGGGCCGTATGGCCGTGTTGGTGACGGGTGGTGCCGGTTATATCGGCAGCCATATGGTCTGGGAACTGCTCGATGCCGGCGAGGAGGAAGTGGTCGTCCTTGACCGGCTGTCCACCGGCTTCGACTGGGCGGTAGCGCCTGAAGCCACGCTCGTGGTCGGCGATGTCGCCGACAAGGACCTCGTCGCCAGGATCATTCGCGAGCACGGGATCGATTCGATCATTCATTTCGCCGGTTCCATCATCGTTCCGGAATCCGTGGCTGATCCGCTGGCCTATTACGAGAACAACACCTCCAAGACCCGATCGTTGATCGAAGCGGCGGTCCGCGGCGGGGTGCAGAACTTCATCTTCTCCTCGACCGCGGCGGTTTATGGCGGCAGCCGGCTGGAACCGGTGACCGAAAACGCTGTCACCATGCCGGAATCGCCCTACGGCCTGTCGAAGTTGATGAGCGAATGGATGTTGCGCGACGCCGCCGCCGCATACGGCCTGCGTTATTCGGCGCTGCGCTATTTCAACGTCGCTGGCGCCGACGCCAAGGGCCGCACCGGACAGGCTTCACCGCGTGCGACGCATCTGATCAAGGTGGCCTCCGAGGTGGTGATCGGCAAGCGACCTTCGCTGGAGGTTTTCGGCAACGACTATCCTACCCCGGATGGAACCTGCCTGCGCGACTATGTCCATGTCAGCGATCTCGTCACGGCGCATCGACTGGCCCTGCAGCGGCTGCGTGCGGGGGCGGGCAATCTCGTCGCCAATTGCGGCTACGGCCACGGCTATTCGGTGCTCGAGGTTATCGAAGCCGTGCGTCGCGTCAGCGGCAAGGATTTTGCCGTCGCCATGGGAGCGCGTCGTCCCGGGGATGCGGCATCCGTCATTGCCAATGCCGACCTTGCCCGGGCTGAGCTGGGCTGGACGCCGCACCGTGACGATCTCGAGTTGATCGTGCGCGATGCGCTCGCGTGGGAGCGCATCCTGGCGACCAAGAACTCCGCCCGCGGCTAACTTCCGTAAACATCTGGACCATCAGGTCGAGGCTCGAAATGCGGGCCGATTGCCGTTATGAGGACCGCCGGCAGGTGGGTGCGTCAGGCAAGCGGTCGCTGGTCGGTTTTTGGGGAGACGGTTTTGAAGATTGTGGTACTGGGCGCCGGCGTTGTCGGCACGGCAGCAGCTTATTACCTGGCCAGGGACGGTCACGAGGTCACCGTGGTGGAGCGCCACGAGACGGCGGCGCGGGGCACCAGCTATTCCAATGCCGGCCTTGTTTCGCCCGGCGATGCGACGGCCTGGGCTTCGCCGGCGGCACTCAAGACCTTCCTGCGGGCGCTCTACAACCATGATCTCGGCATCAAGGTCCGGTTGCGCTTCGATCCTTATTTCTTTGCCTGGAGCCTGCGGTTCCTGCGGCAATGCACGCAGGAACGGCTGCGTGCCAACAGCGAGGTGAAGCTGCGGCTGGCGCTCTATTCGCGCGACTGCATCAACGCGCTGCAGCAATTCACGGGCGTCAACTATGATGAGCGCCGCCGCGGCATCCTCTATTTCTTCCGCACGCAAAAGAGCCTCGAACACGGCACGTCGAACTACGAATTCCTTGCGAAGCATGGCCTGCCGATCGAGATCGTCGACCGTGACCGGCTGGTCGAACTCGAACCGGGCCTTGCCGGTGCCAAGGACAAGATCGCCGGCGGTGTCTATTCGCCGATCGACCAGACCGGAGATTCCCGTCAGTTCGTCGAGAACCTCGCTGCTTTTGCCGCCGAGCGGCTCGGCGTGAAGTTTCTGTTTGGTGCCAATGTCGAAGGACTCGACATTGAAGGCGACACCGTTCGCAATGTGGTGACCTCGCAAGGCTCGGTCTCGGGCGACGCGGTGGTGATCTCGATGGGCCCGGAAAGTGGCCTGCTTGGCCGCCGCTACGGCATCGACCTGCCGATCTATCCGGTCAAGGGCTACACCGCGACGGTGCCATTGGAAGATGAGAGCAAGGGGCCAACCATGGGTGGCGCCGACGAAGATCAGCTGATCGCCTATTCAAGGCTAGGCAACCGGCTGCGCATCGCCTCGACGGCGGAATTCACCGGCTTCGATCGCTCCTATCGTCCGCGCGATTTCGCCGCCATGTTCAGGACCGCGAAAGATCTGTTCCCGGGTGCGTTCGACGAGAACAAGGCCGAGCTGTGGTCGGGTCTGAGGCCGATGATGCCGAACTCGGTTCCGGTCATCGGTCGCGCCAAATACAAGAACCTCTATCTCGACACGGGGCACGGCCATGTCGGCTGGACGATGGCCTGCGGCTCGGGCGCTCTGCTGGCCGATCTTGTGGCTGGCCGCAAGCCGGAGATCGACCCGCAGGGGCTGGTTTACAAGGGTTAAGCCGGGGCAGGACATGCCATCGCGGGCGATGGCGTTGAACCGCTCAACGAAACTGGTTGAGAACCCCTCAACCGCCCGACCTTCACCTCGACTTCCGGGTTTTGCCGGGAAATGATCTGCGTCCGGGCAACGCCCGGTAATGTACAGCGAGGTTGCCTTGTGACGGCGGGGGTGTGATGCGGCGTTTCTGGAAGTCTGTTCTCGCGGTACTGGTGCTGGTGCTCATCGCCGGGCTCGGATTTTTCTTTTTCGTGCTGCCGGGGCGTGTCGAGCAGGCGATGAACGGCGTGATCAATCCGCCGCCCTATGCCGCTTCGGACCGGGCAAAGGCGCTGCATGAGACGCTCACCATCGCCGATCTGCATGCCGATCCGCTGTTGTGGGGGCGCGATCTCCTGTTGCGGGGTACTCGTGGCCAGGTCGACATTCCGCGCCTGGACGAGGGCAACGTCGCCTTGCAGGTCTTTGCCGTGGTCAGCAAGTCGCCGCGCGGCCAGAACATCGAGCACAATGACGGTTCTACCGACAACATCACTTTGCTTGCGATCGGCCAGCGCTGGCCGATTTCCGCGATCTTCAGCCTCAAGCAGCGCGCGCTCTACCAGGCCGCCAGGCTGAACGACATGGCGGCGCGCTCGGACGGCCATTTCGTCGTCATCCGGTCGAAGCGCGACCTGCGCCGTTTCCTCGATCGCCGCAAGGTTGAGTCAGGGCTCGTCGCTGGCCTGCTCGCCATAGAGGGCGCGCAGGTGCTGGAAGGTGATCCGGCCAATGTCGATGCGCTCTTCGACGCCGGTTTCCGTATGATGTCGCCGGCGCATTTCTTCGACAGCGAAATGGGCGGTTCGGCGCATGGCGTCGACAAGGGCGGGCTGACCGACAAGGGGCGCGAGATGGTCCGCCGCATGGAGGAAAAGGGCATGATCCTCGATCTCGCACATGCCTCGTCGGCCACGATCGAAGACGCGCTCGCCATCTCGACGCGTCCCGTCGTCATCTCGCACACTGGCGTGAAAGGGACCTGCGACAACAACCGCAACCTGTCCGACGACCAACTGAAGGCGCTGGCGGCCAAGGGTGGGCTGATCGGCATCGGCTACTGGGAGACTGCAATCTGCGGCAAGGACGCAACCGCCGTCGCCAGGGCGATCAAGCATACCGTCGATGTTGTCGGCATCGATCATGTCGCGCTCGGCTCGGATTTCGACGGCGCCGTCACCATGCCGTTCGACACGACGGGACTTGTCCAGATCACCGACGCGCTGCTGGCAGCCGGATTCAGTGACGAGGACACCGGCAGGGCGATGGGCGGCAACGAAATCCGCTTCCTGCTCGAAAACCTGCCGAACTGAGGCTCGGACGCCCGCTCCGTTTCGTCCTCCGTCGTTCCGGAATGGATCCCCGACACTCTTCAGTCGCTTCGCTCCTTTCGAGGTCGAGGATGACGGAGTTGTGTTTGCATCTTCGCCAATCACCAGTGTGGAGCCAACGCCGACAATTGGCGCTGGCGATACATGAAGTCCGTCATCCTTGACCTCGGAGAGAGTGGAGAGTGTCGGGGATCCAGCCGGAACGCCGACGAATGCGCAGCAGTCCAGACCGGCTTCGTCCTTGCCGCTTGTTGTGCCGATTATTTCCCACACATGGCGCCTTGCGTCGAAACGGTTTTGAGGCGAGTCATTGGTCCCGTCGTGAATCACCACTCTGGGGCGGGGGTATCTCTGGAGAATGGTCATGCAACCAATCCGCCATGTGCTGATATCCGTCAGCCTTGCTGCAGCGCTTGCCTTCGCGCCGCTTGCGCCCGCCATCGCCGCCTCGCCGGCGCCGGCCAAGGGCGAAAACGGCATGGTCGTCACCGCGCAACGCCTGGCCACCGAAGCCGGCGTCGAGGTGCTGAAGAAGGGCGGTAATGCCGTCGATGCGGCCGTCGCCGTCGGCTATGCGCTCGCCGTCACCTATCCTATCGCCGGCAACATCGGCGGCGGTGGTTTCATGACCATCCGCTTCAAGGATGGCAAGACGACCTTCCTCGATTTCCGCGAGCGGGCGCCGCTCGCCGCCACCAAGACCATGTATCTCGACAAGGACGGCAACCCGATCAAGGGCGCCAGCCTTGATGGCTACCTGGCCGTCGGTGTACCAGGCTCGGTCGCGGGGCTTGAGATGGCACGTGAGAAATACGGCACCTTGCCACGCGCCGACCTGATGGCGGCGGCGATCCGGCTCGCCGGCGATGGTTTCACGCTGGAACAGGGCGATGCGGCCGCGCTCGCTTCCGACGCGGAAAGGCTGGCCAAGGACCCAGCTGCTGCCGCCATTTTCCTGAAGCCGGACGGCAAGCCATTCGGCATTGGCGAGAAGCTGGTCCAGCCGAACCTTGCCGCCACGCTTTCGACCATCTCGGAAAAGGGAGCCGATGCCTTCTACAAGGGCGGTATCGCAGACACCATCGTTGCTGCTTCCAGCGCCAAGGGCGGCATCCTCGCCAAGGCGGATTTCGAACAATACCAGGTTCGCGAACTGGCGCCGATCACCTGCAACTATCGCGGCTACGAGATCATCTCGTCGCCGCCGCCAAGCTCCGGCGGCGTCATCATCTGCGAAATCCTCAACGTGCTCGAAGGCTACCCGATCGACTATCTCGGCGCCGGCTCGGCCGATACGGTGCACCTGATGGCCGAGGCAATGCGCTATGCCTATGTCGACCGCAACTCGGCGCTTGGCGACCCGGACTTCGTGCAGAACCCGGTCGATAAGCTGCTCGACAAAGGCTATGCGGCGGGCATCCGCGCCAAGATCGATCCGTTCCGCGCCGGCGTCTCGAAGGACCTGATGCCGAAGGGCTTCGGCGAGAGCAAGGAAACGACGCATTATTCTATCGTTGACAAGGACGGCAACGCGGTTGCGGTCACCTACACGCTGAACGGCGCTTTCGGCGCTGGCGTCGTGGCCGACGGCACCGGTATCCTGCTCAACAATGAGATGGACGACTTCACCCAGAAGCCTGGTGTACCCAATCTCTACGGGCTGGTGCAGGGCGAAGCGAACGCGATACAGCCGAAGAAGACGCCACTGTCCTCGATGAGCCCGACAGTTGTTGCGAAGGACGGCAAGCCGTTCATGGTCATCGGCAGTCCGGGCGGCTCGCGCATCATCACCATTACGTTGCAGGCGATCCTCAACGTCATCGACCACGGCATGAACATCCAGGAAGCGATCGATGCCCCGCGCATCCACCATCAATGGCTGCCGGACACGCTTTATGTCGAACACAACGGCCTGTCGCCAGATACCCAGAAGCTGCTCGCCGGCATGGGCTACAAGCTCGACATCACGGAAGAGGGCAAGACCTGGGGCCAGGCGGCCGGCATCCTGATTGGCGGCCGCAGCCTCGGCGAGATCCGCAAGGGGGGCGGGGCGCGCTACAACGGTGCCATCGACAGCCGTGCGGTTGCAGGAGAAGCGCAGGGTTACTGATTTGTCCAGCGCAGCACTTTGATATGTGAAGCGCCTGGCGCATGAGCGAAGACAACGCGCAACCGCAAACAAGAAAGGCGCAGGGGAGGCGATTGCCCCTGCGCCTTGGCCAAACCCAGCTGGGGGCTTACGGGTTTGGCGTCTCGGCCTGCTTTGCAGCAAGCAGTTCTCCGGCAGCACGATCGGCATCGGTTACCGAGGTCAGTGGCCGCAGCTTGCGCGCCAGCCAGCGGTTCAGGTCGTCCATGACGGTGAACATCACCGGCACGAACACCAGTGACAGCAGCGTCGAGGTGATCAGGCCGCCAATCACCGCGATCGCCATCGGTGCACGGAAGCCGGCATCGGCGCCGACACCGATAGCCGCCGGCACCATGCCGGCCACCATGGCGATGGTGGTCATGATGATCGGTCGCGCGCGGGTGGTCCCGGCCTTCATCAATGCCGCGCGCCGGTCGAGGCCCTCGCGTCTGGCTTCGATCGCGTAATCGACAAGCAGGATCGAATTCTTGCCAACGATGCCCATCAGCATCAGGATGCCGATGACCGACGACAGGTCGAGCGCCGAGCCTGCGATGATCAGCGCCAGCGCCGCCCCGCCCAGCGACAGTGGCAGCGCGATGAGAATTGTCACCGGCTGCAGGAAGTCCTTGAACAGCAGAACCAGCACAGCGACCACCATCAGCACGCCCGCCAGCACCGCGAGCGCGAAGTTGCGGAACATCTCGGCCATGGCTTCGGTGTCGCCATACTCCTTGAGGCTGACGCCTGCCGGCAGCTGCTTGTAGGCCGGCAACTGCTTGATCGCCTCCATGGCGGTGCCAAGCGTGGCCTTGTTGTCGAGGTTGGCCTCGATCGCGACCTGGCGCTTGCGGTCGAGGCGCTCGATCTGGCCTTCCTCCGCGCCAAAGGTGATGTCGGCCACTGAGGTGAGCGGCACCATCTTGCCGCCGGACGTACCGACACGCAGTTTGCGCAGCGCTTCCAGGTCGGCCCGTGCGGAACTGTCCAGCAGCACGCGGATTGGCACCTGGCGGGTGCCGAGGTTGAACTGCGCCGAGGCGGAATCGATTTCGCCCAATGTCGCGATGCGGGCCACGGTTCCCAATGCCATCGACGACACACCAAGGCGTGCTGCCTCGTCGGGGCGAGGTTTCACCACCAGTTCGGGTGCCAGCGGTGGTTCGCTCGACAAAACGTTGGCAAGCTGGGGCAGGCCACGCATTTCCATTTCGAGCTTGCGTGCCGCATCGGACAGCACCTGAGCGTCCTCGCCGACCAGGTTGATAGTGACCTCCTTGCCACCACCGTCGGAAAGGAAGGTGAACTGGATATCCGGGGTCATGGCAAAGATCGGCCGCACCGCCATCTCGAAGCCCTTGCGGTCCTCGCTGCGTTCACTGCGCGGCGTCAACCGGATCAGGAAGTTGGCCTGGTTGACGTTTTCGGAGGTGACCAGCACCGTCTCCACTTCCGGCCGGGCCAGAAGCTGCTTGACGATGCCGTCGGTTACGCTTTCGGTTTCGGTGAGCCGGGTGCCGGGTGGCAGCGTCACCTTGACCTGCGAAAGGTTGCCGTCGCTGGTCGGCAGGAAGCCTGTCGGCAACATGGTGAGCAGTCCGATCGAGCCTGCAAAGATCATCGCCACGATCGCCAGCGCGGTCTTGCGGTGATCAAGCGTCCAGGCGAGCAGTGTGGTGTAGCCGACGGAAATCCTCGACGTTTTCACGTCATGGTCGACCTGTTTCGCCGGCTGCATCAGATAGGCGGCCATCAGCGGCGTCAGCAGGCGGGCGACCAGCAGCGAGAACAGCACCGCGATGGCTACCGTCAGGCCGAACTGCTTGAAATACTGCCCGACCGCGCCGCCGATGAAGCTCACTGGCGCGAAGATGGCAACGATGGTCAATGTCGTGGCAACCACCGCAAGGCCGATGGCGTCGGCCGCCTCGATCGAAGCGATATAGGGCCGCTTCCCCATATGGATGTGGCGCTCGATGTTCTCGATCTCGACGATGGCATCGTCGACGAGGATGCCGATCACCAGTGTCAGCGCAAGCAGGCTGATCGAGTTCAGCGTGAAGCCGAGCAAGTCCATCGCCGCGAAGGTGGGCAGGATGGACAGCGGCATCGCCAGCGCCGAGATCATGGTGGCACGCCAGTTGCGCAGGAACAGGAACACCACAATGACGGTCAGCACCGCGCCTTCCACCAGCGCGGTCGAGGCGGCGTCGTAGCTTTCCATCGTGTATTGCACGGTCGAGATCAGTTCCTTGATCTCGATATCCGGCGAGCGCGCCTGGATTTCGGCGATACGCGCACGGGCGGCGTCGGCAACGGTGGTGTCACTGTAGCCCTTGCCGCGCGAGACGGAGAAGCCAACGGTGGATTCGCCATCCTGTCGTGCGAAGAAGCGGGGCTCTGCTGCGCCATCCGTGACGATCGCGATGTCGGCCAGCTTTACCCAGCGCTTGTCCGGCAGCGGCACGGAGAGCTGCGCGAGTTCTTCCACCGTCTTGACGCTGCCGAGTGCGCGGATGGACTGCTCGCGTCCGCCGATGGTGCCACGGCCGCCCGGAATGTTGGCATTGTTGTCACGCAGCGCAGCATTGACCTGGTCGGCGGTCACGCCGAGCGCCAGCATCTTGTCGGGGTCGAGCGAGACGCGGATCTCCCGGTTGACGCCGCCCAGCCGCTGCACCTTCTGCACGCCGCTGACGGCGAGCAATTCGCGGTTGATGGTGTCGTCGACGAACCAGGACAGTTCGACCGGCGTCATGCGCGGCGCCTTCACCGTGTAATAGAGGATGGCGCTGCCATCGACGTCGACGCGCGAGATCACCGGCTCCTGGATCGATTGCGGCAGATCAGAGCGAATCTGCTGGATTGCCTCACGCACGTCGTTGGTGGCGCGGTCTGGATCGACGCCGATCTTGAACTCGACCTCTGTGACCGAGGACCCGGTGGTGACGGTCGACTTGATGTGGTTGACGCCGGCAAGGCCCGATGCGGCACCTTCGATGCGCCTGGTGACCTGCGTTTCCAGTTCCGCCGGGGCGGCACTCGACTGCGTAACCGTCACGGTCACGATCGGGAAAGTGACGTTGGGATTGGCGTTGATCGGCAGCCGCATGAAGGCGGCGAGACCCGCAAAGGTCAGCACGATGAACAGGACGATGGTGGGGACCGGCTTGCGGATCGCCCAGGCGGAGATGTTGCTGGTGTGCATGTCTCGTACTCGATGGTCCTTGCGAAGATCGTTTTGATCTTCGGGGCCTGTCACTTCTTCACACTGCCGGCCTGCACCAGGTCTACGACCGTCACGGCGTCGCCTTCGCGCAAGGCCGCGCCTGCCTTGGCGACGATGCGTTCGCCAGGCTCGAGACCGGCACGGATTTCGACCTTGCCGCTCCTGCGCAGTCCGGTCTCGACCGGTCGGCGCTGCACGCGGCCGTCATTGACAACAAAGACCGCGCAATCGTCGGTGCCGCGTCCATAGACCAGTGCGCTGTCGGCGACGACGATGGCCTCTCGCCTGGCGAAGATCACCTCGGCCTTGCCGAAGGCGCCGACAAACAGCGGCTCGCTGGTGTCGAGTGTGATCTGTGCCGATCCCAATCGGGTCTCGCGATCGATCTTCGGCGCAACGATGCGTACCTTGCCGTCGATCTCGCCGGCGCGGCCGGCGAGCCGCACCTTGACTGGCTGACCAATGGCAAGCGCCGGCAGGTCGGCCTCCGGAACTTCGGCGGCGAATTCGACCGCGCCGTCGCGGATAAGGCGGATCAGCGGTTCGGCGCCGGCCTGCGCGCCTGCACGCGCCAAGCGCTCGGAGACCACACCGTCGGCGGGTGCGCGGACGATGGCGCGCTCAAGTTGCCGCTCCGCTTCGGCACGCTGCGCCTGTGCTTCGGCATTCTCAGCCCGCTGTACGGCAACACCCTGTTTGGCCACCGCAACGGCGGACGCGCGGTCCTCATAAGTCTGCTGCGAGATGGTGCGGGTCATTTGCAGCCGCTCGGCACGATCGAGCGCCGATTGGGTCTGCGCGAGCGTTGCTTCCTGCTGCGCAAGGGAAGCCTTGCTGCGTGCCACACGGCCTTCCGATTCGCGCAGCTTGTTTTCCAGCATCGCCGTTTCCAGCCGGACCAGAACCTGGCCGGCCTTGACGTGTTCGCCGACCTCCACCTCGACCGCGGCGATGCGCTGGTCCTGCAGGGCGGTTCCGACGGCGATCTCGTCGCGCGCCACCAGCACGCCGGTGAAGGTCAGGGTCCATTCCGCGGGCTGCCGTTCTGCGATGAAGGTGGAAACGGTGCGCTGCGAAAGATCCGGTTGCGCCGACGCGGCTGCAACTTCGGCAAGCATTGGTCCGGTGCTTGCCGTCAATATGAAAATGGATGCCGCCGCTGCCCGAACGCAATTCCAGGAAAAGTGTGCAGCGGTTTTCCGTCCGGAATTGCGTAGAGAGAAATGAGGGCGTTTCCGCGTTTCCGTGGAGAACGGAAGCGCTCTGGCGAAGCGAGAAACGTAACGCATGAGTACTGTCGCCTATATCTGCGGCGTCCCCGCCGCGCTTATTTATTAGACTAGTCGATCTAATAAATGACTTTGTAAGGTGTCAAGGCGCTTAAATGTGCTAGATTCTGCGTTGACACGGTACATGGTGCCATTTATTAGACTGAGTAGTCTAGAAATAAAGAGGCGGAATTGAGGCGGAATGCGCAAGGTCGACCCTGAAAAGCATGAAGCGAAGCGCCAGCAGATTTTGCAGGCTGCGGTTGCCTGCTTCGCGCGCAAGGGTTTCCATCGCACGTCGACCGCTGAGATCTGCGCCGAGGCCGGCATGAGCCCCGGCAACCTCTTCTATTATTTCCCGAACAAGCAGGCGATCATCGCTGCCATTGTGGAAGAAGAACGGCGCCAGACCGCCGACTATTTCGAGGGCACCATCCAGTCGGCGGACCTGTTTGCCGAGCTGCTCGACTTCATGGACATCGTGCTCGAGCTCGCTTCCGACCCGACCTATCTCAAGCTGGCGCTGGAGATCGCGGCCGAGGCGATGCGCGACGAGGAGATCGGCAAGCTCGTCACCAAGAACGACAATGAACTGCAGGTGGCGCTGAACACGCTGTTGCGCAACGCTGCTGCTCGCGGCCAGGTCGATCCGACGCTCGACCCCGCCGACAGTGCCCGCTGGATCGCAGCACTCATCGACGGCGTCTTCAGCCGTGTCGCCATCGATCCAGGCTTCAATCCGCTGGAGCAGCGGCCGATGCTGCGGCTCCTCATCACGCGCTTTCTGCGGCCAGGCGCGGTGCCGACAGGCTGAGGTCGGCGATCAAGGCGGCTTCCGGTGCGTGCCAGGGCATCTTGGCAGACATTGGAACCGCAAGTCGCTTTCGGACTTTGGAAAGATACGACGATGCAGATGCAGAAACGCTGGTGGCTGGGCTTTCTCGGCTTCATCGGCATTTACAAGCTTCCGGATGTCATGGCGGCCTTCAACGGCCAGGCCAGCGCATGGGAGTACATCTACCTCTCCTGGTTGATCTGGCTGCTCTATTTCGTGCCCGAGACGGCGCCGAAGCACGATGCCGCTGCACAGGACAAACAATAACCGTTCATCATCATGGCCGACGACCAAAAGGCACTGCGGCTGGCGCGCACCATCTGGCCTTATACCGGGCTCCAGCTTGCCAGCATCACCGTCAATCTCGCCAATGCGATCACCGCCGTGGTCTATCCCTGGCTGGTCTACGATCTCTCGGGCAATGCCAGCTGGATGGGCATCATCGCGGCGCTGACGCTGTTTCCCGCCATCTTCGGCTCGGCCTTTGGCGGCATCATCGCCGAGAAGGTCGGCATCCGCCGCATGGCGCTGGTTTCTGTGGCGATGGGGACTGCTGCTGCCGTCGCCGCGGCCGCAGCCCATGACGCCGGCATGCTCACCATCGGACTGCTGGCAAGCCTTGCCTTGCTGGGCGCTATCCTCGACGGGCCGGGCGGCATCGCCATCGAGGCGCGTGTGCCCGAGATCGCCAGGCTGGCGCGTCTGCCCCTGATCCGGGCCAACGCCATCGACGACCTCGTCGACAACGGCGCGGCGATTGCCGGGCCGGCGATCGCGGCTTTCCTGGTCGCCGTTACCAGCACGACGGTTTTGTTATGGATCATCGCCGTCATCAATCTCGTGGCCGCCGTGCTGGTTGCCCTCGGCGTGCCGCGCTTCCGGCTGCGCCGCATCGCCGGTTCGACAGTCGGCCAGATGAAGGCCGGGCTCGGCTTCATCTTCGGGCAGCCGACGCTGCGCTCCGCGCTGATCCTGGCGGGCATCGGCACCAGCGTCTTCGTTGCCGTCGAAGGCATTGCCCTGCCGGCGATCCTGCGCACGGAAGGCAGGTCGGCGGCATTGCTCGGCATGTTTCTGGCAGCGGCCTCGGCCGGCGCGATCGCTTCCAATGTCGCCCTGGCCTTCGCAAGCCAGGCACCGTCGCTGCGTGGCATCTTCTCGACTGCCTTTGCCGGGCTTGCCGCCGGCGTCGCCTTGCTGCTGTTTGGCCGGTCGGTGCCGATCATGATCGCCTCTGGTGCCATGCTTGGCGTCGCCGCCGGCCCGCTGTCGCCAGTCTTTGCAACCCTGCTGCAATCGAGTGTGCCGAAAGACCTGCGCGCCAATGTCATCGGCATCTCGATGAGCCTGGTGCTGCTCGGTGCACCAGCGGCTGCTCTCGTCACCGGAGTGGCGTTGGATAGCTTCGGTGCGACCGCCGTGCTGGTCGCCTGCTCGGCCTTGCTGTTGTCATGCGCGCTCGCGGCACTCGCCATGTCGGGATTGCGCGGGGTGACGACCAGCCTTTCCGGCGAGGCGGCGAGGCAAGAGTAGCGCTACGCTTACGCTTGGCGGTTTCGTAAGGGCATTGCCACAAAGTACAATTTCTTTGCCCGATCAGAGCGATATCGTCATCCTCGCTCTATGCGTACGGGGATGATTCATCGTGCGGGGGCGGGCCCGTCTGCAGGCATATGCCTACAAAAGTAGCAGACGGGCTTTCCTTTGTCCGGCGTGCGGACCGGAGACTGTCACCGCTTCCCAGTTTGCCCCGTTATTCGCTAGGTTGCTTCCGTTGGGCGATGTCAGGATCGCCAAGGCGGCCTGGTTCGCGAATGACGACAGGGCTTTCCGCAACGCAGCGAGCCCATGCTGGGAGATGACATGACCATACTTCACACCGGCGGGTGTCGCTGCGGCGCTATCATCTTCGAGGCTTCGGCCGACCCATTCTACACCAGCTACTGCCACTGCACTGACTGCCGAAGGGCAAGCGGCGCGCCCGTCGCAGCCTTCGTCGGTTTCCTGGCCGAGCACGTGACTTTCCGTGGTGAAGCGTCGATCTACGGCAAGTTTCCGATCAGCCGAAGCTTTTGCGCGACTTGCGGGGCGCCCATCGCCTACCGTGATGCGCGCATCGAAGACCAGGTGTTTTTCATGCTGGGCGCGATGGATCACCCGGAACGCTATCCACCGACCGTTCACGGTTATGTCAGCGAACAGCTTCCCTTCCTGCACATCAAGGATGGACTTCTGCGGCTGCAGAAGCACACTGCGCCGAGGCCGGGTGATGTGCTGTAGGATGCTCGGCCTTTTGGTTGCGGACCTGCAGCAGCCAACCGGATCCCTTCATTTCTAAGGGACTGCTCAGCCGTCGCTGTTTGATAAGAGCAAGGGGCGACAGGTCGCTACCGAACAGGTGACGCACTGTTCGCAAAACGTTGAATTGCCGGATCAGGTCATATGAACTATTCGGCGACCGCTCGGCGCCGGTCGAGGGGACAGTGCGGCCATCAGGGAAAACCTGGCGGCTTCCGGCGTTGGCGACATCTCGAACCATTCTCTCAAGGGATATTTCCATGACCAAAGTGGCCGTACTTGTCGGCAGCCTGCGCAAGGACTCCTTCAACCGCAAGATCGCCAAGGCGCTTGCTGCGTTGACGCCAGGTCTCGAGTTCGACTTCCTCGATATCGGTGCCGTTTCTCACTACAATCAGGACCTGGACACCAATCCGCCGGCGGACTGGGTTGCATTTCGCAAGCGTATCGCCGATGCCGATGCGGTGTTGTTCGCGACCGCCGAGTACAACCGGTCAGTACCGGGTGTCTTGAAGAACGCCATTGACGTTGCCTCGCGTCCTTACGGCCAGGGCGCGCTGAACGGCAAGCCGGCGGCGATCATCTCCACCTCGATCGGTGCCATCGGCGGCTTCGGCTCCAATCATCACCTGCGCCAGTCGCTGGCCTTCCTGAACATGCCGGTGATGGGTCAGCCGGAAGCCTATATTGGCGGAGCTGCCAACTTGTTCGACGAGGCCGGCAACCTGACCAATCAGGGTACCAAGGATTTCCTCACCGCTTTCGGTAAGGCGTTTGAGCAGCACATCGCCCTGCACGCCAAGAAATAAGCGGTTTCCGATCCAGGAAGGAGAAAGGCCGGGCGAAATGCCTGGCCTTTTCTTTTTGGCCCGGCAGCGCTCTGTCGGGCGCGGTATTTGTCAAAACAGGACGATTGATGGTTTCGTCAGCATGAGCCAGAAAATGGCGAGGACACTGGCGAAGGCCGGCCAGCCGAAAGCGAACCAGATTCTGTAGAGTCGGAAATATCTTGCAGGGAGAGGGCTGCCTGTCGCCGCAGACTCCCGGGCGAGATCGCGCAAGCGGATTTGAATGACGACCACCGGCAGCCAGAACAGTCCGGTAACAACATAAAGTGCCAAAGAGAGCGCGATCCAGCCCTCGGAAAGCGGCCAGCCGAGCTGGTGGGCCAGAAGGGCGCCGGTGATCGGCTGCAGGATGACTGCCGTTGCCGTGAAGATCGTATCGGCTATGACGACCGTGCCGGCGACATGGGCAATCAGGTCCGGCCTGAAGCTACGGTGCGCGACGACCATGAAGAATGCGATACCGAGGCCCGTTCCAAACAGCACCGTGGCGCCAAGCACATGGACGAGCCGCAGGAGATCGACCATTGCCTAGCGTTCCTCGATAATGGCGAGCGCGACAACCGCCAGCACGATCTGCGGAATGACTTTCACCAGAACGCCGAGTGGGTCGAGCCAAAGCGAGGGCTCCAGAATGGATGCCGTCGCCAGATAGCACATCGAGAGGCCGATCATGCCAAGCAGGGCAGGCCGAACCGTGCGCCGCGCGGCGGCTGCCAGCCCCAACCCTATATCTGCAAGGCTGGTCGCGAGGGTGAGCAGTATGGCGCCAGCTGACGAAACACCTACTTCTGCCAGGTGCGCGCTGGAGGCCTTGAAAAGGGCAAGTGACATCACGCCCGAGACAATCCAGAACAGCGACAACGTGCCGATGATCAGCGGCTTCAGGAGATAGAGCCGGGCGAACCATAGGTCCTGAGCCCCGGCCGGCTGGGTATCGAGGGTCTCGTCGAGTGATCTTGGCGTGAAAGGCAAGTTCACATTGCCGGCGGCGCTGGTTATGCCGCCAGATGCGGAAAGCATCGCCGTCGACCGCAAGGGCGAGCGCCAGCCAAGCCAGCCGAGCCAATCGGCCAGTCGCGACACGGCTGATGCTGCAAACATGGGAACGGGCAGAACGGATGCAGCCGGCAGACCAAGCCATGCCCGATGCCGCGCCACGATCTGTGCCAGCGTGAAGATTTGGGGTGCCGCGACATGCAGATCGCTGCCGGTGGGAATACCGTTCTCCAGTGCGTGGATCACGGCGAGAGTGACGTCGTCCAGCGCCGCCACCTCGATCGGTGAGTTTGCATTCACCAGCGGTGTCACGAGAGGAAAAGCAGCCAATGCTCGCAGCAGCGATGAACCGCCATAACAATTGCGGCCGATGACGAGCGCCGGCCGCAGGATGACGAACGGTAAGCCGGACCGTGTCAACGCCTCGTCAGCCAAACGCTTGGTAGCAAGAAACTCTGTTGCTGCAGCGACCCCGTCGGTACGGGCCGAGATCTGAACCATG
>WPCJ01054615.1_pt1 | contig 22102 bp, 21 predicted proteins | sample 5399831 | NCBI WGS metagenome assembly WPCJ01 (sample SAMN12869470, study PRJNA574797) | sludge metagenome | isolation source: wastewater treatment of pH10 | place: China:Beijing | collected 2019-05-20 | reverse complement strand
CGCTGAGGTCGGGAATTTCACCGAGGTCAGAGGCATTCGCCATTCCTGCCTCAAGCTCCTCTATGATCTTGTCCTTAGTAAGGAAGATCCGTTTCCCGTCTCCCATCCTTAAAGCATATTCGGTTGCCATTTTTATTCTCCACTTATATTGCTTTAGTATTAGATCTGAAAGCTGTATTCCTGGTTCAGAATTTGGACACGAAAGTCCTTGCCTGCCACAGGGCAATCACTGCCAGGATGAGGATAAAGACCATCCACATAATATCCCCAGCCGGTATGAAAGAATTTGCCCAGTAAGCGTTGTAAGCTTCAAGAGCTGCTGCTGTTTGTACCATTTTCTAACCTCCTTGAGATTATGCATACCTCATGCAGGCGTCGGAACCTCGGACTTTTCCGAAATCTGTGATCACATATTTGTGCAGGAGGAAGCCTTTTTTGTAAGTTCCTGCCTCATCGACTTTCTGCTCGATATCTTTCAGCATCCCTCCAGATGCAAGTTCAATGATATCAAAGTTGATGCTGTCCCTTCCGTATGCACTGTTCATATTGTACTCATCCTGGATCTTTGAGACAATCTCGTAGTTCCAGTACTCTTTTCCATCCAGGAAAAGCTCCAGAATTCTGAACTTAATAGGCCTGTTTCCCATCTCATTCACCTCTCAGAGTTTCAAGTGCGCTTGCATCTTCAGTGAACATAATGAAACTGCCAGCAATACAGAGGGCACCTCCGACAAGAATCGTCCACTGAGGAACTTCCCCGAAGAAGAGGAAAATGAATATGATCGCACAGAACCCGTATAAGTTTCCTATACCCTGTCCTCTTCCAACCCCTATTAGAGGGAAAGATTTGTACCAGGTAACGTAACAGAAACCAAATGTGATTCCCGCAAAGACCAGGACCAGCAGAGTCAGAGGCTCAAAAGCCTGGAATGCAAAGGAGTACATTGGGAAGCCAACGATTGCCAGAATCGGCACAATAATGATCCACCAGATGATGTTCTCTCCAAGGAAACGCAGTGTCAGGCCGGCGTCCGGTTCTGCTATATCCAGACCTTTGCCTGCGATAGCGCCTTCAATTCCCCAGCCGGCTGCAGCCATTAAACCTCCAAGGTATCCTATCCACTGGATGTTACCTGAAGAAAGCTCTGTCAGGAGTCCACCACCATAAATAGAGATTCCTCCGAGAACAATGACAGCGATACCGATTGCTGCTCTCTTTGAAATCTTTTCTCCATACCAGTAATAAGCAAGAATAGAGCCCACTACAGGATAAAGAAGACCGGCAACAGCTGCAAATGCTCCACCTATAAAGCCCATAGCAATGAAAGAACCTAGAATTGCCATTGGACCTCCGAATATTGAGGCAAGGAAGAACCATTTGGAGCAGGGTTGGAATTCTTTAAGAGTTCTGCCGAGTTCTCCATATTTGCCAAGCACTCCGTTCCAGAGCATAAGTGCGAGCATGACAGTGAGCGCGTTGAAAGCAGTAATCAACACAGCAGTTACAACCAGGGATACGCCATCTCCGTTTGTTGCGGCAATAGCGCCGTACATTTCATCAAACGGATTAAGCACCCAGACAACAGTTCCCGGGAGATACCAGATTCCCCAGAATACAGCACAGAAAAGGGCCCACATATACCCTTTACTAATTTTTCGTTTACTTTCCTGTTTTTTTAAGGCTTTTAAATCCACGGAAAATCCCTCCATTTTTCAGAGTCACTATAGAATTCCCTCAGGGAAGAGTCCGTCTCAACCCTATTCTACAGCCTGAAAGCACAGTTTGCGAACCTTCTATCGGGCATTCATATCTCAGGGGATTATGGTTACTTTCCGATTAAATTCAGATGATATTGTTTCATGAAAACTGTACATATATTAAAAGACAGTTTATAATTACTGTATTTATTCCCTCATTTTATCCTGGTTAACTGGAGTAAGCAGGCTCTCTGAAAATTGCATCAATTTCCCATTTTTAGACAATTTTCAGAAGCCTTAAGATTCGCCAGAGAGTGATGCTGAGCAGGTGTACTGCACAGCTTTTTCTATGCTTATTGGGTTCCCGTGAGCTATAACCAGATCCGCGAATTATGAATGGGTGCAGATCCTGCCTATGCCGTCAACTACAGGTTTCGCAGCAACTGTACAAAATAAAGCTGAACAGAAAATGCACTAGACAAAATCTCCTGCATTTTCTGCTTATTGAGCCTTTAGAGTAAGGCTGCTTTTACCTTGCTGACGACATCTGTGGCACTTTCCCCATAGATGTCTGCGCCGATCTTGTCAGCCCAGTCCTGGGTAACGGGGGCGCCACCGACCATGGTCTTGACCTGGCCGCGGATACCTGCTTCTTTAAGCTGTTCCTCGATCTGGATCTGGTTGACCATGGTTGTGGTCATAAGGGCGGAGGATGCGATTATCTGTGGTTTGATTTCCTTTGCCTTTTCAACGAAGGTTTTTATCGGGACATCTCTTCCGAGGTCCACAACTTTAAAGCCTGCAATATTCAGCATGGAGGCAACAATGTCTTTTCCAATGGAGTGGATATCGCCTTCGATGGTCCCGATGACAATGGTTCCGAGGCTCTTGGTCTGAGACTTGCGCTTTTCCATTTCCGGCTTAATTACCTCTATGCCTGCATTCATCGCTTCTGCGGCTGCAAGCACGTGAGGGAGGAAAAGGGTACCCTGTTCGAACTGTTCGCCGACTTCCTGCATACCAGCAGTAAAGCCTTTCTCAATGAGTTCTACCGGGTCAACCCCTGCAGCGAGAGCTTCTGCTGCGACTTCTGCTGCAAGTTCATCATCAAAATCAGTGATTGCGTCTTTTGCTTTTGCAATTATTTCTTCTTTGTTTGCCATTTTTAGATCTCCTGAATATCCTGGTATAATTACATGCCTCTGAAAGCTTTGTCAGCTTTGTCCACAACAGCTTTCATGTCCTTGAGGATGTCTGCATCGATCGGTTTAACTACATGGTTTTTAAGGACATCCACGACTTTTTCGTGTGCAGCGGCTGCAAGGTCCTTTGAGCCGGCTGCTGCCCAGTCTCCGAACATGCGCCTGTCAATGAGCATAGGGTCAGAGGGGTAGTTCACAAGCTGCCTGGTCTGTTTGAGTGCAAGGAAGTTGTTTCCGATTCCTACTTTCTGGATGGACTCAACTGCGAGGGTTTCCTCATTAACAGGGACTCCCTGCAGGGCTTTTTTGGTCATCTTGATGATATCGTTGTCAATAACGAGCTGTTCCATTGAGAAAGTCATACCAAGCTCAAGCATTCCGGCACCGTACAGGGTGTTTGCACCTGCAAGAGCTGGAAGGAGACAGGTCATTGTCTTTTCGTGTCCTGCCTGGTTGTCCGGGATCTTTGCATCAGACTAGGTGCCTGCCACGAAAGCGGGGAGGCCATAGAACTGGGCGAGTTTTGCGACGGATGCGCTGATCAGGCCGAGTTCGGGAGATCCAACGGGAGCAGTGCCCTTCTTCAGGTCAAAGGTTGTTGTTGAGCTTCCATACCAGACTTTGGCTCCTGGAACAGTAAGCTGGGCAAGGGTGATACCTGCGAGAACTTCTGCGTTGTGAGTTACAAGGGTCCCTGCGAGGTATACAGGAGAAGAACCGCCTGACATTGCCATACTGAGGACGTTTACAGGCATTCCGAAACGTGCACCTTTGATAATGACCTGGCAGGCATTGACACTGAGTTCAAGCGGGCTGGTCGGGCAGAGGAGCATGGAGAAGATTGGCTTTTTCCTTGCTTCTTCTTCGTCGCCGCCGTAGTAGGCATTCACGATGTCACGGTAGTATTCGACATTCTCACCCACAGGGTCAATGTGGTGGAAGTGCTTTGCAGTGTTTGTAAGCGGGGTGAAGGTCTCGTGGACGTCCTGTGCACCCTGACCTGCAATATCCCTGGCGGAAACCGGAAGGGAGAAGTAGTCGATATTTTCTGCCCAGTCACAGAGCTTTGCAATGTCTGCAATGTCCTGTTCTACGGAATCTACAGTTACGTATTTTCCGTCCTGGTACTTGCACATCTTAACACCGGTACCGAAGCAGGTCCAGTGAACTTTGCCCCCGGATTCCTGGACGGTGTTGTATTTTTTGTCGCGTCCCCAGAGGACAAACCTGGAGGGAGCGAGCTGGAGAGCTCTTCTTACAAGATATTCAGGAATTTTTACGACATTGGTCTGTTCGTTAACTTCACAGCCATTTTCCTTGAAGATCTGTCTTGCCTCGGGATCAGAGACCTGGATACCCGGGTCCATCAGAACTTCCATGGTGGCATAGTGAATTGCTTTGAGTTCATCAGTGGTAAAAAGGTTTAATTCTACACCGTTAAGTGCATTGAATCCTGCAACTGCATTACATTTTGCCATTTTTATAACCTCCGAATAAGAATGATTTAAGCCAGAAGCTCTTTTGCCTTTGTGACGGCTTCACTTGCGTTTTCTGCATAACAGTCTGCCCCGATCTTGTCAGCCCATGCCTGGGTTGCGGGTGCACCGCCGATCATGACCTTTACTTTGTCTCTCAGCCCTTCTTCTTTGAGAAGTTCTATAACATCTCTCTGTCCGGGGAGGGTTGTGGTCATAAGAGCAGAAAGTCCAATCATGTCAGCATTGACTTCTTTTGCTTTCTCGATAAAGTTCCTGATCGGGACATCACGACCGATGTCATGCACTTCAAAACCGGCTGACTGGAGCATTGTGGACACAATAGATTTGCCGATGTCGTGGACATCGCCTTCTACGGTTCCGTTGACAATAACACCCATTTTTGAGCTCGCAGAGCCTTCAGGCATAAGATCTTTAAGGGCGTTTACTCCTGCAGTCATCGCGTCGGCAGCCATCATTACGTGGGGTAAGAAAAGTTTGCCTCTTTCAAAGCGGACCCCAACTTCATTCATGCCTGCTGCAAGTCCGTTTTCAATTATTTCGGAAGGGTCTAATTCTCCTTTTGCCTTTTCAACGGCAGCGAGTACCGCATCCTTCTTACAGGTGATTACTGCATCTGCAAGTTCCTGAAGCAGTTCTTCTTTGCTAATATTGCATCCTCCATTCTAATTTTTAAACATTGGAGACTTCTACCAACTATCACGAATAATCATGATGATTGGGATGCTAGCTCACGCTCTTCGAGTCATGAGATGCACGAAAAGTAACTTATGATGTCAGGGTGGGAAGCCAGGATCACCACAAGCAAAACTGCAAAATCATGAATTCTTCATGATTGCTTACTGAGGTTCATGAGAATTTAGCAGAGGGAACATTTTGGTGCCATTTTAAATCCCGTCTGTTAACTCATCTTCACAGATGTCTCCAGATTAAACTGCGCTTTACTGGTATAAATATTTTGTTAAAAAAGACGACAGAAAACAGAGGGTTCTATAAATAGTTTTTGGTTTAAATATTTTGAATAGAGTAAATGGAGAAGAAAAGAAGAGGGTAAACGAAAAAATATAAATACTAAATACTAAAGATGTCCTTTTACAGGCACATAGTGAGAGAAAAAATAACCACATCATTTCAAGAGATTAAAGAGACTGAAATAGATATAATTTTTGGCACATAATAGGCAAGAGAATAAATTAAGTCGCATGAAGCTGTTTATTATTCAAACTTCAAACCGGGGATTATATTGAGGATCAATAATTAATTTTTATGGGCACAATTTTTTATACATTCCTGAGCCTGAACAAATTCCGGATAAAAAACAGGAAAAAAACGAAAATATTATATATGAGATTTTTTACCGGGAAAGACATTAAGCAGGATCTCTACAGGGGAAAGAAAAAAAGCAATCTAAAAAACAGGAAATCAAGGAAAGCAAACAACATTAAAATTATATTAAAGAAAATCCAGTAAATAGTTAATAGAATACGATAAATAGAATACGATAATTTGAAATTCGTGGAGCGGAATGCAAAAAACAAAAGAAAGGTAAAAAAGGATAAAGATTTCATGTAAGGGCAAAAAGAGGTTAGGACCCCATATTTATGAAAGGTCCGGTTCTTTGTATCCCGGAACACATAAATTGTAAGCCCTGTTTACAAGCTCTATCATTCTCCGGTCTTCTCTTTCTATTTTTATTCCGCAAGCAAGGGCAAGATACTCAGCAAGATCAAAGATCTTTATTTTCTCATTTTTTCCGGCTTCGGCAAGGTTCTGCATACAGCCGCCGCAGTTTGTTATAATCGCGTCGCAGCCCAGTTTTTCAGCAGCCCGGAACCTGTCAGAAGCTACGGAAATAGATTCTGAAGGATAATTTACCCTTACTCCTCCCCCGAAGCCACAGCAAGCCGAACCTTCCGGAGTTTTATTTGCCAGCCCTGTCCCCGGAATCTTTTCAAGCACATCCCTTGCTTCCGTGTAGACTCCCATCCCTCTTGTCAGGTGGCATGGGTCATGGTAAAAAACCCGGAATTTAAGAGCGTTTTCCGGAGTAAGCCTGCCTTCTTTTAAAAGCCGGTCAAGGTACTGAGAGACCTGCAGAACTTCAAAGTCCAGTCTTCCAAACATGCGTGGATAAATATCTTTAAAAGCTTTGAAACACCCGGGGCAGGCAGTGATAAGGACTTTTGCCCCTCTTTTCCTGATTTCGTCAATATTTTTCTGCCCATGCTTGCGGATAGGGTCCTGGTCTCCTGCACCTGCGGATACAGCCCCGCAGCAGTATTCAAGACCGCTCAGGACAGTATAATCAACCCCGGCTTTTTCCAGAAGAGCCACAGAAGCCTGAGCCATTACTTTGTTGATATAGGTGCCAGCACAGCCCGGAAAATATACCACTGATCCGGACCTGTCCGTATACTCCGGGATCCCATCCATTTCAGAAATTTTTTTGAATAGGTTATTCTCAGACTCGGGATCCACCATGGTCTGCCTCTCAGAAAGGCCGTTTTCATTTACCCATTTCTGTCGGGAAGGAGATATCAGAGGCTTGATCCCGAGGTTTTCAGGGCAGGCAGAAATGCAGAGCCCGCATGTAAGGCAGCGCAGCAGGGACTCGGAATCGATATTTGATGACCCATCAAGATACCCGTAAAGCCGATCAAGCACACCGAGGTCTTCATACCGGGAGCAGACCTCGAGACACTGCCCGCATCTCGTACATTTTTCCCTGTGTTCTTCTACTATATTCATATTTTAACTCCATATCATTTTAAACTCATGCGACTTTATTCTTATAACGATCCTTAAAACCTCTTTCTGAAGAATTCCACCCCTGCAGCCATTGAACCGGAAAAGCCTCCTTTAAAACGTATGGGAGGCTCTCTATGAAAGCTAGAAACCTGAAACCGGAGATCTTTCAAAAGAAGATAAGACTATATCCATAGATGCAGTATCAATATCCAGATAAAGGAAGGGATTGAAATATTTGATGATTTAAAAAACAGCGCGAGAAAACTGGTAATTCCATTAGCCCGTTCAATACCTCTCTCCCCGAACACCCTTACCCTGCTCGGCTTTGCAGTAAGCGTGGCTGCAGGAGCTGCATTTGTCCTTGGCAAACCCTTTGAAGGTGGTCTCCTTATCCTCCTCAGCGGAGTTTTCGATGTCCTTGACGGAGGAGTCGCAAGAGCAAAAGGAAGGATTACCCCTTTCGGAGGCGTGCTTGACTCGGTATGCGACCGCTATTCAGACGGGCTCATGTTTCTCGGGATAATGGCAGGAGCAATAAACGGGAGGCTTACGGTTCTCCCTATCATGGGGGTCGAAGGCTGGCTCTGGTCAGGCTATGCCCTTATCGGTTCTTTTCTAGTAAGCTACACACGCGCCCGCGCAGAGTCCGCAGGCTGCAGGAAATTATCTGTAGGAATTGCCGAACGCACGGAAAGGATGCTTATCCTGGCTTTCGGAGCCCTTACAGGATTCCTAGGCTGGGCGCTTGTCCTGATAGCGGTATTTTCACATATCACCATGATCCAGAGAGTCCTGCGGGCAAAAAGCATACTGAACAATCCGTCTGAGCCCGGCATCCAGAAACCGTAACCGGAAATCCCGTAAAAGCCGCACGAAAAAGAAACAGGGACTGCAATCGAAAAAGAATAAAGAAAAGATGCTGGCTATTCTCTACCGATACGCATTTATACTACATGTTTAATTACAATAGTTGGTTGATGGCGAGCAAGGAAAACCCTTTGCCATCGAAGAAATAGATCTGCTCTGCGGGGCCGTAGGGTAGCTTGGTCCATCCTGCAAGACTGGGGGTCTTGCGACTTGAGTTCGAATCTCAACGGCCCCACCAGAATCACATTTTGATCAGGCTTTTTTATATGACCCGGTGCTTTCATGATCAGTGTTTTTACATGATTTCAGTGATTTTATATTCAGCGTTTTTACAATTGCCTTTTTTATGAAGAAATTCTGTTTTTCAGCTTATTTAATCGTTTTAGATTTTTTAAGGCTTCAATCACCTTTTTTTCCAAAAAAGGAAAGAAAAAAATGAAAAATCCAGGTTCAGAACTCTCAGATTCCTCTACGTTTGACACCTACATATTTTCATTTCATGATAAAAATCCCTCTTAATATACAGAGGCACCACAACCTGAGAAAAGATAGCAAACCATTTTTATAATGTAAACGCTGTTTACATGTCGGGTTAGTATGAGACTTTACTGGATTGATGCATTAAAAGGGATCGGGATTATGCTTGTGGTGTTTGCGCATCACAGTTTGCCGATAGCGCTTGATACCTATATATTTTCATTTCACATGCCGCTTTTCTTTTTCATTTCCGGGTTTCTGTTTGATTTCGGAAAATATGCTGAATCGGCTGGAAATTTTGTCAAAGGGAGGTTCAGATCTCTTATTGTGCCTTACTTTGCTTTTGCTCTACTGACCTGTCTGTTGTACTTTTTGCTGGAGACCGCATTCCAGCCAGGAGTCACAAACATCGAGTTTTTCCGGAACAGCGCTCTTTATGGGATCTATTCCATCGTATATGCACTGGGTCCCCTTGTGTCCTATAATCCGCCTCTCTGGTTTCTGACCTGCCTTTTCGTGACAGAGATCCTCTTTTACGGGCTTGCAAAAAACTATTACGGAAAGCCGGGAAAGATTGTATTCTGGCTTACTGCCGCCGGGGTGCTGGGGTATCTTTATTCAGTTCACGTGCCTTTCAGGCTTCCCTGGAATGCTGATGTTGCCCTCTCTGCAGTTGTATTTTACGGAGCCGGAAATCTATTCAGAAAATATACCGGACCTGAAAAACTTGCAGAACCGGCAACAGAGCCAAAATCAGGTAAGGAAATGGACTCAGGTTCAGCCAGAGAGTTGGATTTGAAAATAAGGAACAGCTTCATCAGGGTGGAGAAATTTTTACCTGGGATCTTTATCTTTTTGAATCTGCTTTATTTAGCTTACCTGCTGGAGTTCCCCACCTCAGACAAGGTAAATATGAATGTACTGAAATACGGGAACTTTTATTCTTATTACCTGCTTGCTTTCTCAGGTATCTTTGCCTTTGTTTATCTTTTCAAAAAAATTAATAGTTCCGGATTACTGGAATATTACGGGAGAAACAGCCTGATCGTACTCGCCCTTCACTTCCCTGTAAAGGATATCCTGACTAAACTGGCAATTCTCGGTTTCGGAGTCGAGCTTGAGTATTTCTATTACAATACCGCCTTTGCTCTAAGTCTGACAGTACTGAACCTTATCTTCCTGATACCTGTTATTTTCCTTATCAATAATTATTTCCCTTTCCTGATCGGGAGAAAGAAGGTTTCTGCGCTACCTGGGAAATTAAAGATTTGCTTCAGGGAGCCTGCAAATTAAAAAAGTTACGTTTTTAAGCAGTCTGGAAGAGAAGACTAAAAAATATGATTGAATGGATTGAATAGTTGAGAATATGTTAGCTGAAGCCAGGACAGGGTTTCCTTAAAGATTTTAAAGGATTAGAGCAATATATAAGAGAAAATATATATTAAAGTCAATTTTCCTCTTTCTCTCTTTCCCTTTTATACTTCTCTTTGATCTTCTCAATCATTTCCTCATTAGCCTCAATAACAAAAGCTCCAACATATCCACACTCCTTGCAGTGGTAGACCGCACCTGCATACCCTCCAACCTCATAGTATATATCCGAACTCCCACAGACAGGACAGACCTCAACTAACTTTTCGTGGTCCAGGGCAATTTCCTCCTTTGATAAGGCTTACAATACCGAATTGTTAAATTATATATAAGAAGCATGATTCAAGATAAAGGCATAGTATTTCTAACTGATATTAAAACAGATACCCATTTAATATTCAAACTAATATTCAAACTAATATTCAAACTGAAACTCAACTTATATCATCAAATTCTATTCAAACTTACATGCGGAAAAACCAGGTCGGTTGGTATGGATAGATATCTGCCCATTCACTCCCGTTCACTCCCGTTCCAGATACGTAAATGCTTTCCAGATTCAAATGCTGAAATTCAGCATTTGTTATTAAAGGCATATTATTCAAAGCCTGTTATTCAAGATTTGAATCAAAGTCTGTTATTCAAGATTTGGATTCAAAGCCTGTTATTCAAGAGTTATAGATTCAAGGTTTACAGTGAGTAAAAAATGACTGAAATGATGACCCCTGCAATGCGCCAGTACTATGAAGCCAAGCAGGCATACCCTGACACCCTTATCTTCTTCCGGATGGGAGACTTTTACGAATCCTTTGGAGAAGACGCAAAAACCATTGCAAAAGAGCTCGAAATCACGTTAACAGCCAGGGGCAAGGACAGGTCAGGGGAGAGGATGCCTCTTGCAGGCATTCCTTACCATGCCATTGATACATACCTTCCAAGGCTGATAAACAAAGGATACAAGGTAGCCATCTGTGAACAGCTCGAAGACCCGAAGCAGGCAAAAGGAGTTGTAAAGAGAGGCGTTGTCAGGGTGGTAACCCCGGGGACAGCAATAGACTCATCCATGTTCCCGGATGCGTCAAATAACTACCTTATGGCGGTTGCAGGGAAAGAAGTCGGAAAGACCGGAAAAAGCGGAGAAAAGGAAATGGAATTCGGACTCTCATTCCTCGACATTTCAACAGGGGAGTTCCTTACAACCCAGTTTACGGATTCCGGAAGCTTTGATAAATTACTCAGCGAACTTGCCCGAATGAAGCCTGCGGAATGCATCCTGCCCCCGACCCTGTACGGGAATTCGGTACTTGTTGACAGGTTAAGGGAACAGACAATAGTCCAGGAATTTGCCCCGGAAATCTCTGGGATAGAAGAAGCCGGGGAAAAACTGAAAATTCATTTCAGGGTTTCAACCCTCGAGGGCATGGGCTGTGAAAAACTGGAATTCGGAGTCTATTCCGCATGGTCTGCCCTTGAATATGCAAAAACGACCCAGATGAGAGACCTTGCTCATATCAATACCCTCAGGACCTATTCAAACACCGAATTCATGGTCCTCGACTCTGTCACCCTCCGCAACCTCGAAATCGTGAAAAACGTGCGGGATGAAGGGGACCATAACTCCCTTTACAGGACTTTGAGCTTTACAAAGACGCCAATGGGGAGTAGAATTCTGAAAAAATGGCTCTTAAAGCCGCTCCTTTCCGTAGAACAGATAAACCACAGGCTGGACGCAGTAGAAGAGCTGGCAGGAAACCCTCTGCTCCGCTATGATATTCGGGACTGGCTTTCGGAGGTAAGGGATATTGAACGCCTCGTAGGCAGAATAGTGTACGGAAACGCCAATGCAAGGGACCTCGTAGCCCTGAAAAAGTCCCTTGATGCCGTACCCTCTATCCGGGACTGCCTTCTGGAAAAAGCCGGAGCAGAGATGTTAAAAGGGATTGCTGAAGGTCTCGCATCATTTTCAGAAATTGAAGAACTGGCCAAAATGATTGGAAATGCAATTGTTGAAGAGCCTCCCGTAAGCGTCCGCGAAGGCGGGATGATAAAATCCGGGTTCAGCGAGGAACTTGACGAGCTAAGAGACATTTCAAGTAACAGCAAGCAGTGGATTGCAGCCTTCCAGCAGAAAGAAAAGGACAGGACAGGGATCAAGTCCCTGAAAATCGGATACAATAAGGTCTTCGGGTATTATATCGAGGTTACCAATGCAAACAGCAGCCAGGTACCTGATGACTATATAAGAAAGCAGACAATGGCAAATGCCGAGCGTTTCTTTACGCCTGAGCTTAAAGAAAAAGAAAGCCTGATCCTGACAGCAAACGATAAAGCCGTGGCTCTTGAGTACGAAATTTTCACAGAAATCACAGAGACCCTTTCAGCCCATTCAAAGGAGCTCCAGGAAACAGCAGAAAGGATAGGCGTACTTGATGTCCTTGCAGACCTTGCCGAAGTTGCGGAAAATAATAATTATACACGCCCTCAGCTCACAGAAGACTGCAAGATTCTTATCCGGGACGGCAGGCATCCAGTAGTCGAAAGTACGGTATCCGGAGGTTTTGTCCCGAATGATACGGAAATGGACTGCAAGGAGAACCAGTTTTTGCTGGTTACAGGCCCCAATATGGCAGGGAAATCAACCTATATGCGCCAGACAGCCCTTATTGCAATTATGGCTCAGGCAGGTTCTTTTGTCCCGGCTTCCTATGCTTCCATAGGTGTCATCGACCAGGTTTTTACAAGGATAGGGGCTTTTGACGACCTTGCAAGCGGACAGAGCACTTTTATGGTTGAGATGGTGGAACTGGCAAATATCCTTAACAATGCAAGCCCGAAAAGCCTTGTGCTGCTTGACGAAATAGGCAGGGGAACGAGCACCTATGACGGGTACAGCATTGCAAAAGCGGTTGTTGAGTTTCTGCACAACAGGGGAAAGGTAGGCATAAGGGCTCTTTTTGCGACCCATTACCATCAGCTCACATCACTTGAAGAGAAATTAAAAAGGGTAAAAAATTATCATATTGCAGTAAAAGAAGAAGGACACGAGCTGGTTTTTCTGAGGAAAATCGTGCCGGGGGCAACCGACAGGAGTTACGGGATACATGTTGCAAGGCTTGCCGGAGTCCCGGAAAAGGTAATCGAAAGGGCAAATGAGATCCTCAGGGAACTCGAAAGGGAAAGCGTACTCGAAGAATCCGAAGACTGTGAAAACGGGAAAAAAAGAAAAGGCAAAGCGACCACCCGTTATACTCAGATGCTCCTTTTTGACCCCGGGAGCAGAAGCGGGAATTCGGAAGTAAAAAGAGGATTAAGCCCTGTAGAAGCAGCCCTGAAAAAGATGAATGTGGATGAAATGACCCCGATAGAAGCCATGAATAAACTTCATGAGCTGAAAAAGCTGCTTGGTTGAAAGAAATAGATAGAGAAAAACGGTTGAAATAAAAGAAATAGATAGAAAAAACCGGTTGAAATAAGAGAAATAGGTATAAAAAATTAGGATGAAATAAAAAATTAGATAGAATAAAATTTGGAAGGACAGATGAAAGAGCAGGTTGAAGATATACCGGAAGAGAAAACAGGAAAGCAAGCTGAAAAAAAGCTTGAAGAAGAGATGGAAAAGAAGATGGATATGAAGGGAAATAAAATCCGGATTCTTGATAAGGACACGATAAATAAGATTGCAGCCGGAGAAGTAATAGAACGACCGGCATCCGTTGTAAAGGAACTTGTGGATAACTCAATCGATGCCGGAGCAACAGAAATCCGAATCGAAGTCGAGAAGGGAGGAAAACGTTCCATCCTTATCAGGGACAATGGCTGTGGCATGAGCAGAGCCGATGCCCTCCTTGCATATAAAAAACATGCAACAAGCAAACTCACAAAGATAGAAGACCTGGATAAAATTTCTACAATGGGCTTCAGGGGAGAAGCCCTTGCCTCCATAACCGCCATTGCAAAGGTGGAAATCCTTACACGCCCTCCGGAAGAGATTGCAGGCACAAAAGTTGTAATCCATGGAGGAAAGGTAGAGGAAATTTCTGATGCAGGCACGGCTCCGGGGACGTCAGTACACGTAAAAGACCTCTTCTATAATACACCTGCAAGGCGCAAGTACCTGAAAACCGACCGTACGGAACTTGCCCATATCACTGATACCGTCATGAGACTTGCGCTGGCAAATCCGGGGATTTCCTTTACCCTGCTTAACGAAGGAAAGCCAGTTCTTAGGAATACGGGGTCAAGTGACCTTTTTAACAGTATGGTAAACCTTCTGGGACCCGATACCGCACGCTCGATGCTTCCTCTTGATTACGGGACAGAAGAATTTGATATCAGGGGCTATGTCTCAAAGCCCGAACTTAACAGGGGAGACAGCGACCAGCTCTTTCTTTTTGTAAATACCCGCCCTGTAACCTCAAGCACGATCAATAAAGCTGTCCGCGAAAGCTATTACACAAAAATGCCTAAAGGCCGTTATCCTGTAGCTGTGCTCTCCCTTACCCTCGATCCGGGAGAAGTGGATGTAAACGTCCATCCGCGCAAAGCTGAAGTCCGTTTCAGCCGCGAAAAGGAGGTCGGGGACGCTGTCACCAGTGCGGTTGAAAAGGTACTTTCGGAACATGGCCTGGCCCCTGAGATAAGGGGAAAAGAAGCAAAAAGGTTACAGAAAACCTTTGATGCCCCGGAATCACCAAAAATTCAGATACCGGATACCAGCAAAGTAGTTCCTGAGAGAGAAAACGCAGAGGTAACCGGAAAAACAGCCGGAAAAGAAATAGAAAGCGAGCCTGGCGTTTTAACGGTTTCAGAGGAAAAAAAGGTTCTGGAAGGCGGGAATAGAGTCCTGAGAGATAAGCCCGGTGCTTATACCTATCCTGTAAAGGATACGGAGAGGAGGCTGAAGAAATCCGAGCGCCTCCTTGAGTTTTCAGGAGAGGGTGAGGAGAAGAAGGCTGTAGAGAATAAAGAAGGGAAAACGGAAGAAAAAAAGCTACCATCAGAGATACAGCCGGAAAGTAAAAAAGCAGAAGAAAAAATAGAAGAAAAAATCTCAGAAAAAAGCCAAACCCGGAAGCCAAAGCAAAAAGCAAATACTGACCTTCTTGAAGACCTGCGGGTTATAGGCCAGGTTTCCAGGATGTATATTCTTGCTGAAAAAGGTGAAGACCTTGTGATTATTGACCAGCACGCAGCCCACGAGCGCATCCTTTACGAGCAGGTCCTGAGAAGCAAAAAATCAAGGGTACAGGAACTGATTACGCCGGTAATGATAGAACTTACTCCGAAAGAAAAGGTCCTCATGGAGGAATACATACCCTACCTTGAGGAATACGGGTTTGGAATTTCGGAATTCGGGGATAATACCTATGTGGTTACCTTTGTACCCGAGGTTTTCGGACGTCTCGAGAATACCGATGTAATTCATGATGTTATAGCTGACCTGCTGGCTGAAGGAAAGGTCAAAAAAGAAACAGGAATATCGGAAAAAGTGAGCAAGACATTTGCCTGCAGGGCAGCAATTAAAGGTGGGGCAGCCTGCACCCCAGAGCAAATGGAAGATTTGATAGAGCAGCTCAAAACGGCTGAAGCCCCGTACTCCTGCCCGCATGGGAGACCAACTGTCATAACCATTACGAAAAGTCAACTTGACAGGATGTTTGCCAGAACTCTTTAAACAGCGTTAACTGAATAAAGAAGATCTTGAGAAAATCCGGAAAAAGCTGATAGCTCAGCAAAAAAATTATGATATGAAAAACGTAACTTTTCGATGAAATATATAGAAAGGACACCAGATATGGTTTAAGACGAAATCGAAAGAGTTTCCACTTAAAATATATCTTTATTTCCTATAGTTTTATATAATATAACTGAGATGTAGGTAAGTGTCAGACCAGTACTGACACCACAGGCATCATTCCATAAGGCTATTTTTCACACCCCAACCCCCAAACCCAACAAAGAATGGTCACCCCCATTCAAACCCCCAAGAGAATACCCCAACTTCCAGAAAAAAACGAAAAACTCCATTCCTGGAATGATGCCGCTCTTTTCTATTATGTTGTGTTTTTCCATCAGTTTCTGTGATATTTCTGCAATCATTATGTAATGATTTTATAACACTCTGCAAAGATATTATGAGACATTATAATTATTTTATAGGTCCCCATAATATTTTAAAAAATATTTTAAATTATTCTAATTGTCGTATTATTTTTGTGATTATTTTTGTGTTATTTTGGACAATACCCGTATTTTCGGGAATAAGTTGTCTCAGTCGAACTTATTTCTTCTAATTCTTATCCGGTTTTTCAGGTCAATACATTTATAATAAAAAACCTCCGAGTATTCTTCCATGATAGATCCTGTTAACAATTTCAAGATCCCTGAAGAATGGATTGCCCTTACAGGGCTGCCCAGGGAAGAGCTTGAAAAAAACGTGGAATCCGGCATGGTCGTGGTCCTGAGCGACGGTTCAGTGCTTAAGAGAGGATACACCACAGGAACCACTGCCAGCGCTGCTGCAAAAGCAGCTGTCCTTTCCCTTAAGAAAAAGATTGACAGCGTATCCGTTCCCACCCCTGTCGGACTGAGAGCCCACCTTGAAGTCAGCGAGTCTTCCCCCGGGCGAGCAGTTGTAAAGAAGATCCTTAACGACCATGAATCCGATATTACACGTGGGCTTGAATTTGTTGGAGAAGCCAGGGAAGCCGAGGGGATTCACGTCCTCGGAGGAAAAGGCATAGGAGTCGTAAGAAGAGACGGCCTCCAGGTCCCGAAAGGAAAGCCCGCTATAAATCCGAAACCCATGGAACAGATAAGAGCAGCAGTAAAAGAAGCTGTAGAGGAACTGGGCCTGCAGGGAGCCGAAGTTACGATTTCAATTCCTGAAGGAGAACGGATAGGAAAAGAAACCCTGAACAGCAGGATAGGAGTCGAAGGCGGAATTTCTGTCCTCGGAAGCACAGGTTTTGTTGAACCCTGGAATGACCACCTCGGAGAAACGAGAGGAGACCTGATACGCTGCACGGACAAAGTTGTTCTGACCACAGGCAGGATAGGAATGCGGTATTCTCACATGCTTTTCCCTGAATATACGGTTGTTATGGTAGGGAGCAGGATCTCGGAAGGTCTCGATTATGCATCAGGCGACATCATTATTTGCGGGCTGCCAGGCCTTGTCCTTAAATGGGGAAACCCTGAGATGCTTGAGGGCAGCGGGTATGCGACCGTTGTTGAGATGCTTGAAAAGGCTCCGCAACACGAGCGCCTGAAAGAAGCTTTTGAAATGGCAGTCGAGAAAGGAAAAGGTGCAAGAATCGTTGTAATTGACAGGGACGGGTCCGTCCTTATGGACAGTAAAAGTGAAAGTTAATGCTAAATGTTAAAATACAAGGCAGGTAAAGGAGAAAAAGCCATGATAGTAGTAGGAGTTGGGGTCGGACCCGGCATGCTTACGGAAGAAGGAATAAGGGCAATAAAAAAGGCTTCGGCGGTTTACGGTGCAAAAAGGGCGATTGAACTTGCACAGGAATACATCACCTGCGAAGCAAAAACGATTAAAGATTACAAGTCTCTCCACCTCCTGCCCGCAGATGCAGTCATCCTGTCTACTGGAGACCCCATGTTTTCCGGTTTAGGGAAATTCGCAGGAGAAAACGATACTGTAATTCCGGGAATTTCTTCAATGCAGGCAGCCTGTGCCCGCACGAAAGTGAACCTTACTAACCTCTGTGCAATAACAGCCCACGGAAGGGATTTTGAACCTGCAAAAGCAGAATTGATCCAGGAATTAAGGAACGGAAGAAACATCTTCCTGCTGCCGGAAGAGAATTTCGGCTCCCTTGAGGTTGCAAAAATCCTTAAAGAGCTCGGGATAGAAGCCGAGCTTTATACTTGCGAAAACCTCGGCTATCCTGAAGAAAGGATTGCAAAGGGATCTCCTGACAACCCCCCGATCGCAGAAACCATTCTCTACGGGCTGCTCGTCGTGCAGAAAAGATAAAAAATGTAAAGGGAATGGGATAGGATATAAGGAAGTGGATTAAATAAAAGGAAATGGATAGAAATAAGGAAATAAATAAGAAATAAGGAAATGGAGAAGATTTCCGGTTAGCTTCCGATGAGATTAAAGACAGCATAAAAGATTAAATCTCCGAAAATGACTGCGGTTATGAAGCCTGCCGTGATTGAGAGCATGAAAGGCAGTCCCGGAGTAACCCAGATATCTTTTTCAATCAGACCTTTTTTTACGTATTCCTCAAGTTCAGGCTTCCGGTTTGCATCAAAATCAAGTCCGGACCGTGCAAATTTCCTGGTGACAGCCCCGTTTTCATCAAGCTCGAATTTTTCAAGCAGGCCCAGATGCTCCTTATTTTTCAGAGAGAAAACTTCAGTCCTGTACCCTATGAACATGTAAAGGGGATTTTTGAGCATTTGAGGCGAGAAGTGCAGAAGGTTGTAAAAAAACATCCCGAGTGGCACAAGGACAGTTATAAGAAGAGCGTTTTCCAGCACCGTGAAGGTAAAAAGCCCTATAGGAGGCAGCCCGAGCAGGGGATAGACTTTCCCCGAGAACAGAAATACCGGATAGAGAGGAAACAGAATGGAAAGCACTATCAGCCCTTTTGCGTCCCCTCCCCCGAAGGCTCCAAGCTGAAAAAGGATGTAAATTGAAATAAAAACAATAACGCTTGAAAGAATCAGAGATTTAACGTAAGGGAGCCCCCCGGTAAAAACTTCATAGATTACAAATACAGAACCCGATGCAAGCATGTATTTCCATACTTTATTTGAAACTCTGCGCTCCTTCAGGTCGGTGTAGCATCCGTAGAGTAAAAACGGCATGGTGAACAGGATTTTAAGGATTTCTATCATATAATCCAACAATTAAATTATTTCTATAGTTATAATCACTATTACTTTATTAGTTTTTTACTTTATCGCCTGAATGAAATTTCCCGGAACAGGTCTGGGAATTCCAGGCACAAACCGAAAAACGCCTGCCGGAAAAATACAAAAAGAACTGCAGAACAGGTCCGGCCAAGCCCAAAATAAGTCTGCAAGCGATAAGCTTATACATAAGAAGTTCTATTTTATGGTTGCTTAACCCATATTAGTTTTCGATTTAATTTCATGGGCTCGTGGTCTAGACGGTTATGACGTCGCCTTCACACGGCGGAGGTCCTGAGTTCGAATCTCAGCGGGCCCACATTTTTTGTTTCTATTTTCGAACTCGCTTATTCTTGATTTGATAGGTGCCATTACCTATGATGTTTTCTTTTCCAGTAACACCATAAAGTTTACAATCATTGTTAGGACAAGAAACATCAGCGAACTTTGGCTTTGCCCCTCTTTTTTTCCATTATCGAATATTATATCTCTTCTAGAACATAAGACTAACTAAATATAAATGGAGCACTTATAATCGTGCTTCATGTAAAATTGCATTTCTTTTAAAGTTTGCAAATATAATCATATCTCATTTGGATCCACTAAGGAACAAAACGTTAAAAAAATGCTATATTTTATGCAATATCTAAGAGGATTCTGTTGGAAAATCGCTACACGCAGTATTCGAGATTGTGCATAAAAATTTGTTAACCGACGACAAAAAGAATATAATTCAACTTTTACATGGACATGTGGACGGCATCTGCGTAAAATGTTTAAAGGATAATTTAAGAAAGGCCCTGTGACATATATATAAATTTTATAATATATATGGAATAAGAATTTCTAAAAGGACAGTTTAAAGGCTGTCCCTATGGCACCAGTGCCTCCTATTATTGTGATATCAAAAAAGCATAAAATATGCCACCCAGTTTTATCTTCAAATGATTTCATTATTTGTAAGTCAGCTCAAAGATGGCATCAGTCAACCATCGGCGGAAAGTAGGATGGATGAGATTATCATAAAAAGCAACGAGAAGTGCAGTGCACATTCGTTGCTTTAAAAGTAAATTATGATTGTTCTTGTGATGCCTCATTTTGTATTGTTTTATCATAACGGGAAGGGATTTCTTGTGCGAACGCTCTTTTAAACCTTTCCATCTTAGCTTGACGATCAGTTTGATCTTTAATTAAAAGATCTCCATAAACAGGTACAAGAAGGTGCCCTCCGAAATCACTAACCCTCGTGACAAACAAATAAGTTTCATCTGGCTCTAGTAGTTTGTCGTCTTTTGTAATAATTAAATATTGCTTTCCCTCTATATTTTCGTATCCTCCCTTTTGATTCACCGTAACTGTCCCAGTAAGATTTCCTTTTATGTTTTCCAAAACCTCAACGCTGAACTGTGTTTGTAGATATGGATCTGTTGTAGTACCTGTTTGGGCAATAACCTTACCAACGAACACATTATGCGCAATACCAACTAATTCCCTGTCGTCGGTAACATTAAATGAATATAAAGCCTCACTGTATGCGAATTCAGTCCCACCTTCATATTCATTTGTTTGAGTGAGCCAAAAACCAGCACCAACCAAACCCGCCAATACAAAAAACGCAAAAACCATTTTAATTTTGCTCAACATATGTTACCACCTTCGTTAAGGATATAGTGTATTGTAATCCTGTATGTCATGTGTTCCTAATTCTGTTCTGCCAGAATAATCCGCATACATCACATTAGGAGAATAACTATGATCAAGGCCTAATGCATGGCCCAGTTCATGTAAAGCAACGTGTTTCTTTTGGTTAGCTGTGTACTGGCTCATTATATATTCGTTAAATCTAATTGTATCTCTGACAAGTGGATAATGATTGTACCACCCAGCCGCCATATCACCCGAATTATAATAATCACCATAAGTGAGATCTTCAACCGTCCAGGTAGTATCTGGTGCAATGTTGACTTTACCAAGGTCATTCCATTTACTAAATGAATGACTTTGAGCTGTGGTATATTGCGTACTTCTGCCATAGCGAATTTCCATCCCATCTACGGCACTATAGCCCAGGAAGTGTGCACTTGCAACCGGCATAATTAACATGCCTGCCAGCAACATCGCCATAAACAGCGAAGCAATCCTAATTCCTTTGATCTGGATCTTCATTCTTTACCTCTTGTTACCTATTTATTTTATTTCCCAAGAGGCAGAATCAGGTAAGCCAAGCTAAGCGTTAAATACACGCAAAGCTAACATAACCATGCCTCTTAGGCGTCTGTTATGGAGTTCAGGTGACCTGGAAAGTACTTCTGAACTCCATAAACTTATTATTAATCCTATATAAATTATTTCAGGAAAGTGTGAAAATATATGATTTTTTTTACTTATTTCATGCCTATATTACTCTTAATCCTTTGATTGTTTGATGATTTGGAGAGAGAACATATATAGGAGTATGTTACCTTAACGCATTCAAACATGTATATAGAAGAAGAACTATACAACTTCAGAGTCATAAAAATAGATATTTAGGTGTAGTATACTAAATTTTGGCATAGATCCGATAGTCATAGTATATTGGTAAATAAACGCACACTTTTTTAAGAAACCAGTAATAGAGAATATATACTTGTGAGAATGAAAATGAATATGAGAACTCTTATGAAAACTAGATTTGTCGAATTTGGCTCGTAAAACACGGTGCTTGCGTTGTTTATTCTCCAGCCTTCACACGGCGAAGCTCCTGAGTTTGAATCTCAGCGAGCCCATCATACATTTCACTCTTCTTCGCCTTTTTTGAGTGATGGGTTTTTTCCACAAACCAGCACTTTCAGTACTTCCTCTTCCCGAATATGGCAGAACCCACACGTACCATCGTGGCTCCTTCCTCGATGGCAATCCTGTAGTCACTTGACATGCCCATGGATAGTGTCCTGATATCGATATTGTCCCGGTTCTCCTTTTTCATTTCATCAAAAAGGGCCTTCATCTTCCAGAAATAGGAACGGGTTTGTTCTGGGGGTACAAAAGGAGGGATGCACATGAGGCCTTCCACACGGACATTCCTTAAAAAGCGGATCTCTTTTATTGCGTTTTTTATCTCATCAGGGTGGAATCCGTATTTTTGTGGCTCGTTGCCGATGTTAACCTGAAGATAGACTCTCTGTACTTTGTCAACATCCCTGGCTCTCATGTCGATATTCTTTATCAACTTCAGAGAGTCAACTGATTGGATAACATCAAATAGATGTACGGCTTTTTTGACTTTATTTGCCTGCAGATGGCCTATAAGGTGTGTCTCACAGGGCAGTATATCATCACGTTTATCCTCGTACTCCTGAACCCGGTTCTCTC
>WPCJ01132408.1_pt1 | contig 22135 bp, 19 predicted proteins | sample 5399831 | NCBI WGS metagenome assembly WPCJ01 (sample SAMN12869470, study PRJNA574797) | sludge metagenome | isolation source: wastewater treatment of pH10 | place: China:Beijing | collected 2019-05-20 | reverse complement strand
GCCACCTCCTCGCATGCATCGGCCTTGCGGCTGGAGACCACAACGGAAGCTCCAGCCTTCGCATACGCCTCTGCGATCGCCTTGCCGATGCCACGGCTCGACCCCGTGATGACGGCAACTTTCCCATTCAGATCAATCATGATGTTCCTGCATCGTTGGGGTGTGCTTTATCCATCGGCGCTCGGCGCGCCGCTTCAACCCGGATAAAAATCAGCGTCTTACTTAGCCGGCGTTTTATTTTCAGATTTTCCGGAAGACGATTTCCGTACCGCCGGCGGAGCAGCGCCGGCTTTATGCGGCTTTTGCTGCGCAGCGCCTTCATCCGTCATGGAAGCGGCAAAGCCGTCGATCAGCCTGTGGCGGTCACGCTCGAATGCGCCCTGCAATTCCCTGACCTGCTCGTTCAGCGCATCCAGGCGGGCAGCCGTCTCGGCCATGGCGTCAGTGGTTTCCGCATATCGGGGCCAGGCACCGACGCGCCTGCTGCCGTCATCGATGAAACCGCGTTCCAGAATCTCGCAGACCGCTCCGGTGATTTCGTCCTTCGGGAACGGCGCGAACTTTATCCAGTGATGGACGTAGTTGCACATGCCGAACAGCGACAGCACCATGAGGCGCGTCGGCATCGGCTTGAACAGGCCGGACGCCTGACCTTCGCGCACCACCGCCTCGAATTTCTTTTCAAAGGCCCGTTTGCGGCGCAGCGTTGCCTCGTAGTTGGCGGCAGGCAGCGCATTCTGCTGGAAGTGGATCAGCGACCACATATCGGCCTGCTCGATCATCAGCCCGATATAGCTGGAAACCATGCGACGCAGCCGCTCATCGGGCGAGAAAGGCTCATCCGCGATCGGCAGCACCTCGGCCTCGGCTTTGGTCAACATCCGGTCGTAGATCTCGACCAGTATGTCCTCCTTGCTGCGGACATAGTGGTAGAGCGCAGCTTTCTGGATGCCGAGCCGCTCGCCGATGTCATCAAGCGAAGCCCCGTGATAGCCCTTGGACGAAAAAAGCTCGGCAGAGACAGTGAGGATCTGCTCCCATCGTTCCTCAGCCCTGAGGCGACGCCTTGGCTTTGGAGCCGGCTGCTCTGCCTTCCCGGCGTTTGTGGCCATATTCCTGGTTCCCGACCTTCCGGCAGCCCCTCAGCGGGGCTGCTTCTTCCTGTGAACCGGCACAGTATCCACAGTGAAAGACTATGAACAGAACCGGCCGGTTTTTATGGGCACTTTCCCCATCGAAGGAAAGGCTCAGCGGGCAGCGTAACGCGCCGGACGGCGCTCCGCCCAGGCCTTGGCACCTTCCGTCGAATCCTCGGTCAGATGGATGAGCTTGTTCAGCTCACGATAGATGCGCAGACCATCGTTGAGAGGCAGTTCGCGACCGCGCAGAACGATCTCCTTGGTCATGCGCACCGCCAGCGGCCCGTTGCGGCAGATCTCGTCCGCCAGATCGTCGACCGTCTTCTGAAGATCGGCGACCGGAACCACGCGATTGACGATGCCAAGCCGATAGGCCTCCTGCGCATCAAAGCGGCGGCCGGTCATCAAAAGCTCCATCACCGCTCCAAGCGGCGCCGAGCGCGGCATCATCAGCGCGCCGAAGCCATGCAGCACGCTCCACTTCACCTCCGGCGCGGCAAACGTCGCATTGTCGGCGGCGATGCGGATGTCGCAGCTCATTGCCAGCTCCATGCCGCCGGCGAGACAGAAGCCGTGAACGGCCGCGATCACCGGCTTGGACACCTGCAGCCCCATGTCGAAGCGGTCTGCCTTGAACGGCTTCCATTCAAACGGACCCGTCGTCAGCGAGCCATGCAGGAGCTCAAGATCCGCACCGGCGGAGAACGCGCGATCGCCCGCGCCGCGCACCACGATCACCCAGATGTCGTCGTCCGCATCATATTCCTGCAAGCCTGCCGAAATCTCCTGATACATCTTGCGGGGCATGGCGTTCAGCTTGTCCGGCCGATTGAGAGTCACATAGCCGACGCGGTCGCGGCGCTCCATCGTGATGTAGGTCTTGTCCGACATGGTCTTTCTGTCTCCGTTGGTCTGATGCCTGAGAACGCCCGCCCGCTGCCCGGGTCGCGAAGCGTCTCAAATTCTGGAAAATCACTGGAGCTATCTGAAAAGCCTTTGCACACGGAGCGCCTGGCCTCCCCCACTCCTCCCGGTTATTTCCTCATCTTATTAACTTACCGAATGGTAGAATAAACAAACGCCTCAATCAACCAGCTTTTTGACAAAACTCAAAATTAAAGGATTTTTTCCGTTTTCAGAGTTTTCACGAGAGTTCTTCAATTACACAAATTACCTCTCGGTAGATAATTCATGGATTTCATGCAAGGCCGAGGCCATGCCGAAGAGCCCCGCGCAACAGCCGGGATGGAACAGGACCACAGGTGCCGGTTCGCCCTTGCGCGCCGGCTTTTCCCCGGCCAGCAGCCCACCCAGCTCATGATCGATCGGGAAAACGCAGGGCACCCTGCCGGCCTCGATCATCTGCCGGGCCTGAAGGGCGTCATCGGCGATCACCAGCAGCTCGCGCGCACCTCGCCATGGCCGCAGCATGTCGACCGAGGAAAGCAGGGCATCGGGCTTCAGCCATCCGGTATCCAGGAAAGGCTCGACACCGAAGGATTCCGAGATGGAGGAAACGACGATGTCGCCACCGCGCACCGCTTCCTGCGGATCATCGCAGATGACCGTCGGCATGCCGCGCGCGGCGGCATAGTCGGCCAGCGCATGCGACGAGTTGCGCGAGCGCGAATGCGAAAAGATCCGCTTCAGCGGAAACATCGCTGTCAGCTCATCGAGATGGAGCCTTGCCTGCGATCCCGCACCGATGAAGGAAACGGCCTCCACGCTTTGCGGCGCGAATTTCTGCGCGGCGATCAGGGTCATCACCACCGGCAGCACGCTGCTCATCATGTTGCCGTGGATGGTCAGCAGAGGCATCGCATCGCTGGACCGGAACAGCACCTGCGCCGAGCGATAGGTGGAGCGTGCGCCTTTGACCGGCTCGCGGTCCAGACCGACCAGATTGTGAAAGAAGGCGCGGTCCTGTTCCTGCCACAGGCCATGCGTGCCGATGGCATAGGCGCCGGAAGCGGCCAACTGCATCCGCTTCGGTTCGACCAGCATTTCACCCAGCGCATGGGCGGCCAGCGCGCGGGACACCGGCCCCGCCAGATCGATTGCACGCACGCCAAGTGCGGCAATCGCCGCATCGTCCATCACAAGCATGTTCAAACCTCCCTTTGCGGTCCGCTGCAATGTCCGCACGGCCCTCCGGCCTATTTCATGTAGCGGTCGTAGACGCGGTAAAGACGGATGGCCGCGCCCAGCAGCGCCGGTCGCCTCTGCCATGCCGGCATGGAGGGCAGCGGAAGCCGGAACACGGTATCGGCATCGGCCGCGCCCAGAATCTGACGCGCAATCTTGTGGCCGAGATAGCTCGACATGGTGATGCCGGTGCCGCAGCAGCCGATCATCCAGTGCACCCTGTCGCTGTTGCCCATATGGGGAATGAGATCGGCCGTGATGGCAAAGCGCCCTGACCAGAAGAAGTCCATGGCGAGGCCCCGCGTTTGCGGAAACCGTCGTTCAAAGGCTTTCATGATGCGTCGCGCCTTGTCGGCGGTGCTGCCTTCCTGAAATCCGGCGCGGGCGCTGTAGACCAGTCTGGTTCCGCAGGGCGACAGCGCCATGTAGTTCAGCACCTTGCGCGTATCGCCGAAGATCTCCGCCCCGCGGATCACCTTTGCCAGACGATCGGGCGGCAGCTTCTCGGTGACCACGCAGAAGGCCGGAACCGCCGCGACCGATCTTGCCAGTTGCGCCGACAGGGGCGTGTCGGGCCCGGTCTCGGCATTCGTCGCCAGAACGACATGGGCAGCAGTCACCGTGCCCAAAGTTTCAAGCTCTACCTCGACACCTCCGGCAACCGGCTTCAGGCCGGTCATTCTGGTGTTCTGCAACAGCCTGGCCCCATGGGCCCGCGCCACCCGGGCAAGCCCGTACTGATAGGCGGCCGGATTGACGGTGGCCGAATCCGGAACCAGCATGCCGCCACGGTAGACGTCGCTGCCGATAAAGCCGCGCAGTTCCTGTGCCGAAAGCAGCCGCGCTTCGGGAATGCGCGTCTTCATGGCCGGAAATTCCGATTGCAGGCGCCGCATCGACTTGTCGCTGTGAGCGGCCATGACGCGCGTGCAGCGGCGAAGATCGCAGCCGATCGCATGGTCGGCGATGATGCGCTCCGTATGGGCACGCGCCAGAACGGCTTCGCGATAGACGGCTTGCGCCGTCTCCTCTCCGTAGCTGCCAGCGAGCTCGTGCAGCCGCGCCTTCGGAACATTGGCGAGCGAGCCTGCTGCCCGTGAGGAGGCTCCGTCACCGATGCGGCGCGCATCGACGACGAGCACATGCATGCCCTGCCGCGACAGTTCGAGCGCAGCGCTCAGGCCGCCATAACCGGCTCCCACCACCACCGCATCGAAGGCCTCGCCGGGAGAGATCGTATCGCTTTCGAGAGGATCGAAACCGGCAGACCAGAACAGGCGCTCGCGTTCAGCCATTGTCATAGCGCGCCGCCTTTTCTCCGGGATGGAGCACGCGTTGCAGGAAGTCGCGGGTGCGCTCGTTCTGCGGCCGCCGGAGCAATTCGGACGGCGGGCCTTCCTCCAGAATTTCGCCGCGATCGAGGAACAGGACACGGTTCGCCACCTCGGCCGCAAACCCCATCTCATGGGTCACCACCAGCATGGTCATGCCCTCACGGGCCAGATCCTCCATCACCACCAGAACGTCGCCGACCGTTTCGGGGTCGAGCGCGCTGGTCGGCTCGTCGAACAGCATGGCCCTCGGCTTCATGGCCAGCGCGCGTGCGATGGCGATGCGCTGCTGCTGCCCGCCGGAAAGCTGGGAAGGGTAGCTGTCGGCCTTGTCTGCCAGTCCCACTTTGTGCAGCAGGGCCATGGCTTCTTCCTTTGCCGCCGCCTTCGGTCGCCTGCGCACCTGCACGGGGCCTTCAATGATATTGCCCAGCGCAGTCATGTGCGGGAACAGGTTGAAGCGCTGGAACACCATGCCGACCTCGGCCCGCACGGAGCCGATCGTCTTCGATGTCGTGTCCACGGTCATGCCGTCGATGGAGATGGTGCCGGAATCGTGGCGTTCGAGCCCGTTCACGCAGCGCAGCATGGTCGATTTTCCCGAGCCCGACGGCCCGATGAGGCAGACCACCTCGCCGCGCGCCACGGTGAAGGACATGGACTTCAGGACCCTGAGCGCCCCGAAGCATTTGGAAACCTCTTTGACTTCGATCATCCGGTTTCGCCCCTCACTTCGCTGCAAATCGACGTTCCAGCCATGCGTTCAGCGCTGTCAGCGGCAAGCTCATGACCAGATAGATGAAGGCGACCAGCGTGAAGACCGTCATGTTCTTGAAGGTCGATGAAGCGATGAGCTGGCCGGCGCGGGTGATCTCCGAAACCGTGATGGTGGAGGCAAGCGACGAGTCCTTCAGCATCATGATGGTGATGTTGCCATAGGGCGGCAGCACGATACGCACCGCCTGCGGCAGGATGATCCGGCGCATGAGTTGCGCCTTGCCCATGCCGATGCTCATCGCCGCCTCATACTGGCCCTTGTCCACCGCAAGGATGGCGGCCCGGAAATTCTCGGCGTGATAGGCGCTGTAGGCGACACCGAGGCCGATCACGCTGGCCGTAAAGGCGCTGAGATCGATACCGATCTCCGGCAGCACGAAATAGATGTACATCAGCTGCACGATGATCGGGATGCCGCGCAGACCGGTGATGATGGTCACCGCCGGCACATAAAGGACGGGCAGGCTCGACATGCGCATCAGCGCCAGCGCCAGTCCCAGCACCGATGACAGGACAAGCGACAGGAAAGCCACCTGAATGGTGACATAGGCGCCCTGCATGAGGATCGGCATGAACTGCCATGCATCTTCAAAAAACTGCGTCATCCCCTGCCCCTTTCGCCAAGCGAATCCCAAAGCTGTTCCCGCCGGACCTCATCCTTCAGCCTGAATTTCTGCGGCTTGCCGGTGGGTGTCTTGGGCACGGCATCGATGACGGTGAGGTAGCGGGGCACCATGAACTTCGGCAGCAGCGCTGCGATGCGCGCATGCAGTTCTTCCATGGCCAGATGCTGCCCCGGGCGGAAGACCACGCAGGCAAGCACCTCCTGCTCGGTGAGTTCGGAGGGCACGGCGACAACGGCCGATTCCAGAACCTCGGGAATGGCGTTGATGGCGTTCTCGACCTCTACCGAGGAGATATTCTCCCCGCGGCGGCGGATGGAATCCTTCAGCCGGTCGACGAAATAGTAGTAACCGTCGGCGTCGCGCCGAAAGAGATCTCCGCTGTGAAGCCACAGATTGCGCCACGCCGCCTGCGTTTCAGCCGGCCTGTTCCAGTACCCGACCATCACGATCCACGGCAGCTTCGGCCGCACCACGAGTTCGCCGATCTCGCCGACCGGTACTTCCTCGTCCAGTTCATCCACCAGCCGCACGTCATAGCGGTCCGTCCGCACCATGCCGCATGTCGAGGCGTTGGGCGGAGACAAGCCGGTGCCGATGACGCCATTGACCTCGGTGGAGGCATAGGAGGTGCACACCTGCACCCCGAACTTCTCGCAGAACTGCACATATTCAGGGATGAGCGGCGACATCAGCACCTTCTTCAGGGATGTCCGCTTTTCGCCGGGAGTGGTGCGGAACAGCATGCTGCCCATGGCGCCGAGCATGAAGGTGGTGGTCACCCCAAACCGCTCCACGTCCGACCAGAAATCAGTGATGCTGAACTTCGGCTTCAGAACCGCCGTCGCCTCGCGAATGAGGCAGTTGTAGATGACCGCCCACTGGCCGGCGATGTGGAACAGCGGCAGGGGCGCATAGTAGACGTCGCCCGGACCGAGCTGAAGCGAATTGCCGCCCGCCGCATACTGATAGGCGTGCGCATGCGTCACCATCACCCCTTTCGAGGCGCCGGTGGTGCCCGAGGTGTACATGATCGAGGCGATACTGTTGTAGGCCGGGGCGGGCTCTTCCTTCAGCGGCGATTTGTTCGCCTCCTGAAGCAAGGATGCGTAGTCGATCAGCTGAGCGTTGCCGGGTGGCGCAGAAGCTTCCTTGCCAACCACGATCAGCGTGTCCAGCTTCGAGCCGGCCGCGCCGAGCGCTTCGGTCACGGCGTGACGAAAGCTTTCATGGACGATGATACGGGTGGCCCCGGAATCGCGCACCAGATGCTCCAGCATCGCGCCGAAATAGGCCGTGTTCACCGGCACCTGAATGGCCCGCAGCTTCGCCAGCGCCAGCCAGCAATCGATGAATTCGATGCAGTTCGGCAGCATCACCAGAACCGTATCGCCCGCCGAGACGCCAAGGCCGGACAGGCCGCGCGCCAGCACCGACGAGCGCCTGTCCATGTCGGCGACCGAAAACCGGCTTTCTTCCGTGACGATCCAGACGCGCTGCGGGTCTTTCGACAGCTGGTCGCGCAGGACATGAACCACATTGCATTCCGAGCCGTAATAATCGGCCATTCTGAAAAACCCCGAAGAGAAAGATCTGATGCAGGCCGCGTCAGGCGCGGCAGGCGACGAGCGGAAGATCAGCCGTGGACCTGAGCCCCGGCGCGGCGGCGGCGAGCGGCCCGATGCTGTTGACCATGCGCGCCGAACTGCTGGTCATCGAGCCGGCGCCGGTCAGCACATCGCCGCTGATCTCGACCCGCATGCTGGAATTGCCGCTGAGTTCCGTCACCATTCCCGGCTCTTCATCCGCGCCTGAAGGATCAAGATAGCCGTCGACCCCCAGCGTGAGCCGGCGATCCTCTTCGCAGATCAGCGTGACGCGGTGGCTGAAGCCGCCGACGGTTCCGGTCTCCACCCGCACATGGCGGCCCTGCCGGTCGCGCGTGGAGATGATGGGGCGCTTGTCCTCATGCTGGTCGGTCACCGTCCAGCGAAGCTCGCGGGCAACGAACCAGGCAGACTGCCACAGCGCCTTGAACAAGGTGATCTGGCCGGCCTGATTTGCCTGATCGAACGCCTGCTGGGTGAGCCCGAAGCCGTAGCGCTTCATCACGTCCGGCCCCCAGACGCTGTAGTCGGCCCGGCGCCTGAAATCGATCGAGCGCACCTGCGCACAGCAGCCCGTCAGCATCAGCGGAACGACATCGCTGAAAAAGCCGGGAATGGCGCCAACGCCCAGAACCCGGATGCCGGCGGCACCGGCAAGGGCCTCGATTTCGGCATGAAGCTGCGGCTGCAGCTTTTCGGTGTCGACAATGCCGTTGATGGTGATCAGATTGGCGCCGACGGAAGCTGCCGCCCGGACCACGTCGACCATATTGCCGGCATCGAACGTGGTTGCCTGAAGAATGACGTCAGGCTTCGTCCGAGAAAGACACGCCACCAGATCGGTAGCCAGTACCGGCGGGGGGGCTTGCGCGAAATCAAATTCGCCGAGATCGATGGTGTCGATCACGTCCTGCGTATCGACAATGCCCACGACCTGATGGCGCTTGCCGAGGATCTGGCGCACATTCTCGCGCCCCACCGCCCCGAATCCAAGCTGCAGAACTCTCATGATCAACCTCTTGCGCTGTCACATTCCATAGGGGGAGTACGGGGCCGGAACTGCCAGCGTGCACCTGCCGCGGTGCGCCCGGATCAGTTGACGGGCCTTGTGAGAAAAGCCCTCATTGCCAACTCCGGCCACGTGCGGGTGCCGCCAGACGCGCGCGTCCGGCGGCTGGAGGTGCTAGCGCAAGCCCCACTTGGTCTGCAGTTCCTCGAGCTTGCCGCTTTCCTTGATCTTCGCGATCCCGGCATTCAGCTTTTCGAGGAGTTCCGAATTGCCCTTCTTCACGGCCAGCGCGACCTGCCCGACATAGAAGGGCTCATAGGTCGGGACGAGCTTGATGGTCGCCGCATCGTTCTTGCTCAGCCGGTGTCGCATGATCGGTTCATCCGCAAAGCCGGCTGCGATGCGCCCCAGCTCCACGTCGCGCATGATGTCGGCAATGGCGGTATAGGTCTTGATTTCGGTGAAGCCGCCGAGCTTTTCCAGATAGTCGTAGAATGCCGTTCCGCCCTGGACGCCGATGGTCTTGCCGGCGAAATCGGCCGCCTTCGTGTAAGGCGTATCATCATCCTTTTTCACGATGACGGCATCGGTGTAGGGAAAGATGGGGTCGGAGAAATCGACGATCTCGGCGCGCACAGGGGTGATGGTCACGGCGGCCGACATGATATCGATCTTGCCCCCCTGAAGGGAAGGTATCAGCGCCTCGAACGGCACCGGCTGAATGTCGACCTTGATGCCCTGATCTTCAGCGATCGCATTCATCATGTCGACCATCATGCCGTCGATCTTGTTGGTGCTGACATCGAGGAAGGTAAAGGGATTTCCGGTTGTGGTGGAACCGACCTTGTAAACAGGCTCTGCAGCCGATGCACAGACATGCAAAAGCGAAGCCAGGATCGCACCAATGAAGGCTTTTTTGGCAAACACGTCCATTCTCCCATGTTGTTTTCGTGACTGTTCAGGACGTGCGACGGCTGTCCGGCTCGCCGGAAGATCCCGCACGCTTCCCCCTGCCGCTTTTGACGGCTTTTTATCATGACCGACGAAGCGCATCGCGCTTCAGGCGATCAGCTTCCTGCTGATGCCGGGTGCAGGCAACATTGCCCGCAACGATGTCGGGGCCTCCCTCCCGACCAGCCATCTCTCTGCCCGATGCAGCAAGTTAACTTACCAAATGGTTGGTGAAAAGCGGTTTCCTGTCAACCAGATTCTTCACATATTTGGCGAAATAATGCGATATTGGCCAAAAATTATGATTCCTCGGCGAAATCCTTCTTGTTGTTAAATTACCATATGGTAGCTTAAAGCAAGCAGCGATTGCTGCGACACCGGGATCAAAACGCCTATGCGCAGCAAGCAGATTTTCCATGAGAATTTCATATCCCGCCCCTATTGGTGGGACGCAGCACCACCTGTGAAGCGCAACGTCCCGCCGCCGGAAACGACGGATGTCGCCGTGGTGGGCGGAGGCTATGCAGGCCTTTCGGCCGCCCTGCGTCTGGCAGGCAGCGGCACGCGGGTCGCGGTTCTGGAAGCCGGAGATTTCGGCACCGGCGCCTCCAGCCGCAATGCGGGGCTGGTAAGCGGCGGCAACTATCTGGGCAAAGGGCTGAAAGGCCTTTCCGAGGCAGAGGCGGCGGCCCTCATGGGCGAGGCTTCCAGAGCGCTGGATCTGGTGGAGGAGATCATCGCCGCCGAGCAAATCGAATGCCACTATGAGCGCACCGGCCGTGTCTTCGCGGCAGCGGTGCCGGCCCACTATACGGCGCTTGCCGGCACGCTCGACCGACTGAACCGCTTCGCCGGTTCGCAGGCCTCCATGCTGCCGCGTGAAAAACAGCGCACGGAAATCGCAACCGACGCCTATAGCGGCGGCATGATCGTCAACCGCACGGGAAAGCTGCACCCGGCCCTTTATCTGCATGGCTTGCTGCGCGCGGCGGAAGCGGCCGGCGCCAGCCTGCATTCGGATGTCACGGTTCAGACCATCGAAGGCAGCCGCGGCCATTTCGAGCTCTCCACGAGCCGCGGCAAGATCAGGGCACACGAGGTGATCATCGCCACAAACGGCTATACGGGCACGCTGACGCCGTGGCTGCGCCGGCGCGTCATTCCGGTGGCAAGCTACATGATCGCCACCGAGGCCCTTCCGCCCGATCTGGCGGCTTCGCTGCTGCCCAATGGCCGGACCCTGACGGACTCGCGGCGGGTGCTGCGGTTCGCGCGCATGTCGCCGGATGGCAGCCGGATGCTGTTCGGAGGCCGCGCCAGATTTACGCCGCAGGCACCGCAAGAAGCAGCGCCCGTCCTGCACCGCTTCATGAGCGAGGTCTTTCCTCAGCTCAAAGACTTCCGCGTCTCCCATGCCTGGTGCGGAAACGTCGCCTTCACCTTCGACTTCCTCCCCCATGCGGGGGAGCAGGACGGGCTGCACTATTGCCTTGGCTGCAATGGCAGCGGCGTGGCGATGATGACCATGCTCGGGCGCAAGGTCGCCGGGCGCATCCTCGGCGCCGCGAGCGCAGGTGCCTTCGAGCGCCCCGCTTTCCCGACCCGACCGCTCTACAGAGGCGATCCGCGCCTGTTCCTGCCGCTGGTCGGCGGCGTCTACAAGCTCGGGGACTGGCTGGACCGGAAGCGGGCCCGCTGAAATCAGAAAGCCGCGCCCGAACGGGCGCAGTCTGGGTGGATGGAGGACACTGGCTGCCTGCGAGTGCCCCTGCACCATCCTGCTATTGCGCCTCCCGCGCAGCTCTCGAATAGACGAAGGCGGCGGCAGGATCGAAACGGATCACCGCCGGCCCCAGCCGGGCTGCTTCGAAGCCCTGCCCGGCAGGAAGCTTGCAAATCATGCTGTGGGGGCCGACCCGCAAGGTGACACGCTGGTGATCACCCATGAACACCGCATCGCTGATGTCCACTCTGAGGCGGTTTTCATCGGCATGGGCAGCCGCGCTGTTGTTGTCTGCGGCAATCCTCAGCGCCTCCGGGCGTACCGTCAGCACGGCCTCATCGCCGGGAGCGATGCTGCAGCGCGCATTGCCGCGCACGGTCTGGCCGTCATCCAGCTGCGCCTGAGCCACGCCCTCGCTGACCTGCGAAATGCGCACGTCGAGAGAATTGGTTTCGCCGATGAAGGTGGCGACAAAATGCGAGGCGGGGTCATTGTAAAGCGCTTCGGGATCCGCCACCTGCAACAGCCGGCCGGAATTGAACACCGCGACGCGATCCGACATCGACAGCGCCTCACCCTGATCATGGGTGACATAGACCATGGTGACGCCCAGCTCGCGCTGCAGGCGCTTGATCTCGAACTGCATGTGATGGCGCAGGTTCTTGTCCAGCGCCGCCAGCGGCTCATCCATCAGCACCAGCCCCGGATCGAACACCAGCGCCCGCGCCAGAGCCACGCGCTGCTGCTGGCCGCCGGAAAGCTGAGCCGGATAACGTTCCGCATATGGCTCAAGCCGCACCAGTTGGAGCGCATTGCGCACACGCTCGGCAATGTCGGACGAGGCGCATTTTCGCGCCTTCAGCGGAAAGGCCACATTCTGCGCCACGGTGAGATGCGGAAACAGGGCATAGTTCTGGAAGACGACACCAAAATTACGGCGGTTGGCCGGCACGCTTTCGACCGACCTGCCCTGATACAGGATCGAGCCGCCACTTGGCTTGTCGAAGCCCGCCAGCAGCATGAGCGCCGTGGTCTTGCCGGATCCAGAAGGGCCGAGCAGCGTCAGGAACTCGCCATTGCCGATTTCGAGGTCGATCCCGCTCAGTGCGGTAAAGGCACCATATCGCTTGGCCACATCGCGGAATTCGACAAGTGGGGTGGCCGCAGCAACCATCAGTCCTCCAGACAAACATTGAAAAGCACAACCACCCGCAACGACGGGCGCGGATCCTGTTTCCGGCTCCGGATTTTGCGCAGCGCGGATACTTGCATCTCGCATAAAGCTGCGATACGGTCAAGCCATTATCAAAATATGGGACATAATCCCAAAATACAGGACAATGAAAAATGGGTGCAGGTCTTTCGCTCAAAACCTCCGCTGCTCTTTATGAGCAGGCAAAATCCTTCCTGCCCGGCGGTTCGACGCGCGCCACCCTGTTCCGCAAGCCTCACCCGTTTTATGTCAGCCATGGCGAAGGCGCTTACATCTGGGATGCCGACGGCAACCGCTATCTGGATCTGGCCAACAACTTCATGTCGCTGATCCACGGCCATGCGAATCCCCGCATCATCGAAGCGGTTTCGGCGCAGCTGGCGCGCGGCACATGCTTCTCGATGTCGACCGAGTCCGAGATTGCGATGAGCGCGGCCCTGCAGGAGCGCGCGCCCAGCTTCGAGCGCATCTGCTTTGCCAACACCGGCACCGAGGCGGTGCTGTTCGCCCTGAAGGCGGCGCGCGCCTATACGGGCCGCACGCTCGTGGCCAAGGTGGAGGGCTGCTATCACGGCCTGTCCGATTTCGCCGAGGTCAGCGTCGCGCCGGAACCCGACGCCTGGGGCGAAACGGCACCCGCCTCGGTGCCCTACAGCATCGGCGCCCCGCAGGCGGTTCTGGACAATGTGGTGGTGCTGCCCTTCAACGATCTGGAAAAGGCCCTGTCGATCCTCAACGACGTCGGTGACCGGCTCGCCTGCGTTCTCGTCGATCCGGTGCCGAGCCGTGCCGGCCTGGCGCCGGCTCAGGCCGACTATCTGCAGGGGCTGCGCGATTTCTGCACCCGCTCCGGCGCCTTGCTGATCTTCGATCAGGTGATGTCCTTCCGCCTCGCCTATGGCGGCGTCGAGGAATATTTCGGCGTCACGCCCGACCTTTCGTGCCTCGGTAAGATCATCGGCGGCGGCTTCCCGATCGGCGCGCTCGCCGGACGCGTCGACGTGATGGACGTCTTCAATCCCGAAAGCGGCCGCCCGAAGGTGTTCTTTGGCGGCACGTTTGCCGCCAATCCGATCAGCATGACGGCGGGTCTGGTCGCGCTCGATCTCTATGGACGGCAGGAAGTCGCCCACACCAATGCGCTTGGCGACAGGCTCCGCGACGAGATGAACGAGTGGATGCGCGCCAGCGGCATCGAGGCTTGCGTGACCGGCGCCGGTTCGCTGTTCAAGTTCCATCTGGGGCGCAGCGAAGTCCGCGACTACCGGTCGGCCTGGGTGGACGTCGCGCAACGCAAGGTCACCGCGGATTTCGTCGACGCGCTGGCCACCCGCGGATTCCACATCATTCCCTCGGGGCTCGGCTGCCTGTCCACGGCCGTCACGCCGGAAGACATCGATGCGATGATCGAAGCCAGCAAGGAAGCGCTCAGGGCGATGCACTGAAACCGGATTGTCCACGCCGCATAAAAGGAGGCCCGTTGGAAAAGCGATCCGCCACTTTCCATGCCCCGCCAGAGGCCTGCGATCCGGCGGGGTCGTGGCCGATGCGCGGAGGCATGGGTTTTTGCCACCGCCTGCGGGTCCGCTTTTCGGAAGTGGATGCCCAGAAGGTCGTCTTCTTCGGCAACTATTTCACTTATTTCGATGTCGCGCTGACCGAATTCAGCCGGGCGCACGGCATCCGGTCCCTGCTCCCGCAGGACCACGAGTTTCACGTCGTGCATGCCAGCACGGATTATGTCCGGCCTATCCGATATGATGAGGAGATCGACGTCGCCATCCAGCCGGAGCGCGTCGGAACGTCTTCCATCACCTTCCGGGCGGTCATTTCCGGCAGCAGCCGGCAGGACGTGAGAGCCCGGGGTCTGATCGTCTGGGTTCTGACCGATCAGTCTTCCGGGCGCGGGGCGCCCTTGCCTCAGCCCATAAGGCAGGCGCTGCCCGCTTCCCATCCCGCCCCTGAGCAGAGCAGCGAGGGAGCAGGGCGGGAAGTCCGCACTTGAAAGATAACTTTCCAAATAGTATTAAAATCAACCGAACGGTAGAAAATGGCAAAAGCCCACGTTCACCTACTCAGGGAGGAAGTCATGAAGTTCTCACTCGCAAGCTGGCTTACGGCCGCCATTGCCGGCATCACCGCTGTTTCGGCCCTGCCGGCCGCGGCCCAGCAGCAGCTCACCATCGCCTCATGGGGCGGCACATATCAGGAAAACCAGAAAGAGGTTCTCTTCACCCCCTTCACTGCCGAAACGGGCATCGCCATCCGTGAAGACAACTACCTTGGCGGCTGGGCTCCTTTTCAGGCCATGGCTGACACCGGCACCTACAAGTGGGATGTGGTGCAGACGGAAGGCCCCGAATTGCTGCGCGGCTGCGAGGAAGGTGTTTTTCTGAAACTCGACTGGTCGAAGATCCCGAATTCGGACAAGCTTATCCCTGAAGCGAAAGGCGAATGCGGCCTCGGCGTCGTCACCATCGGCTCCATCATCATCTACAACACCGGCGCGTTCGCCACACCGCCACAGAAGATGACGGACTTCTTCGATCTGGACAAATTCCCCGGCAAGCGTGGCATCCGCAAGGGACCGAAGATCAATCTCGAATATGCGCTGATGGCGGCAGGCGTCGACCTCAACGACATCTACAAGACGCTGAGCACGCCCGAAGGGCTGGATCTCGCATTCAGCAAGCTGGACGAGATCAAGAGCGAGCTTGTTACCTGGGAAGCGGGCGCGCAGCCAATCGACATGGTTTCCGGCGGCTCCGTCGTCATGTCCATCGCCTATAACGGACGCTTCGCCGTCGCCAGGGAAGATGGCCGCCCGATCGATGCGATCTGGGACAAGGGCACCTATTCGATGGATTACTGGGCAGTCCCGGCCGGAACGAAGGACGCGGAAGCGGCATACAGCTTCCTCAACTTCTATGCCGATGACGAGCGGCAGGCGGAGTTCGTGAAGAGGACCAATTACGGGCCGACCGCACGCGGTGCGGAAGATCTGCTCACACCGGAAAAGCGTGAGATGGTTCCGACGGTCGGCAGGCTGAAGACGCATCTCTTCTCCTCCAACACGGAAGCCCTGAATTTCTGGCTCGACAACTATCCGTCGCTGCTCGAACGCTGGAACGCCTGGATTTCCTCCAACTGAAATCAACTGGGACGATCGCGATGAACGGCCACCGCTCGCCATTTTCCGCCAACCCGCTGGCGGCGACCGGCTTCCTCATTCCCGCGATCGTCGCCGCGCTGCTGCTGGCGGCCCTGCCGCTCGCTCTGGTGCTGTCAAAAGCCTTCTACGACACACAGGTGCGTGATGCATTTCCGCAAACGCTTGAGGCGCTGGCTGGCTGGGAGGCTTCGGCACCGCTTCCGGACAGTGCGCCCGACGCCCTGGCTCACGACCTGAAGAGCGCCTATGCGGACCAGACGCTTGCCGGCGCCGCCACCAAGCTCAACGAACGCAGCAGTGGCCTGCGCTCGGTGATCATGGGCACCGCCCGGCGTCTGGCGCGTGGGGACGGCACAGACATCGCGGCAACGCTTCAGCAAAGCTCGCCGCTCTGGGCGGAGCCACAAATCTGGGCGACCATACAGGCGGCCGGCAAGCCGTTCAGCCTCGTCAATCTCGGCCGCGTCTTTGCCCCTTCAGTCTCAGCTGCCGACGGCGCGGCGCGGACCATCGGCGTTTACGGCGACATGCTGGTGCGCACGCTCACCATCAGTCTCGGCGTCACCCTGCTGACCATTCTGATCGGCTATCCGCTGGCCTACACGCTGACCTTCGCCCCGCCCGGCCTCAAACGTCCGCTGTTCCTGCTCAGCTTCATTCCGCTGTGGATGTCGCTGCTCGGGCGCGCGGCGGCATGGGTCATTCTGCTGCAGAAAAACGGCGTGGTGGACACAGTAGCGCAGACGCTCGGCCTCGCCAGCGAGCCGCTCGGCCTGCTTTATTCGCGCGCCGGCGTCTACATCGCCATGACCCATGTGCTGCTGCCGTGCTTCGTCTATCCGTGCTACTCGGCCATGGCCAACATCCCGCGCAACCACGTCACCGCCGCCCTGTCGCTCGGGGCTTCCGGCTGGCGCAGCTTCCGCATCGTGTTCCTGCCGCAAACCCTGGGCGGGGTCGCTGCCGGTGCCACTCTGGTCTTCGTCCTTTCGATGGGCTTCTACCTCACGCCCGCGCTGGTCGGCGGGCCGGCGGACCAGATGCTGAGCTACATGGTTTCCGAAATCACCCTCAAGATCGGCGATGCGGGCATGGCAAGCACGCTCGCCGCGCTGCTCATCCTGACCATGCTGGTCGGCGCCATTGCCATCCATCTGGCCGTGCATCTGCTGCGCCGCCTGCTGCTTCTGGGGGCCTGAGCACCATGAAGAGCCATACAGTCCTGAAACAGAGCGGTCGCAACATTCCCAAAAATGGACTTCATGGAGGGCGCCCATGAAACAGGTCAATGCCATCATGGGGCTGCTTGCCGCCGGCGCCCTGCTTTTCCTGCTGATGCCGATCGTCACCATCCTGCCGATCGCGCTGTCGTCCGGCGATTACATCAGCTACCCGCTGCCCGGCCTGTCGCTGCGCTGGCTGAAGCAGGTAGCCCTTCATCCGGGGTGGCGTGAAGCGCTGGGCAACAGCATCTTCATCGCGCTGGGTTCGGCCATGCTCGCGACCCTGCTCGGTACGCTCGCCGCCGTCGGCCTTGTGCAGGCAGCACCGCGACAGGCACGCGCCCTGCGCGGCCTGCTGATGCTGCCGGTTGCCATTCCCTCGGTCGTTCTGGGACTGGGGCTCTATTTCCTCCTCGCCCGCGCCGGGCTGCTTTCGACCTATACGGGCCTTATCCTCGCCCATGCCACTATCTCCTTCCCGCTGGTGATGGTGGTCGTCGGGGCAAGTCTGGCCACCACCGATCTGGTCGTCATCCGCGCCGCCCAGAGCCTTGGTGCGGGATGGCGGATGATCTTCCTGAGCGTGCTGGTGCCGATGCTCTATCCGGCCATCCTTGCCGGCTTCATCCTGGCATTCCTGAATTCGTTCGATGAAGTGATCGTCACGATGTTCATCGCCGGACCGGAACAGAACACCGTGCCGCGGGTGCTGTTCGCCAATCTGCGTGACAGGCTCGATCCCTCGGTGGTCGCCGTCACCGTGCTTATGCTGCTGCTGTCGGCGTTGCTTGGCCTGTTGCTCCAGTTGCTTGCCCGCTGGACGCAACGGCGCCCCGCCGATCAATAAATCACGAGGAGGAAACATGTTCGACTATACCGAGAGAACCGCCGGGCTTCGCCAGCGCCTGCTGGCATTCATGGATGAACATATCTACCCGAACGAGGCGGCGCTGCTCGCCCACGAGCATGGTCCGGAGCGCTGGCAGACAGCACCCCTCATCGAAAAGCTGAAGGAAAAGGCGAAGCAGGAGGGCCTGTGGAATCTGTTCCTGCCCGAAAGCGAGCTGGGCGCGGGGCTCTCCAATCTCGACTATGCGCATCTGTGCGAGATCATGGGCCGCTCGCCCTTCGCACCGGAAGTCTTCAACTGCGCCGCCCCCGACACCGGCAACATGGAAGTGCTGGCACGCTACGGAACGGAGGAGCAGAAGCAGCGCTGGCTGCTGCCCCTGCTGGCAGGCGAGATCCGTTCCTGTTTTTCCATGACCGAGCCGGCGGTGGCTTCGTCCGACGCCACCAACATTGAGTGCTCGATCCGCCGCGACGGCGACGACTATGTCATCAACGGCCGCAAATGGTGGTCATCCGGGGCCATGGATCCGCGCTGCCGCATCGCCATCGTCATGGGCAAGACCGATCCTTCCGAGAAGCGCTACCGGCAGCAATCGATGATCCTCGTGCCGCTCGACACGCCCGGCGTGAAGATCGAACGGGCGCTGACCGTGTTCGGCTACGATCACGCGCCCCATGGCCATGCGGAAATCAGCTACGACAATGTGCGCGTGCCGGCATCGAACATCCTGCTTGGCGAAGGCCGCGGGTTCGAGATCGCTCAGGGCCGCCTCGGGCCCGGCCGCATCCATCATTGCATGCGCACCATCGGCATTGCCGAGCGCGCGCTGGAGACGATGGTGGAGCGCGCCCGCTCGCGCACAGCCTTCGGCCGCACGCTGCTCGAAATGGGGTCCGTGCGCGAGCAGATTGCACAGTCACGCATCGAGATCGAGCAGACCCGCCTGCTCACGCTCAGGGCCGCCGACATGATGGACAGGGCCGGCAACAAGGTCGCGCGTCTGGAAATCGCCATGATCAAGGCGGTGGCGCCGGCCATGGCCTGCCGCGTCATCGACAGGGCCATTCAGGTGCATGGCGCGGCCGGCGTTTCGCAGGACACCTTCCTGGCTTCGGCTTATGCACGCGTGCGCTCCTTGCGGCTTGCCGACGGGCCAGACGAGGTTCACCTCGAAACCATCGCCAAGCTCGAAATCGGCAAGAACGCCGAACGCGCAGCCTGAGGCAACATCGCTCCCGGATTCACGCCCGGCGCTCCTGCATGTTCAGGAGTGCCGTGAGCGTTCAGGACCACACATGGCACATCTCACTCCCCCGCAAGACACCGCCCATGCAAGCTGGCTTCGCCACTGGCCGCCCGGATTGCCAGCGGATCTGCACGTTCCCGAAACGACCGTCCACTACAATCTGGAAGTATCTGCGAAGCGCTATCCCGACCTCGACTGCCTGATCTTCTGCGGCGTTCATCTCACCTATGGCGACGTGCAGCGGAAGGTGGAGAGCCTCGCCGGCTTCCTGCAGAGCGAATTTCATCTGGCGCGGGGCGAGCGGGTGCTGCTGTGCCTGCAGAACAGCCCGCAATTCGTGATCGGCTATTACGGCATATTGCGCGCCGACGCCGTGGTGGTTCCGGTCAACCCGATGAGCAAGGCGTTCGAGATCGAGCATCTGGTGGGCGACACCGGGGCCCGCATTGCCGTTGTCGCGCGCGATCTCGTGCCGGTGATCCGGCCGCTGGTCGAGGCCGGGCTGATCGACCATGTGGTGGTCGCCGACTATGCGGACTATGTGGCGCCGGGCTTCGACCTGCCGCTGCCTTTTGCCGCCGCGCCCGACCGGCCCCGCTTCCCGAACGCATGACGGCATGGCGCAACGCGCTTTCGGCCGGCCACTTTGCCGCCCCTTCGCTTGCCGGACCCGACGATCTGGCCCTTTTGCCCTACACGTCCGGCACTACCGGCAACCCGAAGGGCTGCATGCACACGCACCGCACCGTGATGGTCACGCTGGTCGGCGGAGTGCGCTGGATGCCGGCTTCGGTCGGCGCGGTGAACCTCGCCACCCTGCCCCATTTCCACGTCACCGGCATGCAGAATTCCATGAACATCCCGATCTATGCAGCCGGAACGCTGGTCATCATGCCAAGATGGGACCGCAAGGTGGCGGCCGAACTGGTGCGTCGTCACCGGGTCGAGCGATGGCGGCTGATCAGCACCATGGCCATCGATCTGGTCAACGATCCTGATTTCGACGGTTACGACCTTTCCAGCCTTCGCTATATCGGCGGCGGTGGCGCACCCATGCCGGAAACCGTGGCGACGAAGCTGCGCGAAAAGACGGGGCTTGCCTATATCGAAGGCTATGGCCTCTCGGAAGCCATGGCAGCCACCCACATCAACCCGACCCAGCGCCCCAAACCCCGCTGCCTCGGCATCCCGGTGTGGGGCGTCGATTGCCGCATTCTCGATGTGGACGGCAGCGCATTTCTGCCCGATGGCGAAGTCGGCGAGATCGTCATGGACGCACCGCAGCTTTTCAAAGGCTACTGGCAGAACCCGCAGGCGACGCAGGCGGCTTTCATCGAAGCCGGCGGCAAGCGCTTCTTCCGCACCGGAGACATCGGCTATCGGGACGAGGACGGCTATTTCTTCATTGTTGACCGTTCCAAGCGCATGATCAATGCATCCGGCTTCAAGGTATGGCCCTCGGAAGTGGAAACGCTGATGCTGCGCCATCCGGCCATCGCCGAAGCCTGCATCATCTCCATGCCGGACGAAAGACGCGGTGAAAGCGTAAAGGCGCTTGTCGTTCTGCGCCGCGATCATCATGGCAAAACGAGCGCACAGGAGATTTCGGACTGGTGCCGCCAGAACATGGCGAGCTACAAATGCCCGCGCCATATCGAGTTTCTCGACGCACTGCCGCGCTCTTCAACGGGCAAGATATTGTGGCGGGAGCTTCAGGCGCGGGAATGGGAAGGGCACTGAAGCCGGCGCGGTGGTTCATCCCTTGTCTTGAAACACGGCGTCCTTCGTGGGAAACGCATTCTGCAAGGTCACGCAAGGGGAACAGCCGGCCATGAACCGGTGCGCAGATGAACGCTAAGGCAGACAAGCCAGACAGATCCGTAGCCACTTCGCTGCGCAAGGCGCTGGCCATCCTCGAAGAGGTGGCAGACGCCGACGGGCCGCTGACCGGCCAGCAGATCGCCGTGCAGGTGGGCCTTTCCCGGTCGACCGCCTCGCGGCTGGCGCTGGACCTGTGCGAGCTGGGCTATCTTGCTCCCCTTTCCAACGGCCAGGGTTTCGAGTTGGGGACGGCCGCACTCAGGCTCGGCCTGCGCAAGTTCTCCAGCATCGACATTCGCAGGGTCGCGGCGCCCTTCATGCGCACCATCAGCGACGACACTGGCCTGATGGTCGATCTCGCGCTCGCCCACGGCGACGAGATGCTCTATTTCGAAGTGTCGCGCAAAAGCGGGTCCGTGGTGCTGGCGACCGAGCTGGGCAGCCGCATGCCGATCGAGAAGACCGCCGGCGGCCTTGCCGCGATCTCCGCCTTCATGCCGTTGGAGCGCGAGCAGGTCCTGGCGCGGCTGAAGATGAAATATGGCGCAGACTGGCCGCAGGTCGAAGCCAGAATCCAGCGTGCGATGGAAGAGATCGCCACATATGGCTTCTGCACCGCGATCGGCACCTGGCGGCCGGATGTTTCCGCCGTCGGCCTGCCCTTTATCGACCCCAGAACCGGACGGACCTTCAGCTTCAGTTGCTCGGGCATCGGCTACACGATAGAGGAAGATCGTCTCCGTAAGGAGATCGGCCCGCGCATGGTCGAGCTGGTCCATAACGTCGCTTCTGCCATGGGAACAGCCCCAAGGCCCTGAGGCCGCAGGGACAAAGGCTCTTCCGCATCGCGCGGTCGGGGGCGGGTTCAGCCCCGCGGCAGGCAGCTTGCCGCCCTCAGCGGGCGGGTTCGTGGAGAGATGGTTGAAGAAGCGCGCCAAACAGACGGATGCCGGCACCGAGACTGATGCTTCCGCCGCCGGGGACCGCCAGTTCGTGACCGCGCTGCAGCGCGGGCTGGATATTCTGCGCTGCTTTCGCCCCACCGACGGCGCGCTCGGCAATCAGGAACTTGCACAGCGTTGCGACCTGCCCAATTCCACCGTCTCGCGCCTGACCTATACGCTGTCAAAGCTCGGCTATCTCGTCTACCTGGAAGACATAGGCAAATATCGTGTGGGCGTACCGGTGCTCGGCCTCGGCTATGCCTGCCTCAGCGGCCTGAAGGTGCGCGAAGTGGCACAGCCCTATCTGGACGAACTGGCACAGCACGCCGGCAACGGCCTGCTGGTCGCCATGGGCGGG
>WPCJ01302607.1_pt1 | contig 22173 bp, 23 predicted proteins | sample 5399831 | NCBI WGS metagenome assembly WPCJ01 (sample SAMN12869470, study PRJNA574797) | sludge metagenome | isolation source: wastewater treatment of pH10 | place: China:Beijing | collected 2019-05-20 | reverse complement strand
GCTCGCCGCCGGCCCGCTCGGCTCGACCACCGGCGGGCGCTATGGCCGCGGCCGCATCTCGAACACGCTGTTCGGCGAGGCCGACGTCGTCTTCGCGCTGGGCTCGCGCACCGGACAGCTCTGCTACAGCGACTGGACGCTGCCCAAGCCCGGCACCAAGCTGATCCATCTCGACATCGACCCCGCCGAGATCGGCCGCAACTTCGCGACCGACGTCGCCATGGTCGGCGATGTCCGCGACACGCTGCGCGACCTCCTCGCCCATTGCGCCGAGCACGGCCTGGCGCGTACCGACGCAGGCAGCCGCGAGCGCCTGGATGCCTTGACCCACGACTGGCGCGCGGAATTCCGCCCCGTCGCCACCTCCGGCCAGGTGCCGATCCGGCCCGAGCGCCTGCTCGCCGAGATCTCGGCTCGCGCCGGTGAGAAGACGCTGATCGTCACCGATGCGAGCTATGTCACCGGCTGGGCGATGAGCCATATCGACGTGCCCAAAGCCGGCCGCTTCATCCTTTCGCCGCGCGGCACCGGCGGCATCGGCTGGAGCTTGCCGGCGGCGATCGGCGCCAAGCTGGCCGATCCCTCGCTCAACGTCGTCTGCGTCACCGGCGACGGCGCCTTCGGCTACGTCTTCAACGAGCTCGAGACGGCGGCCCGCTACGGCGTCGAGGTGCAGGTCGTCGTCTTCAACAACGGCACGCTCGGCTTCCAGCGCCATTGGGAGCAGAAGGTGATGGGCCGCTATCTCGAATGCGACTTCCTCGACATCGACTTCGCCGAGCTCGGGCGCGCGCTGAAATGCGGTGGCGAGCGCATCACCGATCCGGCCGGGATCGCTGCCGGCCTCGCCCGCGGGCAGGCGGCGAAGGGCCCTTACGTGCTCGACGTCGTGATCGACCCCGACGCCACGGCGCCGATCGTCGGCTTCGAGAGCATCCTGGCCGCCGACGCCGTCCACTGAGGTACGCCAGCAATCGAAGGGCTGTCGCAGAGACGCCCGCAACAGGGAGGGGAAGACCATGTTGAGACGCATCGCAGCCTTGACGATGGCCGTCGCCATCACCGCGGTCGCCGCGCTTTCGGCCTCGGCCGCAAAGGCCGGGCCGACGCTGGACCGGATCATCAAGGACAAGAAGATGGTCGTGGGCGTCGCGCCCTGGAACCGCTTCGTCCTGCTCAATCCAAAGAGCGGCGAATACGAGGGCTTCATCGCCGATGACATCCGCAATTTCGAGCAGATGACCGGGATCAAGGTGCAATTGGTCAACACCACCTGGAGCGGGCTGGTCGCCGGACTCCAGGCCGGGCAATGGGACGTGGTGATGAGCGGTCTCGGCGCCACGCCCGAGCGTGCCACCGCCGTCGCCTTCACCGACCCGATCGGCTACCTGTCCTCGACCGCGATGGTGCGCGCCGACAGCCCGGTGCAGGGCTTCGAGGATCTCGACAAGGCGGGCAATACCGTCTCGGTGGTCAGCGGCACCGCCGCCCAGCAATTCGCCCAGCGGAGCTTCAAGAACGCCAAGGTGACCCCGCTCTCCGACACCGCCGCCGCGGTGCTGGAGGTGATGCAGGGCCGCTCGACCGCCTATATCGGCGATTCCGTCTCGAACGCGATGCGCGCCGAGGAGCGGCCGACCGAGCTGCGCAATATCCGCTTCGCCGCCGACAAGACCGAGTGGACCAGCATGAACCACGCAGTCCGCTACGCCGATCTCGACCTCGTGGTGTTCCTCAACACCTATGTCCGGGCGATGCAGCTGCGCGGCTGGTACCGCACGCTCGCCGAGAAATGGAAGCTGCCGCCCGAGCTCGCCACCGGGCCGCGCTGATACCGTCGCAGGAGGCGCCGCAAGGAGCGGCCCCTCCGTTTTTCCCCTGGAGTCCCGGCCGGGTCAGGACATGAACTACACCTTCCAGTTCGGCGTTCTCAGCGATTACGGGCCGTATCTCGCCGGCGGCCTCTGGCATGCCTGGTGGACGAGCTTCCCGGCCATCCTGTTCTCGACCCTGATCGGCGTCGTGCTCGCGGCGATGAGCATGTCGCGGCGCAGGCTGGTGCGCGGTGTCTCCGTCGTCTTCGTCGACCTGTTCCGGACGCTGCCCGTGGTGGTGCTGCTGATCTGGATCCACTATGTGCTGCCGATCCTGACCGGCGCCTCGCTCTCGCCGACGATGAGTTCGGTCATCGCGCTTTCGCTCAACGGGGCGGCGCTGGCCTGCGAGGCCTTCCGCGGCGGGCTCGAGGCGATCCCGCAGACGCAGGTGCAGGCGGCGCAGTCGCTCGGTTTCTCGCGCTGGAAGGTGATGCGCTACATCACCCTGCCGCAGGCCTTCTTCGCCACCTTGCCCTCTTTGACCAATGTCCACATCACCGTGATCAAGAACGTCACCGTGACCGTGCTGATCGCCGTGCCCGAGGTGATGTTCCGGGCCCAGGAGCTGACGGTGCAGTTCTTCCGCCCGCTCGAATTCTACACCGGGGCGGCGGCGCTCTATGTCGCGCTGATCTGGGGCTACACCATCATGATGCGGATGATCGAAAGGCTGCAGAAATGGCAACCGATCTGAAGGTGGTGGCGACGAACGCGGCGCCGGCGGCCAAAAGCTTCGTCCGCATTCGCGACGTCCACAAATCCTATGGCGAGGTCAAGGTTCTCAACGGGCTCTCGCTCGACGTCGCGGAAGGGGAAGTGCTGGTGCTGTGCGGGCCGAGCGGCTGCGGCAAGAGCACGCTGCTGCGCTGCATCAACGGCCTGGAGACGATCAACAGCGGCGAGATCTCGGTCGGCGGCCGCAATGTCGCGACCGCAACGGCGGCGGAGTTGCAGCAGATCCGGCTCTCGACCGGCTTCGTCTTCCAGAACTTCAACCTGTTCCCGCATATGAGCGCGCTGCAGAACATCACGATCGCGCCGATGAAGATCCTCGGCCAGTCGGCGCGCGAGGCCCATGACGAGGGCCGCCGGCTGCTCGAGCGCGTCGGCATGGCCGACAAGGCCGACGCCTATCCGTTCCAGCTTTCCGGCGGCCAGCGCCAGCGCGTCGCCATCGCCCGCGCCCTGGCGATGAACCCGACGCTCATGCTCTTCGACGAGCCGACCTCGGCGCTCGATCCCGAGATGCGCGAGGAGGTGCTGCAGGTAATCCGCCAGGTCCATCACGACCACGGCATGACCATGGTCGTGGTCACGCACGAGATCGGCTTCGCCAAGAACGTCGGCAGCCGGGCGATGCTGCTCGACGCCGGCGAGATCGTCGAGGAGGCGCCCGCCAGAACGTTCTTCACCCATCCGACGCAGGAACGCACCCGCCGCTTCCTGCGGGCCATCGTCAACGACTAAGCGCTCCCACCGGTCACGGGGGGATAGAGTTCGCGTTAGGAGCATCCGCTTCTAGGCGAACGGTCAAAGTCCGCTCTTAGCGCATTTCGCCAGGACGAACGACTGGTGTTTTTGGCCCGTTGGTTGCCGACATGGTGGGTCCGCTTCTGGGCGCCAAATTTTGCGACGAGCCACGCGCCCGAAATCGGCCTCTGCCAAACAATCAGAACGCCCGCGTCATAGTAATTTTTCTTGCCATCTGCAGCGAGACACGAGTGCATCAATCGTGTCTACGATTTTCATGTTCTGTACATGAGGTTCGGTTATCCAATCGATTCCCGCTGGGGGAAGGCCACCCAATGCAGACACGTTGCGCTTCCCTAACCGCATTCCGCAATCTGGGATTGCGCTAAGGGTGGGAAGCTTATGAAGCTAGTCTGAGTCGACATCGAGAATTTTTGATTGCTTCAAGACGCATCCGCAGCGGTGAGTAAAGATCAAGATGCGACCGTCTTGTGACGATTGACCGCCAATCCAGCGCCGCGGCGACCGCCTCATCATCGAGACGGAGCATTGCCAGGCCTCACGCAGCGAGTCGGAAGGCCGGCAGCGGGTAGCGTCGCGCCTCTTCGGGCGGCAGCAGTTCCAGCCTAGCTCCGCTCGCGATCGAGGTCGCGTCGGCGCCGATGATCCGGCCCAGCAGGCTCGCGCCTTCATCCAGCGCGATCTCGGCGAGGACGATCGGAACCTCCTCGTTGAAGGAAGGATGGTTGGGGCGAGTGATGAGCGAGAAGGATACGATGCGGCCGCGGCCGGCTACCTCCGTCCAGATCAGATCGGTCGAGCCGGTATAGGGGCAGATCGGCCGGGGATAGAAGAACAGGGGGCCGCCGCCGCGGCTCTTCTGGAGCAGCAGCCGGCCCTCGCGCCAGCCGGCCAGGAAGGGGGCGTTGTCCTCATCTTCATGGGGTTGGGGATAGGCGATCTCGACGCTCATTGCACGGCCTCCAGGATGATGCTGCTGGCGGAAAGTCCATGGCCGTAGCCGACCATGCCGTAGCCCGCGACGAGGCCGCGCCTGGCATTGGCGACCTGCCGGTCGCCGGCCTCGGCGCGCAGTTGGCAGACCGCCTCGGTGACGCTGAGCAGCCCGCCGGCGATGCCCGCCTGCCCGCAGGAGAGTTGGCCGCCGCCCGTATTGAGCGGCAGGCTGCCGTCCCAGGAGAAGCTGTTCGCCGCCAGGAAGGCGCTGACCTCGCCCTTCCTGCAGAAGCCGAGATCCTCGAGCTGGATCGCGACCATGATCGGGTAGTCGTCGTAGAGCTGGACGAAATCCATGTCCCCGGGGCCGAAGCCGGCCTTGTCGTAGAGCTTCCCAGAGAAGGTCTCCCAGCCGCCGCGCAGCGGAGCGATCTCCATCGGCGGATGATTGTGGCGCTCGAAGCCCGAGAGGATGCGCACGGCCTTTCCGGCCGGTGCGCGGTCGAGCGTGGTGACGACTACGGCCTCGGCGCCGGCACAGGGCAGCACGCAATCATAGAGGCAGATCGGGTCCGCGATGACGCGGGCGTTCATGTAGTCGTCGATCGTCATCGGGCCGCGCAGGAGCGCGTGCTCGTTGCGCTGCGCGCTGCGGCGCTGGTCGACGGAGATGCGGCCGAGATCCTCGCGGCGCGTGCCGTAGGTTTCCATGTGCTTGCGCTGGATGATGCCGAACAGGCCGTTGGCGCCGCCAAATCCGAGCGGCGTGCCGTAATTGCGCAAGCCCCGGCTGAAATTGTCCATGAGCTTGAAGTGGCCGCCGACATCGTAATTGTCGCCGGCGATACAGAGTACCGTCGTGGCCTGACCACTCTCGATCGCCTGCTTGGCGTTGATGATGCTGGCGGCCGGGCCGGCGCTGCCGGCGGTGCCGAGATAGGCCCAGGAGATGGAGATGCCGAGCTGCTCCGCCGCCGTCACCGTGTTGTCTGGCGGCAGTTCGAAGGAGCAGATGGCCAGCCCGTCGACGTCCTTGAAGGTCAGGCCGGCCGAATCCAGCGCGTTGCGGCCGGCTTCAGCAAGAAAGGAGAAGAGCGTGCGCGTGGTGCGCTTCTCATAGGCGGTGCGGCCGTAGCCCGCGATTCCGATAGAGCTTGTCATGACCGCCTCAGATGATGTGGTTGCGCCGTAGGTCTTCGATCTGGGCGGCAGAAAGCCCGAGCCAGCCGCCGAAAACCTCGTCGTTGGATGCGCCGGGATCGCGGCCTGGCCAGCGGATGTCGCCGGGGGTTTCGCTCAGCTTCGGCACGGGGGCGGGCATGCGCATCGGCCCAAGGGTGTCGTCGACAAGCGTGTGGACGGCCTCCCGGGCGGCAACATGGGCGTCGCCCAGCACATCGGCGATATCGTTGATCTTGCCGGCAACCACCTTGTTGGCCACGAGTTTCTCCAGTGCGAGCGCGGTGGGCTGCGTCTTCAGCCACGCCGCGACTTCGTCATCGATCGCAACGCGATGCGTGACGCGGTCGGCCATGGTCGCGAAGCGGGGATCGTGCTTGAGATCCGGACGCCCCATCGCATCGACAAGGCCTTCGTAAATCCGCTGGGAGCCGCAACTAATGGCGATCGCGCCGCCATCGGCCGTGGCGTAGACGTTGCGCGGAACGTCCTCCTCCATCTGGTTGCCGAGCAGTGGTTTCTTCTGGCCGGTCTGGTCGTACCTCACGATGACGGACTCGATGATGCGCAGCAGCGGCTCGTATAGCGCGACGTCGACCACCTGACCGCGCCCGCTGCTCTCGCGCCGATGGATCGCCGCCAGGGCGCCGAAAGCCCCGAAGACGCCGGCGAGGTAATCGCCCATCGGGAATGCCGAGACGGTCGGCCCCTTGTCGGCATGGCCGGTGAAGGATGCCAAGCCCGAGAAAGCCTCGGCGATGGTCGCATAACCGCCCTGCTCGCGGTTGGGTCCGGTCTGCCCCCAGCCGCTGACGCGGACCCAGACGATGCGGGGAAAGCGCTTCGATAACTCCGCCGGATCAAGATCCCAGCGCTCAAGCGTGCCGGGACGGAAGTTCTCGATGACGATGTCGCTTTCACCGATCAGGCGCAGCGCGAGTTCGCGCGCTTCCGGCCGAGAGATATCGAGCGTGACGACGTGCTTGTTGCGCGCCATCGTCTTCCACCACAGGGCTGCGCCATCCTTGTGCGGCGGCCATTCGCGCAAGGCATCCGGCTTGCCCGGCTTCTCCACCTTGACAACGCGTGCGCCGAAATCACCCAGCATCGAGCCAACGAATGGTCCGGCCAGCATCGAGCCGAGTTCGAGCACCTTGAGGTCCGAGAGGGCACCTTCAGGCATAGTTTGGGCGTGCGCTTCCATGATGGCTCGCTTTCTGGAGGGATAAGAGGCGGCGCTGGCCGCCTATTTCGTGGGTGCCGCGACCCGGTCGATGCCAACGAAGATATCGAGCAAAATGACCGCGACGATCGCGACATAGATCGTTCCGGCTGAGATCGCCGCGACCATGGGGTCGATCGCGTATTGGACGTAGTTGAAGAGCTTGACGGGGATCGGCATCAGCGTCGCGGTTGCGTTGAAGATGCTGAGCTCGACGTTGATCCAGGAGATGATGAGCGCAAACAGCGCGCCGGCGACCAGCCCTGGCTTGATGATCGGTAGCGTCACCAGGAAAAAGGTCGAGACGGCGGAGGCACCAAGATCGAGGCTCGCTTCCTCCAGCGTCTGGTCGAAACGGGCGAGCGAGGCCAGTACCGTGCGAAGGATATAGGGCACGACGATCACGACATGGCCGACGAGCAGCGCGGTGTAGCTGCGCGCGAAGCCGAGCATGCTGGCATATTGCAGAAGCGCGGCGCCGATCACGATCGTCGGCAGGATCAAGGGCGCGAGGAAGATCGTGTTGATGACCTTGGCGCCGGGAAGGTTGCTTCGCGTGATCGCCAGGGCCGCGGGCACCCCGAGCAGAACAGCAATCACCGTGGAGGCGACCGCCAGCGAAACGCTGAGCCCGATCGCATCGAGATAGGACGTATCGGCGAGGAAGCGCTCGTACCAGCGCAGGGTTAAGCCCACCGGAGGGAAGGTCAGATATTCGGTTTCCGTGAAGGAGACCGCAACGATGATCGCGAGGGGGATGGTTAGGAAGGCCAGGCCTGCCCAGACGAAAATCACCAGGAAAATGCGCCCGATTCGTTCCGAGAGCGTCATCATGCGCGCACCGCCTGGCGGCCGGTCGGCTGCCGTTCGATGAAGAACAGATAAAGCGCGATCAACACGAGCGTGACGACCAGCAGCCCCACCGCGAGCGCCGCGCCGAAGTTGAAGTCGAAGAGCGAGCCGTATTGCTCGAAGATCGACATCGCCATCACGACGGTGCGGCCGCCGCTCATGATGCTCGGCACCACATAGGCGCTGACCGCGAGCGTGAAGACGATCAGAGATCCCGCCACCACGCCGGGCAGGCTGAGCGGGAAGGTCACCCTGGCGAAGGTGACGAACCGGCTCGCTCCCAGATCCAGCCCGGCTTCGACCAGCGATTTGTCGATGGTCTGGAGGACGCCTGCGACCGTCAGCACCATGAAAGGTACGAGGATATAGGTCAGGCCGATGATGATGCTGAGTTCCGTGAACAGGATCGGGATCGGCCTGTCGGTGAGCCCGAGCGCCATCAGTGTCGTGTTCACCAGCCCCTGCCGTCCGAGCAGGATCATCCAGCCGAACGAGCGCACGATGTTACTCGTGAACAGCGGCATGAGGACCAGGATATAGCAGAGGCGCCTTACCGCGCGGCTGCTCACCACGTTCACGATATAATAGGCGATGGGATAGCCGATCGCGAAGGAGACCAATGTCGCGATCAGCGAGAGCTTGAACGTCACGTAGAGGACGCCGGGATAGTAGCTGTCGCCGAGAATGCGGGCGTAGTTCGCTAGGCTCCAGACGCCGTCCTTTGTCTGGAAGCTCGCGACGACGACGACGAAGAAGGGCACGAGGAAGAAGGCGGCCATGAAGGCAAGGGGCACGCCGATCAGAAGGGCGGCCCAGCCATTGCGGATTCTCATCCCAAAGCCTCCCTCGGTCTATCGTGGACGGCGAGCACGCTCATTTCGTCAGCACCCGGCCGCTGTCGCGGCGCCAGGACAGCACCACGTCATCACCCACCGTGATCGGCGTATCGCCGGCGAGCGATGTCTGCTGGGCGACGATCTCCTGCCCCTCGGCGGTGACGGCGTAGATCCGAACGATCCCGCCGGCGAAGACGATCTCCCTGACGCGTGCGGGCGTCGAGACGGCGTCGGCAGCGGGGGCAGCCGCGTGCTGGGCGCTGACGGCTTCCGGACGCAAAAGATACGTCGCCGCCGTGCCGGGCTTGGCGTCGTGATGAGCCGCGATCGACAACGATCCGATGGTGAGCGATCCATCCGCCGCAACGGTCGCGGCCAGCAGATTCGCATCCCCGATGAAGTCGGCGACATAGCGCTCGGCCGGTGCGTGATAGATGTCCCGGCCGGAGCCGATCTGGGCGATGCGGCCTGCGTCCATCACGGCGATACGATCGGCCATCACCAGGGCTTCCTCCTGGTCATGCGTGACGAAGATAAAGGTGATGCCGAGTTTTTGCTGGAGAGCCTTCAGCTCGATCTGCATCTGCTTGCGCAGCTTGAGGTCGAGCGCGCCGAGCGGCTCGTCGAGCAGCAGGACCTTCGGCCGGTTCGCGATGGCGCGAGCCAGGGCGACACGCTGCTGCTGCCCGCCCGAGAGCTGCGACGGAAAGCGCCCGGCATAGGCTGTCATGCCCACGGTCGAGAGGCATTCCTCGACGATCGACGAAACCTCGCCCGCGGCTTTGCCGGCGCGGCGCGGGCCGAAGCCGACATTCTGGGCGACGGTCAAATGTGGGAACAGCGCGTAGTTCTGGAAGACTGTGTTCACCGGCCGACGGTTCGGTGGCAGGCGCTTCATCGATCGGCCGTCGATCAGGATGTCGCCATCGCTGAACTCGACGAAGCCGGCGATAGCGCGCAAGAGGGTCGTCTTTCCGCAGCCGCTAGGACCCAGCAGGGCCAGGAATTCGCCTTCCGCCACATCCAGCGAGATGTCGTTCAGCACCACGAGATCGCCGTAGCGCTTCGTCAGGTGCTCGACTCTGATGTAGCCCTTGTTCATCGATGCTCCCGGCCGTTTGCGCGTCACTTCAGGCTACGGGAATCGGCATATTCATCAGCGGGACGTGTTGCTGGCAGCCATACATGTCGCCTTCCCCAGCCGAACCCTGAGCGCGCGGGCGCTTGATCGTGATCTTGATGGCGTTGGCCATGTCGATCTCAAAGAAGGACGAAATATCCGAGACTGAAAGGCCATAGGCCTTGGCGACGGATTCCGGAGTGACCGCGCCGGAGGAGCGGATCGCCTCGTAGTTCGCTTTCTCCTTGCAGAGGATGTCGAAGGTGATGCGATAGGGACCGGCGTTCTTGCTGCGGACGATGTCCGCGATCTCGCGAAGGGGGCGGACGCTCATCTCACAGCTCCTCGATGCTGACGGGGAAAAGCTCGGTCGGCGAATCCACCTTCATCAGGTGATAGGCGCTGAACTCGTAGACGGGGCCGACATCGAGGTCGGAGGGCGAGTAAGGGAAGGCGAGATTGCCCGATGGATTGATGATCCCCTCGTAGTGATGGTGCAGCATCGCCCCGCTGATCTGATGGCAGGCCGCATGAGCCAGCTCCTGGTTGGCCGCGGTGACCTCGATCACAAGCCCGACCTCGCGTTGCAGGGCCTTGTCCCGCTCCAGCTCCTTCATGACGCCATCGCGGCCATAGACATGGAACTGGATCGAGATCAGAGAGGGCGCGAAATAGTCCGCCGCCCTGCTCTTGAGCTGATCCAGAATGCCGTCGAGCGCAGCGATCGTCGTCGGGCAGCGAATGCCGGCGATCGAGATCGAGCGGTAGCCGGCAAGCCGGGCGCCCTCGAGCTTGACGTAATAATCCTCGGTATCGGTCAGTTTCGCGCCTTTGACCCGGACTTGCCTGTCACCGAGCTGCTCGAACGAACAACCGGTCAGATCGATCTCGTGGCCAGGCCCGCCCTGCTTGAAAGGGTTCTCGCGCTCATAAAGCGAATGCGCGGAGACCGATTTGACCGAGGCGCGCCGGCCGGTGCTGCCGGGCTCCAGCACGAAGCTGTCTTCGTGAATGGTTCCGAGCATCACATCCATGGCGAAGGGCTCGGCGGAAAACGCGCCGCATTCGAGGATCTTGCCCATATGGATCGCGAGCGCGGGGTCCGCGCCCTTCCAGATCGGATAGGCGGCGATCACCGAGTCATCGCATGCGCGGCCGGCGATGATGACGTTCGCGCCGGCGTCGAGCGCTTCGCAGATCGGCTCGTGCCCCATCTGGGCGACAAGCGTCACGGTCTCGTCGAGAGCCTCTTGCGTGAGTGGATGACCAGCCTCGAAATCGATCACCTCGCCCGATGCGACCGCGCGCTTGGCACGCTCGATCGGAATATCCGAGCGAATGGTCGCCAGCTTGAGCTTCAGCCCGTTCTCTTTGGCGATTTCGCGAACCAGAGCGGCAGTCCGATCGACCTGAACTCCGGAACCTGCTCCGCCGACACTGCCGACGATGACGGGGATGCCGGCTTTCTGCCCGGCGCGGATCAAGGATGTCAGCTCTCGCTTGATGCTGACATCCGAGACCAGTGGTTTGCCCGAGCCAAGATAGTGAGGTCCGGGATCGGTCGAGCCGGCATCGACTGCGATGACCGCGGGATTGAGCGACATGCCCCGCGCCAGGGCGTCATCGCCGAAGCCATAGCCTAGAGTTCCCGTGGGGGTCAGCACGGTAATGGCAGACATCTTTGCCCTCGATCTTTCGCTCGGCCGGAAAACTGTCGAATTCGCCGATTTAGGGCGAAATCATCGGCCTCTATTGAGCGATCGACCCGACTGACGGTCAAATTGCTTCTGGCGGGTCAGCCATAACCACTGGATATGCCAAGCCGGAAGTCGCTCCGACCGCAGCGCCGCTCGACGTCAAAGCTCATCGCCGATCTCGGCCGACATCGCCGCAATTTTCGCCTTCAGGTTCGACCGGACATGCTCCGTGAGCGCCTTCGTCGCGAGGGAAGGTTCGCGGAAGCTCGGCATGACGACCCAGACGTTGAAGTTCACCGCCGGGCGAAAGGGTCTGACGACCAGCTGATCAGGCGAGAACCCTTCGGTGCTAAGCGGGTCCACGATCGACACGCCGACGCCGGCCGCAACAAACGAACAGCACGCCTCGGTGAGCTGGACCTTGATGACGATGTTTCGCTCGGAGTCATTTTCGGCAAACACCCGGTCGATTTCGAGCTGTGCCCGGTCCTCGTCGACCATGCCGATGAAGCGCTCGCCATGCAGGTCGCGGGCATGGATCACCTCGCGCGACGCCAGGGGATGGTCGGGCGCCATCGCACAGACAGCCTTCATCGAGCACAATATCTCGAAATTCACACCGGCGCGGTCCGGTGCAAACATCCCGAAGCCCAGATCGAACCCCTGCGTGGCGACGGCCTCTACAAGGAGCCAGGAATTCCGGCTGGACATCTCGATCCGCAGACCGGGCCTGGTGGCCAGAAACCCGCCCAGGATTGGGGGCAGGACCCTTGCCGCCAGCGAGGGATAGGAAACGAGGTTGATCTCGCCATAGTCGAACTGCTTGATCGCCCGCGCCCGTGCGGAAACCGATTCGACACTCAGAAAAACCCGTTCGACCTCGGAATAGAGCATCTGCCCTTCCGATGTGGGGACAACCCCGTTCTTCTGGCGATGAAACAGCGAGAAGCCGCATTTTCGCTCAAGGAGAAAGATCAGTTTGCTGACGGCGGGTTGCGACAGGCCGAGCTTCTCCGCGGCTCTGGTGAAGCTGCCCAATTCCATGATGGTTTTGAAGGCTTCGAGCTGTCGGATGTTCATAGCGAAAAGTTATCTCAGAGCCTTCGATTTCAATTTGATGCCGAACTCTAGCCGAGTCCTCATACCTCTCTCAGGGGAAATAAGCCAAACGGCGGAGGAGAAGCCATGACGCATTTCAAGGTAAACCTGCTTGCGGGCACGATTTCATTCGCCGTCCTTGGCGGTTTCGCGACCATTGCCGTAGCCGATGATACCATCACGGTCGCCACCTATGGCGGGGAATGGGGGGCCGCGATGCAGGCCTGCATCATCGATCCTTTCACCCGAGACACCGGCGTGCGCGTGACGCCTGAGCCCGGGGTCTCGGGTGTGACGCTCAGCAAACTGCGCCAGCAGAAGGAAGCCCCTTCGCTGGATGCCGTCTGGATCGATGGCGGCGTTTCCGAAATCGCGGCTGCCGATGGCGTGGTCGCAGGGATCGATCCTGCGAAGGTACCCGCTGTGGCGGGGATGATTCCCGAGGGCGTCTACAAGGGCGCCGATGGCAAGATCTTCGCGCTGAGCACGGGCTTTTACTCGCTCGGGCTCGCCTACAATACCCGCGACATCAAGCAGGCGCCGGTCTCCTGGCTCGATTTGTGGAAGCCTGAATTCGCCGGCGCGGTCACCTTCCCCAGCCCGTCCAATGCTATGGGGGTGCCATTCATCGTGCACCTTGCGGGGCTGGTCGGCGGCAATGCCGATAACGTCACCCCCGCTTTCGAGAAACTCAAACAGCTCAAGGTTTCCGCCTATTTCGACACCGCAGGCGCTGGAACCAACCTGTTCCAGAGCGGCGAGGTCATCATCGGTGCCCACTACGCCAGTTCGGCCTATGCCATGCGCGACCAGAAGCTTCCGGTCGAATTCGTCGTGCCGAAGGAAGGGGCGATTGGTGGCGATATTCGGCTGCATCTGGTCGCCAACAGCAAGAAGCAGGCACTGGCAGAGAAGTTCGTGAACTACGCGGTCGGCAAAGGGCCGGCGAAATGCATGGCGGAGAAGATCTATGTCGGGCCGGCAACCTCGGGGATCGAGCTGACGGACAATGCGAAGCAGCGCATGCCGTGGGGCGCTGGCGGCTCGATCAAGAGCCTGGCACTGCCCGACTGGAACAAGATCAACGCAAACCGGGCCGCCATCATCGAGGCGTTCAACAAGACGGTGGTCGCCAAGAAGTAGCCGCGAGGGCTGCGACAACCTTCCGGAGCAGAGCTGGAGGCGGGCGAATCCGATCGCCCGCCTTTAATTTTTCCTACCGAGCTCGTCGGTGAAATCCTGCAATTGTGTCAGGGCATGCTCGACGAAGCGTTCAATCAAGTTGAATGAACGCGCCGCCTTCGGCCGAATGAGCCAGATGTCGAATTCCACTGCGGGCTCGAACGGTCTGGCCGTGATGCCCGCATTGGTATTGTTATAGGCGCTGATCGGGTCGACGATCGCGATGCCCGCCCCGGCCGCGACGAACGAGAAGGCCGTCTCCGACTGGCCTACTTCGAGCCGCAACCTGCGTGTGATCTTTCGCTCCTCGAAGAGCCGATCGATCATGAAGCGGGAATGGTCTTGCGGGCCAAGCGAGATGAAGTCTGACTCGGCCAGATCTTCTGCCCGGACGCAGACGGCTCCTGCAAGCCGATGTCCGCTCGGCATGATGCAAAGGCCGCGCAGCCGATGCAGATGGGTACTCTCAACCTCGGGACGGTCACCCGGGAGAATGCTGAATCCCACGTCGACATGCTGAGCGGCGACAGCATCGATCAAGCTGCGTGAGCGCATGCTTTCAAATCGGAAGCGGGTGTCGAGCCGGCTTTGGCAAAAGGACCAGATGATCTCCGGCAGAACGCGGCGTGCGATGGCTGGAAAGGCCGCGATGCTGAGCGCGCCCCAGCTCTGGTCGCGCAGCGCTGTCGCGACCCGGGCGATCTGGCCAACGCCGACGAACATCCGCTCCACCTCGGAGAACAGCGCCTGCGCTTCCCGTGTCGGCGCCAGCTTGCTGCCTTTCCGCTCGAACAGGTGAAAGCCGCAATGGCGTTCGAACTGGGCGATGAGCTGGCTCACCGCCGGCTGTGAGATGCTCAATCTCTCCCCGGCGCGCGTCACGCTGCCCATCGTCATAACCGCACGGAAAGCCTCGATCTGGCGGACATTCATGGCGTCGGCATAAGTTTGAGTTATCCTGTGACGATGATTTTCTATTGGATAATTATATTCTGCAAGAGGATGATCGTCTCAAGGACGCAAGGATGCCTGCGGGCATTCCAGAAGCGTCCGGACAATGGGGGTCGTCATGTTCATCGAAATTGCCCAGCGGCGTGTCCGCTCCATGGTATCCGCCGCAGCCAGCATGTTCCGCGGCGCTCGTTTTCTGACCGGTACCTCGTTGCTTGGACTCGGCCTTGCCACTTCGGTCGGCATCGCCCATGCGGACCAACTCGACCGCATCAAGCAGCGCGGCAAGCTCATCGTCGGGATCAAGAACGACTACGTACCGTTCGGTTATCTCGACGCCCAAGGGCAGAATGTCGGGTTCGAAATCGATCTCGCACGGGCTGTCGCCAAGAATCTGCTCGGTTCGGAATCGGCGATCGAGTTCGTTCCCGTCAGCGCCTCCAACCGGATCGAGTTCCTCAACGCCGGCCGGATCGACCTCATCCTGGCGACGCTCGGCGTGAACGCCGATCGGGGTAAAGTCATCGACTTTACGGAGAACTACTATTTGATGGCCGGCATCGTGTTGCTGGCACCCAAGGATGCTTCCTACAGGAGCTGGGATGATATTCGCGGCAAGAAGCTCTGCGGCAGCCAGGGCAATCTCTACAATCGCACTCTCAGCGAGAAAATGGGCGCCGAGCTCGTTCTTTTCAGCAACAGCGCCGAGATTTTCAGTGCCTTCCAAGGGGGGCGCTGCGACGCGATCGGGTTCGACGGTCCGATCCTGAACATGAAAGTTACCGAGGACGGCTGGAAGGATAAGTACAAAATCGCGCTGCAGACCTTCGACTATATCCCCATCGCCGGCGGCATCCGCAAGAACGAGCCCGGCTTCCTCAAGGCGCTCGACGCTGCCATCGTCAAAGCGGAGGCGAGCGGGCTCATGGTCGAGGGCGAGAAGAAATACAATCTCGGCGAGAGCGAGTACGTCCAGAAGCGTGCGGCCGACGCGAAGAAGACGCAGTAGCGCCTACACGGATCCGGCCTCGGCGCGGACGGGCATCGTCCATCATGCATGTGTCGTTGGAAGCGCAAGCTGGTCATCAGGGTCATCCTGGCGGCTCGCGTCGCCTCGCACACGCCATCGCGTTGCTCACCGGAGATCAGCATTGCCATGGCCCGTTCCGCATCGATGGCCTCGCCGGGTTCGAATTGCTTCGGGATAGGAAGGTTTCGCGATGAGCCTCGACTACAGCTGGCTCAGTGACGGCCTCTACCAGACCTGGCTGTTGCGCGGCCTGGGAACGACGGTCTTGATGAGTCTCCTGGGGATCGCGCTGATGCTGGTCATCGGCGTGGCCGGGGCCTTATGTCTGCATTTCCGCCTGCCGGTGCTGGAGACGCTGACGACCGTACTGGTCGAGCTCTTTCGCAACACCCCGCCGCTGGTGCAGCTCTTCTTCCTCTATTTCATGTTGTCTGAGGTCGGCCTGAAGTTGACCGACCCGACAACGGGTCGAAGCGTGCCTCTGTTCTCCGGCTTCACCTGCGTGGTGCTGTCGCTGGGGCTCTACAACGGCGCGATCGCGGTCGAAATCATCCGTTCGGGGCTGCTCGCAGTGCCGTCCCAGACCGTGGAAGGCGCTCGCTCGCTCGGCTACACCCGCCTCCAGGCCTTCCGCCACGTCGAGTTGCCGATCGGCTTCAGGCTGTCGATGCCCGCGATGACGAACAACGTCGTCAGCCTGATCAAGACCTCGTCGCAGGCTGCGCTCGTCGCGGTTCCAGACATCATGTACGGCGCGACCCAGATCTCGCTTGAGACTTTCCGGAACCTCGAGGTGATGCTGCTGATCTGGATTCTCTATGTCGCCCTCGCAAGCTTGGCCGTCGTCGTCCTGCGCCGCCTCAGCGAGGTCTTCCGCATTCCCGGTTATGGAGTGCAGGCATCATGAGTAGCGAGTGGCGCGCCTTCCTGCTCGGCATAGTCGGCGTTCCCGCCATGCTCGCGGGTTTGCTCGTGGCAGTATATGGGGCAGAGACGCAGATCATCCTTGGAAAGATCTGGCTGCGCACACCACTGCTTCTGTCCGGCTCCGCGGACTTCGGCAACTACACCGGCGGTTTCGCGGCAAATATCATCATCAGCATCTGGGCGATGGCGATCGCTCTTGCGATCGGGATCGTGCTCGGCATCGGGTTGATCGCCCGTAGCGCGCTTGTCCGCATTCCATCCGAATTCGTGATGAACGTCCTGCGTAATTCGCCCTGGCTCGTCGTGCTCTATGCGATGCTCTACCTGCTGCCTTTCGAGATCACCGTCTTCGGCGCCACCGTCTTCCTGTCGCCGATGGTGAAGGCGATCGTCGGGCTCGCCCTGCCGGTGACCGCCAACATCGCTGAGGTGTTTCGCGGCGGCGTCGAGGCGATCGCCAGCGGCCAATGGGAATCGGCGCGCTCGCTCGGCTATCGCCGACTGCAGATCTTGCGCCACATAGTGGTTCCACAGGCGCTGCCGCTGATGACGCCCAATCTCATGACGATCTACGCGATGCTGTTCATCGGCACGAGCCTCGTCGTGGTCACCGGAACGTCCGACGTTCTATCCGTCGCCCGCACGGTTATCGGCAGCGACGGCGATCACATGGCAACGGCCGTCTACATCGTCGTGCTGCTGCTCTTCTTCCTGTTCAGCTTCCCGATCGCGATCCTGACACGCTGGTTCGAACGGCGCGTGCGGGCGAGGTGACCATGACAACCGCTGCCAACAAACCATTCATCGAGCTGCGCGACGTTCATAAGTCGTTCGGAACGTTCCCGGTCCTCAACGGCGTCTCGCTCGCCGTCAAGGACGGGAGCGTGGTCTGCATCATCGGCCCTTCCGGCTCCGGCAAGTCGACGATCCTGCGCTGCATCAACGGGCTGACACCGATCAATGACGGCAGCATCCGCGTGGGCGATTTCCAGGTGGAAAAGCTCCGGACCGATCGCGAGTTCATTCCGCTGCGCCACCAGGTCGCGATGGTGTTCCAGCAATATAACCTGTTTCCGCATCGGACCGTGCTGCAGAACCTCACCATGGCGCCGGTCCAGGTGCTCGGCGAGAAACCGTCTGAAGTCACGGAGCGCGCGCGGATATTGCTCGCCAAGGTGAGGTTGACCGGCAAGGAGAATGCCTATCCGGGCGAGCTCTCCGGCGGCCAGCAGCAGCGTGTCGCGATCGCGCGCGCGCTTGCCATGCAACCGCGCGTCATTCTCTTCGACGAGGTCACCGCCGCGCTCGATCCGGAGATGGTCAGCGAGGTGCTGAGCGTCATTCGCGATCTCGCGCGTGATGGCATGACCTGCGTGCTGGTGACCCACGAGATGCGCTTCGCGCAGGAGGTCGCCGACGAGGTGTTCTTCACCGACCGCGGCGTCATCGTCGAGCACGCAGCCCCGGCAACCCTCTTCAAGGCTCCGTCCGATCCGCGCCTGAAGGACTTCCTCGACAAGGTTCTCTGAACCCAGCGACCAGGACTAATTGCAATGACTGCCCTCAAGATATTGGTTCCCGACGCGCATCTGCGTGATCTTGACGTCGAGCGTGGCGTCTCGGGCGACAAGCTCGACTACATCGTCTTCGACGAGACCGATCCGGGTGCGATTCCCGGCGAGATCTGGCGGAGTTGCGACGCCATTCTGGTCTGGCATCGCATGAAGATCACGGCCGATGTCGTCGCCAAGCTTGAGCGCTGCCGATTGATCGTCCGGGTTGGCGTCGGCTTCGACAATGTCGACGCCGACGCCTGCCGCGCGCGCGGCATCCCGCTTTCCAATGTGCCGAATTATGGCACGACGGAAGTTGCCGACCATGCGCTAGCGATGCTGCTGCACCTCGTCCGTGGCCTCGGCAGCTACGAGGCACGGCTGAAGGCCGATCCGGTAGCCGGCTTCGTCGCCGAAAACGTGCCGGTCGTGCGCCGCATCCGTGGAGCGACCTTCGGTGCTATCGGCATGGGGCGCATCGGCACTGCGATCGCCCGGCGTGCGGCGGCCTTCGACATGAAGGTCATCTATGTCGATCCCTACCAGCCGGAGGGGCACGATCTCGGGCTGGGGATCGAGCGTGTCCGCACCCAGGAGGAGCTGTTGCGCCGCGCCGACATCGTCAGCCTGCATGTCCCGCTCTCGGAGGCCACGCGCAATCTGATGGGTGCAGCGCAGTTCGCCGCCATGAAGCCCGGCAGCATCTTCATCAACATCGCCCGCGGCGGCCTCGTCGACGTCGATGCGCTGCACAACGCGTTGAAGAGCGGCCACATCGCGGCGGCCGGGCTCGACGTTCTGCCGAAGGAGCCTCCGATGCCCATGCCAGCGCTGATAGAGGCTTGGCGAAACGATGCGCCCTGGCTCGCCGGCCGGTTCGTCGTGACGCCTCATGCCGCCTTCTATTCGGAGGCAGGTTACCTCGACATGCGCACCTTCTCCGCCGAGATCCTGCTCGAATTCCTGTTCGAGGGACGGCTGCGGAACAACGTTAATTCCGGCTGGGACGCCAAGGCGGCGTAGGCGGGATTAGTTCTCTCAAGCACGGACAAAGCAGATGGCATTCCAACAGAGCGATATCGCCTTCAGGACGCTCAGCACAGAACAACTCGAGGCCTGGCGGGTCATTCCGCCTGCCGTCGCATCGGATTGCATGAACCGCACGCAAGTCATGAAGGCGGCGATAAAGCCGATTTCTCCCGACACCATCCTGTGTGGCCAGGCCCGCACCGTGACGACGATGGTCGGGGACTGCGGTCCGATCTGTGCGCTGATCAGCAGCGCCAAGCCCGGCGAGGTCATCGTAGTCGACGCCGGTGGCGTGGAGGATACCGCGGTGTGGGGCGGCGTGATGACGGAAGAGGCGGTTCAGCATCATCTCGGAGGCGCGGTTGTGGATGGCGCCATCCGCGACGTGTCGGACATGAGAAAAGCAGGATTCGCGATGTTCTGCCGGGCAATCGTACCCCGCGGCCCGCATCACGGTTTCGGCGGTACGATCGACGGACTCGCGTCCATCGCCGGGGTACCCGTGCGCTCCGGAGATATTGTTCTCGGTAACGATGACGGTGTCGTGGTCGTGCCGCTTGAAAGATCCGAAGAAGTGTTGGCGGCCGCCCAGGCTCACCTCCTTAAAGAGGAAGGTTGGATCCGAGACATCCGGGCCGGGCGCAGAATACCGGAGATGTTTTCAATCCCGGCGGCCAAATAGACAGGCTGCTCGGACTTGACGCCGATGCTCGCGGCCCCTGGCGATCCCGGCAACGGTGTCCCCTGCGAGGAGCTCGCCGCGCCGGTCCCGATCGGCATCGCCTATGGCGGCTCCTGCACCGCAGGCAAGCGCGAGGATTTCGACCCGTATCAGGAGGTGCTGCACTGGGCGGCCGTGCGCGGGCTGAAAGTTCCGGACAACACCACCTTCTACCTGCAGTTCGGCACCGTCGCCGTGTGCAGCGCTACTGCGAGGAGCGCGGCTATCGCGACACATTCATACAAGTCGGCGTCCAAATCCACACCTCGGCCTGCGGGCCTGCGCGCAATGCGGGCTGTGTGTGTCCTCGCAGGCCGAGGAGGTGACGATCAGCGCGATCAACCGCAATTTCTCCCGTCGTTCCGGCACCTGCCAGGTCTGGCTAGCAAGTCCGCCGACCGTCGCGGCCAGCGCGATCGTGTCGTTCGATCGGCTGCAGCATCGGATGTTTGGTGCACAGTGTCAGATCCGAAAATAGGACGATGACTAATCACCATGCGATTGCAGCCCGCTACTGCAATTGACGCCAGCTGATCGCCCCGCAACTGCAAGGGTGCGCAACGCCCGCTTCCAGTCGGTCACTCAGTGTCCGGAGTTGGAGCTCAGCACTCTGGATTGGCCGGAAGCCGCTGATTTCGAGCATTCGGGGACTGGGCGGAACGGCAGGCGTCCCTATGATGCCGCGATGACCTTCGGCGTCTTCATCCACCGTCCCCATTCGATCTACGACGACAGCCCAGCTGAGCGCACCAGTTCCCGCGCCCGTATCTCGGTCGGGCGCAGGCCTGCATCGGCGATTGGATCATCTACTACGAACCTCGGAAACTGAAGAACACTCGCGGCTATTGCGCGATCGCGCGGGTCCAGCAGGTCATCCCGGATGACGTTGCCCCTCTACCCTAATCCATTGTGAAGTTTGCTCTGGCCCGAGATGAGGACCAGAGCATGAAACGCAGCTGCTTTTCGGACGAGCAGATCAACGCCGATCCCGGTTTTGCAGAAGGCCAGACACCATTCGTGTTCGAACAGGAGCGCGAGCGGCTGCTCGTGCCTGATCGGGCCAATGCGCGCTGGAGCCTCGATTTTCTCTCCGACACGATCTCGACCGCCGCTTCAGAGTGCTCGCCATCGTCGACGACGACACGTGCGAGTGCCTGGCACTCGTCGCCGACACCTCGCTCTCGGGCCTGCGCGTGGCTCGCCAACTGGATGGCGTCATTCGCCTGCGCGGCCGGTTGCCGAAGCAATCTGCACGATCGGGGTGACGGCCTTCACCCATTATCGTTGGCGCCAGGAGTTCGGCGGCCTGAAGAGCAACCAGGTGAAGCGCTTGCAGGAGCTCGAGAGGAACGAGCGGCTGCGCAAGGCGGTCTCGGACCTGGCGCTTGAGACGATCATTCTCAAAGAGGCTGCCTCGGGAAACGCCTGAGCCCTGCCCGGCCGCGCCGCTGTGTTGAGCCTGTCGTGATGAAGCTCCGGGTTTCGGAGCGACTGGCGCGCCGGGTTCTGGGGCAGCCTCGTTCGACGAAGCTCCAATCAGCCGGGCGCTGGAAGACAAGGCGAGCAGCGATTCACGTGCACATCAGCCGTTTCACGCGAATGATGGGCAGAGGAGATCCCGGTCTGCCTTTTCAATGGGAAACTCCGGACCCATGGAAACTCGAAGGCGCTCGCAGTAGATCGCGAATTGAACGGCCGCCTGTGTGCGAGACCTGAGTCCCAGGCGACGCAATACCTCTTTCTGCTGGGATTTGACGGTTGCCTCGCTCGAGCCGCGCACCCAGGCGATCTGCTTGTTGAGATAACCCAGGGCGGTCAGCGCAAGCACCTCCAGATGCCCGTCACTCAAGCTCTGGATGCGCTCGCGGAATTCTCTCTCCTCCGGCAGGTAATTCGAACTGAGGCCGACCTTGGGGCCTCTCCTGCGGCCATGCCCGCGATGTCCAATGGATATCGATAATTCGGGCGCAATCACGGTCATTGGGACGATCCTCGAGCGTCGCAACCAGAGGTAATCCGGCAGCGGAAATCCGGAGCCGGCAGCCTCAGGCGAATTCCATGATGACCGCGTCCACCGCGAGTGAGTCGCCTTGCTTGGCCAGGATCTTGGCGATGGTGACGTCCTTCTCGGCGCGCAGCACGTTCTCCATCTTCATCGCCTCGACCATGGCGAGCGGCTCGCCGGCCTTGACCTCCTGGCCGACGCTGACGAGCAGCGCCTTGACCAGGCCGGGCATCGGGCAGAGCAGCACCTTGCCGGTGTCGGCAGCGGCCTTCTCCGGCATCAGTGCCGCCAGCTCCGCCTCGCGCGGCGTGTAGACATGGGCGTCGGCATAGGCGCCGGCATGGCCGAGCGAAACGCCGTTCAGGATCGGCCGGACCTGCGCCGCAATCGCGACGCCGTCGACCGTACCACGCCAGACCGGCTCGCCCGGGCGCCAGTCGCTGGCGATCGTCAGGCTGCGCTCTGGG
>WPCJ01171408.1_pt1 | contig 22262 bp, 18 predicted proteins | sample 5399831 | NCBI WGS metagenome assembly WPCJ01 (sample SAMN12869470, study PRJNA574797) | sludge metagenome | isolation source: wastewater treatment of pH10 | place: China:Beijing | collected 2019-05-20 | reverse complement strand
GATTTTGCCGACTTGCTGACGAGAGAGCATACTTACCTGAAATTGCTTCTGATGATTTACCTCTTCGTTGTGAAATTCTTCCGTCCTGCAGTTCAGGACTAAAAATGATAATGCAAAAAGCATCAGAAAACTGATTTTTTTCATCATGGTTTTTATTTATTTTAAAAATTACTTTGCAATGATAAAATAAATTTTTCAAAGTACTGCGATATTTTTTATTCGGGTATATTCGGTTTTAGTCGAATAATTTTTACATTTGTAAAAAATGCTTTATGGTAAAGGAAAAGCTAATAAAAAAAAGAAACGAAAAAGATTTTACCCAAAAAGATCTGGCAGAATACCTGAACATCAGCCAGACCCAGTACAGCCGTAAAGAGAAAGGAGAAGTAGAAATCTCGGAAGAAGAATGGGAAAGAATCTCAAAACTGCTGGAAACTGAGGTGGAAGAGATAAAAGAAACTAGCGACAATAAGAATATCACGAATTATTTTGAAAATACTATTACCAGTAACAATGGAAGTATCAGTGGTAATTATTACTGCAATGTTCCCGAGTTTCTTTTAGAAAACCAGAAAGAGCTGATAGAAATGCTCAAAAAAGAAAACCGGCAGAAAGATACAGAAATAGAACTTCTGAAAAAGAGAATAGAAGAACTCGAAAAACGATAAACAACAATCCCCAAAGAACATCTTCGGGGATTTTTTAGTAAGTTATTTCACCTCAACAAAATTATCTCCGGGATTTACATCTGCCATTCGCTGGCTGAAATCTATTCCCAAAACTTTAAGCTGAGATTTAGGGTAAGGAACTGTCAGGGTATATTCTTTCTGTGTCCACGACCAGTAATTCAAAGTGGTAAAATCACCAAAAGCATCTTTGGTTTTCCAGGTGCGGGTCATATTTAATGGAATTTGGTAAGTCACTATTTTATTATCTGCAGTAATCACAGAAAAATCAATCGGCATCGGAACCTGACTGTTATTCACCAAAGTAATCGTTGTAGATTTTGCATCGTATTTTACATCCTTTATGCCGTAGTCGATGGTTTTTATAGTATTAATCCAGTAGTGATGAAACCATTTCAGATCCATCCCGGAAATTTGCTGCGCAATATGAAGAAAATCTCTGTCGGAAGGATGTTTCATGCTCCATTCTTTAAAATATTCTGTCATGATTTTTGCTAAATTTTCTTCCCCTACGATATATCCTAACTGCACAAGATACAATTCGCCTTTTACATAACTTGCAAAGCTGTACGCCGTTCCGTTATCATGATGATCTCCCAGCCAAACTGCGGGTTCTTCAATTCCTCTTTTCACGATATTTCTATAGGCATCCAGTTTTTCAACAAAAGCATTCGGCCGGTTGTCTTTTGGCGGAAACAATTCGTGCATTACGATGCTTTCTGCATAACTCGTAAAACCTTCATCCATCCAAGGTCGCATCGGTTCATTGGTAGCCAGCATCTGCTGATACCACGAGTGTGAACCTTCGTGAATCATTAATCCCATTAAATCTTCCAGACCTTCGGCTTCACCTAAAATCATTGTACACATCCCATATTCCATTCCGCCATCGCCACCCTGAATAAATGCATAGGAAGGATAGGCATATCTTCCGAACCTGCTGTTCATGATCTGAAAATACTTCGAAATGTACGGTTTTGCTTCCTCCCAGTATTTTGTTTTGTCGCTTTTCTGATAGACGAAATAAACTTTCGGTCCCTGCGGAACATCAACGCTTTCCACCAAATAATCTTTATCTGCAGCCCAGGCAAAATCAAGCATATTTTTGGCAGTCCATTTCCAGGTCACTTTATTGCTTTTATCGACACTTAACAAAGATTTTTCCTGATATCCTTTTACACCGGAAGGATTTTCAAGAATCCCTCCTGCTCCGATAACATAGTCTTTATTGATCTTAATCGTAACATCAAAATCTGCAAACGGTGCATGAAATTCTCTTCCAACATAATCGAACGCTGCCCATCCGTCGTAATCGTATTCAGAAATTTTAGGATACCATTGTGTCATCGTCATATCAATGCCTTCCTTATTATTTCTTCCACTTCTTCTGATCTGTTGCGGAATTACGGCGTCCCAATTCATGGTGAAAGTGGTTTTTGAATTGGGCCTGATCGGTTCTGCCAAATATACTTTCATAACGGTTTCCTGAACTTCAAATTTCAGTTCTTTTCCGTTTTGCTTAATCCAGTGAATATTTTGCGACCCTTCCTGATCCTTGGGAATAGAAGCCAGCCTGGAAATTCCGTCTTTCTGCAATCTTCCGTCACCATTTTTACCTTGTCCTGCAACTCTTTGATCCATCATAGAATTAGGTTTGAAGGCATTCCAGTATAAATGAAAATATACAACCTTTAACTCATCCGGGGAATTGTTGGTGTATTCTAACGTCTGATTACCCGTGTAGGTAAATTTTTCAGCATTCACATCAATATCCATTTTGTACTTTGCATATTGCTGATAATATGCTCCCTGCTGAGCCTGAAACTGCGTAATAATAAATGCAAACAGGATTGCTACTGATCTTTTCATTGAAGAATTTAATTTGCCTAAAGATAAATAAATTTTGAAAGAGACTAAAATTGTATATTATACCATCAGCTATCAAAAAAAGTTTTAAACAAACTTACTCAGATTTACAAATTGTTACTTGTTCTTTATCAGCTTCTTGATTAAACTAATCTGCCCCAAATGATAATAGGCATGCTCAATCATTCCATCAATATTTCGAAGATACGTTCCGTACTTTTCATCTACAAAAACTTCATTCATTTTAGAATCAGGCATTTGCTCAAGCAAAACTGCAAATTTTTCAGAATCGCTCCAAAGTTTATGTAAAAGTTCTTCCCATTGCAGTTGAGATTCAACAGGAGGAAGATCAAAGCTGTATTTGTCTCTGATTTCCAAATCGCCTCCTTCAAAAACATTGATTAACCCTGCAATATAATAATCAATATGAAAAGTAAGCATCGCAATTGTATTCAAATCAGCGATTTTCTTTGTTGCCTGTTCCCAACTTATGTCAGAAAGCTGATCTTTGAAATTTGTATTGGCAATCCATTTTCCATCAAGGATTACCTCTCTGAATCTTTTGGCTAATTGTAAAGATGTACTCATTTTTTTCTTAAAGATAAATCATTTTAGTCTGTTTTAAAAAACCATGAAGGATTAAACTTTATCTACATTGAAATCTATTTTCTGGTTGTAGCTTCTTTTGCTGCACTTTGTAATATTTTTTCCAAAATTCTTAAAGTAATCAGATACGTTGGTTTTACACCCGTCAATCCCAAACCACCTGAAGAAAGCGTACTTCCAGTTTCCAGAGGGTTATCTGAAGCATAATAGGCGTAACACACAAATAAATCCGGTGCAATATGATGTCTGATTTTAGAAGCAACCTGAATCGCTTTCTGATAGTGCGCTCCTTCCATTTCAAGTCCGATGGCTTTCCAAGAAGTATTCATAAAGTAGGAAAGAATATCTCTGTTTTGCAGTGAAGTTCCCAAAACGGTAATCATAGGTCCTTCAAAAGCCCGAAGTTCGTCGTCTATAAAATCATCTAGCTTTAAAGCATTTTCAAAAGGATAATTATCTGCTGTTCCTTCAAAAATATGTGAAGTCGGGATCATAATATCGCCTTTTCCACCGGCAAGTATCCCTGCTTTCCCCATAATGGAAACAGATTTTACTTTCATCATATAGACTTCACCTTTCTGTTCAAACGGTCTCAGTAATTCATCCATGATTTCATACGCTTGCTCACCAAAAGCATAGTCGAAAACTAAAACGACATCATCACCGCTGAATTTAATACTGCTGAATGGTGTATTTTTTAAATCAACAGATTTTAAATCAATAATCTGAACATCAATATTACTGCCGCTCTTATCATCAATATAGATTAAACCCTGATCCTGAGAATATTTCAGAACTTTATCCCGAAGATCTTTCTTGTTTGAAATTTCTTCATATAATTTATAGTCGACTTCTTTTGTTTGCTTTTTATTCAATGCATCATTCGCAAACAGCATATTTTTCACAGAATGCATATTGGCAGAAATAATGTGAAGCGGCCTCATGTGAAGATCGTTTTCAAATAAAACTTCCTTTAGTTTATGAGCCCATTTTTCGCCAAAATAATGATGCCCTACTCTTTCTTTTAAAATAGCACTGAAGTAAACCTCTCTTTCTCTAGTTTCTTTGGCATCTTCAAGACTTACTTTGCCTAAATGATAGATGATTTTAAATAATCTGTCAGGATTTTCATCGTCCCCAAAAGTATTATAAGCGTTCAAGGTTTCGTCAAATGTTCTTCCTATTAAAGAAGACAGATGAATCAGGGCAACTTCTTTTTCTTTTCTGCTGAATTTTTTTTCGCCTTTTACTACCTCTTCAATAATTTTGAAGGCTCTGGTCGGCTTCCAGTTTTCCTCCTGAATGAAGGCAAGATTTCTTATTTTGTCTGCTTCAATGAACAGAAATGTTAAGTGAGTAAGAATATCATAAATTTCTGAACGACCCAGAAGAACCTCAATATTCATTTGGTGTTCATCTATTCTGTAACAGTTTCTTCTTCTTTTTTTTGGAACAATTGGCTCAAAACTTCCTTTATCAAAACCTTCATCTGATGTAAGATGTATAAAAGCACATTCTTCAATACCTTCTGGAAGTCTGTCTAAAACATACATCAAACCATTGAGTTCCAATTTGCTTGGAATACTCATGGTACCGTAAATTTCCGGATTGATCGTCTTCAACAAACTTCTAATGCTTTCTCCCGAAACCCCGCTCGGCTTAAAAAACCCTCTATAAAACAGGTGTCTCATAGAAATGTACAGTCTTTCAATAGCCTCGGTGGTTTCTCTTGCTCTAGAATTTGTCATATATTTAAATTTTTTATAAAAAGTCTGCTAAGTTACGAAAAATATTTTAAATGAAATTTTTAACTTAATAGCCAATGTTTTAGCAAACCTCACATCATTAGGCTACAAAATATTTTACTGTATTAAAATTAAGATTTTCACCGCTTGTTACTGAAAGTTTCATGAATAAATTTTATTAATATTAAATTTTCATCCGAAAATTGTAGCCTATAAACTTGTTTAAACTAATTTCAGAATTAACCACATAAGACACAAAAGACAATGTTAAAGCAAGTTTTTATAATAATCAAAGTACTCAAAAGAATAAAAATCAAAGATTTTTAAAAACTATTGTGATCTTTTTCATTTATAATGATCTACTTTAAGTAAAAGTTAGTCATCTTTTGTGACTTTTGTGGTTAAATAAAAAGTCCAAACAGACTCTTTATATATAATAAGGTATAATGCAATCCAAAATACCTAACCCCTTCAAAGCTATAATTATTTTAAATTTGTATTGAATTTTAAAAACACCCCTTAATTTTTTAGGGTAAGATATTTTTTAATTCAATTTTTTTGTAAATTTGCCCTATAAAAATCAACCCTGATATGTCAACTTTAAGATTCAAAGCGTTAGAAACATTACCATTCAAGGACTTCAGAAGAGATAATTCTGTAGAAGTTCCCGTGAAATTGTCAGAATTATTCTGCCAGAATGTTTTCTCAGAAGAAACAATGAGAGAATATTTAACGAAGGAAGCATTCCAGTCTATTATGGATGCGGTAAAAAAGGGAAGCAAAATCCAGAGACACATTGCGGATCAGGTTGCTGTAGCCATGAAAGATTGGGCAATGAGCAAAGGAGTAACTCACTACACTCACTGGTTTCAGCCTTTGACAGGTTCTACTGCAGAGAAGCATGACTCATTCTTCACGCCAATCGAAGGAGGAAGAGCAATCGAAAGATTCAGCGGAAATTTACTGATCCAGCAGGAACCAGATGCATCTTCTTTCCCGAATGGAGGTATCAGAAACACTTTTGAAGCAAGAGGTTACACCGCATGGGATCCAACATCACCTGCATTTATCATGGGAACTACTTTATGTATTCCTTCGATTTTCATCTCTTATACAGGAGAAACTTTAGATTATAAAGCGCCTCTTTTAAGAGCATTAAATGCGGTAGATGAAGCTGCAACCAACGTAATGCAGTATTTCGACAAAAACGTAACAAAAGTAACGCCTACTTTAGGTTGGGAGCAGGAGTATTTCCTGGTTGATTCTGCTTTGTATCAATCCCGTCCGGATTTGGTTTTAACAGGCAAAACATTATTAGGCCATTCTCCAGCAAAAGGACAGCAGTTAGACGACCATTATTTCGGTTCTATTCCTACAAGAGTAATGAATTTCATGAAAGAGCTGGAAGTAGAATGTATGAAATTGGGTATTCCTGTAACAACAAGACACAACGAGGTTGCCCCAAATCAGTTTGAGCTGGCTCCAATGTTTGAAGAAGTAAATGTTGCAGTAGACCACAACTCTTTGTTGATGGATGTTATGGCAAGAACTGCTCACAGACACCATTTCCATATTTTATTTCACGAAAAACCATTTGCCGGAGTAAACGGAAGCGGAAAGCACAACAACTGGTCTTTAGCAACCAATACCGGTGAAAATCTTTTAAGCCCGGGAAAAAACCCTAAAAAAAACTTACAGTTCTTAACGTTCTTTGTAAATACAATTAAGGCTGTTCACGAATATGCAGATCTTTTAAGAGCAAGTATCGCTTCTGCAAGCAATGACCACAGATTAGGTGCAAACGAAGCTCCACCGGCAATTATTTCCGTATTCATCGGAAGCCAGTTGTTCAGAGTTTTGGAAGAGCTTGAAAAAGTAACAGAAGGAAAACTTTCACCAGACGAAAAAACAGATTTAAAACTAAATGTAGTAGGAAAAATTCCTGAGATTTTGCTGGACAACACCGACAGAAACAGAACTTCTCCATTTGCATTTACAGGAAATAAATTCGAAATCAGAGCGGTAGGTTCTTCTGCAAATTGTGCAGAATCTATGACGGTTATGAACACAATTGCCGCAAAACAATTAAACGATTTCAGAAAAGAAGTAGACGCTTTAATTGAAAAAGGACTGAAGAAAGACGAAGCTATTTTCAATGTACTGAGAGAGTACATCAAACAGTGCAAAAACATCATGTTTGAAGGTGACGGATATTCTGATGACTGGGCTCTGGAAGCCGAAAAAAGAGGTCTTAACAATCTAAAGACTACGCCGGAAGCTCTTAAACAGGAAATGGATGAGAAATTTTTGGCTCTTTACGAAGAAATGGGAATTTTCACACATAGAGAAGTTGAAGCAAGAAACGAAATCAAGCTAGAAAAATATTCTACCGTTATTGATATTGAAGCAAGAGTATTAAGTGACATCGCAAGAAACCACATTATTCCTTCTGCTTTAAATTATCAGAACCGATTGATTGAAAACGTAAAAGGATTAAAAGAAATATTTGGTGATGAAGAATTCAGACCTTTGGCAAAAGAACAAATGAGTCTTATCACAAGTATTTCTGAGAATATTTCTAAAATGAAGTTGGGCGTTGAAGATCTTATCAAAGCAAGAGAAGCTGCAAAAGCAGTTACAGATAGCCAAAAGCAGGCAGAAGACTACTGCAACAAAGTAAAACCTTTATTTGATGTAATCAGAGAAGCATCTGATGATCTTGAAATGATGGTAGACGATGAGCTTTGGCCAATGACAAAATACAGAGAAATGTTATTTACAAGATAACATCTGTAAAGTTCCATATTAGTGATAGTTCTCCGGTTTTTCCGGAGAACTTTTTTATTGAAATCTAAGCATTTATTTAACAATAAAAGCACTTGTAATTATTGAAAAATAAAAGATCTAATTCTATTATGTTAAAAAATCTTAATAAAAAAAACCGCCGGTTTGCCATAAATGGAAGCCTGCGGTTTGTTTTCTTTTAACATACTTAAAAAATATGTTAAAATGTGTTAAATCAAGAACCTGATAATACTCATATACAGGCACTTTTCTGAGGAATATCTACTTTTGTATTGCTTTAGAGAAATAAATATTCCTTTTTAACACGGATAATAAAATTTATATGAAGAAAAGAGTTTTGTTTTATTTAGTTGCTTTTGTTTCTACATTATCATTACAATCTTGCGTTACCAACTATGTGGTATCAAAACCAGCAACTTATGCTAAAGAGTACAAAACAGATGCCAAACTTGCCGCAGTAGATACTCAATTGGAAAAGGATAAAAAATTGCTAATCAGTTCTTTTGTTTCAGAAAAAACAGTTGCTTTATCCAATGCTAAAAATTCTTTGAAGAGTTTAGAAATTGCAAAAGCAATCAAGCACAGCAAAACAATTGACAATATTTTAGCCGAAGCATCTACTTACTTGGGAACTCCTTACAGATATGGCGGAACTACAAGAAACGGAATAGATTGTTCAGCATTTGTTCTTTCAGTATTCGGAGCTGCTGCAGGTCTTAGCTTACCAAGAGTAGCCGCATCTCAGGCTCAGGAAGGAGAAAGTGTAGATAAAGAAAACCTTCAGAAAGGTGATTTGATTTTCTTTTCTCACGGCAGAAGAATATCTCATGTAGGAATTGTAGAAGAAGTTACTGAAGATGGAGAAATAAAGTTTATTCACGCCGCAACTTCTAAAGGTGTCATGGTTTCTTCGCTGAATGATTCTTATTGGGGACCTAAATACAGATTCGCCAAAAGAGTAATCAACGAAAACGGAGAAAATTACAACAGCCTTGCATCTGCATCAGGATTTTAGTCTTAAATAATTGATTATATAAATAAAGCCATCAGTTTTTGATGGCTTTAATTTTTGTTTATAATAATATGAATCAAAATAACTAACTGTTTTTATCAACTTCTATATCAAGATGACGTAATAGACCATGAACTTCAGAAAGTGAAAATTTCGTCTTTCTGAGATTATTTTGGGCTGGATTAATTGTATAGTTAAAAGAAGTTCTCAAATCTGCTTTTTCCAAATTGGTTCTGTCGAAAATAGTCCCGCTTAAATCACAGTTTGAAATGACAGAGCTTGAAATATCAGCTTCAGAAAAATCAACTTCAATAAGCTTTGAATTTTTAAACTGAGTTTTTCTAATGGTTGATTTATAAAAAACAGAATTGTTCAAAGTACAACCCTCGAATTTAAAAGACATTCCAAATTCGTTACAGTCATTGAAAGCCATTCCGTACATTTTACAGTCTTTAAAAACAACTTCACGAAAAGCAGTTCCAATAAGTTTGGTCATGCTTAAGTTACTTTCGATAAATTCGCAGTCAGTAAATCTAAATCCGGAAATATTTAAGTATTCAAAATTACAGTTTCGGAAAGTACAGTTTTCATATTCACCCAATTTTAAAGGTTTTTGAGTGAAATTTATATTTTCAAAACTTTCATCCGCAATGTGAATTTCTTTCATACTATTATTTAATTTCCTTATTAAACTAAGCTATTCTTATCTGCGTAATTCAATTTAAAAAAGATAAATGTCAAGATTGAAAAGGCAAGCAAGGAACTGCCACCATAACTAAAGTAAGGCAAAGGGATACCTACTGTTGGAAACAGCCCCATTACCATTCCTAAATTGATAGAAAAGTGCATAAACAGAATAGATGCAAAGCAGTACCCGAAAACCCTGTTAAAAACAGATTTCTGCTGTTCAGAGAGATAATAAATCCTGCCAATGTAAATAAGGTAAAAAAGTACCAGAATTGTGCTTCCAAGGAATCCCCACTCTTCTCCCACCGTACAAAAAATATAGTCGGTTTCCTGCTCAGGAACAAATTTTCCCTGAGTAACGGAACCTTCTCTGTAGCCTTTTCCCGTAAGTCCGCCAGATCCGATTGCTGTTTTGGAATACAATAAATTATATCCGGATGTATCTCTAAATTCTCTTTCACCTTTGTATAAAACCTCTACTCTTTCCTGCTGGTGTTTAGGTAATTTCTCAAAAATGATCGGCGAAATAAAAGACAAAGCTGCCAAGCCTAAAATTACCGCAACGCCGGGTAACAGATTATAAATATTTTTCCGAAGAAAGGCGGCATTAAAAAGAAACCAAAGCAGACCAATGAAAATGATAAATACAGTAAAATACCATAAACTCCATCCTAATGGATCATTAAGGTAATTGGCTATTAGAAAAACCGATGCAAAAAGTGTCCCGATAAAAAAAAGCTGACCGCTAAGACCTTCCCTGTATAATGCTATAAAAAATGCCGTAAAAACAAGTAACGAACCCACATCCGGAATTGATAACACAACTACAGCAGGAATAGCAATAATTCCTAAAACGGTAATTAAAGACTTTCGGTTGCTGAGATTAAATTCTGCTCCGGAAACATAATTTGCCAACATCAGCGCAACTCCTATTTTGGAAAATTCCACAGGCTGCATTGTAAAACTTCCGAATTTGTACCAGTTTTTCTGACCTAGTATTTCTGTCCCGAAGACATGCAGACCCGCAAGCATCAGCACACCACCAATGTAAATGATCGCTGACATATTTTCGAAAAATTTGCTCCTGCTGAAAAAAATAATAATTCCTATAAAAATAGAAATCCCGAAAAATAAAAGCTGCTTTTTACCCAAACCCTCATCTACACTATAAATATTGGCAATAGCGAAAACGCAGAGCAAGAAATACAAACCCAGTCCAATTTTATCTATTCCTTCTGTCCATTTCATTGTTTTCTGGTTTTTGGAGATTCTGACTGTAGTTTTTTCTGTAGAGCTTCTTTCTTTTTCTTTGCCTGATTCAGGCTGTCCTGCATTTTTTTGAGTTTTAGCGAGTCCGGTTTAGGTTCTTTGTACAGCCCTTTTCTTTTTAGATCAGCAATCCACTGCCTTTTATATTCGGGCATAAAGCTGGATGTAACCATTTTTTTATACAGATGCTCTCGTTTGAGATCTCCCATGATGTATTTTTCAGCAATAACAGTTGAAGCCGGACCTGCCCATGTCGCACCAAAACCTGCATGTTCCATTACAGCAACTACCACAATCTTTGGTTTGTCTGCAGGGGCAATCAATACAAAGATTGAGTTATCTTTCCCTTGCGGAACCTGCGCTGTTCCTGTTTTTGCAAGTTGCGTAAAATCATTTGATTTCAATCCTCTTGCTGTTCCGGCAAGTACCACCGCTTCCATTCCTTTCAATACAGGATCAAAATGTTTTTTATCTACTAAAGTCTGATGTCTTTTCTTAAACCTTGGATCCGGATTTGGCTTTCCGTCAATAGATTTAACGATATGCGGTGTGTAATACCATCCTTTATTTGCAATTGCTGCTACATAATTGGCAAGTTGGATTGGAGTAACGAGTACATCTCCCTGTCCCATTCCGTTGTAGATAGCTCCGGTTGACATTTCGTCCCAGTCTTTAAAATCCTGTCTTTTAGATCCGCTGGCTTTCATAATTGCCTTGAATCTTCTTTCGTAAAAGTCTCCGGAAGGAATTCTTCCCTTTGCTCCGACAGCAAAATCATTATTCAGGAATTCACCAACTCCAAAACTGCTCATTATTTTCTTCCATTCATCCACACCCCGGGAAGGATTTCCTGGATATTTTTTAATTATTTTAATAAATGCATAAGTAAAAAAACAGTTGCTGGAAACCTGAATAGAAGGAATCAGCGGATCTGCACCGCCGTGACCCTTAATTCTTTTTCCTTTATAATAAAACCCGCCACCACAAGGAAAAATCGTTTTTTCGTCCATTACACCCATCTGCATCGCTGCCAAAGCAGTTAATAGCTTAAAGGTTGATCCGGGAGGATAAGCTGCCTGTAAAGAACGGTCAAAAGTAGGCTTATTCTCGTAAATAGTATCTTTTGATAAGGCATAAAGATTTTTAGACTTATTGGGACCAGTGAAAAGATTAGGATCAATATCCGGTCCTGTCGCCGCCACCAAAACCTCACCGTTGTTAGGATCAAGAGCTACAATTGCGCCATGTTTGTTGACAAGCATTTCTTCTGCCATTCTCTGCAGATCATAGTCAATAGTTAAAGTTATGTCTTTTCCTGTTACGACATCACGATCCAGAGTTCCGTTTTTGTATGGACCAACATTTCTTAGCTTAATGTCTTTCTGAATGTATTTAACACCCTTTATTCCTCTCAATTCTTTTTCATAAGACTTTTCCACGCCTGTCTTACCAATAAGATCTCCAGGAAGATAATATGTGGAGTCTTTCTTAATTTCACGATCATTAACTTCACTCGTATATCCCAGCAAATTTCCGGAAGTAGATACTTCATATTGCCTCTGAGGACGCTGAACGATATTGAATGCCGGATATTTGAATATAATTTCCTGCACTCTGGCAATGTCTTCTCTGCTCAAGTCTTTCAGAAAAGTCATGGGTGTAAGTTTGGAATAATATTTTTCAGTCTTAATTTTATTAATCCTGTTGATAAAATCATTTTCAGTAATTTTCATTAAATTACAAAAAGCTGCAGTATCAAAATCGGGCTTCATCAATGCCTGGGTAAAAGAAATTTCATACGCAGGCTGATTCCCAACCAAAATTTTTCCATTTCTGTCGAAAATAACGCCTCGCTGCGGAATGACGTATTCAGTCTTGATAGAAGTATTCGCAGCATTAAGAGCATATCGGTCGGTAAACAGTTGCAAATAAGAAAGTCTTGCTATAAAAATTACAGCAATGATGATAAGAATAGATAAGATTTTTAAATGACGTGGGTTCAAACTTTTTGTTTGATTTTAAAGATTAATGCGTAAATAACGATAAATATAAAGGAAATACCTGTAGTTACCAACACATTAAGCAAGATTTCAAAAATTCTGCTGAATTTAAAAAACTCAATATACTGCACCAAAAGCTGATGCAGAAAAATACTTGACAGCAAAAACAGCAGAAACTGTGACCACTGCAAAGACTGAAAAGAGAAAAAGTCTGTAGAAGTATCTGTAGAAGTACGAAAAATCAAAGTACGGAAATACGCAATTAATGTAGTTGCAAATGCATTAATCCCTCCAGTATTCATAAAAGTATCCATTACAAGTCCTATCAAGAAACTTAAAGCTAAAAACTGAAATTTATTTCTGAAAAAAGGATAAAACATGACAAAAACAGGATAAAGCACAGGTGTATACTTACCAAATATTACAATTCTGTTCAAAACAAAAAATTGTAATGAAACCAGAAAAGCCATTATTAAGATATCGGTAAATATGGTTCTGCTAATCATGTTCTTTTTTTATTACAGCCTGCATGGTATCCTGTATTTTCTGAACCTCTGCTTTTTTAAGGTTTTTTACTACATATACTTTATTCAATGCACCCATTTTCTCACTAAGTTCCACAGAAATATCCCAAAAGCCTGTTTTGTTGTCTACCGAATAACCGGCAATTGTTCCGATCATCACACCTTTAGGAAAAATAGCAGATTTGCCGTCAGTTTCAATGGTATCTCCTATCTTCAAAGAAACATATTTAGGAACATCAGACAAATGCATGAGACGGGAATTTTCGCCTCTCCATGTCAACGTTCCAAAATATCCTGAATTTTTTAAAGCAGCATTGATCCTTATTTTATTTACGCTTAAAACCGATTGAACCAATGCATAACTATCGGTAGAATTGATAACGATTCCGGCAATACCTTTCGGTGCCATCACCCCCATCTGCGGAAAAACACCGTCTTTCTTTCCCCGATTGATGGTAAAATAATTGTCTCTTCTGTTGATGCTGTTGAATACAATTTCTCCGTCAACAAAAGTATAGATCTGCCCACCGCCAATTGTATCATGTACTTTTCTGAATTGCGGATTATTTGCTCCCTGTTTTCCATAAAGCTCAATCATTAATGCTTTATTCTGGGCAACGAGATCTTCATTAATCTTTTTCAGTTTTAAATAAGAAACCCCTTCGTCTATATACCCGGAAACTCTGGAGTTAAACGCCGCAGTTTGTCCTGCAAGCCAGGATTTCTGCATTGCATTTTTAGAAAATATCAGAATAATAGCAATAATTTGCAGGAAAATAAAGAATACAAAAAGCGCATTCTTAGAAAATAATCTCAGCAAAAATCCCATTCCGATAAAAAGTCGTAAAAATTAAAATTATTTGATAAGGAAGTTGAATTTATCCATATTTTTCAACGCAATCCCTGTACCGCGTACTACTGCTCTCAAAGGATCTTCAGCTACAAAAACAGGAAGACCTGTCTTCTTGTGCAATCTGTCTGCAAGACCTCTTAGTAAAGCACCTCCTCCTGCAAGATAAATTCCGGTTTTGTAAATATCTGCAGCCAATTCCGGCGGTGTAAGAGAAAGAGTTTCCATCACTGAATCTTCAATTCTGATGATTGATTTATCCAGAGCACGGGCAATTTCTTTGTAGCCTACCATAATTTCTTTCGGCTTACCGGTAATAAGGTCTCTTCCCTGTACCGGAATATCGTCGATATCCACATCAAGATCTTCAACCGCAGAACCTACTTCAATTTTCACTCTTTCAGCAGTTCTTTCTCCGATATATAAATTGTGGTGAGTTCTTAAAAAATAAGCAATGTCATTAGTAAATACATCGCCTGCAATTTTTACAGATTTGTCACAAACAATACCTCCTAAAGCCACAACAGCAATTTCGGTAGTACCGCCGCCTATATCAATGATCATATTACCTTCAGGTTTCTGAACATCAATACCAACTCCTATTGCAGCAGCCATTGGCTCATAAATCAATCGTACTTCTTTAGCGTTTACTTTCTGAGCAGAATCTCTTACCGCTCTTTTTTCAACTTCCGTAATTCCGGAAGGAATACAGATTACGATTCTAAGAGCCGGCTGGATAAATTTTCCTTTAATCCCGGGAATCAACTTGATAAATTCCTTGATCATGTGCTCTGAAGCATGAAAATCTGCGATAACGCCATCCTTTAGCGGACGGATTGTTTTAATATCTTCATGGGTTTTACCCTGCATATGTTTTGCCTGTTCACCTACTGCAATCGGTTTTCCCGTAGAACGCTCTATCGCAACAATAGATGGCTGGTCTATAACAATTTTATTATTATGGATGATAAGCGTGTTGGCAGTTCCCAGGTCTATCGCAATTTCTTGCGTAAACATATCGAATAAACTCATAATTTTCTCCTTGATTTAAGTTTACAAAGATATAAATTTCACACTAGTAAAAAATAATAAGTTTTATATAATTTGGTTAAATTTTTATTAAAATGATATTTTTCCTGATCTTATTTTTTTAGCCTACTATTTACACCTGATTTTACAGGATTGCAACGGTTTATAAAAAATATAAGTCCCCGTCCATAATTTCTCCCGGAGACTTATATTTTTTACATTTCTCTTTGATAATGAACAATAAAGCTTATGTAATTACATAATTATATTCATTTCTTTTCATTTTAGACAGATTTCTCCAGGTAGTTTTTACCAAACCTTTTGATGTCAGAATATTCTTTTTTTCAAAGTGAGGAAGATCTTTAAAAGTTTTCCAGTTACCACCCCAATCCCATCCGTATTTTGCAAAAATTTTCACACATTCGTACCAATCGGCAACCCGGTCATTATCCCAATCTTTTACAGTGTCCCAGCTTGCCGTTTTTCCATCAATAATCAGACAAATATCTACTGCCAATCCGTAATTATGAATGCTCTGCCCTGCTTTTGCATTTGTTACTTTTTTTCCGGAAGTAATCCTTCCGATTGCATATAACTTTTCCTGCTCTTCAAAACTTCTCCATCCTTGGGTAATTCTGATTTTAGCCCTTCCTGTTAATGCTTCATTGCATTCTTTTATAATCTTTTTCACCTCATCTCTTACCAAAGGATGAAGTCTTTCAATTCTCTGAAGCGTTGCTTTGTCCATGATTTTTTTAAAATTTTAAATTTTCTCCGGAACAAATGTAGAGGCATAATGCGACAAAACTCGTCGTGTTATAAATTATTTAAAACATTGAAAACAAGACAATTAAATCAAATGTTAAAATTTAAATTTAACATAACAATCTGTTTAAAAATTTTTAGATTTGTCTTTCCAAATACTTATTCTATAAATGTACGCTCTGGTAGATTGTAACAATTTTTTCGTGTCCTGTGAAAGAACTTTAGATTCTTCACTGGAAGATAAACCTGTTGTGGTACTTTCTAATAATGACGGATGTGTTGTTTCCAGAAGCAAAGAAGCAAAAGATCTCGGGATTCCGATGGCAGCTCCTGCATTTAAATACAAGGAGCTTTTCAAGAAGCATGATGTAAAATGTTTTTCGGCAAAATTTGAACTTTATAATTTTAAAAGTCAGGAGGTGATCCGGATTTCCAGATCATATGTAGGAAAAAATGACTATGAAGTCTACAGTATTGATGAACTTTTTCTGGATCTGCGAAGCTTTAAATATGTTGATATTTCAGAATACTGTCTTAAGCTTAAAGAAGAAATCAAGCTTAAAACCCATATTCCTGTAAGCATAGGTATTGCCCCCACAAAAACACTCTGTAAAATTGCCAACAGAATTGTAAAAAAAGATCCTGAAAGATTCAATGGAGTATTTATACTGGATACTCCCGAAAAAATTGAAAAAGCTTTAAAATGGCTTAACATCGGTGATGTATGGGGAATCGGAAGACGCCTTGCGGTAAAAATGCATGATAACGGCGTTTATAAAGCCTGGGACCTTCTACAGAAACCTGAAATGTGGGTTCGTAAAATCATGGGAATTCATGGAGTAAGAATGGTGAATGAGTTAAAAGGAATCCGCCAGCTCGAATTAGGCACTCCTTCTGCCAAAAAATCTATCGCGGTAACCCGAAGTTTTATGGAAATGCTGACAAAAAAAGAGGATGTTCGTGAGCGTGTAGAAACTTTCGGAATGTATTGCTCTGAACGTTTGAGAAAACAGAATACCTGCTGCAAAATGGTAACCGTTTTTCTACAAACCAACCGCTTCAGAAAAGATTTGCCAGAATACAGAAATGCCAAAACCCAGATTCTTCCCAATCCTACCAACTCATCAATCCTGATTGGCAGAGTTGTGAATGATCTGTTTGAATCTATATTTGAAGAAGGGTTTCACTATAAAAAAGCCGGAGTGATTGTCAACGATTTTGTTCCTGAAGATCAAAGGCTGATCAATCTATTTGAGGAAGACACCCAAAACCAGCATTTGCCCGTAATGAAAGCCATGGATGCAATGAATAAGAAATACGGAAAAGATAAAGTGCGTCTCGGAAGTATGAGCGGAGAAAATACTTGGGGAAGAAAACAATTGTCTCCTGAGTATGAAAATTTTTTAAAAAACAATACGCTTACAGAAGCTAATTTCAGATTTCATTAAAGTTTAATTGATTTTTCAGATCTGAAAAATTAATTTCAATTGGAATTTAGGTAAAGAATTTCACCGTTTCATTTACCAGAAATTTCACCTGATCCGGTCTTCCTCTATCCGTTTTAGGGAGATTATTGTAGCTTCCGGTTCTTACGACTACCATTTTATGTTCAGGAATGATGATGATATACTGCCCCTGTAAACCTAAGAAATAATAATGCTTAATAGGATTATCATGATTGATCCAAAGTCCCATTCCGTAAATTTCCTGAGATTTTTTGGTTGGCGTCCGCATTTCATTAATAAAATCTAAACTTAAAAGCTGTTTACCATCAAATTCGCCATCATTTAGAAATAATTGTCCGAGCTTCGCAAAATCTCTGGAAGTAGCATGAATGCAGCAATAAGTTTTTTCCATTCCTGCTTTATCAGTACTCCACAGTGCATCATATTTCATTCCCAGAGGAATCCAGAATTTTTCAGATAAATAATCCGCTAAAGTATTATTCACCGCTTTCTTTACCGCAAAGCCTAAAAGCTGAGTTGAGCCGCTTTGATATTCAAACATTTCTCCGGGCATTCCTTTGAATTTTCTTGAAAAAGTAGCATTGATAAGACTTTTTCCGTAATAAGCTTTTGCATTCGGAAGGAAAGGATTTTTATAATCTTCAATCCAGTCCAATCCAGATTCCATCTGAGCAAGATTTTTTAAAGTGAGACTTCCTGCTAATGCTTTGGTTTTAAACTCATCAAAATAATCAGAGAATTTATCATCAAGGCTTTTAATTTTTCCTTCTTCTAAAGCTTTCCCCAACAACATTACGGTTATAGCTTTTGCCATAGAAAATGAGTTGGTGAGAGATGTTTTTTTGTAATTTTTAAAGTACTGCTCATGCACCAGTTTTCCGTCTTTTACTACTAAAAAAGATGCTGTGTGAGATTGTAATAAATCATCAACGATATTTTTCGGTAATTCTTTTTTATTATAATCTTCCGTTTTCTTCCAAGCTTTTGGGGTTTTAGTAGAAATGATATTTCCCGTGAAATAATTTCCGTCATCAATATTTGCGCTGGTTTTTCCTTTTAGATAGGTTTTAGAAATGCCGTTCAGAAGATATTCGTAACCGGAAATGTATAAAGCAAGAATTGCAATAGCCAAAAAAACTACAATAGAAGTAAAAATTACCATAATGTTGGATCTTAAACAAATTTAAAATAATTTTAAAATTATGCCTAAAAAAAGCCCTGATTTCTCAAGGCTTTCTGTCTATATTTTAGAAAGTAAATTTCTGAAATTTGTTTTCTCATCAATGATTCTTCTCAGATCAGAAACAGCAACTCTTTCCTGCTGCATCGTGTCTCTGTCTCTTATCGTCACGGTGTGATCGGTAAGCGAATCGTGATCTACTGTGATACAATAAGGTGTACCAATAGCGTCTTGTCTTCTGTAGCGTTTTCCGATCGCATCTTTCTCTTCGTAGAATAAGTTGAAATCATATTTCAGATCGTTGAAAATTTTCTCTGCGTATTCTGCTAAACCATCTTTTTTCATTAACGGAAGAATCGCTGCTTTTATTGGTGCCAAAGCAGGAGGTAAAGATAAAACTGTTCTTTCTGAACCGTCTTCCAAAACTTCGTCTCTTAAGCAATGAGAGAAAATAGAAAGGAATAATCTGTCTAAACCTACCGAAGTTTCCACAACATAAGGAACATAATTTTCATTTCTTTCCGGATCGAAGAACTGAAGTTTTCTTCCTGAAAATTCTTCGTGCGCTTTTAAATCGAAATCTGTTCTTGAGTGAATTCCTTCAAGCTCTTTAAATCCGAAAGGAAAATTAAACTCAATATCTGCTGCTGCATTCGCATAATGCGCTAATTTTTCATGATCGTGGAATCTGTAATTTTCATCACCCAAACCTAAAGCTTTATGCCAGTTCAGACGTTTTTGTTTCCATTGTTCGTAAAATTCAAGTTCTGTTCCCGGAGCAACGAAAAACTGCATTTCCATCTGTTCGAATTCACGCATTCTGAAGATAAACTGTCTTGCAACAATTTCGTTTCTGAACGCTTTTCCAATCTGTGCAATACCGAAAGGAAGTCTGTGACGGGAAGTTTTCTGAACATTCAAAAAGTTAACAAAAATACCTTGTGCCGTTTCAGGTCTCAGATAAAGATCCATTGCAGAATCTGCCGAAGCTCCTAATTTAGTTCCGAACATCAGGTTGAACTGTCTTACTTCCGTCCAGTTTTTAGAACCTGTATCGGGATCAGCAATTTCCAGTTCTTCAATTAATGCTTTTACATCCGCAAGATCTTCATTTTCAAGAGATTTTGCCAATCTTGAAAGAATAGCTTCTCTTTTCGCTCTGTATTCTAAAATTTTAGGGTTTGTCGCTTCAAACTGAGCTTTATCGAAAGATTCACCGAATCTTTTCGCTGCTTTCTCAATTTCTTTATTTTCTTTATCTTCAATTTTAGCACAGTAATCTTCTACCAAAACATCTGCTCTGAAACGTTTTTTAGAATCTTTATTGTCAATCAAAGGATCATTAAAAGCATCAACGTGACCAGAAGCTTTCCAGGTTGTAGGGTGCATCAGAATTGCCGAATCAATTCCCACAATATTCTCGTTCAGCTGTACCATCGCTTTCCACCAATATTGTTTGATATTATTTTTCAGTTCTGCACCATTCTGTCCATAATCATAAACAGCGGATAAACCATCGTAGATCTCACTAGAAGGGAAAATAAAACCGTATTCTTTAGCGTGAGAAATCACTTTCTTGAAAACATCTTCTTGCTTTGCCATAATTTTTTTTACGTCTGAACTGCAAAAATAGTGAAAAAGCAGGAAGTAAGGAAGATGGAAGTTTTTAATTTTGAAATTATTAGAAACCTGGAACTCGCTTGTAGTTTATCCTGAGTTTGTCGAAGGACTGTATCTTTTTCGCCAACAATTTTTCAATCAACGCAAAAAAAGTATGTCGCACCAATCAGGGATATTAATAAAAGTGCTTTTATAGCAAACAATTTCTAGAAATTTATTTGAATGTCCGTTGTTAATCATAACGCTAAAATCTGCAGTCATTTTGTCATTCCGGAGAAATCCCAACACATTGAAAATAAAGCAGTTTAGATTATTCCAGAATGACAAACAAACCGTTAAAAACTAAATTATTACTAATTATGGACATTCATAAAATTTATTGTACATTTAAAATAAAATCTATCATGATAAAAAGATTCGAATATAAAACAGTAATTATTGAGCCTAAAGGGTTTTGGGGAACCAAATATGAACCTGCAGATATTGATAAAACCCTAAATCAATACGGAAGTGAAGGGTGGGAATTGGTAACTGCAGAAAGTAGGGATTACGGAGGAAGTTTTTATGGTATTATTTACACTTTCAAAAGAGAATTATAAAACTAATTATCTTTAGTTTTGCCGAATGTTAGAAATTCTTTATCGTGACGAACATCTTATTGCGATCAATAAACCAAGCGGATTGCTGGTTCATAAATCTTTTTATTCTGGAGAAGCCGATACGTATGCGATTCAGGAATTGAGGAAGCAGATCGGACAAAAAGTCTATCCTGTTCATCGTATAGACCGGAAAACTTCGGGCGTTTTGCTGTTTACTTTAAATAAAGAAACACTCAGAATAATGAGTGACCAATTTGCATCACGGGAAGTTGAAAAGAAATATATTGCCATTCTTCGTGGCTGGACAAAAGAAGAAGAAATAATTGATTATGATTTGGTTAACGAAAATGAAGTGAAACAAAATGCACTCACTTATTACCGCCGTTTGCAGACTTCTGAAATCGACTTACCTTTTTTAAAACATCAGACGTCACGATATTGCTTAGTAGAAGCTATTCCTGAAACAGGAAGATTTCATCAGCTTAGAAAACATTTTAAACATATTTTGCATCCAATTTTGGGTTGCAGAAAACATGGCTGTAACAAACAAAATAAATTGTGGCTTCAGACATTTGGCATCAACAAAATGACACTTCATGCCCATCAATTAATTTTTAATCATCCTGTTTCTAATGAAAGAATTACGGTAAATGCTATGATAGATGATGGTTTTAAAAAAGTAGGAGTTATTTTGAATTTTGATTTAAGTTCTTATTCTTAATAATTTAAACGTAAAGATTATATTTCATCTTGTATTTTTTTAAGCGGTAAAGGCAAATAAATTTGCTATGCGAAGCTTGAAAACATGGCTTAATCAAATCAGCTTGATGATTAATACTTTGCTCCTTAAAATGTGAGCAATAATTGATAAAGCTTTGCGTTTAATTTTATATTTTACTTTTTAATTCTGTAAGCATTTAACGCAAAGATCTATTTCCATGCTTTTTATTTTAAACAGCAAGGGCAATAAATTTCCTGTGCGAAGCTTGAAAACATGGCTTAATCAAATCAGCTTGCTGATTAATACTTTGCTCCTTAAAATGTGAGCAATAATTGATAAAGCTTTGCGTTTAATTTTATATTTTACTTTTCAATTCTGTAAGCATTTAACGCAAAGATCTATTTCCATGCTTTTTTATTTTAAGCAGCAAAGACAATAAATTGCTACACGAAGCTTGAAAACATGGTTTAATCAAATAAGCTTGTTGATTAATACTTTGCTCCTTTAAATGTGAGCAACAATTGATAAAGCTTTGCGTTAATTTTATATTTTACTTTTCAATTCTGTAAGGATTTGACGCAAAGATCTATTTCCATACTTTTTATTTTTAAGTAGCAAAGGCAATAAATTGCTATGCGAAACTCGAAAACATGGCTTAATCAAATCAGTTTGCTGATTAATACTTTGCTACTTAACCTGAGTTCGGTTTAAGCGAAGTTTAAAAATAATTGACCGTCATTTACTTTTTTTAAATTGAGTGACGGTTTTTTGGGAAAGAAGCAATAAGCAGTTAGTGCTCCCAAAATGTTGATCATAAAATTATTAACACTTC
>WPCJ01132332.1_pt1 | contig 22276 bp, 16 predicted proteins | sample 5399831 | NCBI WGS metagenome assembly WPCJ01 (sample SAMN12869470, study PRJNA574797) | sludge metagenome | isolation source: wastewater treatment of pH10 | place: China:Beijing | collected 2019-05-20 | reverse complement strand
GAAGGTGCCGGCAACCCTATGGTTCGTTCGCAGCTCGATCAACTCGCCGACCTGATTTGCAGGAGCCCGCAGGGCCGCACGCAGCGTATGACCTACAATCTGCCGACCTATGCGAGCGGCAGCGTACAGGTTTCGAATACGCCGGTCTCCAAGGCCTGGTGCGCACCGTCGGAGCGCAAGCGGCCGATCGATACGCTGCTGCTGTCGATCGGCGGCAACGACGTCGGCTTCTCGCCGCTGATGGTCTATGCGATGACCGAAACCGCGGGCGACCTCGCGCCGATTGCGAGCCTGCTCGGCAAGCAGATCCGGTTCTCGCCGCAGGTGTCGCGCGCCTATATGGAGCAGCTCGACGAGCGCATGGTGGTGTTGCGCGATGCGTTGCGTGACGGGTTCGGCGTGCAGCCGGCGAATGTGCTGCAGACCGCCTATGAGCCGATCCAGTTCGACGAGACCGGCGCCATGTGCGGCGCGCAGCCGACGCTCGGCCTCGACGTCCACAAGAAGCTGGCGCTGTCGCGCGAGCGTCTGGCCGAGACGGTGAGCTTCCTGAACGACTTCTTCGCCCGCACCGCCTGCATCACCAACGCACGGTCCGGCAGCTGTCCGGCGCTGGCGACCGGGGCAGGGACCGGCTTCCGGCTGATCACCGATCACCAGAGCGAGTTCACCAGGCGCGGCCTTTGTGCGCGGGACCCGAAGCGGCCGCAGGCCGATGGTGAGGCCATGGCGATGCCGCGGCGCTGGTTCGGCAAGGAGGAATTCACGCCCTATTCGCCGGCGGCCTATCTGCCTTATGCGTCGCGCTGGCGCCTGTTCCGCACCCCCAATGACGCGTTCCTGACTGCCAATGTCCATGCGACCGGGTTCACCCAGTTCGATATCCTGCAGCCCGTCTATGCGGCGATGTATAGCGGGGCCGTCCATCCGACGGCCGAGGGGCATGCCATCGTGGCCGATCATGTGGTCCGCCATGTCAGGTCGCTGGTGACCAATCGCCGCTAGTGGCATATCGCTTGGTGATGCGCGGGCCGCCCCGCGTATTGACGGGCTTTGGCCTCGCAGGCGGGAAGCCACGTGCATTGATGTCTTTTCTGAATTAAATCAAAGATGTAGATGATCGGGGCGGGCTGGGCCATGACGGTAAATGGCGAAGGGTGGGTTCCCCACGGTCTCGTTGAAGTTCTTGACCTTTTCACGCCACCGCCATACAAAGCGCCACTCGCTGTCGGCCCGGTTGACGGACTTCCGACGCGGCTTCGATCTCCAGACAAACGAGCTCGCTTGGCGGCTCATCCATGACGAAGGCTTCCTTCGCTGATGGATCGGGCGCAAGAGGGCTGTCTGGATTCCTGAAACTATTCAATCGTCTGACGACGGATGCGGATGACATAACGATGGCGTTCAGCCCGTTCAAATTCCTGCAGGAAGTGCGCACCGAAACCAACAAGGTTTCGTGGCCTTCGCGCCGTGAGACGACCATCACCACCATCATGGTTTTCGTCATGGTGGCGTTGTCGTCGATCTTCTTCTTCGCGGCAGATCAGATCATTCGCCTGCTTGTGACTTTCTTGCTCGGCATTCGCTAAACGGACCTGAATTATGAGCATGCGCTGGTACATCGTTCACGCCTATTCGAACTTCGAGAAGAAGGTCGCCGAATCCATCAAGGAGCAGGCGAAGCAGCGTGGCGTGGAAGACCTGTTCGAACAGGTGCTGGTCCCGACCGAGAAGGTCACGGAAGTGCGTCGCGGCCGCAAGATGGAAGCCGAGCGCAAGTTCTTCCCCGGCTATGTGCTGGTGAAGATGCAGCTCACCGACGAGGCGTTCCATCTGATCAAGAACACCCCGAAGGTGACAGGCTTCCTCGGTGCGGAAAACAAGCCGATGCCGATCTCGGAAGCGGAAGCCATGCGCATCCTGCATCAGGTGCAGGAAGGCGTGGAGCGCCCGAAGACCTCGGTGTCGTTCGAGGTCGGCGAGAACGTCAAGGTCGCCGATGGCCCGTTCGCGTCGTTCTCCGGCGTGGTGGAAGAAGTCGACGATGCGCGTTCGCGCGTGAAGGTCGCGGTGTCGATCTTCGGCCGCGCAACGCCGGTCGAACTGGAATTCGGTCAGGTCGAGAAGGTCTGATCGCAATAGCGCAGAGCTCGCCTCTGCGTTTCGAAGGTCGTGGGAGGAGAGGGCGGTTGCCAGCCGCACTTGAACCGCACCACGAAACCTGAAACCGCCGGCAACCGCCGGCACAACAGGAGTGTACAATGGCAAAGAAAGTGACCGGATACCTGAAGCTTCAGGTGCCGGCCGGTGCGGCGAACCCTTCGCCCCCGATCGGTCCCGCGCTTGGTCAGCGTGGTCTGAACATCATGGAATTCTGCAAGGCGTTCAACGCGCAGACGCAGAAGGAAGAAAAGAACACCCCGATTCCGGTGGTGATCACGATCTACGCAGATCGTTCGTTCACCTTCGTCCTCAAGACCCCTCCGATGTCTCACTTCCTCAAGCAGGCAGCGAAGATCCAGTCCGGCTCGAAGGCGCCGGGCCGTGACGTCGCCGGCAAGGTGACCTCTGCGCAGATCCGCGAGATCGCCGAGAAGAAGATGAACGATCTCAATTGTGACACCGTCGAATCGGCCATGCGCATGGTCGAGGGCTCTGCCCGTTCGATGGGTCTGCAGGTTCAGGGGTAATCGATCATGGCAATCGGAAAGCGTTTGAAGGCTATTCGCGAAGGCGTTGATCGCGAGAAGCTCTACACGATCGATGAAGCGGTCAAGATGGTCAAGGAACGCGCCAAGGCGAAGTTCGACGAGACCATCGAAATCTCGATGAATCTCGGCGTCGATCCGCGCCACGCCGACCAGATGGTCCGCGGCGTCGTCTCGCTGCCGAACGGCACCGGCCGCACCCTGCGCGTCGGCGTGTTCGCCCGCGGCGCAAAGGCCGAGGAAGCCAAGGCTGCCGGCGCCGACGTCGTCGGTGCGGAAGACCTGGCCGAAAAGGTGCAGAACGGCGAAATCAATTTCGACCGTTGTATCGCCACCCCCGACATGATGCCGCTGGTCGGCCGTCTCGGTAAGGTGCTCGGTCCGCGCGGCATGATGCCGAATCCGAAGATCGGCACCGTGACCATGGACGTCACCGGCGCCGTGAAGGGTGCCAAGGGCGGTTCGGTTGAATTCCGTGTCGAGAAGGCCGGTATCATCCAGGCCGGCGTCGGCAAGGCATCGTTCGACGAAGCCAAGCTGGTGCAGAACATCAAGGCTCTGGCCGATGCCGTCGTGAAGGCGAAGCCGGCAGGTGCCAAGGGCACCTATGTCCAGCGCGTGGCCGTGTCCTCGACCATGGGCGTCGGCGTCAAGGTTGAGCCGAACACCGTGCTCAGCTAAGCCGGAACAAGGCTTGCAAGTATCCAGGGCGGGACCGGGCAACCGATCCCGCCCTTTTCTTTTGTTGGCAGCAGGAATGAGCAAATGGCTGAGAAGGTCCTGATTTATTCGCGTTTCCCGAAGGCCCAGATGGTGCGCATCGGCCAGCGCTTCGAGCTTCTCGATGCCGGCGGCAAGCCGCCGATGAGCGTGTTTTCGGCAGATGAGCTGAAAGATGTGCGCACGATGATCACGGCCGGCGGGCAGTTGCTGCCGGCAGAAGTGATGGACATGATGCCGGCGCTCGGCGCCATCATCTGTTACGGCACCGGCTATGACGGCGTGGATTTCAAGGCCGCCGCCGAGCGCGGCATTGTGGTGGGGAACAGCCCCGGCGCCAATGCTGCGTCGGTCGCCGATCTCGCGCTGACGCTCATGCTGGCCGCGACGCGGCGCGTGATCCCGGCGGATCAGTATGTCCGTGAGGGCGGCTGGTCCGGCGCCAAGCCGTCGCCGCTGATGGCGCCGCAGCCGGGCAATCCCGGCCGCAAGGTCGGCGTCTATGGCATGGGCGAGATCGGCCGCAAGATCGCGTCGCGCGTTGCCGCTTTCGAATGTGACGTCGCCTATACCAACCGCACGAAATACGACGACCTGCCATATCGCTACGAGCCGGACCTCGCGAAGCTGGTCGAATGGTGCGACGTGCTGATGATCGCCGTGCGCGCCGGCAAGGAGACGCAGCACATCATCGATGCCGACATGCTGAAGAAGCTCGGCCCGAACGGCTATGTGGTGAACATCTCGCGCGGTTCGGTGATCGATCAGGCGGCGCTGGTAGCTGCGCTGACCGACAAGACCATCGCTGGCGCCGGCCTCGACGTGTTCGAGAAGGAGCCGCATGCGCCGGACGTGCTCACGGCATTCCCGAATGTCGTGCTGACGCCGCATATCGGCGGCCATACGCAGGATTCGCATGTGGCGATGCAGGACTGCGTTATCGCCAATCTCGATGCGTTCTATGCGGGGCGGGGGCTGCCGCATGCGGTGAGGGTGTAGGCTCTCTACAAACGCCCGTTGCCAGTTGCATTTGGAGAAAAGATCCATTCGGCAGGACACATGACCGACAGTCCGGCATCTCCCGTGAATGCTTCGCCGGCGCCGCAAGACCCGCGGCTGCTCCGGCGATTGTTGCGCGCGAAAGATCGGATAGACCAGGCCTCGCATGAGGACTGGCCGGTCAGCCGGCTGGCCGACGTCAGCGGCGTGTCGGAGGCGCATTTCGCACGGTCGTTCCGGCAGGCCTTCGGCGTGCCGCCACACCGGTATCTGCTGTCACGCCGCGTGGAACGCGCGGTGGCTTTGCTGCGCGACACCGACCTTCCGGTTACCGAGATCGCCTTTCAGACGGGATGGAGCAGCCTCGGCACCTTCGGTCGCATCTTCCGGGACATTACCGGTCAAAGCCCGAGCGAGGTGCGGAACGGAGCTGCGGGCAATCCCGGGCATATTCCACAGTGCTATCTACGGTCCGCGCAGCGCCCCGACCTCAAGATCGCAGTTTCGGAGAAGCGCCGCCGGGAGAGCGGCGATATCGGTGATCCCGCCAACAAGGAGGTCCCATGACACAAGGCATTCAGGTCGCCGGCATTTATGTTCGCGACCAGGACGAGGCGCTGCAATTCTATGTCGAGAAGCTCGGTTTCCGGGTCCACACCGATGTCCGTAATGGCGACTATCGCTGGCTCACCGTTCAGCATCCCGAGCAGCCGGATTTCCAGCTTGGTCTTTCCAAGCCACAGCCACCGGTGGTCGATGCAGCCACAGCCCAGGCACTTCAGGAAGCGGTGGCCAAGGGAGCGATGCCGCCGCTCGTTCTCATCGTGAAGGATTGCCGGGCAGCTTATACCGAGATGGTCCGCCGCGGCGTCGAATTCACGCAGGAGCCTACCGAGCGTTACGGTGCAGTCGATGCAAGCTTTCGCGACCCGTCCGGCAATGGCTGGAAGTTGATCGAACGCTGAGGCAATCCACCGGCCCCGACATGTCTTAACATGTGTTCGGTTCACTTGGCCTTGCGACGCGACGCTGCTTTCTTTGAATCGTGTGCGGCCTTTGTGAAAACCGGCCAGTCGCCTCCCAGGCGACTGGTCAGTTCTGCGGCGTGGGAGAAGAGGGGCCCGTGCATGCTCTTCACTTCGGCATCCCCGAAACGTTCGCGCGGCCCGGACAATGATAGTGCGCCGAGAATGCCGGCCGGCCCGAATATCGGCGCCGCGATGCCCGCACAGGCCGGATCGCGCTCACCGAGCGAGAGCGTCCATCCACTTGCGCGAATGCTGTCGTAGCGCTTTCCGGTCTCGCCCTCGAAAGCGAGCAATACGTGACCGGCGGCACCCGCTCGCAGCTGAAAAATGTCACCGGCTGTGACGCGATCCAGTGTTGCGTGGCGCGAGTCCTCGCGCAGCAGACAGAGCCGATGCGTGGCATCGTGGCGAATGTGGAATGAAGCGCTTTCCGTGCCCTCGGCCACGAGGCTGCGCAGCACGGGCGTAACCGAAGCTCGTAGCCGGTTCTTGCGTTCGTAGGCGATGCCGAAGCGGAAGGCGATCACGCCGAGGTCGTAACGACCATCCTGAAGCTTCACAGCGTAGCCGTTGCGCTCGAGCGATGTCATCAGACGAAGGATCGTGCTTTTGTAGAGCCCCGTCGCGCGCGACAGTTCGGCGAGGGTGATCGGCGCGTCGGATGTTTCCAGCGCGCGCAGAACAGTGAAAGCCCGCTCCAGCGCCGCAACGCCCCCATCAGTGGAAGCAAGGTTCTGCGTATCGATCATCTGCATTCCAGCCCGCAGGACGCGGCGATTCTGGCGCGCCGCTATTGCGCGATGATTACACGAGTATCGATCGCTTTGAAATGAGTGGCGCCGCGTCTGCGCTCTGGGTTCGATAGTTAGTCAATAAGCGAGATGATCCGTCGGCGTTCTGTCTGTGCGAACGTCGCAACTACAATTGGCATGCTTGATGTGCATGCGACACACACGCCGCACAACAACTCTTGACGGCAAATCACCCAAACTTCTACGATGTATAAAAGAGAACAAGTGTTCTGTTGGGCAGAACAGCTGGCGACGCCAACGGCGTCCGCGAGTCGACCGTGGCGATGCGCAATCATTCCACCTCCGTGAATGCTCACTGACATCGAATTGATAGTTGGCTTCCGAGAACGGGAGTCGAGGAAACGAGCATGAGGGACGGAATGACGTTGGCTGGGTCTTCGCGAAAGATGTTGATCGCGAACAGAGGCGAGATCGCTATTCGCATTGCGCGAACCGCTGCGGCGCTGGGAATTCGCACCTGCGCGATCTATCCCGAGGACGATGCCGGATCACGTCACGTCGCCGCCGCCGACTGCTCGGCGCGTATCCCCGGCCGCGGCGCTGCTGCCTATCTGGATCATGCAGAGATCGTTCGGACCGCGGTGCGCGAGGGATGCGACCTCATCCATCCCGGTTACGGCTTTCTGTCGGAGAATGCCGATTTCGCCGACGCCTGCGTGGCGAATGGTCTGACTTTCATCGGCCCGAGCGGCGATGCGCTCAGGGCGCTGGGCGACAAGGCGCAAGCACGCCAGATCGCGCGAAAATTGTCGGTGCCGCTGATCCAGGGGCTCGATGTCGTCAACTCAACGGACGAACTGACGACGTTCTTCGATGCTCAGGGCGACGGCGGCGGAATCGTGATCAAGGCCGTATCCGGCGGCGGCGGGCGCGGCATTCGCATCGTGAAGAAGCGCGATGACATCGAGGCGGCGCTGAAAAGCTGCCGTGCAGAGGCGCTGGCCGCATTCGGCGATCAGAATGTTTATGTGGAGCGCCTGATCGAGCGTGCGCGCCATGTGGAGGTTCAGGTTATCGCCGACGGAAACGGTGGTGTAATCCATCTCTGGCACCGCGAATGCAGCCTGCAGCGACGCAATCAGAAGATTATCGAGATTGCACCATGCCTCTGGATCGCGCCGGATGTCGCCGATGCCATGCTGCGTGACGCGTGCAGGATCGTGCAGGAGGTCAACTATGTAGGCCTTGCCACCGTCGAGTTCCTCTACGATGTGGGTCGCAACGACTATGCCTTCATGGAGGTCAATCCGCGCATCCAGGTCGAGCATACGGTCACCGAGGAAATTCTCGATCTCGATCTGGTTGCCCTGCAGATCGGTGTCTGTACCGGGGCGAACCTGGAAGCGCAGGGGCTTAGCCAGCGCGCGGTCCCGAAGCCGCGCGAAATCGCGATCCAGGCGCGCGTCAATGCGGAGAGCATGGGCGCCGATGGCACCGCGAGCGCGGCCGTGGGGCTGGTTTCGCTCTATGAACCACCGGGTGGACCGAAGGTGCGTGTCGACGGCGCGGGATTCTCTGGCCTGACGCTAACGCCTTATTACGATTCTCTGCTGGCGAAAGTCATTGTCCGCGCTGATGGTGGATGGGAAGCCGCGCGCGCCAGCCTTGATCGGGCTCTCTCGGAATTCCAGGTCGCCGGAGTCGAGACCAATATCGGCTTTCTCCGCAGCGTATTGCAATTGCCGGAAGTGAAGTCGGGCGAATTCACGACGAGGCTGATCGATCAGAAGACCCGTGAACTTGTCGAGGGCACTGTTCCTCCGCAGAAATTCAAGGCGGCATCCGTTGCGACGCAGGTGGCTCAGCGCGCGAGCCTGAATGTCGAGAACGGCAATGTCGGCGTGCCATCACCGATGCCCGGTGTCCTGATCACTTTGCTTGTGGCCGAGAATGAGCCTGTCGGCGTGGGAACGCCGATCGCGGTGCTCGAAGCCATGAAGATGGAGCACGTGGTCACGTCGGAGACCGCAGGCTATGTGCGGCAACTCGCGCAGATCGGAAGTACCGTCGGCAAGGGCGATATGCTCATCGTCGTCGAAACGGCGGATGTCGAGGTCGCTGCCGAAGCTGTCGAGACCGCATTCGATCCCGATGCGATCCGCCCCGATCTTCAGGAAGTGCTGGACCGCCTCGCTCTGTGCGAGGACGCCGCGCGTCCGGCTGCGGTGGATCGTCGGCACAATACGGGCAAGCGCACCGCCCGTGAGAATATCGCGGATCTCTGCGATGACGGCTCGTTCGTCGAATATGGTGCGCTCGCGGTCGCGGCGCAGCGCGGCCGGCACTCGGAAGAATATCTGCGCGCCAACAGCCCCGCGGATGGCATCGTTGCCGGCATTGCCAGCATCAACAGCGAAGAGTTCGGAGCCGAACGCAGCCGTGTGGCCGTGATGGCTTATGACTATAGCGTCTTCGCCGGCACGCAAGGGCATTTTGGCCATCGCAAGACGGATCGGTTGCTCAGCATCGCAGAGAAGGCGGCGCTGCCCATCGTGATCTATGCCGAAGGTGGTGGCGGCAGGCCGGGTGACACCGACAACAAGCCCGGCGTCAATCTCGCCAATCCCACCTTCTGGAAGATGGCGCGCATGTCCGGAATCGCGCCGCTGGTCGGTATCGCGGCAGGGCGATGCTTTGCCGGCAATGCCGCGGCTCTCGGCGTCTGCGATGTCGTGATCGCCACAGAGGATGCGTCCATCGGTATGGGCGGCCCGGCCATGATCGAGGCTGCCGGTCTCGGCACATGCTCGCCGGATGAGGTCGGTCCTTCCGACGTTCATTCGGCCAATGGCGTTATCGACGTTCTGGTGCGTGACGAGGCCGAAGCCACGGCCCTCGCGAAGAAGTATCTGTCCTATTTCCAGGGCGACACCAGAGACTGGAAGGTTTCAGATCAGCGTGCCCTGCGTGGGGCCGTGCCGCCGGATCGCAAGCGCGCCTATGACGTCATGCCGATCATCGAAACTGTGTTCGATGTCGGCTCCGTTCTGGAATTGCGCCGTGGCTTCGGTCGCGGTGTCATCACGGCCTTTGCGCGTCTTGAAGGGCGTGCTTGCGGCGTCATCGCCAATGTTTCGGCCATCAATGGCGGCGCCGTCGATCGCGACGAGGCCGACAAAACCGCGCGCTTCATGCAGCTCTGCGATGCCTATGACATTCCCATAGTCAGCTTCATCGATACGCCGGGGTTCATGGTGGGGCCGGAAGCCGAGACCCGTGCCAATGTCCGGCATTTCAGCCGCATCTTCCTCGTAGGCGCGAGCCTGACCACGCCGATGATCAGCGTTATCCTGCGCAAGGCCTATGGGCTCGGCGCAATGGCCATGAGTGGCGGCAGTTTCCACGAGAGCAGCCAGATGACTTTCAGCTGGCCGTCCGGCGAGTTCGGCGCCATGGGGCTGGAAGGCGCAGCGAGGCTTGGTTTCCGCAAAGAGTTGGAGGCAATCGAGGACCTTGGCGAGCGGGACAAGCGCTATCGCGAGATCGTCGATGGCATGTACCAGGCTGGCAAGGCGACGAGCATCGCGCCCTATCTCAGCATCGATACGATCGCAGACCCCGCAGACACGCGCGCGCTGATCGCGAGCGGGCTGAAGGCCTTCGTGAAAATCCATGACGAGAAGCAATCCAAGCGATCCTTCGTCGACGCCTGGTGAGCCGCCGGACGGCCTGTCCGGTGACAAGAAAATGCAAGAGAAAGCGAGACCCATGACTGACACACAGTCCGAAGCACTCCGTCATCTGGTCGCTGCGCGCAGCGAAGCAGGGAAAGGCCCATCCGGGCAGACCATTCGCGCCATCCGCAGGGTTGGCGTGATTGGCGCCGGCACGATGGGGACCGGCATCGCCATGGCCATGTCCAATGCAGGTCTTCCCGTTACGCTGGTGGAGACCAGCGAGCAGGCGCTGGCGCGCGGACTCAGCATGATCCGGAAGAACTATGACGCCACGGCTGCGAAGGGGCGTCTGACAGCTGCGCAGGTTGACGAGCGCATGGAGCGTATCGTCGGCCGAACCGATATGGATGGATTTCGCGATGCCGATCTGATCGTGGAAGCTGCTTTCGAGGATATGAACGTCAAGCTGGATATCTTTCGCCAGCTCGACGCCATCGCGCCGCCAGATGCCATTCTCGCCACCAACACGTCGCGGCTCGACGTCAACGAGATCGCGCGCGCAACATCGCGGCCGCAAAGCGTGGTCGGCATGCACTTCTTCAGCCCGGCGCATGTGATGAAACTGCTTGAAGTGGTGCGCGGCTCGGCGACCGATGCTGCGGTGCTTGCCTCCGTGATGGCGCTTGCCAGGCAGATCGGCAAGCAGCCGGTGGCGGTCGGCGTCTGCGATGGTTTCGTCGGCAATCGCATGGTGAGCCATTACACGCGGGAAGCTCAATTCCTTGTGGAGGAGGGGGCATCCCCGGGGCAAGTTGATGCCGCGCTGGAGCGCTTCGGCATGGCGATGGGGCCGCTGCGGATGCAGGATATGGCGGGCCTTGATATCTCTTGGGCGGCGCGCAAGCGTGCGGCGCCGACCCGGTCGCCGGATATCCGTTACTGCAAGATTGCGGACACGATCTGTGAAGCCGGCCGGTTCGGCCAGAAAACCGGCGCCGGCTTCTATCGCTATGAACCGGGCAGCAGAACGCCGCTTCCCGATCCGCGCGTCGAGGAAATCGCCGTCGCTTGCGCCGCGGAATCCGGCATCAAGCGGCGCGCTATCTCCGAGGAAGAGATCGTCGAGCGCACGATCTTCGCGCTGGTGAATGAAGCTGCCAACATCCTGGCCGACGGCATCGCGCAGCGCGGCAGCGACATCGATGTCATCTATGCCGACGGCTACGGCTTTCCGGCCGCGCGTGGCGGCCCGCTGTTCTATGCCGATGAAGTCGGACTCGCGAAAGTCGCCGAACGCATCGAGGCGTTTCATGCCGAGCATGGCGTGTTGTGGACGCCGTCACCGCTTCTGCTCACGCTCGCCCGCAGTGGCAAGCGATTGTCGAGCTATGTCTGACGCATTGGCATTGCCGCAACTGTTCGCTGCGGCGCCACTTTAAATCCGATCGCAATCAAAAAACTGGAGGAGACACGATGACCAAGAACAATACGCGCTACCGTTTGGCAAAATGGACAGCGGCGATGGCGCTGACCGCGACGTTGGGGCTGGCTGCGGAAGCGCCTGCCGTCGCAGACACATTCCCGTCAAAGCCGATCCGCTTCGTTGTCGGATTCAGCGCGGGCAGCTCGGTCGATACGGTTGCGCGCATCGTGGCAGAGGGACTGCGCACGAAATACAACTGGAATGTGGTGGTCGATAACCGCACCGGCGCCAACGGCCAGATCGCCGCAGGTGAACTGCAATCGGCGCAGCCGGACGGCTATACGATGCTGATTTCCAATTCGAGCACGATCACGGTCAATCCGCTGATCTATAAGAAGCTGGCATACACCGCATCGCAATTCGTGCCGGTGACGGCGGTCGTCGCCGTTCCTTTCATCCTGACTTACAACCCGCAAAACACGCGGCTTGCCGGTGTGAAGACGCTGGCGGATCTGATCGATCGTGCGCGCCAGAAGCCTGACGATCTGATGTATGGTTCGGCAGGTAACGGCAACCTGATCCATCTTGCCAGCGCGTTGCTCTGCAGCTCTGCCAAGGTTCAGATGCGCCATGTGCCGTATCGCGGCGCAGCGCCGATGCAGACCGCAATCTTGGGCCGTGAGATCGATATCAGTTTCGACACCACCTCGGCGGTGCCGCTGATCAAGGCCGGAAATCTGAACGCGCTGGCCATATCGGCGGCCGAACGCTGGCCGGATCTGCCGGATGTGCCCACGGTCGCCGAGCAGGGCTATCCCGGCTACGACGTGTCGTTCTGGGTTGGCGCATTCCTGCCGCCGAAGACACCGGCCAATATTGCCGAAACCTTCAGCAAGGCATTCAAGGCTGTCGCCGAGGACCCGAAGATGCAGACGCTGCTGTCGCAGCAAGGGCGCATCATGACGCTGACGTCGGATCAGTTTGCGGACAAGATTAAGACCGAAACGGAGCGCAACGCGACAATCGTCAAGGATGCAAAGATCGAGATCGAGTGACCGGAAAGGTAGGGGCGATCGTGACAGATTTGGGTCACGATCGCTGGTTTCCCGGCCACAAACTCACGCGCGAACGTCCGCAAGCGACTTTCGTTCCCGCTCGGTACAAAAATAATTGAATAGGCCATTCCGCACTGCGGTTGTAATTGTCGAATGCGTTTTAGAAGCACTCGAATGTAGGCGTACATTCGACGACAAGGACAACAGCGATGGCTGCGTTCACCCTCAAGATAAACGGGGAGTCGCGTCAAATTGACGTCGCCCCTGACACTCCACTCCTCTGGGCGCTTCGTGATGGTGCCGGGCTCACCGGCACCAAATATGGCTGCGGCGTCGCGCAATGCGGTGCCTGCACGGTCTATCTCGACGGTCAGCCGATCCGCTCCTGTTCGATGCCGGTCTCGGCCGTGGGCTCGGGCGAGGTCACCACCATCGAAGGCCTGAACAGCAGGGAAGGCAAGGCAGTGCAGGCCGCATGGGTCGCGCACGACGTGCCGCAATGTGGCTATTGCCAGTCCGGTCAGGTCATGAGCGCCGCCTCGCTGCTCTCGCTCAATCCGAAGCCCACCGATGAAGACATCGACCTGGCGATGAACGGCAATATCTGCCGTTGCGCCACCTATGTCCGCATCCGCGCCGCGATCCATAGCGCCGCGAAATCGCTGGAGGGCTGAGACATGACCGTTCACGATACCCAACTGTCGCGCCGCACGCTGCTGAAGGCGGGCGCCGGCCTCGTCATCGGCGCCTATGTGGCGCGCGCCGACAAATTGTTCGCGCAGGCTGCGGCCCAGCCGAAGGTCAATATCGCGCCGAACACCTTCCTGATCATCAAGCCGGACAGCACGGTGACGGTGCTGTGCAAGCAGATCGAGTTCGGGCAGGGGCCGTTCACCGGCTTCGCGACGCTCGTTGCCGAAGAGCTCGACGCCGACTGGTCGCAGATGCGCGCAGATCACGCGCCGTCCAATCCGGAGCTCTACAAGAATCTCGCTTTCGGCCTGCAGGGCACGGGCGGCTCCACTGCCATTGCCAATGCGTATCTGCAGATGCGGCAGGTCGGAGCGGCCGCGCGGCAGATGCTGGTCGCGGCTGCCGCCGAAGCCTGGCAGGTGCCGGCCGGCGAAATCAGCATCGAGAACGGCGTGATCAAGCATGCTTCGGGCAAGGACGGCCGGTTCGGTGAATTCGCCGACAAGGCCATGACCATGCCGGTGCCGGCGGATCCCAAGCTGAAGGATCCGGCGAATTTCAAGTTTATCGGCAAGGAAGGCGTCGTGAAGCGCCTCGACAGCGCCGACAAGAGCGATGGCAAGGCGTTCTATACGCTCGACATCAACGAGCCGGACATGCTGACAGTGGTCGTGGCGCGCTCGCCGAAATTCGGCGGCACGGTGCAATCATTCGATGCGACGGCGGCGAAAGCCATTCCCGGTGTCGTTGACGTCAAGCAGGTGCCGACCGGCGTTGCCGTCTATGCCAAGGGCTTCTGGCCGGCAAAGATGGGGCGCGAGGCGCTCAAGATCGTCTGGGACGACAGCAAGGCTGAAAAGCGCGGCAGTGCGGAATTGCTGCAGCAGTTTCGCACGCTGTCGAAAACGCCGGGCAAACTGGTGCGTGCCGAAGGCAAGTTCGAGGAGTCGATCGCCAAGGGCGGCCGTGTGATCGAGACGGAATATGTGTTCCCGTATCTCGCTCATGCTGCCATGGAGCCGCTCAATGGCTATCTGAAGTGGGACGGCACGAGCGTCTATGCGCGCTATGGCTGTCAGTTCCCGACGCCTGACCACATGGCTTTCGCGAAGGCGTTCGGTCTGCCCGTGGACAAGATCAAGATCGATGTCGTTCTCGCCGGCGGCAGCTTTGGACGCCGTGCGCAGCAATCCACGCATCAGGCGATCGAAATGGCGGAGGTCGCCAAGGCGATCGGGCCGGGCAAGCCGATCAAGCTGGTCTGGACGCGCGAGGACGACATGCGCGGCGGCTACTATCGCCCCTACAGCATTCACCGCATGCGGGGCGCGGTGCGCGACGGCAAGATCGAAGCGTGGAGCGACACCATCGTTTCGCAATCGATCATGAAGGGCTCGTTCTTCGAGGCGGTCATGTTCAAGGACGGCCTCGATCCGACGTCCTACGAAGGCTCGCACGACATTCCCTATGAGGTCGCGAACTTCCGTTGCGACATGCATCAGGTCGATGTGGGCGTGCCGGTGCTGTGGTGGCGCTCGGTGGGACATACCCACACCGGCTATGCCGTCGAAGCATTCGTCGACGAGTTGCTGGAGGCCGCAGGAAAGGACCCGATTGAAGGTCGGCTCGAACTGCTCGGCAAGAAACCGCGTCACGCGGGCGTGCTGAAGGCGGTTGCAGAACTTGCCGACTGGAAGAACTACAAGGTGCCGGCAGGCCGCGCCCGCGGCGTTGCGGTGGTCGAGAGCTTCAACAGCTTTGTCGCGCAGGTCGTCGAACTGTCGATGACTGAAGACGGGCCGAAGGTGCACAAGGTCTGGTGTGCAGTGGACTGCGGCGTGGCCGTCAATCCCGATATTATCCGCGCGCAGATGGAAGGTGGTATTGGCTTTGCGCTCGGCCATATCCTCTATGCCGAGCAGACGCTCGATGCCGGTGCGCCGGTGTCCGGCAATTTCGACACCTATCGCTCGCTGCGCATCAACGAGATGCCGGAGGTGGAGGTGACGATCGTGAAGTCCACCGAGAAGCCCACGGGCGTCGGCGAGCCCGGCGTGCCGCCGCTCGGACCGGCTGTCGCCAATGCGATGGCGAAACTCGGCGTCGGGCGACCGAAGCAATTGCCGATCGTACCGGGAGCCTCGGCATGAAGCAGATCGTGAAGTATGCGATGCTGGCGCTGGTCGCCGGCGGCCTTTCGGCGGGCGCGCTCGCATTTGCCGAGTTTGGTTCGAGCGAAGCCGATGCGGCAGTGAGCAATCCGAAGACGCTGCAGCCGGTCTCGGCTTTCGCCAAGATCAAGAACAAGAACGAGCGCGCCGTGGCGCTGTTCAACGAGGCCGGCAAGGTGATCCAGTCGCCGCGCTGCCTCAACTGCCATCCGGCCGGCGATCGTCCGACCCAGACCGACCGCATGCGGCCGCATATTCCGCTGGTGGTGCGCGGCGAGGGCGGCATGGGCGCAGCCAGCGGTCTTGCCTGCACCACTTGCCACCACGAAAACAACTTCGATGCCGCCAATGTCCCAGGCAACGCGAAGTGGTCGCTGGCCCCCTTGGAGATGGCCTGGCAGGGCAAGACGCTCGGCCAGATCTGCGTGCAGATCAAGGACAAGGAGCGCAACGGCGGCAAGGACCTCGCCGCGCTGGTTCATCACATGGCGGAAGATGAACTGGTCGGCTGGGGCTGGAAGCCAGGCGGCAACCGCACTCCGGCGCCGGGCACGCAGAAGCAGTTCGGCGAGCTGATCAAGGCGTGGGTGGATGCCGGAGCGGCTTGTCCGAAGGGGTAGGGTAAAGGAGAAAATTCACTGTCGCGGCCTGTCCCTCGATCTATGTGCATCTATAGGTGGTTGATTTGTATTGACCAACTATTGATTGTGCATGGATTGGGGGAGGTCGAAATGAGAAGAATTGCAGTTTATTTGGCGGTGCTCAGTGGATACTGCGCATTCGCGGGGACTCAAGTTCAGGCGCAAGGTATGTGCCAAGGGCCGGCGCGGGGGACCGTTCAGGCGTGCGGAACTGGTACGGGCTATTTTCGTCCGCAGGGGTATACCGCAAATCGCTACTTCGTACCGCAGAGGGCGGCGCCCGGCTCCTACTACGCGCCTCTCGGCCGCAATCATGAGAATTGGCAACAATTCAACACACGATCCGGATACGGTCCGGTTGAGCCAAATCCATACGGAAGGAATGGTCGACTCTCAGCACCGCGAGTAGTGAATCATCTCTGGCATACGCGAGTTTTGCCGCGGACCGGACGTTATCGTTGATAGCAGGGGAGTTGGCTAATGTGTCTTCGAGCGCGGGCTCGCACGGACCGCGGATGAGTGGCCTGCTAGTTCGGTGGTGAATAGGCGTACTGGGTTGTTCTGGCCAGGTTCCCGGGCAAAAATGATGCCAGTCCGGCACTTCCCCCTTGGCAAGCCGGAAGAGACTCGTTAAACAGCCGCTTCCGGATGGGCTGGCTCGCGCTGGCATGTCCGTGTTCGCATTCCGATAATCCGGTATCTAGGAGACCTTTCCTTTCAGGCCGTCCGTATGGATCGCTCGAAGGGAGTGGAAGCCTCGCCCCCGGTTTTGACGAAGGCGGGCAGGGGTCACCGTAACGCCGATCATGGCCGATCGATGATCTCGAATCCTGTCCGAGACTGCTGGCGCCTGCGATGAACATCAGTTCGATCAACGGCTTAATCCGCAAAGCCAGCATAGATGGGTGAAGACTGATTTCGCCAATGCCGCCCAGTGCGGCTGACAGCGTATTTGGTTCGAACCTCGACACCCCGCGCTTTGGCTGCTCGCAGCTCAGGTTCGGGAGGGCAGGCTATCATGATCGTCGCGCCCGACGTGTCTCCAGGCCGTGTGTCTCGAGGTCATTTCAGGTGGGGCGGTTGGGTGCAAACCGGCGGCTTCATCTCGATAGAGGCCGCCAACCGGAGAGAGCTTGCTGTGGAAAGAGCGGCAAAAAAGGACGCGGTCGAAGCGCTGAACGGGGTCTTCAAGACCACCGGCGTTGCGGTCGTCGCCCATTATTCCGGCCTCACCGTTGCCCAGATGCAGAACCTGCGTAAGCAGATGAAGCAGGCGGGCGCCTCGGTGAAGGTCTCGAAAAACCGTCTCGCCAAAATTGCTCTTGAAGGCACGGATGTCGTTGCCATCGGTTCCCTGCTGAAGGGCCCGACCGTGATCGCCACTTCGGACGATCCGGTAGCTGCACCGAAGGTTGCCGTCGAATTTGCCAAGGCGAACGAGAAGTTCGTCATTCTTGGCGGTTCGATGGGTAAGACCGTCCTGAATGTCGACAGCGTCAAGGCTCTCGCCTCGCTGCCGTCGCTCGACGAACTGCGCGGCAAACTCGTTGGCCTCCTCGTGGCGCCGGCGACCAAGATCGCTCAGCTGTCGACTGCGCCCGCGGCCAAGGTCGCGCGCGTCGTTCAGGCTTATGCCTCAAAGAGCGAAGCGGCCTGACGCCCTTCGCAATCAACCTGGTTCGAACCAAATACGCTTAAGGATATAGACAATGGCTGACCTCAATAAGATCGTTGACGACCTCTCGAGCCTCACCGTGCTCGAAGCCGCCGAACTCGCCAAGCTGCTCGAAGAGAAGTGGGGCGTTTCGGCTGCCGCTGCCGTGGCTGTTGCCGCTGCTCCGGGTGCTGGTGGCGCTGCTGCCGCTGCTGAAGAAAAGACCGACTTCACGATCGTTCTGGCTTCGGCTGGCGACAAGAAGATCGAAGTCATCAAGGAAGTCCGTGCGATCACCGGTCTCGGCCTCAAGGAAGCCAAGGACCTGGTCGAAGGCGCGCCGAAGCCCCTCAAGGAAGGCGTTGCCAAGGACGAAGCCGAGAAGATCAAGGCTCAGCTCGAGAAGGCTGGCGCCAAGGTCGAGCTCAAGTAAGACCTTCGGGTTTTCCCTCTGGAGGGCGGCCGACTGGCCGTCCTCTGGACCGGGAACCCGCGTGCGGCCACCGGGTCGTACACAAGAAAGTGCGGGGATACGGAGGGGTGACCCTCGAATCTCCATGATTGCCGCACCATATCGGGGCGGCAGCACGAAAGCGCGGTTTGACGGCGAGAACGCTCACGTTCTATGCTAAGCCGTTGGGAGACAGGGCAATTTCGGGCTTTTGGTCCGTATCATAATCGGTTTTCGACGGGCGAGATGCAGCAGGGCATCGCGCGCGTCGTTTTGCGTTAGGTGGTCACAATACTCGGTTCGGGGAATTTGTTCCTGAATCTGATGCGAGATTTCCAGAGCGCGTTCGACACAGAATTCAACCCGGAGGCGGCGGCAGCCGTGCTCTGGAAGGATCGCCCGTCCCGGGCGACGCAATGAGAGGCCACGATGGGTCAGCAGACGTTCACCGGTCGCAAGCGCGTTCGCAAGTTCTTCGGTCACATCAAGGAAGTCGCCGAGATGCCGAACCTCATCGAGGTTCAGAAGGCGTCCTACGACCAGTTCCTGATGGTGGACGAGCCTGCGGGCGGTCGGCTCGACGAAGGCCTCCAGGCTGTTTTCCGTTCGGTGTTCCCGATCTCGGATTTCGCCGGCACCTCGATGCTGGAATTCGTCCGCTACGAATTCGAGCCGCCGAAATATGACGTGGACGAGTGCCGTCAGCGCGGCATGACCTATGCTGCGCCGCTGAAGGTGACGCTGCGCCTGATCGTGTTCGATATCGACGAAGAAACCGGCGCGAAGTCCGTCAAGGACATCAAGGAGCAGGACGTCTATATGGGCGATATCCCGCTCATGACGATGAACGGCACCTTCGTGGTCAACGGCACCGAGCGCGTCATCGTCTCGCAGATGCACCGTTCACCGGGCGTGTTCTTCGATCACGACAAGGGCAAGACCCATTCGTCGGGCAAGCTGCTGTTCGCTGCCCGCGTAATCCCGTATCGCGGTTCGTGGCTGGACATCGAGTTCGACGCCAAGGACATCGTCTATGCGCGTATCGACCGTCGCCGCAAGATTCCGGTGACGTCGCTGATGTATGCGCTGGGCCTGGACGGCGAAGAGATCCTGTCCACGTTCTACCAGAAGATCATCTACAAGAAGATCAAGGACGGCGGCTGGCGCGTGCCGTTCGATCCGTCGCGTTTCCGCGGCTACTCGACCGTCAACGATCTCATCGACGCTGACACCGGCAAGGTGGTGCTCGAAGCCGGCAAGAAGCTCACCGTGCGCGCTGCCCGTCAGCTCGCCGAGAAGGGCCTCAAGGCGCTGCAGCTCACCGATGAAGATCTGATCGGCAGCTATCTCGCCGACGATCTCGTCAATGCGAAGACCGGTGAAATCTACGCCGAAGCCGGCGAGGAAATCACCGAGAAGTCGCTCAAGGCGCTGGACGAGGAGGGCTACAAGGAACTGCCGCTGCTCGACATCGACCATGTCAATATCGGCGCCTACATCCGCAACACGCTTGCGGCCGACAAGAACGTCACGCGCGAAGACGCGCTGTTCGACATCTATCGCGTGATGCGTCCAGGTGAGCCGCCGACCCTCGAGTCGGCGCAGAACATGTTCCAGTCGCTGTTCTTCGACGCCGAGCGCTACGACCTCTCGGCCGTGGGCCGCGTGAAGATGAACATGCGCCTCGAACTCGATGCGCCGGACACCCATCGCACGCTGCGCAAGGAAGACATCCTCTCGGTCATCAAGACCCTGGTGGACCTGCGTGACGGCAAGGGCGAGATCGACGACATCGACCATCTCGGCAACCGCCGTGTGCGTTCGGTCGGCGAACTGATGGAAAATCAGTATCGCGTCGGCCTGCTGCGCATGGAGCGCGCCATCAAGGAACGTATGTCGTCCGTCGACATCGACACCGTGATGCCGCAGGACCTGATCAACGCTAAGCCCGCGGCTGCCGCGGTGCGCGAGTTCTTCGGTTCGTCGCAGCTGTCGCAGTTCATGGACCAGACCAACCCGCTGTCGGAAATCACCCACAAGCGTCGTCTCTCGGCGCTCGGACCGGGCGGTCTGACCCGCGAGCGCGCCGGCTTCGAAGTCCGCGACGTGCATCCGACCCACTATGGCCGTATCTGCCCGATCGAAACGCCGGAAGGTCCGAACATCGGTCTGATCAACTCGCTCGCCACGTTCGCGCGCGTGAACAAGTACGGCTTCGTCGAGACCCCGTATCGCAAGGTCAAGGAAGGCCGCGTCACCGACGAGGTCGTGTACCTGTCGGCGATGGAAGAGGGCCGCTACTCGGTGGCGCAGGCCAACGTGCAGCTCGACGCCAAGGGCAAGTTCGCCGATGAAATGGTGATCTGCCGTCATGCCGGCGACGTGTTGCCGCTGCCGGCAGACAAGGTCGACTACATGGACGTTTCGCCGAAGCAGCTCGTTTCGGTCGCCGCGGCGCTGATCCCGTTCCTCGAGAACGACGACGCCAACCGCGCGCTGATGGGCTCGAACATGCAGCGTCAGGCCGTGCCGCTGGTGCGCGCCGAAGCGCCGTTCGTCGGTACCGGCATGGAAGCCGTCGTGGCGCGCGACTCCGGCGCTGCGATCGCGGCTCGCCGTGCAGGCGTGATCGACCAGATCGACGCGACCCGCGTGGTTATCCGCGCCACCGAAGATCTCGATCCGACCAAGTCGGGCGTCGATATCTATCGTCTGATGAAGTATCAGCGCTCGAACCAGTCGACCTGCATCAACCAGCGTCCGCTGGTGAAGGTCGGTGACGTCGTGCGCAAGGGCGACATCATTGCCGACGGTCCGTCGACCGATCTGGGCGAGCTCGCGCTCGGCCGCAACGTGCTCGTCGCGTTCATGCCGTGGAACGGCTACAACTTCGAAGACTCGATCCTGCTTTCCGAGCGGATCGTGAAGGAAGACGTCTTCACCTCGATCCACATCGAGGAATTCGAAGTGATGGCCCGTGACACCAAGCTGGGTCCTGAGGAAATCACGCGCGACATTCCGAACGTGTCGGAAGAAGCGCTCAAGAACCTCGACGAAGCCGGCATCGTCTATATCGGCGCCGAAGTCCGCGCCGGTGACATCCTGGTCGGCAAGATCACGCCGAAGGGCGAAAGCCCGATGACGCCGGAAGAAAAGCTGCTGCGCGCCATCTTCGGTGAAAAAGCGTCGGACGTTCGCGACACCTCGCTCCGCGTGCCTCCGGGCGTGCAGGGCACCATCGTGGAAGTCCGCGTGTTCAACCGCCACGGCGTCGACAAGGACGAGCGTGCGCTGGCGATCGAGCGCGAAGAGATCGAACGTCTCGCCAAGGACCGTGACGACGAGCAGGCGATTCTCGACCGTAACGTCTACGGCCGTCTCGCTGACCTGCTGGAGAACAAGGTCGGCATCGCCGGTCCGAAGGGCTTCAAGAAGGACAGCAAGATCACGCGCGCCGTTCTCGACGAGAATCCGCGCTCGCAGTGGTGGATGTTCGCCACCTCGAACGACAAGCTGATGTCGGAAATCGAGGCGATGCGGAAGCAGTACGACGAGACTACGAAGGGTCTTGAACAGCGCTTCCGCTACCATCTCGAGAAGCTGGAGCGCGGCGACGAACTGCCTCCGGGCGTGATGAAGATGGTCAAGGTCTTCGTCGCGGTGAAGCGCAAGATCCAGCCGGGCGACAAGATGGCCGGCCGTCATGGCAACAAGGGCGTGGTGTCGAAGATCGTTCCGATCGAAGACATGCCGTTCCTCGAGGACGGTACTCACGCGGACATCGTGCTGAATCCGCTGGGCGTGCCGTCGCGCATGAATGTCGGTCAGATCCTCGAGACGCATCTCGGTTGGGCTTGCGCCGGCATGGGCAAGAAGATCGGCGAGACCATCGACGCCTTCTACCAGCGGCAGGATCTCAAGCCGCTGCGCGAGACGCTGAAGAAGGTGTACGGCGATGACGAAGTCATCAAGTCGCTGGACGACGATCAGCTGATCGAGCTCGCGCGCAACCTGAAGCCGGGCGTGCCGATCGCAACGCCGGTGTTCGACGGTGCGAAGGAAGCCGACATCGAAGAGATGCTGAAGATGGCAGGCTTCGATGCGTCGGGTCAGTCGACCGTCTATGACGGCCGCACCGGCGACCAGTTCGACCGCAAGGTGACCGTGGGCTACATCTACATGCTCAAGCTTCACCATCTCGTGGACGACAAGATCCACGCGCGTTCGATCGGTCCTTACTCGCTCGTCACCCAGCAGCCGCTGGGCGGCAAGGCGCAGTTCGGCGGCCAGCGCTTCGGCGAGAT
>WPCJ01381485.1_pt1 | contig 22383 bp, 19 predicted proteins | sample 5399831 | NCBI WGS metagenome assembly WPCJ01 (sample SAMN12869470, study PRJNA574797) | sludge metagenome | isolation source: wastewater treatment of pH10 | place: China:Beijing | collected 2019-05-20 | reverse complement strand
GACGCTGGCGGATGTGCGCAGCGCCGGCCGCTCGCTGCTCGGCCACCAGCCGACCATCGCGGCGATCGGCCCCCTCCATGGATTGCCGCCGGCGAAGCGACTGCGCCAGGCGGCGCGAGCGGCGGACTGAGCGGCGATGGCACTCTTCCGTTTCCCGAGCGAGCCGCAGAGCCGCCCGCTGATCCGGACGCCGAATCTCTACCTGCGCGCGCCATCCATCGACGACTTCGCCACCTGGGCGGTGCTGCGCATGGAAAGCCGCGAATTCCTGGCGCCCTGGGAGCCGACCTGGAACGAGGACGACCTCACCCGCAACGCCTTCCGGCTGCGCGCCAAGCGCGCCGCGCGCGAGATCTCCACGGACGAGGCCTATTCGCTCTTCATCTTCGAGAGCCATAGCGAAACCCTGCTCGGCGGGCTGACGCTGGGGCTGATCCGGCGCGGCGTCGCGCAGGCCTGTACGCTCGGCTACTGGATGGGCCAGCGCCATGCCGGCAAAGGGCACATGACCGAGGCCGTGCGCGGGGCGCTGCGCTTCGCCTTTTCGGAACTGGCGCTCCACCGCGTCGAGGCGGCCTGCCTGCCCAATAACGAGCCGTCGCGACGATTGCTGGAGCGTGTCGGCTTCCAGCCCGAAGGGCTGGCGCGGGCCTATCTCAAGATCAACGGCGTCTGGGCCGATCACCTGCTCTATGCCGCCCTTTCCAACGACCGTCTGCCGGGGGCAAGCCGTTGACCGCGGCAGTGGACGGCAGGCGCGCCCTGCCTTGCCCTCGCCACGAGCGGCCGATAGGACTTTTGCTTCAATATCGAACGATCATATCCCGCCTGGTAGCCGAGCGCAGCTTGTCCATCTCCGAGCGAATTCTCCGGATCGGCCTCGCCGTCGCCGGTCTGGCCTTGTGGTTCTGCTGCGCCGGCATCGGGCCGGCAAACGCCGTCGACGCCGTCCGCGTGCCGGTCGACGCTCCGGTCATCGACCTCACCCACATCGTCGAGCGCAACAAATCCGACGGCGACGTCATCCAGATCTCGACCGCGCCGGGGCCGGACGGCATCGTGCGCCGCATCGCGGTGAAGGCGCGCGAATCCGGCGCCCGGCCGGACTGGATCGTCTTCGCGCTGACCAATGATTCCGACGAGCAGATCGACCGGCTGCTGGTCGCGCCCTTCCACCGGCTGATCGGATCGGGCGTGGTCTGGCCCGATCTCGGCGACCGGCGCATCGAGGCGGTGACGGCGAGCCAGGGCCTCTCGCCCGACCGCGAGGCCAGCCCCGATGCCGATGTCTTCCTGATCACGCTCGATCCGGGAACGACCGTCACCTTCGTGGCCGAGCTGAAATCGCCCAACCTGCCGCAGCTCTATCTCTACGAGCCGGACGCCTATCGCCAGAAGACCAACGGGCTGACGCTCTACAAGGGCATCATCATCGGCATCGCCGGCCTGCTGGCGCTGTTCCTGACCATCATCTTCGTGGTCAAGGGCGCGGTGATCTTCCCGGCTGCGGCGGCGCTGGCCTGGGCGGTGCTGGCCTATGCCGGGCTCGATTTCGGCTTCTTCCAGCGGCTCTTCCCACTCACACCGGCCATCGAGCGGATCTACCGGGCCGGCGCCGAGGTGGTGCTGGCGGCGACGCTGCTCGTCTTCCTCTTCGCCTATCTCAACCTGTCGCGCTGGCATGTGCGCTACGGCCACGTCACCATCGTCTGGATCCTCGGCCTCGCCGGCCTCGTCGGGCTCGCCGTCTTCGACGCGCCGATGGCGGCCGGTATCGCCCGCATCTCGATCGCGGCCGTGGCTGCCGTCGGCTTCGTCCTCGTGGTGCATCTGGCGACCCATGGCTATGAGCGGGCGGTGATGCTGATCCCGACCTGGTTCCTGCTCGCCGTCTGGGTGACGGCGGCCGGCTTCACCGTGACCGGGCAGTTTCAACGCGATCTCGTCGCGCCCGCCTTGCTCGGCGGCCTCGTCCTGATCGTGCTGCTGATCGGCTTCACCGTGATCCAGCACGCCTTCGCCGGCGGCGCGATCTCGCACGGTCTGGTCTCCGACACCGAGCGGCGGGCGCTGGCGCTCTCGGGCTCGGGCGACCTCGTCTTCGATTGGGACGTCAGCGGCGACAAGATCTTCGTCTCGCCGCAGATCGAGGCCCTGCTCGGCCTGGCCAAGGGCTCGCTCGAAGGCTCGGCCGCCCGCTGGCTGGAACACATGCATGTCGCCGACCGCGACCGCTACCGCGTCACGCTCGACGCGGTGCTGGAACAGCGGCGCGGCAAGCTCAATCTCGACGTGCGCTTGCGCGCCGCGAACGGCACCTATCACTGGGTCAACATCAAGGCCCGTCCGGTGCTCGGCTCGGATGGCGAGGTCATCCGCGTCATCGGCACGCTGGCGGATGTCACCGACCAGCGCACGGCGCAGGAACGGATGCTGCACGACGCCGTGCACGACAATCTGACCGGCCTGCCCAACCGCAAGCTGTTCCAGGACCGGCTCGGGGCGATCTTCGGCTTCACCCGCGCCGACGACAATATCCGCCCGACCGTGCTGGTCATCGATGTCGATCGCTTCAAGCAGGTCAACGAATCGGTCGGCTTCTCGGCCGGCGACTCGATCCTGCTGACGCTGGCGCGCCGGCTCGGCCGGCTGCTCCGGGCGCAGGACACGCTGGCCCGCATCGGCGGCGACACCTTCGCGATGATCCTCGTCTCGGAGCGCGATCCCGAGCGCATCCTGGCGCTGGCCGAGCTCGTGCGCCGCGCCGTCTCGACGCCGATCACCTATGCCGAGCGCGAGATCGTGCTGACGCCCTCGATCGGGCTCGCTTTGTTCGACGCCCCGTCCGCCGCGCGCAAGGACGACGCGCTGAAGAACGCCGAGCTCGCCATGGCCCACGCCAAGCGCCAGGGCGGCAACCGGATCGAGATCTTCGTCCCGGCGATGCGGACAGACCGCAACGACCGGCTCGCGCTCGAAAGCGATTTGCGCAAGGCGATCGAGCGCAACGAGATCCAGGTGATGTACCAGCCGATCGTCAGGCTGGAGGACCGGACCATCGCCGGCTTCGAGGCGCTGGTGCGCTGGGACCATCCGCGCGAAGGCCGGCTGATGCCGCAGGACTTCCTCGCCATCGCCGAGGAGACCGGGCTCATCGTCGATCTCGGCATCTATGTCATGGACAAGACCGCGCGCGAGCTCGAGGCCTGGCAGGCCGCGCTCGAGGTCGACCCGCCGATCTTCGCCAGCGTCAACGTGTCGAGCCGCCAGCTCCTGCGGCACGACCTGCTGCATGACGTGAAGACCGTGCTCGGGCGCCGGCGCGTGCTGCCCGGCACGCTCAAGCTCGAGATCACCGAGAGCCTCGTGATGGAGAACCCGGAATATGCGGCGCAGATGCTGCAGCGCATCCGCGATCTCGGCGCGGGCCTCTCGCTCGACGATTTCGGGACAGGCTATTCCTCGCTGTCCTATCTCCAGCGCTTCCCCTTCGACACGATCAAGATCGACCAGAGCTTCGTGCGGCAGATGGGCAATGGCCGCCCGCCCGTGATCCTGCGCTCGATCGTGCAGCTCGCCTCCGACCTCAACATGGATGTCGTCGCGGAAGGAGCCGAGAGCGAGTCCGACGCGATCGAGCTCTACCAGCTCGGCTGCCAGTATGCGCAGGGCTACATCTTCGGCCAGCCGATGACGGCGGCGGAAGCCCGCCGCCTGATGGGCGCGACGGCCGCGGCGACCGAAGCGGCGTAAAGCTGGAGCTGACGCCCCCTCGGAAGAGACGACGAAGAAGCAGGGTCATCCCGGACGCAGCGAAGCGGAAATCCGGGATCCATGCCTGAGCATCAACCGGAAGAGTTCCGGCATGGATCCCGGGTCAAGCCCGGGATGACCCCGTGGTTCCTTGGACTGCCCGGAGACGGTCAAGCCCGAGCATGACGCCGGACCTTCACGCGTGCCCGGCCTCGCGCGACAGGAAAGCCGGATCGATACCGATCTTGCCCAGCGCGCGCTGGTATTTCGTCTCGACGCTCTCGTCGAAGAGCAGCGCGGGATCGGCCTCGCAATGCAGCCAGCCATTCGACTGGATCTCGGCCTCGAGCTGCCCGGCCGCCCAGCCGGCATAGCCCAAGGCGAGCACCGCGTTCTCCGGCCCGGTGCCGACGGCGATGGCTCTGAGGATGTCGAGCGTCGCGGTGAGGCAGATGCCGTCATCGATCGGCAAGGTCGCCGATTCCAGGAAGAAATCGGCGGTGTGCAGGACGAAGCCGCGCTTGGTCTCGACCGGGCCGCCGCGCAGCACCTGCATCTTCTCCGCCCGGCTCGGCAGGCGGATGATTTCCTCCGACGGAATCACGTCGAGCTGGACGAGAAGGTCCGGGAATTTCGTATCCGCCGCCGGCTTGTTGACGATGATGCCCATCGCCCCGTCCTCGGAATGGGCGCAGACATAGACGACGCTGCGGCTGAAGCGCGTGTCCGTCATGCCGGGCATCGCGATCAGGCACTGCCCGTCGAGATAGCTGCGGCTGCCGAGGCGCGTTTGGGGGCCGATCTTCATGCCGCCATGCTAGATCACTTCCCGCGCACGGGAAACGCCGATCGGGCATAAAAAGCCGGCATCGCGATTGCGCCCCATTCTTCGACGAAGATCCGGCCCCGGTTTGTCGTCGCAATCATGTGAGAGGCAGAGGTTTTGTTCGCTTTTCGGCTTGGCACTGGTTAAGGCAAAGCTGTGATCCGGATCCTTCCCCTGCTGGCCCTCGCCCTTCTCGCCTTCGGCACGGTCGCCCAGGCGCAGGACGCCACGACCGAAGCCGCCACGTCGCCCTGGTCGACCGGCGAGCATGCGAGGTTGCGTCTCATCGCCGGCCCGACCACGCCGACCGGCAAGCAGCGCGTCGGCGTCGAGATCGTGATGTCGCCGGGGTTCAAGACCTATTGGCGCACCCCCGGCGAGTTCGGCGTGCCGCCCGCCTTCGACTGGAGCGGGTCGACCAATATCGGCGGGCTCGACGTGCGCTGGCCGGTGCCGGAGCGCTTCCAGGACTCGGCCGGCTATTCGATCGGCTATGTCGGCGAGGTGGTGATCCCGATATCGGTCCAGCCGGTCGATCCGTCGCGGCCGGTCATGGTCGTGCTCAAGCTCGATTATGCGGTCTGCGAGAAGATCTGCATCCCCGCCAGGGGCGAGGCCAGCCTGTGGCTCGAACCGGGCGTGACGACCGTGACCTCGCCGCGCCTGGAGAGCTACGAGGCGCGCGTTCCCGTCCCGGTGAAGCCGGGGCCGCATAACGGCAAGCTCGCCCTCCTCGACGTCGGGCTCGACGACACCGTCGTCGATCCCGGCCTCAAGCTCGTGCTGCAGACGCCGCCCGGCGGCAAGGTCGAGGACATCTTCGTCGAGGGTCCCGGCATGTGGTCCTTCGGCAAAACCCATCTGACGCCGGAGGCCGACGGCACCGTCACGGCCAGGATCAGGATCAACGACCGGCCCAAGGGCGTCGCCGGGCCGATCCCGCTGATCTTCACCGTGCGCGGCTCGCCCAAGCCGGTGGAGACGCGGCTCGACCTCGACATCCCCGCCGCCAAGCCGTAAGCCCTGAACCGGGCGGCGTCGATGCCGCGGGCTTTCTGGAGAACAGGCGCATGACCATCAAGGTGGGTGACAAGCTTCCGCAGGCGACGTTCCGGATCATGACCGCAGACGGCCCCGCGGCCAGGACGACGGACGAGCTGTTCAAGGGCAAGAAGGTCGTTCTCTTCGCCGTGCCCGGCGCCTTCACCCCGACCTGCCATCGCAACCATCTGCCCGGCTATGTCGGCAAGGCGGCCGAAATCAAGGAGAAGGGCGTCGACGCCATCATGGTGACCTCGACCAACGACGTCTTCGTGATGGACGCCTGGTCGAAGGCCACCGGCGGCGCCGGCGTGATCGAGTTCCTCGCGGACGGCAACGCCGATTTCGCCAAGGAGATCGGCCTGTCGATGGACGGCTCGGGCTTCGGCCTCGGCACCCGCTCGCAGCGTTACTCGATGATCGTCGAGGACGGCGTGGTGAAGGCGCTCAATGTCGAGGAAGCCGCCGGCAAGGCCGAGGCCTCCGGCGCCGAGACGATGCTCGGCCAGCTCTGAGCGGTTTTACGACCGAAAATTATCGAGCCCGCACGATGCAATCGTGCGGGCTTTTTGTTGGGCGGCAGAGGGCAAGCCGTTCGGCACGGCGAATGCCTGGAGCGGGATGGATGGCCGGGTTTCATGGAGCGCCGCTCGGGTATCGCCATCGCACCAGGAACGGACCTCGGCTTTGGGCCCAAGGCCTTGCCGTAAACCCGGCTAACGGAGCTTGGCGATCCCAATTCCATCGAGTTTGGCGCGGTCCTTGATGGATTCCTCGCTACGGGTCATCGCTTTCGAAATCGCCTTCAGTGCCATGCCCTTCTTGGCGAGCAACTTTAGCTTCTCAAGTTCCTCATGTGTCCAGGGTTGGCGATGCCGTTCAAATCGCTCGGTCACAATGTGCTCCTGCTCTGCCGGGACATCTTCGGCATTCGCGCCATCTATAGCAGCGATCGCGACGAATTTGGTCGCAGGGATAGATGGTGCCGAATCCAGTGCCGCCAAGTCTGCGCCTCGCTTTCCCACAGCCGCACACCCTTCCGTTGATCCTTCCGATCTCGGCTTGTCATGAGACAAGGCACCAGGCAGGCGCTAGCTTCCTCCTTGGAGGAAGATGCCGATGCCTGAGATCACGATCCGCCCGCTTGCTGCCGCCGATCGCGCCGCCTGGACCCCGCTCTGGCATGGCTATCTGACCTTCTACAAATCGACGCTTCCCGCCGAACTCGACGATGTCACCTTCGGGCGATTGACCGGCGGCACGGAGCCGATGGGCGGCTTCATCGCCTTCCAGGGCGACAAGGCGCTGGGCATCACCCATTGGGTCATTCACCGCTCGACCTGGAGCGAACGGAACATCTGCTATCTGCAGGACCTGTTCACCGTTCCCGAGGCGCGCGGCACCGGCGTCGGCCGCAAGCTGATCGAGGTCGTGAACCAGATGGCCCGCGAGAAGAACTGCTTCCGCGTCTACTGGCAGACGCATGAAACCAATCTCCAGGCGCAGGAGCTCTACAACAAGGTCGCCGACAAATCGGGCTTCATCGTCTACCGGCAGCCGCTCGGCTGAGCGACGCCGCCGCTTGCAGGCGCGAGCATTTCGACTGCGCCGACGCAGAGCCATATTTGCGCCGGCGCAATCCCGATCTTCCACCGCTCGCCTATATGAGGGGCATGCTTTCCTGCGGCGCGTTGCGTAGCGTGTCGTCGGTCAATCCGCTCCCCGAACGCGGCATCGCCCGCGCTCCCTCAGAGGCGTGACGTCATGAAGAAGATCGGCTTCCTGTCCTTCGGCCACTGGACCCCCTCGCCCCAGTCGCAGACGCGCTCGGCCGGCGACACGCTGCTGCAATCGATCGATCTCGCCGTCGCAGCGGAGGAGCTCGGCGCGGACGGCGCCTATTTCCGCGTGCATCATTTCGCCCGGCAGCTCGCCTCCCCCTTCCCGCTGCTGGCGGCGGCCGGGGCGAAGACGAGCCGCATCGAGCTCGGCACCGCCGTGATCGACATGCGCTACGAGAACCCGCTCTACATGGCCGAGGATGCCGGCGCCGCCGATCTCATCGCTGGCGGGCGGCTCCAGCTCGGCATCAGCCGCGGCTCGCCGGAGCAGGTGATCGATGGCTTCCGCCATTTCGGCTACCAGCCCGCGGAAGGCCAGAGCGACGCCGATATGGGCCGCCGCCATGCAGAGGTCTTCCTCGACGTGCTGCGCGGCGAAGGCTTCGCTAAGCCCAATCCGCGCCCGATGTTCCCGAACCCGCCGGGGCTGCTCAGGCTCGAGCCGCATTCCGAGGGCTTGCGCGAGCGCATCTGGTGGGGCGCCGGTTCGAACGCCACCGCCATCTGGGCCGCCAAGCTCGGCATGAACCTGCAAAGCTCGACGCTGAAGAACGACGAGACCGGCGAGCCCTTCCACATCCAGCAGGCGAAGCAGATCCGCGCCTATCGCGAAGCCTGGAAGGAGGCCGGGCACAGCCGCACACCGCGCGTCTCGGTGAGCCGCAGTATCTTCGCCCTGGTCGACGACCGCGACCGCGCCTATTTCGGCCGCGGCAATGAGGGCGACGATTCCATCGGCTTCATCGACGACACCACCCGCGCCATCTTCGGCCGCAGCTATGCGGCGGAGCCGGAGATGCTCGTCAAGGAGCTGGCTCGGGACGAGGCGATCGCCGAGGCCGACACGCTGCTGCTCACCGTGCCGAACCAGCTCGGCGTCGATTACAACGCCCATGTGATCGAGGCGATCCTGAAGCATGTCGCGCCGCCGCTCGGCTGGCGCTGAGGCAAAAGCCTCAGGCACCCCGCGCACGCACCTTCACCGCCCGCGCTCTCGCGTGGGCGGTGACAGATGAGGGGCAGCGGAGCGCCGCGAGGCGCGGTTGGGTATCGGGCCGCTTCCATTGAGCTAGGATGCGGCGCGGAAGGATTGAGCCACCCTCCGCACGCCCCGTGGCGCTCCGCTTATCGGCGTTCTTCAGTCTCCGGGCCGCGCTTATATAGCTTTGCGGGTCGGGAGAGGCGAACTCGGACGCCAGTTCCCCTCATCGGGTTGTCGCGTCGTTGCTCGCGCCGTCCGTTGCCGCCGAGCCTTCCAGCGAGCTCCTCGCACAGGGGCCGTAGTACCCCCAGGGCGGTGCCCCGAAGCCTCCCGGGAGTGGATCGTGACTCCACCCGCAGGCGCCGACCCCATCCCCACCAACGGCACACCTCCGGATGGCTGCCCCTCGGGATGAGGTGGCCCGAGGATAGGCGCGGCTTGCAAGGGCGGGGATAAGTTTTCGACGGCGACCGCCCCGGCAGGGCCAGCGCCTCTCAAACAGCTCGGCTTTCGGCCCCTACCCGCCTTCCAATCAGAACGGGTTCCAAGGCGCGTCGATGGCGCTCACCTGTCCGTATAAAATGGGTTTGGCCGCTCTGAGTTTGTCCAGGTTAGGCTTCGCCAAATCCCAAAATTTGTCGAAGTCTTTGAATTTCGCTGGCATGGCTTGGAAGCCGACATGATCCTTTCTTAATGGCCGGCCTCTCATAGACGCGTACACGTTTGTCGCATTGACAGAGAAGAAATCAGTTCCACTATAGTTGAAAACTATTCCCGTTTCAGGATCTGTCAAAGGATCGTAACTTCGCAATACGCCATCCGCGATGTGGCAGAATTCATGGAAGAGGATCTCGTTCGGCTGAGCGCCGGGCGCCAAACTGCCAGAAAAATTTTTCGGCGAAAACTGAACGGTTGAATTGGCGTTTTGCTCCCCAGACAGGAACGGGAATATATTAACGTTCCCCGGCAAGAAATTAACAATCAGACGGCCCATCTGATTGGCAAGGATATATTTTATCACCTTTTCGATGCCGTTGACCCAATCCTGGCCCGTGGTTTTAAGATCTGATTGTTCTGCACCTGCAGGATTTAGGATCAACTTGGCAGAAGATACACTTGGCCGAGGCGGCAAGTTGTTCGATGGACGGTCGGTGGAAGCAAACGTTATCGGCAGAGCTGCCGTTTGCGGCCTGCCGGACGCGTCATATGCAGCAATATTGTCTCCAGCCTTCAATCCGCGCAGCATGAAGTAGACGTGCAGATTGGCGTCTTTTTTGTACGGTGGCGGCGATTGAAAACGGCTGCTGGACATCGACACGAAAGCGTTGCCTGGCGCACACAGCCGGATCCTCCAATCCATACCGGCGGCCCAAACTGCGACGGCGGCGTTTCCTGAAGGATCTTTCAGGGCCAGGCTGCTTAAACCGGGGCTGTTCGCGGTCGCCGGAATACCGACAAAATGCGGCATATGCAGCTCCTTCGTTCAGAATGTTGCAGCCATTTTACGGAACGGCGTCATTCCGGCGCCCCGCGCCGCGCAGGCAAGAATGGCCGAGGTAGCCCGGTGCCGCTTCATTCATATGGACGACGCGTTGCGAGCGTGCGCCTTGCTGGCCCCGCTTCGACTATTGGCGGGCTCGGTGGATCAATAGTCCTGCCGGCCGCCGTCCTGAATGGCTTTGGATTTCCGGTGAATGGCTCCCTCATTCTTGTGGGAGGTCACATCCGGAGTCGGCGGCTTGGCTTGCCGGTTGGCACGCGACCTCGGCCGATTGAACGAAGTCCAGCCCGTCGCAAAATCCTCACGCTGAAACGCCCGGAGTCCTCGTGAGGGCTCCGGGCGTTTCAGCGCCGTTCTGCTTAGGTCACGCGGACCAGGGCATGGACCATGTCTTGCCGTTGGTGAAGGACTTCATGGCCTCGACGACGCCCTCCTTGTAGCCGAGGCCGGAATCCTTGATGCCGCCGAAGGGGACATCTTCATGATCCGGTCGAGGTTCGGCATCAGGCCCTTGGCGCTGGCAGCCTCGATATGGGCCGGTTCCGCACCGTCCATGCAGATCACCACCACCGTCGGACGCTGCGGGCGCGCATAATTGCGACCGTTCGCAATGACGCCAGAACCAATCTTCGTGTGAAGCGTCATGATGCTTTCCTCGTGCGGGCTCCGATCAGCGGATCAGCGCCCTGACGCGGGACGAAACAAGGTCCGCCACCAGCACCATCGCCAGGATGACAAGGATGCAGGTCGCGGTGTCCTGGTACTTGAACAGCTTCATCGAGGAGACGAGCTCGAAGCCGATGCCGCCGGCACCGACCATGCCGAGGACCGTGGACTGCCGGACATTGGTCTCCAGCCGGTAGAAGATCGTCCCGAGCCAGGTCGGCAGGACCTGCGGCAGCACGCCGAAGAAAAAGGTCTTGAACGGGCCGACGCCGGCCGAACGGAAGGCCTCCAGCGGCCCCTCGTCGATATCCTCCATCGCCTCGGCGAAGAACTTGCCGAGCATGCCGGCGCCGTGGATGGCGAGCGCCAGGACGCCGGCGAAGGGGCCGAGACCGATGGCGGCGACGAAGATCAGCGCCAGGATGATCTCGTTGATGCCACGCAGGCAATTCAGCAATTGCCGCGTCGCGTGGAAGATCGCCGGGCTCGGGCTGAGATTGCGCGCGGCGAAGAAGCAGATCGGCAGCGAGAGGACGACGCCAAGCAGCGTGCCCCAGACCGCGACCTGCAGGCTCTCCAGCGCCGGTTTCCACAAGCGTTCGAGGAATTCCGGGTTGGGCGGCACCATCCGGAAGAGGAAATCCCACATATAGGGGATGCCGTTCCAGAGGTTGCTGGCGTTGATCTGGGAGCCGACCGCGGCCCACCACAGGAAGACGAGGATGGCGAGCGCGATCGCGCCGACGCCCCACCAGCCGAAGCGGTTCTGCGGCGGGCGAATGACGAGTTGCAGCGTTCCGAAGGACATGGGTCTAGCCTCCCGTCAGGCGATAGCAGAGGCGATGATCGGCGCCAGCACGGGCTGGCTCACCGGACGCGGCTTGAGCACGCGGCTGATGCCGGGATCTTCGAGGCCGGGATAGATCTGGTGGACGATCTCGGAGGTGAGGTGGTCGGGCGTATCGTCGAAGATCACCCGACCTCCACTCAAGCCGACGATGCGCTCGCCGAACTCGACGGCGTAATCGACCTGGTGGAGGTTGCAGATCACGGCGATCCCCTCCGCCTTGCAGATCGCCTTGAGGTAACCGAGCACGATGCGCGAGGTCTTGGGATCGAGGCTCGCCACCGGTTCGTCGCAGAGGATCACCGCCGGCTGCTGCGCCAGCGCGCGGGCGATGCCGACGCGCTGCTGCTCGCCGCCGGAGAGCTGGTCGCCGCGCGCATTCGCCTTGTGGGCGAGCTCGACCCGCGCCAGGCAGTCCATCGCGATCGCGACGTCCTGCCGCGGGAAGAGCTGCAGCATGCTCAGGAAGGAGGACAGGCCGGCCATGCGGCCGACCAGCACGTTCTTCAGCACCGACAGGCGCTTCACCAGATTATGGTGCTGGAAGATCATCGCCACCCGGCGCTTGCCGGCTGCTCCGCGCTTGAGGTCGAGCACCTTGCCGTCGATGACGGTCCGCCCGGCATCGGGCTGCGCCAGCCCGTTGATGCAGCGCAGCAGGGTCGACTTGCCGGCACCGCTGGGGCCGAGCACGACGAGGAACTCGCCGGCTTTGACGCTGAGGTCGATGCCCTGCAGGACCGGGCGGCCGGCATAGGACTTCTTCAGGCCTTCGATCTTGATCATGTCGCGTTCTCCGCCGGTCGCGTCCGCGACTACTTCATCTTGGTGAGATCGAGCTTCAGCACCTTCGCCGTCTCGCGAATGATGTCGTAGGCCTGATCGTTGGTCTCGACGAAGCGGTTGAGCTTGCCCTGGTCGGCCCAGGTGATGTCCCGGATGTTCAGGAAGGCGGATTTGATCTGCGCCTTCAGATCCTCGGGCAGGTTCTTGCGCCAGCAGGTCGGCGATTCCGGGATCGGGTCGGACTGCCAGACGACCTGGATGTCGGCCGGATCGACCAGCTTCTTCTGCACCGCCGTATCGAAGATGCGGTCGGCGATCGTCGCCGCATCCACGCGCTTGTTGGCGACGGCGAGCGCATTGGCGTCGTGCGAACCGGTGAAGAGGACACGGCCGAAATCCTTCTCGGGATCGAAGCCGAGCTTCATCAACCCGGCCTTCGGGAAGAGATGCCCCGAGGTCGAGGAGGGATCGACGAAGGCGAAGGTGCGGCCCTTGAGGTCCTTGACCTCCTTGATGCCACTGTCCTTCCGCGTGATGATCAGGCTGCGATAGTAGCTGCGGCTGGATTTGGCCGTCTCGGCGGTCGCGAAGGCCTCGATCGCCGCGACCGTGGTGCCGAGCACATAGGAGAACGGGCCGAGATAGGCGACGTCGACATGGTTCGAGCGCATCGCTTCGATCACGCCGTTATAGTCCGAGGCGACGAAGCCCTGGACGGGGATGCCGAGGTTCTTCTGGAGGGCGTCAAGGAGCTGCTGGCTCGATTCCAGCATCGCCCGCGAATCCTCGGACGGTATCAGCCCGACGCGGACCTGTTTCGTCTCTGCTCGAACCAGAGCCGGCATCGCCAGCAGCGTGCCCCCGGCCAGCGAGCTCTTCAAAATCGTCCGACGCGTGATGGTCATGTCATCCTCCCAAGATGATCCGGCGATCTTTTGATCTGCCGGTGAACCGTTGCGGGCGCCGTTGCCCCTTGCTTGATCTCAGGCGGCCATGGCCGCCTGCCTTCCGATGAAGTTGCGGCCACGCTCGCCTTCGAGCGCCTTGCCGACGAGGCGGTTCCACTCGGGCGGCGAGACGCCGTAGGCGGTGGGGTCGGTCGAGACGCCGAGATTGCGCAGGAAGGCGCCGAGCCGCTCGGCGCCCGCTTCGAGGTCCGGGCCGAAGACGCGGCGCAGCGCGGCGTCGCATTGCGGCTCGGCGCCCATCGCCCAGCGCATCACGATCGGCAGCGAGAAGGAGCAGGCGATGCCATGGATCGTGCCGCTCTTCAGCGTGATGTCGTAGGAGATATTGTGGGCGAGCGCGGTCTTGGTGTTGGAGAAGGCCAGCCCCGCCAGCAGGCTCGCCCGCATCTGCCGCGTCCGGAGCTCGACATCGTCGAGGCGCTCCAGCAGGCGCGGCAAGGTGTCGATGATCTCTCTGGCAGCCTCGACCGCATAATTGGCGGAGACCGGATTGCCATTGACGTTCCAGATGCTTTCCAAAGCATGCGAGAGCGCATCGAGCCCGGTCGCGAGCGTGAGGCCGCGCGGCGCGCCGACCGTCAGGGTGGGGTCGAGAACCGCCGTCTCCGGATAAAGCCGGGGATGGGCGAGCGAGTACTTGCTGCCATTGGCGGCGTCCCAGACCGTCGCCCAGGACGTGACCTCGCTGCCGGTGCCCGCCGTCGTCGGCACGGCGATGATCGGAAGGATCGCGCTCTCGTCGAGCGGCTTCTTCTCGACGAGATGGCGGCGCACCGTCTCGAAATCGCCGCCGCTGGCCGCCAGCACCTTCGCGGCGTCGATCATCGAGCCGCCGCCGAGAGCAACGATCACCTCGGCCGGCTCGGCCGCGCCGAACTGCTGGCAAGACAGCGCGAGGTCGGCGCAGTCCGGGTTGGTCTCGATATTGGTGATCGACACGACAGGTGCGCCGGCGACCGCCGTCAGGCGGGCGGAGAGTTCGCGGAAGATGGGCTGGTCATAGGTGACGAGGGCCCAGCGCCGGGTACCGATCAGGCTTGCGACCTCATCGAGCAGGCCGTTGCCGGACCGGATCTTCACGGGGTTCCAATACGCCCAGGTCATGCGTTTCCATCCTCGCGATGCGCCTTGCCGGCTCTGTTGCGAGGATGCTCTTCGAAGCCAGACCTTATGACAAATTGATTTTTTGATCAGATTGGATAGATTTTTGCTATGCGTTACACTCAGCTCAGATCATTCCATCTCGTGGCGGGCTCGGGCGGCTTCAACGCCGCCGCCGACGCCTTCCATATCAGCCAGCCGACCCTGACGGCGCAGGTCGGCGCGCTGGAGGAGGAGTTCGGCGTCGAGCTCTTCGTCAAGCGCGGCCGACGGCGCGAGCTCAGCGATACCGGCCGGCAGCTTCTGGCCATCACCACCCGGCTTTTCGCCGAGGAAGCCGAGGTGCTCGCCTTCCTGACGGAAACGCGGGAATTGCGGACCGGGCGCCTTTCGATCAGCGCCGTCGGACCGTTCCATGTCACAGAGATGCTGGCCGCCTTCAACCAGGCCTATCCGGAGATCGAGCTCGCCGTGAAGCTGGGGAACTCCGCCGAGGTCCTCGACGACCTCGCCAGTTACCGATGCGACGTCGCCGTCCTCGCCTATATCGACGAAGACGACCGCCTTCTGACCATGCCCTACAGGCGTCACCCCGTCGCCGTGTTCGTGCGCCGCGACCATCGCTTCGCCGAACGCGACACCATCCGGCTGACGGAGCTGGAGGGCGAGCCGATGATCGTGCGCGAACAGGGTTCGACAACGCGACGCGCCTTCGAGGATGCACTCTCCAGAACCGGCACGAAGCCGCGCTTGATGATGGAGATCGGCAGCCGCGAAGCCATTCGCGAGGCGGTGATCCATGGCCTCGGCATCAGCTATGTTTCCGAAGCCGAATTCGTGCCGGACGAGAACCTCAAACTGATCCGGGTCGAAGGTGCCGAAGTCTACACTTACGCGCATGTGGTCGTGCTGAAACAGCGCGAGTCCAGCCGGGTCATCAAGGCGTTTCTCGATGTCGTGCAGAGCGCCCGCGACGCTTTCGACGCCGTCGCGGGCAAACAGTGATCATCGCGAAGGCGGAATGTTGGCTTCGGCTTCGTCGCATAAAGGACGGGGAGACGCGGGCTCGCCCCAGGGCTTGCGAACCTCCGTTCTCGACGCCTCGCGACCTGTGAACGTTCTCGGTCTCGAACGGCCACTTTGGGCCGAACGAGACATTGATGGATTTCCTACCAACTGACGCGCAGGCCGGCCCGCCCGGTGATGCTGTGGCTGTCGGCGAAATGGGCCAGGCTGGTCTGGGCCTCGACCTCGCCATAGAGCGCATAGCGGCCCGTTTCGTATTTGGCGCCGAGGCCAAGCCCTCCCCAGAGCCGCTGCCCACGGCTGGTCAACGGCGTACCGGCGACCGTTACCGTCGTCCCGTCGAGGAATTCGTAATGCAGGTTGGCGATGCCGTAGAGCGAGGCATTGACCTGCCGCCCAGCGCTGTCGCGCCAGCTCTGCCGGTAATCCGCGGAGATGCCGAGCCGCCCGCGCAGGCTGTCGCCGTCGCCGAGCGCGACGCGGGCGCCGAATGGGTCGACGAAGCTGTCCGCATCGACATGTGAGTAAGTCAGTTGCGCCTGTGGCGTCAGCGACCAGGCACCTGACAGCGCGATGCGCTGCCCAATTTCCAGCCCCAGCGCATAGCCGAAGCCGCCCTTGCCCTTGGCGAGCTGACGCCCGGCCGTCGTGGAGGACAGGTCGCTGTCGAACCAGCTCAGCTTGGTCTGCGCATCGGCATAGAAGCCTGACGCGCCGTACCAGGTCAGCGCCCCACCGAACCCGGTGCCGGAGGCCTTGATCTTGCCGCGCCCGAAGACCGACGAGATATCGGCCAGCGCTTCGCCATGATGCAGCGTCACGCCTCCGACGAGCGTGCCGGCATCGCCAGCGTAAACCTGCCCGTCGGCGCCGGCCTGCAGGCGCCAGCTATCGATCGCGTAGCTCGTGCCGGTGGTCGAGAAGCCCGGCGTGACGCGGCTGTGGGCTGCATCGATGCGGGCCCAGATCGCCCGGCCTGCCGCATTCGCCGTGTCGTCAGGCCGGCCGTCGAAGCGCTCGCCGACGCGCTGACGCAGCGTCTGCAGCTCGTTCAGGCTCTGCAGGACCTGGCCATAGGCTTCGTAGATGGGGGCTCCGGGCTGGTAGATCGGGCCGATCTCGGTCGGGCCGGTCGACGGTGAGGTAGGAGGCGGTGAAGTTGGAGGTGGTGAGGTGGGAGGCGGTGTCAGATAGGCGGAGCGCAGATACCAGTCGCCGTCGTTCGGTGTGCTGATGCCGTTCTTCTGCAGGGTGTAGGCGTAGGCGCCGGCGACGACGGCCGGCTGCCCCTGGAAGACATAGTTGCCCTGGAGCGTGAAGATGCCGTTCGAGGCCCCGCCGACATCGACGACCTTGATGCCCTCGATGGTCTGCGCGCCGGCACCACCCTGGTTCAGCACCGTGACGAGGGTCGAGCCTGCCGTGCTGCCGGTGATGACGAGGCGGTCGGACGGCGAGGCGTCGCCGCCGAGCACGGTCTCGATCTCGAGCCGGCCGCCATTGCCGAGATAGTTGCCGTTGATCGTCAGCGTGCCGATCGAATTGCCGGGCGCGATCGTGCCGCCCGGCTGGTTGATCGTGGAGCCGACCGTGCCGATGCCCTGCAAACGGCCGCCGATGACCTCCATCGTCCCGCCGAGGACGCCGTTCACGGCGAGCGTGCCCGCCAAGACGCTGCCGGCGCCGGTGTAGGTCGCGCCGCTGTTGCCGGTCAGCTCCAGCTTGCCTGCGCCATCCTTGATCAGCGCGCCCGCGCCGGTGAAGGTCGGGGAGATGCCGATATCATGGCCATCCGTGTCGATGACGAGGCCATTCGCGCCGATGGCGATGGTGCGGGTGTCGAAATTGTTGAAGAAGGTGGAATTGTTTCGCGTCGCGCGCAGGAGGCCGCCATCGAAGGTGACGCTCGCGATCCCTGAGCCGCCCCGAATGCCGCCGGTTTCCAGAACGCCGCGATTGCTCGCCAAGCCCTGCACAAGCAGCGTCCCGCTGACTCCCGCGTTAACGCCAAGCAGAACACCGCCTTCGGCGCGAACCAGCCCGCCGTTCTCGACCGTCAGCGAACCGGCTCCGAAATTGCCGATGGTGAGGTTGAATGGCGACATCACCCATTTCGACCCCGCGCCTGTCACTGTGACCGTGCCGGTGTCGTTGGCACCGATATAGCCCTGATTGCTGATGACACTCGCGCCGTCTTCGATGCGCAAGGTGCCTGGGCCGAAGCTGCCGACGGTGAACTGTCCGATGGTGGTCCAGGTCGTGCCCACGCCGGTCAATACAGCGTCGCCGCGTGTATCACTGCCGATGACGCCGTCCGCGCTCGAAATGGTCGCACCGCCCTCGGCGCGCAAAGTTCCTGTCGAACCTACTGTGCCGTACTGGCCGACGGCCAGCCGGCCAGTGTTCTGCCAGGACGAGCCAAGCCCGCTAATCAAGGCGCTGCTGCCGCCACCGACGTTGCCGGCGGCGTTTGAAACCCGGCCGCCAGCCAGAATATTCAACGTTCCGGAACCGAAGTATCCGACATAAAGATCGCTGGCATTGGTCCATGTCGAGGCCGTGCCGTTGCTGCCGACGCCCGAAACCGTGACCGTGCCTTGGCTGCCGGAACTGTAACCGATGTAGCCGGCTAGGTTGCTGACCGCGCCGCCATTCATGATGCTCAGGGAGCCGGCCCCAGATTGGCCGACGACGAGGTCAAAATTGTTGGTCCAGCTGGATGCAATGCCGTTGCTGCCGACACCCGAGACCGTCACCGAGCCGTTGCTGTTCGTGCCATCGCCGATGGTGCCGTAATCATTGGTCACGGCGCCGCCAGCCGTGATGTCGAGCTGGCCATCGCTGGTATTGCCGACCTGCAGGTCGCCAGTGATCGTCCAGCTCGGTGCATCGGCAGGTTTAGGATTCAGATCGTTGTTGCCCGTGACCATTTGTGCGCGTGCCGGAAGGCCGGTGGCGCAGACCAGTGCGACGAGCGCTGTCGACAGCAGCAGGGCCTGGCGACAATCGCGAGCGGCAGCCACGCTCTTCATCGCTCGTCTCGTCAATGTTCAGCCCCCACCCGATGATGTCGCCAGATTCCCCGCACAGGCACGTGTTCACGCGGAGAATCATGCCGAGAGCGAATCGCTACCGCCGGTTGCAAAAGGCTAGCATTCAATGGTTAATCATAGTGGTAGGACGCTGCCTCTCCGGGACGGTTTTCGATTCCAGAGAGCAACCGAACGACCTCACTTGGTGGTATAGCCACCGTTGACGAGAATCGTCTGCCCGGTCATCCACCAGCCATCCGAAACCAGAAAGCGGATGAAGGGTACGATGTCCTCGATGTCGGTCAGGCCTGTCTTGGTAAACTTCGACAGAGCTGCCGCCGCCTTGTGATAGGCTTGAGCGTCGGCGGCTTCCGCCGGATAGAAGAACGGCGTGTCCATCGGACCCGGGCCGATGGCGGTCACCGAGATGCCGCGCTCGCCGAACTCTTTCGAAGCTGCGCGTGTGAAGTGCTCGACCGGCGCCTTCGTGCCGGCATAGGCGGCATAGAAGGGGGTGTAGGCGCCGAGCAGCGAGGTCACGAGCGTGCAGATCTTGCCGTTGTCGTTGACGTGCTTGCCGGCCTCCTTGAGGAAGAAGAAGGCGGATTTCGAATTCACCGCAGTCATTTCGTCGTACTCGGCCTCGGTGATCTCGACGAAGAGCTTCTTCAGAACCTTGCCGACCGTATTGATGGCGATGTCCGGTTTACCGATGGCGGCGACGGTGTCCGCGAAGAGCTTCTCGACCGCGCCGGCCGTGGTCAGGTCGGACTGAAAGGCGACGGCCTTTGCACCGGCGGCCTTGATGGCTGCAACCGTCTCATCCGCCGCGGGTTTGGTCGCACTCGTGTTGTAGTGGATGGCCACGGCCTTCGCACCGTGCGCGGCAAGATCGCGGGCAAGCAGCCCGCCGAGGTTCTTTGCTCCCCCAGCAATGAGAACCGTCTTACCCTTGATGCCGTGATCGAGCATGTTCCGTCTCCACTGGTCGCAGCAGCCAAGGCGCGATCCTCGACGGAACTGACCGGGTTTTGGATACCTGACCAGAGCAGCGACAGTATCTGCTCCTGATGCCTCTTGACGGGATGCGTATTTTAAGCCGTGCGTCGGGCGCGGAAAGCTTCGCGGCTTTCCGGCTCTTTCAAGGATCGATGCGAGTATCGGTCACCGCGAACCCAGCCTTGTCCAGGCCCTCCGCGATATGAGCGATGTAATCTTCCTGGAATTTGCGCCCGCGCCAATCGATATAGAATTCAGTGGCGTAGTTGGGCCTCAAATGGTGCAGGATTTGAAGATGCATCTCCGCTTTGGCTGTAGCGCCGAGCTGCCCGCAGATGGCGGCAAGCATAACGTGCAGGAAATAATATTTTTCATCAATGCTGAAATTTGAGGCAAGCTTAAAGGCACCTTCGTAATCGCGCTTGCGATACAATTCCAGGATCGGGACGCCATATGCCATTGCAGGATGGTAATATCCGTGCGCGTTGGCTTGCCGCACAAGCTCGGCTCCCTCTTCATAGCGACCCATGACATAGAGGCGATTGCCCAGCATCAATTGGTGTTCTCCGGATCCGGGATTCAAAGCTATGGCCTGCCGCCCCGCCCGCTCGAACTCCTCGAACTTCCCCATGGCGAACAGCACGGTCGAGCGCATGGTGTGCGCCAGAGCCGAGTGCGGTGCCGCGCGGATCGCTTGATCGGCCATGCCGAGAGCTTCTTGTAGTATCTTGCTGCTTTCAGTCAGCTTGGCGTAGAGCCCTCGAACCTCGTTCATGTGAATATAGGACAACATCGCCCAAGCATCCGAATAAAGCGGCTCTTTACTGACGGCGGACTCAAGACATTTGCGGATACTAATCTGATCCGAATCTTCGAGCGTTGCCACATATGTAAAGGCGTGAACGACACAGCTATACGCATCCTGGTGCTTGCCGGGGTGGAGCTTGCGCTCATTCACATTGATGATGCCCCAGCGCTGCCCGATCTGCCTCGCGATGGCCTCGCCGACAGCCTTCTCCGCCGCCATCATCGAGGACGCTCCGGCGAATTCGATTTCCTCGCGCGACGCCAGAATGAGACCCGACCGGTGCTCGCTCAGCATCCAATGGCATCGCAGCACTCGATCCTCGACATCGGCGGCAATGTCGAGGACATAGAGGCTGCCCTCCCCGCTGGGGCGCAGCGACGTGACGAGCTCCTCAAACGATCTGTGAGGCTCAAGACCGGCGATGCGCAGGCCGTGATAGGGAACGAGAGCCGCAACGACCGAGCGGATCATGCGAGACGATGCCTCGCCAGGGCCGCCGCCGGCCGCGGCCCTGACCACGATGATCGGGATCTTGTGCTCGGGGCCGCGCCGGGCTTCTTCCGGCCGCGCTTCCGCGGACATCGGCCGAAGTCCCGTCCGGACCAGTGTCTCGTTGCGGCCCGAAGACCCGGTCGCTTTTGCCTGGCGACGTTCGAAGCGCGGCACGTATCCGCCGACGGGCAGAAGAATCGCCACGCTCTCCGCGGCACCATCAACAGCGTAATAAAGGGCCAGCGCCGAGCGCAGGCGGGTTGCCTCGTTGCGAACGACGGCATCCTTGGCGGGATCGAAGTCGACGCCCCTGCCAAAGACGTCCACAGCGATCGTGTAGGCCTTCAGCTGGGCGCTTTTTCCCTCGATGGCCTTTTGGACGACATATCGGAGGAAGCGCGCGCCTCGTGCCGAAATCCGCGCGCCCGGCGCATTCAAGAGGTTGTCGAGCGCCGATGCGATTTCCCTCTCTTCAACGCCGTCGATAGGCATATCGCTGCTGGACCCACCCTGCCATGCACCCCGCGTGCGGGGAGCCGATTGCCACGGGGCGCAGTAATCTTTGCCTGACTGCGCGTTACTTCACTGCAGCATAGTGCTCCGCATTCAACAATTGTCCGCCCCTAAAATTTCCGAATATTTTGCTCAGGGTCCCAAATGCGCTCCAAATGGCGCGAGACCATTTCCGCCTGAAGGCATCCAGCCTTATGCCCCAAGCTGAAGCCAGCTTAGGGCTATCTTCCACCCGGCTTGAACGGCGCCATGCCGGCGCGCGCCAGCGCGTCGGCGCGCTCGTTCATCTCGTCGCCGGCGTGGCCCTTGACCCATTTCCACTCGATCTTGTGGCGGCCCAGCGCCGCCTCGAGGCGCTGCCAGAGCTCGGCGTTCTTGACCGGCTTGCGGTCGGCCGTCTTCCAGCCGTTCTTCTTCCAGCCATGAATCCAGCCGGTGATCCCCTGCCGCAGATACTGGCTGTCGGTGTGGAGCGCGACCGTGACGGGCCGCTTCAGCGCCTCCAGCGCAGCGATCGCCGCCATCAGCTCCATGCGGTTGTTGGTGGTCTGGGCCTCGCCGCCGGAGAGTTCCTTCTCGACGCCATTGAAGGTCAGGATCGCGCCCCAGCCGCCAGGGCCGGGATTGCCCGAGCAAGCGCCATCCGTCCAGACTTCGACCGTATCGCCGCTCACCGCTTAAGCCCGTATTCGCGCGCGTCGAGCACGCGCTGGTGGAAGACGAGCTTGCGGTCGTATTCGAGCGGATCGAGCGGCTTCACCAATGCATCGGGCGGCACGTTCAGCCAGTCGACGAGGCGGGTCAGCAGGAAGCGCAGCGCCGAGCCCCGGCAGAGCTGCGGCAGCGCCTCGACCTCCGCCTGCTCGAGCGGGCGGACGCTTTCATAGCCCGCCAGAAAGGCCTGCCCCTTGGTGAGGTTGAAGGAGCTGTCGGCCTCGAAGCACCAGGAGTTCAGGCAGATGGCAAGGTCGTAGGCGAAGGCATCGGTGCAGGCGAAATAGAAATCGATCAGCCCCGAGAGCCTGTCGCCGAGGAAGAAGACGTTGTTGGGAAAGAGATCGGCATGGATGACACCGCGCGGCAGGCCATTCGGCCAGCTCGCCTCATGCACCGCGATCTCGGCGGCGACGCGGCGCGCGAGGCCCGGCGAAACCTTGTCGGCCTCGGTGCCGGCCTGCTCGGCGAGCGGGCGCCAGCCCGG
>WPCJ01109486.1_pt1 | contig 22398 bp, 23 predicted proteins | sample 5399831 | NCBI WGS metagenome assembly WPCJ01 (sample SAMN12869470, study PRJNA574797) | sludge metagenome | isolation source: wastewater treatment of pH10 | place: China:Beijing | collected 2019-05-20 | reverse complement strand
GGAAGCCAGCCGCGGCCCCTGCCCTTCCGGCGGCGCGGTCGGCGCTGCCGGCAAGGCAGCGGCCACCGGCTCCGGCCCTTCCGATTGCACCGTCTGATTGCAGGCACCGAGCGTCAGCGCCAGCAGCACCGTCACGACAAGTCTCATCACATGTCCCCCCGCGCGGCCGCGCGACTCCCGTGTCGCGTCCATGCCACCCTCGCCCCGGACCAAGCATGACGCTACGTTACGGGATATCCCCCATTCGAGGGAGCCGGCGTCCCCGGATATCGCATAGCTTCCCCGGCCTCACACTTCGTGCGAGGCTGCGGGCGGATTTCGTCCGCGTGTTGGGAGGGGTGCCATGGGCTGGGCCATTCTGGGGCTGATCGTCGTTCTCGTCGTCTACCTGATCATGACCTATAACGGGCTCGTCGCGATGCGGCAGCGCGTCAACCAGGCCTTCGCCGATATCGACGTGCAGTTGAAGCAGCGCCACGATCTGATCCCGAATCTCGTCGAGACGGTGAAGGGGTATGCGACGCACGAGAAATCGACGCTCGACGCGGTGATCACGGCGCGCAACGCGGCGCAGGGCGCGACCGGTGTCCATGACAAGGCCGCAGCCGAACAGCAGCTCTCCGGCGCGGTCGGCCGGCTGCTCGCCCTCGGCGAGGCCTATCCGGACCTCAAGGCATCAGCCAATTTCCAGCAGCTCCAGGTCGATCTCGGCAATGTCGAGGACAAGCTCGCCGCGGCGCGGCGCTTCTTCAACAATGCGGTCGGCGAGTTCAATGCCGCGATCCAGGCCTTCCCGGCCGTGCTGTTCGCGCCGCAGATGGGCTTCACCCAGCGCGAATTCTTCGATGTCGGCGAACAGACCCGCGCCCAGATCGAAGTTGCGCCCAGCGTGAAGTTCTGACGGCGAATCCTTCAGGCAGCGGGAGCGGCTGCGATGGCCGAGGCCTTCGGGCTCTATACCCATCAGCGCAACAACCGGATCAGGTCCAATTTCCTGATCGCCGGGCTGTTCGTGCTGGTCTATCTCACGGCCTGGGGCGTGCTGCTGGTCGCCTTCGGCTATGGCGGCGTGCCGCGCGGGCGTACCGCCTTCGGCGAAGCCGGCCGCGTCTTCCGCTCCTGGTTCCCCTTCATCACCGCCGCGACGATGCTCTGGGTCTTCATCGGCTTCCGCATGAATGTCGCGATGATCAATGTCGTCACGGGGTCGAGAGGACTCGCGCGCGAAGACAACCCCAAACTCTACCGGATGCTGGAAAATCTCTGCATCTCGCGCGGCTTGCCGATGCCGAAGCTCGCCGTCGTCGAGAGCGATGCGCTCAACGCCTTCGCCAGCGGCGTCAACGACAAGCAGTTCACCGTGAGCGTCACGACGGGGCTGCTGGCCCAGCTCAACGATGCCGAGATCGAGGCGGTGCTGGCGCATGAACTGACCCATATCCGCAACGGCGACGTCCGCCTGATGGTGATCGCGGTCGTGATTGCGGGCGTCATCTCCTTCGTCGGCGAAATCGTCTTCCGCGGCTTCGGGCGCAGCCGGATCACAGTTTCCTCGGATGATGCCAAGAAGAGCAACGGGCTCGCCATCATCGTGGGCATCGTGGTGATCGCGATCTCCTGGTTCCTGGCGGTGCTGATCCGGCTGTCGCTGTCGCGTTCGCGCGAGTACCTCGCCGATGCCGGCGCCGTCGAACTGACCAAGAACCCGGATGCGATGATCTCCGCCCTGCTCAAGATCTCCGGCCGGGCCGATATCGAGGGCGTGCCGTCGGGTGTGATGGACATGTGCTTCGAGAACGACCCGGACGATTTCGCCGACCTGTTCTCGACCCATCCGTCCGTCACCAAGCGCGTACAGGCGCTGATCGAGACCGCGGGCGGGCGGATGCCGGCCATGCCGCCGCATCCCCCGAAGATCGGCGAGCGCCAGGACCTGCCGACGATGGTCGAGGAAACCGCGTCACGGGGGCCATGGGCCAGGCCGCCGCAGAGGCCGGGCTAGGACTCAGGTAACGAGCTTCGCCGGATCGATCTCGAAGACCAGCGGAAAGAACGTGCTCCAACGGCTCCAGCGTTGCGTGCCGGCTTCCCCAACCGCCCAGATCTTGCCGTCGCGGGCGAGACCGAGATCCTCGATTCCGCCCGGAGCGGGGTAGCGCCCCAGCACAGCGCCGGTCGCGGGGTCGAGCCGGGACAGGAAGGCCGGCCGGTTGCCGGAGCTTTGCGATATCCAGATCTTGCCCGCCTTGTCGAAGGTCGCTCCCTGCGCGAAGAGCGGCAACGGCAGGGTGGCCCGGCTGTCGGCAAGGCCGATGGGAATCTCGCCGCCGGCCAGAACCCGATCGATCGGCACCGCGTGGAGGCCCGGCGTCCCTTCGCGGCGATAGGGGCCGAACCAGAGCGTATCGCCCGAGGCGGTCAGGAAGGATGGTCCCATCGCCTTGTCGACGCGAGCCTCCTTGAGCGGCGCACACTCGCCGGTGCGGCAGGATTCCTTGAAATCGAGCGCCAGCAATCGACCTGAATTGGCGACGAACAAGGTATCGCGCGCGGTGGCGAGACCGCCGGGATGGCCATAAGTCGCCGGCAACACAAAGCTGCCGAGCAGGCGCCCGTCGGCGCGCGCGAGCCGGAACACGCGCGCCGGGCCATTGTCCTGATCGCGCTCGGTACTGCGATAGCAGGCGACCAGAACCTCGTCGCCAAAGACGGTGAGGCCCTGCGGAACATAGCCTTCGTTGAGGCCGGGCGACCAGTAGCGCCGCCCGATCGCGGGAGCATTCGGGACGACGGTGAGTTCGCGCGCATCGTAGGCCGGAGCATCGCCCGGCAAGGCAGGGCGCGCCCGCGCAGCCGAGGCCAGGCACAAGCCAGCCCCGGCGACCAGCACGCGGCGGCGGTCCAGAATCACAGATTCAACGCCCTTCGGTCGCCCATTCCAGCGCTTCCTCGAGACGGTCGTCCCCCCAGAAAAGCTCGCCGTCGCCTGTCACGAAGAAGGGGGCGCCGAAGATGCCGATCGATTTGGCATATTCGATCTCGGCGCGCAGGCGGCCCTTGATCTCCTCGCTCCGTGAGAGCGGCAGCGCGACATTGGGGTCGCTGCCTGCCTCCTTCAGCGCGGCGCTCAGCACGGCCTCTTCCGCCATGTTGCGGCCCTCGCAGAAATGCGCGCGGAACAGCGCCTTGGAGAAGGCCGGCGTCCAGCCACCGTCACGCCCCGCCAGAGCCAGCCGCGCCGCCGTCAGCGAATTCTGGGGAAAATTATCGGGCTTGACGATGGCCACGCCCTGCCGCCGTCCGCGCCGCGCCGTGTCGCGCCACATATAGCGTCCCTTGCTGGGATAGAGCGCGAAGGGCGAGGTGTTCCAGCCTTGCGCTGCGAAGATCGGCCCGAGCAGGAAAGGGCGCCAGCGCAAGGCGACGCCGGCCTGCTCGGCCAGTTTCTCGATTCTGAGGGCACTCAGGCAGGAATAGGGCGACGCGAACTCATACCAGAAATCCAAACCGGGGCGATTCGGCATTCAGCCTCCGAACAGGTCGTCATGTCGTGTCGCGCCCCATCGAGCCTGCGCTCTTCGTAACGCGACCGCAAGCGCCGCGAAGGGCGCCTGTGGAATGGAGGGACGACGCGCTCGCCTGCGTCGATCCATCAACGGACGACGCGAGATCGATCAGAAGGTTCCGATTGCTTCGCCCCGAGTGCTGGGATAGTGCGCCATTGCGTCCGAAACGCGGCCCATGGGGCCGTCAGAAGGAAAATGAACAGATGGCTGACAGCAGCGTGAAGAAGGTCGTTCTCGCCTATTCCGGCGGTCTCGACACCTCGATCATCCTCAAATGGCTGCAGACCACCTATCGATGCGAGGTCGTGACCTTCACCGCCGATCTTGGCCAGGGCGAGGAGCTTGGCCCTGCGCGCGACAAGGCTCTGCTGCTGGGCATCAAGCCGGAGAACATCTATATCGAGGACCTGCGCGAGGAATTCGTGCGCGACTACGTCTTCCCGATGTTCCGCGCGAATGCCGCCTATGAAGGCGTCTATCTGCTGGGCACCTCGATCGCGCGGCCGCTGATCGCGAAGAAGCTGATCGAGATCGCCGAGAAGACCGGCGCCGATGCCGTCTCCCACGGCGCGACCGGCAAGGGCAACGACCAGGTTCGCTTCGAACTCACGGCCTATGCGCTCAAGCCCGACGTCGTCGTGATCGCGCCCTGGCGCGAATGGGACCTGCGCTCGCGCGAGCAACTCATCGCCTTCGCCGAGCAGCACCAGATCCCGATCGCCAAGAACAAGCGCGGCGAAGCGCCGTTCTCGGTCGACGCCAACCTGCTGCACGCCTCCTCGGAAGGCCGCGTGCTGGAAGACCCGGCGGTCGAGGTGCCGGACTACGTCTACTCGCGCACGATCTCGCCGGAAGATGCGCCGGACAAGCCGACCATCGTCACGATCTCCTTCGAGAAGGGCGACGCGGTCGCGATCGATGGCGAAAAGCTGTCGCCCGCGACGCTGCTCGCCAAGCTCAACGATCTCGGCCGCGACAACGGCATCGGCCGGCTCGACCTGGTCGAGAACCGCTTCGTCGGCATGAAGTCGCGCGGCATGTACGAGACGCCCGGCGGCACGATCCTGCATGCGGCGCACCGTGCCATCGAGTCGATCACGCTCGACCGCGGCGCAGCCCATCTCAAGGACCAGATCATGCCGCAATATGCCGAGCTGATCTATAACGGCTTCTGGTTCTCGCCGGAGCGCGAGATGCTGCAGGCGCTGATCGACAAGAGCCAGGAGTTCGTCACCGGCGACGTCCGCCTCAAGCTCTACAAGGGCGGCGTTCATGTGATCGGCCGGTCGAGCGACTATTCGCTCTACGACCAGGACCTCGTCACCTTCGAGGAGGGCGCCGTGGCCTATGACCACCGCGACGCGGCCGGCTTCATCAAGCTCAACGCGCTGCGCCTGCGCACGCTCGGCCAGCGCAAGAAGAAGCTGGGGCTCTGAGAGCCGGCTCTCAAAGCGCGTCATCCCGTGCGCGCCGCGGCATGTAATGCCGTTGCGCAGACACGGGACCTCGTGACGACAAAAGCTCCAATCACCCGGCGAGGTCAGACCACGCCGGGTTTTCCTTTTCGATCGGCGCGATCTTTCAGGCGCGATGCCGAGGACTGAATCCGACCGGCATTCCCCAGTTTGCAAGTGGCAGGGCGCACGGGAGGACAGCCGGCGTGAACCCACGCCGCATTCGTGCGTTCAGCACTCACCGATCAACCCGAGTGCTTTCCGCATGCTCCGCTTCCTCGCCCCTGCCCTAATCTCCGCAGCCCTCTGCGCGCCTGCCATCGCGCAGGAAGTTCCACCGAAGAGCGAAAAGCCGGCGACGCCGGAGATCGCGACCTGCAAGACTTCCGCGCTGCAGACGCTCCACGCCAGGGAGCCGGAGATCAAGGACATCTATATCGACGAGGACGCCGCTACGGTCGCAGTATCGGAATCGAAGATCGAGGATATCCCGGTCACGCGCATCATCATGGGCGAGGCCTATCTGCGGACCGACCGCTCCGACAAGCCGCGCCGCTTCCTCTGCCTGCTGGGCGAGAAGAACAAGGTGCTACTGACCTTCTTCACCGCGCGCTGAGGCGGAATGGGCAAGGGCCGCCCTGCGGTCCCTGCCGGGTACAACGAGAAAATACCGTCAGCTTCCGTCCACCACCCGGGTGGCGGGGCGGTCATGACCGTCCGCCAGCTCCTCGTGCCAGCGGCCGCTCTGGTCCTGGTAGACGATCCCGTCTGTACTTCCCGCCACCGTCTGGCGGGCGGCGGCACGGGTCGCCGCCTTGAGCGCGGCGTCATGCGTCGGAAAGGTCTCGGACCAGGCGCCGCCGACCTTGTAGGCCCAGCCGCCGTCGTGCTCGACCACCTCGTATTTGACCATGACCATCGCGCATCCTCCTTTCGATCAAAGGAAAACCACGTCCCGGCCACGGAGTTCCGGCTAGTCGCCGTTGCCGCTATCGGCCGCGCGCAGCGAATCCAGCGCAGGCATCTAGGTGATATGGTAGCCGGCATCGACATGATGGACGTCGCCGGTGACACCTCCGGAGAAATCCGAGAGATAATAGAGCGCCGAACCGCCGATCTCTTCAAGCGAAACCGACTTGCGCAGCGGCGAATTGGCGCGCTGCCAGGACAGCATGGCCCGCGCATCTGAAATGCCGGCGCCGGCCAAGGTTCTCACGGGTCCGGGCGAGAGCGCATTCACGCGAATGCCGCGCGGGCCGTAATCGCCAGCGAGATAGCGCACGCTCGCCTCGAGCGCCGCCTTGGCGACGCCCATGACGTTGTAGTTCGGCATGATCCTGGTCGAACCGCCATAGGTCAGCGTGATCATGCTGCCGCCCTTCGGCATGCGTTCGGCCGCGCGCTTGGCGATCTCCGTGAAGGAGAAACAGGAGATCACCATGGTCCGCGAGAAATTCTCGCGGCTGGTATCGGCATAGAGACCCTTCAGCTCGTTCTTGTCGGAGAAGCCGATGGCGTGGACGATGAAGTCCAGCGTGTTGCGCTCGGGATCGCCACCCCAGGCTTCGTCGAGCGCCGCGAAGGCGGCATCGACCGAGGCGATGTCCTCGACATCGCAGGGCAGGACCAGCTTCGAACCGATGCTTTCCGCCAGCGGCCGGACGCGCTTGCCGAGCGCATCACCCTGATAGGTGAAGGCGATCTCGGCGCCATGGGCATGAAGCGTGCGGGCAATGCCCCAGGCAATCGAATTCTGATTGGCGACGCCCAGGATGAGGCCGCGCTTGTTGTGCATCAGCGGGAGCATGGCAAACTCGGAAGGGGCTTCAGGATCTGGCTCGAAAGCGGGGAACGGAGGATCGGTCGGCTGGTCGGTCGAACTCTGAACGGCATGCCGGTTCATTGGCGGCACAGGAACGTCTAGTCGGTCTTGGTGATCGCGGCAGCGGCGGCTTTCGAGGTCGAGACCGGCACGATCTCGAAACGCACAATGTCGTTCCACTGCATGACCCATGCCTGCAGCAGAGCTACATCGTCGCATTCCATGATCTGGAAGCAGCGGCCGAGATCGGCCGAGACCCAGCTCTCGACATAGCGCACGCCGGCGGGCGCCATCCGCCCGCTATGCTGGAAGCGGGCGTAGACATCCTTCACGCGGGCCTGATCGAAATGCTCGATCACCATGAAGAGCATGACGCTCTCAGACCTCCAGGCGCTTCATCACGATGGTGGCGTTGGTACCGCCGAAACCGAAGGAGTTCGAGAGCACGCAGCCGAGGCCGGCATTGTCGATGCGCTTGCGCACGATCGGCATGTCGGCGAAGGCCGGATCGAGCTCGTCGATATGGGCGCTCTCGCAGATGAAGTCGTTGTTGAGCATCAGGAGCGAATAGATCGCCTCCTGCACGCCGGTCGCACCGAGCGAATGGCCGGTCAGCGACTTCGTCGCCGAGATCGGCGGCGCCTTGTCGCCAGCGCCGAAGACCTCGCGGATCGCCTCGATCTCCTTACCGTCGCCGACAGGGGTCGAAGTGCCGTGCGGGTTGATGTAGTCGACCTTGGCCTTCACGCCTTCCAGCGCCATGCGCATGCAGCGCACCGCGCCCTCGCCCGACGGAGCGACCATGTCGTAGCCGTCCGAGGTCGCGCCATAGCCGACGATTTCGCCATAGATCTTGGCTCCGCGGGCCCTGGCGTGCTCGAGTTCCTCGAGCACGACGACACCCGCGCCGCCGGCGATGACGAAGCCATCGCGGGCCACATCATAGGCGCGCGAGGCGCGGGCCGGCGTTCCGTTGAAGTCCGAGGACATCGCGCCCATGGCGTCGAAGAGGACGGAGAGCGTCCAGTCCAATTCCTCGCAGCCGCCGGCGAAGATCACATCCTGCTTGCCCCACTGGATCAATTCATAGGCATTGCCGATGCAGTGATTCGAGGTCGCGCAGGCCGAGGAGATCGAATAGTTGACGCCCTTGATCTTGAACCAGGTCGCCAGCGTCGCCGAAGCGGTCGAGGACATGCCCTTGGGCACGGCGAAGGGGCCGACCTTCTTCGACGAGCCGCTTTCGCGAGCCTTGTCATAGGCGTCGATCAGGGCGCGGGTCGACGGGCCGCCCGAACCCATGATGATGCCGGTGCGCTCGTTGCTGACCTCGGCCGGCTCCAGGCCCGCGTCGACGATCGCCTGCTCCATCGCGACCTGATTCCAGGCCGAACCGCCGCCATGGAAGCGCATGGCGCGCCTGTCGAGCACCGTCGCCGGGTCGAGCGTCGGAACGCCGGCCACCTGACTGCGGAAGCCGTGCTCGGCGAAATCAGGCACGAAGGAGATGCCCGATTTGGCGGACTGCAGCGAGGCCAGAACCTCCTGCGTGTTGTTGCCGATGGACGAGACGATGCCCATCCCGGTGACCACGACGCGTCTCATGCTCGCTACTCCAGCTCTCAGCACGCGGCGGGCCGGCCGGCCGCGTCTGGATTCATACCGCGCAAATGGACCGGCCAGCAGCCAGGCGCAAGGTCGCGGCGCGTTTTTCCTCAGCCCGCTTCCGGCTTGAACAGGCCGACACGCATGTCGCTGACCGTGTAGATGCGCTTGCCGTCGGCCTCCAGCCAGCCATCGGCGATGCCGAGAACGAGCTTCGATTTGAAGACGCGCTTGAAATCGACGCCGTAGACGACCTTCTTGACCGATGGCAGCACCTGATCGGCGAACTTGACCTCGCCGACGCCCAGCGCCCGGCCGCGGCCCGGCAGGCCGAGCCAGCCAAGAAAGAAGCCGGTGAGCTGCCAGAGGGCATCGAGGCCGAGACAGCCCGGCATCACCGGATCGCCCTTAAAATGGCAATCGAAGAACCAGAGATCGGGCTTGATATCGAACTCGGCACGGACAAGGCCCTTGCCGTGCTCGCCGCCCTCTTCGGCGATCTCCACGATCCGGTCGAACATCAGCATCGGCGGCAGCGGCAACTGCGCATTGCCCGGCCCGAACAGTTCCCCACGACCGCAGGCGAGGATCTCCTCGTAGCTGAAAGACGACTGACGCTGCATTCCCGTGAGGCTCCCTGGCACCGGCCGGATTCGGCGGGTGTCTCGTCCGCCGTGCCTAACACGGCGGAAGCCGGAAACGAAAGGGCACCGCGCCGATCGCCCCACAGTACAACGTCAAAGGCAGCGGGCAGGCCGCGCCAGATCGATCCAGGCCGGCCCGTCCCTCCGAGAAACCGGCTCGACGCTTGCGACCAGGAACCCGACGCCCTACATTTCAGTTGAAATCATTCGAGAGACGGAGCCTCCAGGACATCCGTTTGATAAAAAAGGCACGCGAGCACGGCATGAGCGACCTGACCTCCCAGGACCAGGGCTACGGGATGCCGGTGCGGCAGGGCTGCCCCTTCCACGACATCCGCCAGAAACTGCGGCGCGTAGGGCTGCGGCCGACCCGCCAGCGCGTCTCGCTCGGCTGGGTGCTCTTCGCCAAGGGCCAACGTCATGTCAGCGCCGAGATGCTGTTCGAAGAGGCGATGAAGGAGCGGATTCCGGTTTCGCTCGCGACCATCTACAATACACTGCGCCAGTTCACCGAGGCTGGCCTGCTGCGTGAACTCACCCTCGACGGCGCCAAGGCCTATTTCGATACCGCCGACCATGAACACCATCATTTCGTCGTCGACGGCGAGAACCGGGTGATCGACATCCCCGCCGAAGAGATCGACGTCGCCAGCCTGCCGGTGCCGCCGGAAGGCTACGAAATCGCGCGCGTCGACGTCGTGGTGCGGCTGCGCAAGATCGACGGCTGACGGCAGCCCCTCCGCCTCGGGAGACGATGGAAATGCACTTCACCGATTCGTCGATCTCACGGCGCGCTCTGGCGGCCTTGCTGCTCGCCGCGGCGGCCCCCGTCACCCCGGCGCTGGCTGCGCCGCGCATCTTGCGCGGCACCGTTGCCTATCGTGAGCGCATGGCGCTGCCGCCCGGCGCGATCGTCGAGGTCAAGTTACTGGACGCCTCGCTGGCCGATGCGCCTTCCCGCACGATCGCCGAGACCCGCGTCTCCGGCCGCCGCATCCCTGCTCCATGGACCCTCCGTTTCGATTCGCGGCAGATCGAGCCTCGCCGGAATTATGCGTTGCAGGCGCGCATCCTTCACCGCGGGCAACTGCTCTTCATCTCCACGGAGCGGCACAGCGTCTTCACGGGCGGCCCGGACAATACCGATATCTGGGTCCAGCGCGTCTCGAGCGATGACCGGCCGCCCGCCGCAGCGCCCTCCGCGGTCGGGAGCTGGCGCCTCGTCAGCCTCGGCGGCAAGCCGGTTCCTGAAGCGATCGCCACGACCATGGCGATCGCGGCGGACGGCAAGGTGTCAGGTCGCGGCGGCTGCAACGGCTTCGGCGGCAATGCGACCCTCAAAGGCCGGACGATCCGGTTTTCGCGGATGGTTTCGACGATGATGGCCTGCGCGCCGGCTGCGATGGCACAGGAGCGTGGCTTCCTCGACGGACTTGCCAAGGTCCGGCGCTGGGACATCCATCGCGGGTCGGGCCTGCTCGCGCTGCTCGACGGCCGCGGCCGGCCGATGATGACGCTGGCGCGGTCGTAGCCGACGCTCAATCGACCTTTTCGTTGGGATAGACGCCCCAGAGGCGTTCCTGGCGAATGAAACCGTTGATGTTGCCGACACTGACACGGCACCAGGCATTGGCGCAGGAAGCGATGCTGGCAACGACGCCGGGCTGCAGCCTGGCAACGACGGCCGCCTCCTCGCTGGCAGCGCTGCGCATCGGGAAATTCTCATCCTTTTTCTTCGACCAGGGCGCAACGAGCGCCGTGCGGCGGCCGGAAAGCAGGCTGTGCAGCACCCAGCCCTCGGTGCCGTCGGCATCGCGCACGCGCCGCCAGGTCTCGAACTCCGCCGTGACCTCCATCGGCAGGCCGGCGCGCTGATAGACCCAGCGCGTGCGGTGCTCCTTGGAGGGGCCTTCGCGGAGATTCACGCGATCCGTCTTCAGGCTGACATAGCGTGGCACCGGCAGCCCGGTAACCGATCCAGCCTGCATGTCCTGGGCGGAGGCGATCGCAGGCAAGCCGATGAGGGCCAATGCAGCCAGAGTCAGGCAGCGCATCGACGAGACCACCATGGCGCCATTCTCCTTCGCATCCGCTCGCCTCCCCGGCGAAGGGGCAAGTTGTCATCCGCCGCGCTGCCGCCTAGACACGCTTATGGTGCCGCGCAACAATTCCCATTCCTGGGCCACCAGAGTTAATGGCGGGTTGAGGAATTGCGGCCGATACGGCCAATGACGGAAGGTTGACCGCCATGTCGAAGAAGAAGCCCTTGGTGGTGGTGACGCGCAAGCTGCCCGCCGTGGTGGAAACCCGGATGCGGGAATTGTTCGATGCCAAGCTCAACATCGACGACAAGCCGATGTCGCAGGCCGCTTTGGTCGAGGCGGTGAAGACCGCCGACGTGCTCGTCCCGACCGTAACAGACAAGATCGATGCCGCCGTCATCGCGCAGGCCGGCGACCAATTGCGCCTGATCGCCAATTTCGGCAACGGCGTCGACAATATCGATGTGGCCAGCGCCGTGCAGCGCGGCATCACCGTCACCAACACGCCGGGCGTGCTGACCGACGACACGGCCGACATGACGATCGCACTGATCCTTGCCGTCGCCCGGCGGATCGCCGAAGGCGCGCGCGTCATCCCGGACGACGACTGGGCCGGCTGGTCGCCGACCTGGATGCTCGGCCGGCGCATCACCGGCAAGCGCCTCGGCATCGTCGGCATGGGCCGCATCGGCCAGGCGCTGGCGAAGCGCGCCGCCGCCTTCGGCCTCTCGATACATTATCATAATCGCCGCCGGGTCGATCCGCGCATCGAGGAACAGCTCAACGCGACCTATTGGGATTCGCTCGACCAGATGCTGGCGCGGATGGACATCGTCTCGGTCAACTGCCCGCATACGCCGGCGACCTACCACCTGCTCTCGGCGCGCCGCCTCAAGCTGATGAAGCCGGACGCCATCCTGGTGAACACGGCCCGCGGCGAGGTCGTCGACGAGACGGCGCTCGCCCGCATGCTGGAGGCCGGCGAACTCGCCGGTGCTGGCCTCGACGTGTTCGAGAGCGAACCGGCGGTCAATCCACGCCTGCTGAAGCTCGCACGCCAGCACAAGGTCGTCGTGCTCCCGCATATGGGCTCGGCCACCCATGAGGGCCGCGCGGACATGGGCGAGAAGGTCATCGTCAATATCAAGACCTTCATGGACGGCCACAAGCCGCCGGATCGCGTGCTGCCGAGCATGCTCTGAGAGCTGCGTATCTTACGCTTGTCGTTCGGGGCGTTCCGCAGGCGCGAAACCGGAATGACAAGCGTGAACGATCGGCCGACATCGATACCGCCCAGGGTGGCAGTTCAGCCGGCGCGCAGTCCCGCAAGGCGTGCCGCTTCCGCGGGCCATTCCCTGAAATCGTCGATCACGGCCGCCGCCCCCGCAGCCAGCAGGCGCTCTCGCATCCGAGCCTTGTCATGAGCGACGCCTGTGAAGCCGGCAACCTGCATGCCAGCCGCCCGCGCCGCCAGCACGCCCGGGACCGAATCCTCCAGCACAAGGCAGCGCCCGGCCTCGGCACCCATCTGCGACGCCGCGAACAGGAAGACGTCCGGCGCCGGCTTGCCCCGAACCACCTGCGAGGCCGAGAAGACATGGGGATCGAACAGGTCGATCAGGCCGGCGAGCCCCAGATTGCGGCGCAGCGGCTCCAGCACCGTCGACGAAGCAACGCAGCGACGCCCAACCATCGACGTCACCGCCTCGCGCACACCGGGAAGCGCGCGCAGTTCGGTCTCCAGGCGGAGAGCTACCGCATCCTCGATCCGCGTCTCGAAATCGGCCGGAAGCGGCCGGCCGAGCTCAGCCTCGATGATCTTCAGGCCGTCGACCCAGGGAATGCCGACGAGCTGCTCGACATAATGATCCAGCGTCCAGTGGCCCAGGCCGATCTCATGGCACATGGCGAGGTTGACCTCGCCATAGAGCGTCTCGGTGTCGATCAGCGTGCCATCGCAATCGTAGATGACGAGATCGAACGACATGCCGGGCTCCGTCAGCCGCTCAGCGGGTCTGAAGCGTGTCGAACTGGCCGGTCTTGCGGAAGCGCCAGAGATAGGACGAGATGACCGCCTCGGACGAGGTTGGCGCCAGGCCGAGTCCGGCGAAGTCGCGCCCCTCCGCAACGGCTGCCGCCGAGACGACGTTGTCGCTCTCGAGCAGAGTCACCTGGTCGCGCGTCATGACCAGCTCGTCCGGAATCAGGCCAAGCGTCAGGGAATCGATGACCTGCAGGACGCTGCCCATGATCCGCGCCAGCGGGAATGGCAGCGGCGCGAGCAGACGCTTGCGGCCGGTCACCTTGCAGACCTCCTCGACGATCTCGCGCAGGCTCTGCACCTCCGGCCCGCCAAGCTCGTAGACGCGACCGCCCTGGACAGTGCCGTCAACGGCGCGGGCAACGATCTCGGCGACATCGCCGACGAAGGCCGGCTGGAATTTCGTCGCGCCATCCCCGACCAGCGGCAGGACGGGCAGCATGCGGGCGAGCGAGGCGAAGCGGTTGAAGAAGGTATCCTCGGGGCCGAACATCACGGATGGGCGCAGCACGACCGCGCCCGGCACGGAGGCGAACATCGCCGCCTCGCCTTCGGCCTTGGAGCGCGCATAGGCCGAAGCCGAGTCGCTGGAGGCGCCGAGCGCAGAAACATGGACCAGCCGCGCGATGCCGGCAGCGGCACAGGCCTGGGCGATGGCGCGCGCGCCGTTCGCCTGCACGGCCGGAAAGCTCTGGCGACCCTGTTCCTGCATGATACCGACGAGATTGACGACGGCATCAGCCCCCTTCACGGCGGCCGCGACGGAGGCGGGATAACGCAGATTCGCCTGTACGGCATGGATCTGCCCGACGATGCCGATGGGCTGGAGGAAATTGGCGAGATCCGGCCGGCGCACGGCGACGCGCACCCGATAGCCGCGCTTGACGAGCGCACGCACGACATGGCGGCCGACGAAACCGGAACCGCCGAAGACCGTGACGAGTTGCTGGGCCGAGGCCAGGGAAGCCATCGCAAAAGCTCCGTTTAGAATGGTTCTGCCCTCCTAGATCATGTTCCGCGAAAGTGGAAATGCCTTTTGCGGCCGATGCCTCCGATATCCCGCCCCCTGCGGCGTTCCGCCCTATCAGCAATGCGGGTCCCGCCCCTGTTTGGCACCGGCCCATGGCTTCCGCGCCAAAATGCCCCCAATCCGTCACAGCCCGTGAAGGCCGTTTCCACAGGGCAGCGAAAACAAATTCATTTCGCCGCGACAGGGCCGTTGACAGGACGACTCGGCCCCCGTAAACGAACCGCCGTTGCCCAGGTGGCGGAATTGGTAGACGCACCAGCTTCAGGTGCTGGCGCCTGCAAGGGCGTGGAGGTTCGAGTCCTCTCCTGGGCACCACTCTTTTTCTTGAGTGGGGCGAATGAGTTAAGAAGTTACAAGGAGTTCCGTGAGATTACTCTCACTCAGGACTCTCACTCATGGCCTTACGCATGGCCCGCCCCATCAAGCATCCCACCAGCGGGATGTATCTCTTCAAGCAACGTGTTCCAAGCGACCTCGCCTTATCGGCGAGGGGCCGGGTCGCGTTGCCGCTCGACGGCAAGGACGTCTCGGTCGCCATCAGCGCCGGCTACGTCCAGATGAGCCTGAGGACAAAGGACGCGGCCATCGCCGCTTCGCGTCACGTCGAGGCTGATGCCGCGCTCCGGCGCTATTGGCAGGCGATTCGTTCCGGCCCGCGCCCCTTGTCCCATCGCCAGGCCGTCGCCGTCTCGGCTGACGCCTATCGTGACCGAATCGGCGAAATCGACGACCCGGCCATGGTCGCCGACCGGCAACGAAGCCGGACGAATCTTGAGGCGTTCTTCGTCGAGCTCGACACGATGCCGCAGGAGGACCGGATCCCAGCCATGGCTAGATGGGTCGAGGATCTGGTCAAGGAACAGGGTCTCGATTTCCTCGCCGTGATGGCGGCGAGCGTGCCCGGCCTGATCAATCCCGAGCAGGAAGCGCTTGCCCTCGAAATGCGCTACGGCGAACGCGTCGATGCCGCGCTGGCGAAACGCGGCGCCGTGTCCGATAGCGCCAGCCGTCCCGCCCTGCTGCGCGAGTTTCGTCGGGCCGAGCTCAGCGGCGCAGCCGCACTGAGGCGCATGTTGGATGGTGACTTCAGCGACGAGGAGAAGCCGAAGTTCTTCCCCGCTTTCGAACCGGTTCCGCAACCGCCAGCTGCCCACGCGGCCGGAGCCAGTCAGGAGATTCTTAGCGCCCGGCGCGTCTATGACCTTTGGGCAGGAAAGCGACTCGGAAAGCTCGCAGACGATACGCTGCGGCGCTACAAACCGACTCTTTACTCCCTGTCGGCGTTCTCGAAGGATCGCGACGTTCGGCAGATGACTGATGTCGATATCCATGCCTGGGCCAAGCACCGTGTTGCTGCGGAGGGCGTCACGGCCAGAACGGTCAACCGGAACGACCTCGTCGCGGTCAATTCGGTCTTCAATTACATGACGTCGCTGAACGGCGATCGCCTGCTGCAGCACAATCCCGCCGAGGGGGTGAAGCTCGATGAGGATGTTCGCCAGGAAAGTCGCGAGAATCATTTCCGGCAGCACGAGATCAAGGCAATCCTGACCGCCTCCAGTCGGGTCCGGATCGGCGGCAAATTTCCTCGCGCGGCTGCCAGCCGGCGATGGGCGCCTTGGATCGCGGCTTATTCAGGCGCCCGCATCCAAGAGATCGTCGGCCTTCGCCGCAACGAGGTACGCGTCGAGGGCAATATCTGGATCTTCGATTTCAAGCGTACCAAAACCTACGTGCCGCGGCGCGTGCCGATCCACGAGCACCTGTTGGAGATGGGGCTACTGGACTACGTCCAGAGCGTGACTGAGGGGCCGCTCTTCTTCGACGGCGCCGACCCTGAAGTCCTCGACAAGCCCGATGGCGAGCACGACTACGCCAAGAAGAAGCCCGAGGAAATGCGGGCGTCGGAGCTGGCGACCTGGGTCCGCCACGTTGCCAAGCTCGACAAGGACGTCGACCCGAACCATTTCTGGCGGCACACCTTCAAGACCATTGCCCAGAGCCGGCGTGTCCGCATGGAAGAGCGTTGGCGCGACGCGTTGACCGGCCACTCAGTGAAATCGGTCGGGCGAAAGTACGAACATCCAGACATTGGGGACCTTGCCGAGGCCATGGCCCTCTATCCGCGCTATGAGCTTTGACCATTTTGATCGGGCTCCAGCGTGGAAACACGGATAGGAGCGAGTTTGGGGACGTCCGAGCTACGGCGTGCTCGGAGAACAAACCCCGTAACCGTGCCCGAACCCCTGTGCCCGCGACTTCCAGCTCGCGGCCTTACGCCAATGCGGGCGCAAGACATGGTCATGGATGATCAGCTCGACGATACGAAGAAGCCGGTCCGCATCGTCGCCCCGCGGGCGGAAGAAGTAGAACTCCTGCGCCGCGCTGACGCGCTTCATCTCGCCGAAGCCGTAGGCGGTGTGGCGCATGAGCTCGGCTGGCGCGATGCCGATCAGCTCGCAGTGTGCGCGGCAGGCGTCGCTATCGAGCCAGAGATTGAGCGCGGCATGGCGCATCCGATGGTGCAGCTGCTTGTCGAACTCCCTCACCGACATGGATTCCGGCAGGCGGACCGCCAGCGCGCGCTCCGCCAGGGCGACAGGGGACCCGCGCAGGGGTGCCGTCGGCGGCAGGATGTGTTGCAGCATCCAGTTGTCGAACCCGAGGTCGGAGCAGAGGTACCCGTCGGCGCTCGTGGTCAGCGAGCCATAGCGGTCGGCGTTGAGCTCGCGCAGCCGATCACGGATGTTGACCTGGGCGGTCACCGAGACCTTGTGGATGGCGATCCTGAGGCGGCGCGCCAGGCCGAGCAGCCCGGTCGCCGTCGGCAAGCGATGATCCTCGCCGCAGCCGGCCGCGTAGACCCAGACCAGCTTACTCCGCTTGTAGTTCAACCAGAAGCGTTCGTTGATGAAGGCGTCGTCCTGAAGCCGGAACACGCGCTTGCCGCCGATGCGCGGCCAGCGGGTCGGGTACCATTCGGTGACCGCACCGGCGGATCCCGCCGGCAGCAGCCTGCTGCCGATGGCGCGCTTCGTCGAAGCCGTCTCGGGCTTGGCCTGTTCATTCGTCGTCATGGTCTTGATCCTCGCAGAGCTTCCCGGGGGGATTCCCGATCTCACTCTCGTTTCCATGCTTGTTCCGTGACCTTGAGCATGGCGCTCAACGTCGTGCCGCCATGAACCCGATGGGTTCCGCCTTGGCAGCGCCCTCTGCCAAACGGTCAGCTGCCTCGACATCGGCGACGGTGAGATGCCTGCGGCTGGCCGCTGCGGCGTAACCGAGCGCAAGCCGTGCCACGCGGGTGATCCGCCTTGGATTGGCGCGCGCCAGCCGGATGATCACCTCGTCGCTGGGCGGAGTGATCACGCCTCGCGCCTCTTCCAGAGCCGCCCTGACGATCAGGCGGGTGATTACCAAGATATCATTGCCCTTAGGGGCCGGGATCTCGAAGGTGACGAGTCGGTCCTGGATGAAGGATGGCAGGCGACCGGCGTCATTTGCGGTCGCTATGACGATTGCGCCCGACAGGTTGAAGGGGATGCGCAGATATTCGTCGTGGAGAGCGCGGCTGTTTTCGCGCTCGAGAATGTTGAGCAAGACGCTGTAGGGCTGCTCGTCGCGGTGGCTGTCGAACTTGTCGATTTCATCGAGAAGGATGACCGGCTGGGCGGTGTTCCCGCTGGTCAGGGCCTCGTTGACCACCGACATGCGCGAGCCGCGCCACGAGGTCGGGTGCCCCACGATGAGCTGCTGCGCATCGCTGTTGGTGGCGCAAGAGAAGGCATGGACGGCTGTCCCAAGGGCACCGGCAATTGCTTTCGACGCGTGGGTCTTGCCGACGCCAGGCGGCCCGAGCAGCAGCAACGGCGGCACGCTGATGGCCGCTGCGGACATCATCGACAGCGCCACGGCCCTGTCGATCAGGTCGATGACGGTCGTGAATGTCGGGCAGGCCAGCCGAACCTCGGCCAGCCGATCGCGGATTGCCTGCGACCCGAACAGCAAGGGCCGGGCCGCACCACGCTCGTCATCGGCCAGCCAGCGGAGCTTTTCCAGACGGACCTGCTCTTCGGTGCTCAGCGAAGGCTGAGGAAGGCCGAGTTCAAGCTCGTCGTCGAACATGTAGGGCCGGCCGTAAACCCGCTCGAGCTGGTCCAGCAGCGCGGCGCGGTCATAGATCGTGACCTCGCGAGGCGGATAGGCACCGTTATCGAGGAGAGGGTTGGCCGCAGCGTCGTCGACCACATCCTCATCTCGATTGATCGGGCGCGCGCGGCTCCGGCGCTTGATGCGAGGAGTGGATTCATAGGCGGGGATGGTGTCGGTCATCATGTGATCTCGGTGGGTGGGCTCGGTCGAGCTGCAACCGGCACCACCGATCACGACGAAAGGCGCGACACGGAGGGCGCGCCTTCAGCGGCTCAGGCTTTGCGGTGTGTCTTGGCGCAGCTCAGTCGCGGTCGGTGACCGTCCGCCCGAGCTCGATCGCCCATTGGATTGCGGCCCGCATGTGATCGGGATCGCGGGCGCGCGGCGCGATCAGGTCGAGGGCGGCTCGCTTGATGGCGAGGTCGTCGTCAGCGAGAGCCCGGCACACGCCGATCCTGGCCAGCCGCGCATAGGCGAGCAGTTCTGCCCCCCTAAGTGGATGGTCGAGGAGCGTTGGATCGGAGATCTTGCCCTGCAGGCGCCGCCAGACATCGATCTGCGCCAGCAGCGCGCGAGCGCCATCGAAGAGGTCGGCGAAGTCGACCGGCGTCTCGAGCCAGAGTTGCAGCGACCGGGCCGTCGCGACCGGATAGGCTGCGGGTTCGCCTGCCGCGGCGCGGAGGTAATTTTCGACCGAGACCTTCGGCAACCTGGCCGGCCTCATGCCTTCCTCGCTCATCGCGACGAAGTCGTCTCCGCACATCCGGCTGACGCTACAGACGATATCAGGCTCGCCCGAACGGCGGGCCTGATGGCGCAGGGCGCGCCGCAGGTCCGCGCGGGCGCGGTAATCCGCCTCGCTGCCCGGCGCGATCAGCATCGTGGCGACATTGCCGGCGTTGATCAGGATCGCCCATGCCCTGACGCAATCGAATTTGAGGTCGTCGACCTTGACGGTGCAGCCTCGCAGGGCCGTAAGCAGGTTTTCGATCTGCGCGGCGTGGAACTGGGCCCGCGTCCGAACCGGCAAAAGCGATGGGCGCTCGCGCCAGACCGATGCGCACCGCCCGAGAATGGACTGATCCTCGTCGCCGAGGAACTCAAGGGCTTCGAGCTCGTCGACGATACCGACGAGCTTGAGGTCGGGTGCGGCCGAATGCCAGGCCGTCGCGATGTCGGCGTCATTGCTGAAATTCACGGAATTGCTCTTTTCATGAGGGGTGATCTGCTCTCTGCAGTGCCCGTCCTCCTCTTCTCCAACCGCGCCGCCTGAACGTGAAAGGGCGGCACCTCGCGGCGCCGCCCTCCAAAGATCTATGGTCAGGTGGTCACCAGCCGCCCTAGACGATCGGGATCCAACTCGGCTCGTTCACGACCGTGGCGGTTGGTCGCCAGCCATGGGCGGGCCAAGCGGCCTCGGTGTAGAGATGTCGGATCGCCGCCTGCATGTGGCCGGGATCGCTGCGGTTGGCGCGCTCGTTGACGATAGTGACGAGCCGTTCCTTCGCCGTAGCCTCGGCCGAGTGCTTCAGCGCTGGCCAGATCGCGATCTGCGCCGCCGACATGTAGGCAAGGATGAGCGCGCCCTCGCAGGCCCAACGCAGATCGCGCGCGCCATCTTCGGTCTGCCGCGCCAGAACCCGCAGGCGATCGGCGATCGCGAACATCTGCTCGACGCGAACGAGGCGGCCTTCGAAGGGCGGCTCCGCCTTCAGGAACAGGCCCCAGCGGGCGATCTCACGGGGAGAGAGCAGAACCTCTCCCGCCGAGGGCGGGGTCAGGTCGGCGAGAACGAAATGCCGGATCGGCCAGTGCGCCAGGCCCCGATCGTCCTGAGACGGGGCTGCGGGCCCCGGCGGCACGATCAGCGGGTCCACCGCATAGGCGGCGCGCTGAAGCCGGATCCGGGTTGCGGTCGCGGCATCGAGCATGGGGGCCTCGCCACGCTCGGCATCGTCGCCGTGGAGCGCGCCGGCCTCGGCGAGTGCCATCTTGGCATGGGCGTCGTGAACGGTGTCGCAGGGCCAGATCGATACGATCGCGGCACAGGATAGGCCTGCGATCGCGAGCGCAACCCAGGCCCGGTTTTGCGCGTCGGGGTGATGGCTGCCGATCAGCAGCCGGCGGGCCTCATCGCCACAGCGCTTGGCGTCGATGGCGACAGCCTGTAGGTCAGGCGCGGCGCGCCGGAATGTCACCAGCTCCGCGATCGAGGGATCGTCACCGACGTTTTCGGTGATCGCCATCAGCGGATCGCGGATCTGCTCAGCCGGTCCCTCATGGCCGCCGGAATTTGCATTGTCGTGCGGCGCCAGGGGGCCGCGTGAATCGTCTCTCGTCATGTCTTGCTCTCTCGTGGGTCATAGCCCTCTCGGCTACGCCCCCTCCGCTTCCTGGAATCGTGAGAGGGCACCGCGGTTCGCGGCGCCCTCTCGGCATGTTCGGAGTCAGCGCCGGTCCTGATCAGAGCGGCTTGAAGCGGCCGGCCGTGTCCTGCTGCATGCGACGCAGCTCATTCAGGCGATCGGCCATCGCGGCGGCGAACATCACGATGTCCCTCATGCGTTGGTCAACGAGGCGCTGAGCCAGTTCATCGATCCGGGTTCGGAGGGTCTGGTCCCCGGCCGTGATCGCGTCGATCAGACAGGCCCGCGCGAGATCAGCCGCCGCCAGCAGGTTTGCACCTTGGATGGCGCGCTGAAGCCGGTCGAGACGCGCGGGATCGAGATCGGCATCCTCCTCGACCGCCTGGGCGAAGCGGTCGGCGTCGTCGAGCTGGAGGGCCGCGCGCTCGACCAGGAGCGTAGGCACGGCCTGTTCGCGCACGAAGGCCATCAGGCTGAGCCCCTGCTCGAGGCCGAGGACGGCCGGGCGACCATCTCGCGCGTCATCGAGGGCAGGCACGGTGGCCGCACGGAACACGGTCTCGACGACTTCGACGTCGCCGACATCGCCATGCGCGAAGGCCTTCCGAGCGGCCTCGACGAAGTCGGCATCTCCACCGACCGCCGCGATGACATCACCGAGGACGCGTCGGCGCGCGGCGAAGTCCACGGCCAAGCGTGGCGTCGCCAGCGCGACCGCTATCGTCGAAGCGGCGTTCAAGACCGACAGGCCGATCAGCAGGTCGAGGTAGAAGGCGACCTGCGCCCGGTCCGAGGTGCCGGCGAGCGCGAGGAAGCGGCCGATCTCGACAGCGTGGCCGATGGCGCGCGCGGCGATCTCGCCGACCTGATGGGTCTCGGCGGCGAAGCTGGCGTAGCCCTTCTCCGCGCCCGCCGACAGCGACAGACGGTCGGTGAAGGCCGCGAGGTCGTCGGTGACGGCCCGAAGCGGCAGTTCGAGCTCGATATCGGCGAGGGAGAGAGAGGAGATGGTTTTCATATTCAGTCGTCCCAGTTCCTTGGGGTGACAGCCACATAGCTGCGCTTTCCCACGGTCTTGAGAATCGAAAGAGGCGCCCGATCTCGGGCGCCTCCCTCATGTTCTCCTGCGCGGCTGGCGGTCAGACCAGCTCGTTCCAGTCAAACTGAAGCCGATCGCGGGCGCCCACGGGCAGGGTTTTGATCCAGGCAGCCTCGGCTGTGACGTGCCGGACTGCCGACTGCATCGCCGGGGGATCGCCAGCTTCGCCGCGCCGGTTGATCAGCGCGACCACCTGCTTCTTGATCGTCAGCGCGTCTTGATTGTGGACGGGCCAGATCATGCACTGGCAGGCGGCGAGGTATCCCATCAGCCGGGCGCCCTCGGCAGCTGTCAGCAGTTCGCTCGCATTGCCGGGTCCGCGGCCGGCAAGCTCGAGCAGCCGGTCGCAGGCCTCGAACATCTTGGCGGCGCGCTGGAGAAGCGCGTCGAGATCGGGAGCGGATCGGGCGAACCGGCTCCATTCGACGATCTGGGTGTGGGCGAAGGCCGGAAGGCCGCCGCGTTTCGGCAGATGCTCGACGAGGTCGAAGCGCTCGAGCGGCCACGTCGCCAGACCCCGGTCCTCGCTCCGCGGTGCAGGCGGCGCTGGCGGCAACATCAGCGACGGCACCGCGAA
>WPCJ01220524.1_pt1 | contig 22417 bp, 28 predicted proteins | sample 5399831 | NCBI WGS metagenome assembly WPCJ01 (sample SAMN12869470, study PRJNA574797) | sludge metagenome | isolation source: wastewater treatment of pH10 | place: China:Beijing | collected 2019-05-20 | reverse complement strand
GTAAAAGAAAACAGCATAGAGGATGACGCTTTTGGGGAAATGTGCCCCTGTGAAATCGATCGCCATCCCCATTCTCCTCGCTCGAATATCCGCATCAAACGTATAATAGCGAAGAAAAGGTCAAAATTTTGCGACAGAGCCTGATCGAAACGCTGCCAAACGCCCGATCGGACATTGAGTTTTAAACATGCCTGTCCTTGCATTTTGATTGTACGTTGCTACATAATGCGTTATTGTAGCAACGTACAATCAATGATTGGAGGTGCCAGATGCAAATTTCCAATTTCAGCAGCCGTGAATTCAACCAGCATGTCGCAGCAGCCAAAAAGGCAGCCAGCGGCGATGATGTCGTTTATATCCTGGACAGAGGCGAACCTGCACATGTCCTTATGAGTATCGAAAAATACCGGCAATTATCAGGACAGAAGCAGAACATTCTTCAGATGCTTGCGATGCCGGAAGCGGCAGACATTGATCTTGAAATCGAGCGCAGCCCGGATTTGCCCCGATCTGTGGATCTGTCCTGATGTACCTTGTTGATTCCAATATTGTTGCTGAGTTTCGCAAAGCGCCGTCTGGGCGTGCGAACCCCGGCGTTGTTACATGGGCAGAATCTGTATCTCCCGATGCTCTATTTATTAGCGTCATAACGTTAATGGAGCTGGAGAAAGGCGTACTGTCGAAGACCCGACAGGATCCGCGGACCGGTGCGCTGCTGCGCCGCTGGCTATCTGAGAAATTACTGCCCGCCTTCAAGGGACGGATTCTACAGATCGACGAAGCCGTCGCACTCGAAAATGCACGCTATCACGTACCGGACCCCAGACCTTTGGCCGATAGCCTGATCGCAGCAACTGCCAGGGTTCATAATCTGTGCGTGGTTACACGTAATGAAAAGGATTTCGATCCACTCCAGCAATATGGCGTCAAACTTATAAATCCCTGGCGATAATCTGAACCATGGAAATGAAACCGGGTTAGCACGGCTCGGCTACTGCACCAGAGTATTATTCAGATGCCACCAGAAACTGCATCCCGATAATAGATTTCCGTCGCCCGAAAAGCGCCGTTGATCCGCTTGCACTGCACAATGATATCGATAGCAATACGGAGTGAGGAGAGCACTTCGGTACGGTCAAGGTCGCGTCCTGCTTCGGATTCTTTCACCAGGGTCGCCAGCTGCTCGAATGCCAGTTCAGTCGATCCGGCGTGAACGGTGGTTATTGAGCCCGGATGTCCGGAATTGACATTACGGATATAGTAAAATGCGGTTCCATCCCGAAGTTCCTGCAAAAGAATGCGATCCGGCCGCATACGCAGACACGATTCCAGAAGATCCCGCGGCCCTGCCCCGGAAAGGCCCTGACCGCCTTTCGAATAGAACAGCCGCACATGATTGGGCTGCGGAATAACCAGTTCCGGCGTGTCCTCAATGGATATCACCCGTTCGTTCTCCGGAATATGCTTGATTAAAGCTTTGGAAAGGGTCGTTTTGGCGGAACCTGTCGCGCCGGAGATGACGATATTCTTGCGGGCAATGACGGCCTGGCGCAAAAACTGCATGAATGCCCCCTTTTGATAAAGCTCAGCCAATTCTCGCTCTGGCCCCCCGACCGACATAACGCCTGTACCTGTCGTCTCAGAGAAAAACCCCTTTTCTTCAAGGTCACTCAAAGCAAAATCAACCGATGACGGTTTTCGGATCGTAATGCTGACTGTTCCGCTCGTTGTGGCGGGCGGTATGACGATCTGAATACGCTCATCATCTGGCAGCGTTGCCGACAAAATAGGGTGTTTTTCATCGATGGCCTGATTGGAAAATGTCGCAACAGCCCGCGAAAGCCGCATCAACTTTTGAAATGTCAAATCAGGCATATCATGGACGCGCCAACCATCCGGCCCTTCCGTCAACACATGACCAGGCAGATTGATGATCACTTCGTAGAGGCATTTATCGGCAAGGAATGTTGCCAATGGCGATAGCAACTCACGCACGACGGCCGCATCGGTTCCATCGGTCATGGCGTCCCCTATTTTGTGACGATATCTGAATCTGGGGTAAAATCGCCCAGAACCGCCCGATCATAGATACGGTTCCTTGGCTCGGTGACGCGCAGGCGATAAACACCGGAAAAGTCGAGATCACGGGCAACAAAGATCGAAACGAGTTCTCCCTGATGCTTATGCAGGGTCGGGGGAATATTGATTGATTGCTCCACTGCAATCGATGCGGCCTGCTTGCCAGCGCCCATCGTGTTTTGTGCGTCAACATCGCTATTCTGCAAACGGCTGCTGGCATAGCTGGTTGCATCACTGACAACAGAAAGAAGGAGCGCACTGCCAAACCGTTCCCACCAATGCGTATCGACATCACCGCCCATACCAGCACGACCGATGGCATCCGTTGCAGGGGAAGCGAGCGTGACAATCACGCCCTTTGGCGTCTTGGCCCTGTTCCAGAGAACAAACAGCCGTTTCTGGCCGCGCTGAAGCCCACCGCGATATTCCCCGACGACCTGTGTTCCCTTTTCCATCAAAACTACCCGGCCGTTATCCGAGAGAACATCGCGATTGATCACACAGCTCGTAAAGCCCGGTTGATCCGACGCCAGTGCGGTTTCCAGAACGCAAGGGATCGATGTTCCCATGGCAACGATAAAATTCCGGTTGCCGAGTGTCCCGGCACGAGACCCATCGAGACGTGTCGGTCGGAGAAGATCATCAAAACGCTGCTCATCGCCACTCCACTGGTTCTGCCCCATCATATTACCGTCGAGGGATACAAATTTCCCCTCTTCTGCCGCTCCATGATCATGGCCAGCACGTCGTGATTGCGCTCCGTTCTGGCCTTGGCTAAACGCCATGACCGGCGCGCGCCGAGCGGAATCAAGCAATTCATCCTTTTCTTGCTCAATCGGTTCGATTGCGGGCGTTGGAAGCGCCACCTTCGGCTCCGCAACGACTGGTGCCGGTTCAGCCTTTTCTTTTGCAGGTTCAAAGGTATTGGTCTGGCGGATAACAACCCGCTCAGATGGCGTCTGGTCATCCTTCCCCCTCTTGCCCGAGGCCGACCAGATGGCAAAACCGACAAAGGCAACGATGGCAAGCACCACTGCACCGCGTTTGAGAACCGGATTGTTGTCGATGCGTCGACCGGTGGTCGTCTCGGCACGTTCACCGGGGATCTGGATGTCTTCTTCCTGTGCCATGATGATATCCCTCCCCTATTGTGCCGCAGGATCGGATTTCACGACCCGCTCAACTGACGGCGACGTCGTGCTGGTGTCAGGATTGATACCAACGCGGTTATAGGCTTCGTTGAACACGCACAGGACATCCTTGCCACGGCGCAGAATGAACTTGCGGCTGATCGCGTGGACCATGACCAGATTGCCATCGACCGATTTCGGTACCACGCTTTCGGAGCCATCGGAGTTTTCCATATAGATTGTCGGCATTTCCTGATTGCCGACAAAAACAAAGGTCGTGATCTTGCCGTTGTCATAGACGCTTTGCGGTTCCAGTGCCTGTGAACCTTGCGCCGAATAGTGCCAGTTACGCGGGCCATAAGCTTCGTGAAGTGCCAGAACATCATCGGCAGCCTTTATCTGTGCGGCACGCGCACGGGCTGCCGCTTTTTGACGACGCACTTCTGCCTCATCGCCGGGATAGCGATATTTGACGTAAAAGTAGGTGTTCTGACCCGCTTCGACGGTCCCCTCACGCACAGTCAGTTCCATCTGATAGCTGCGGGTGGAACCATCGCGCCTTGTTGTTACAACAGAAATATTGGTGACCGGCTGCTTTTCACGCGGTTTCAAAAACAGGATATTGCCAGCGGGTGCAACTTCCCACGCCACACTGTTGCCGAGCGCAACATGGGCGATCTCCTCGTCTGCCGCGAATTCGACCTGAACAGAAGAGCGCAGAGAGCCGACAATCTTCGTGATGTTATAAGGTTGATAATTGACGAAACGGACCCGGTTATCAGACGGGGCCCCACGGGGAACGTCGAGAGCATGCGCAATTTGTGTCGTCCCGGCGATGACTACCGCGAGAAGAAGAATTTTTCGGATCAATTGATTGCCTCCGGATCAGCACGATATTCGCTCACCACAAAGCCAAGCGGATTCACCAGTCGATCTGTCGAGGACATTGGCGCATTGGCGTAAGAATAAGTGAGCGTTGCAACCCAGTGGCTCGTGCGAACCTCATCGCCACGGGTGACAGTGCGCATATAGCGGACGGACACGACATTCTGATTGATCAGCGAGATCGACGCGATACGGATCTCTGCCGTCGCTGAGCGACCATAGATAAGCTGTGGCGATTCCGGGTTGCTGCCGCGGTAAAAACTTGCAAAACGATCCTGCTCTGTCTGGATCGACAAAAGTGCAATCGTCCTGAAGTTCTCCGCCGCCTCACTCCAGACATAGCCTTCGCGAGCACGAACATATTTTGCAGCAAAATACTTGGTCACCGCCTCCTCATAAGTACCAGCCGTTGAGGTCAGGGCCGATACCACATCGACAATACCGATTGAATTGTCGACCCGGATAACAAAGGGTTCCACTGTCTTCAGCGGCGTCAAAGCTGCAACGGCAAAACCAGAGACCACAGCAACGACACTCGCAGCAATCGCAACCGACCAGGCAATACGGTTTGATCGTTCAACTGCTATCAGTCGGTCCTGATCGAAGCGGCGCGCCTTTTCAAAATAGCTTTTGAGATTATCACTTAAGACCACGTTGTTTCTCCGTGCAAGGACGGTCGGAACCGTCAATATCAAGGTGAGCAAAAGCCGCCTGCGACTTCGGGGCCTCACGATAAGGCGTAATCAGGGCAGATGATCCCGGTTCGGACTGGCCTGGTGGCGAAACGCTGTTGCCTTCCCACTGCCACATCGCGCGATTGAGCGGACGGCGGGCATATCCATCACATTTCAGCAAGGGGTAGTTGAGCGATGCGCAGCCACCAAGGATAAGCGACACCGCAATCAGAAGGCTAAGCCTGATCATGAGAAAGACCTTTTTGGGACTATTGTAGAATAGGTCACGACCCCATCCCTCTGGAGCCAACAGTGCGGCCAAGATAACGCGAGGATCGTGCGGCAAATCGGCCACTCAGCTTTAAGACACGGGCCAACATGCCCTCATGCGCATCACGTGTTGTCGTATAGCCATAGACAAGCGATGCCCCTCCTGCGGCGAGCGCTGATGCAATGCCGGGAAGTTGATAGAAGACGTAAAGGGCAGCAAAACCAATCGCGCAAAGGGCAATCGGACGCATTAAAACATCAGAATAGCCATCGATTGCGGTAAAGGTGGAGTCAATGCACGCAATCAGCAACGAGCCGATGGCAACGACGAGAACCTGCAGAATGACAAAATTTACCAGCTGTCCAATCCAGGCCTCGGTGAAACGCCGCGTTGACTGGAACATGGCCAGTGCAATGAAAATCGGGCCAATCGCCAGCACGACGGCAAGCGCCAGACGCGCATAGAGTGAGACGACATAGCCAATTCCTGCAACAACGAAACTCACTCCGATTACCAGCATGCCGCCAACACCTGTAACAATATCGACAGGCCATGATGCGCGTGACCAGATATCAGTGGCTGACGCCTGTCCCTTATCAAGAAGACTATCAAAGGTGCTGGCACTTGGTGCGGTGCCGGAATTTAGCGCCTGAGAAATTTCATGCGGCAGCACATTAAAGAAGAGGTTCGTGACATAGGTCTGATATTCGCCTGCGTTCTTGACCAGTGTGACGACGATCGCAAGCTTGATCGCCCGAAAGACGAAATCGAGGATCGGATCCGTAACTGAACCGCGCAGGACCAGATAGCCATAAAGAACGATGTAAAGCGTAACGGCCACTGTGAGCGGACCAGCCACCCAGTCTGCTATGTTCGACGTCCCAACGGAGACAAATGTTTCCAGAGGTTGTTTGAACTGCCCATCGGCAAAGTCGAACACATGATACATGGCGTCAGTTCCCGAGCGCCTTGCGCATGTTCTGAAGCCGCAGTTTACCATCGGCAGCTTCGGCATTCACACAATTGGCCGAACCACGCAGATCGCCGGAATTGTTGCGGCATTCGGCAATAACACGGCTGTGTAACGCCTCATCAGCAGTGAGTTCTTCCACGGTATAGGACACAGCTTTTTCCTCGGAACAGCCAGACAAAAGTGCGGAAACAATAATTATTGCGGCATATCTCCTCATTTCAGTGCCGCCTTCATGCTGTCCATGCGCTGGCGCCAATCTTCTGCCTTACGCTGTTCATCAACTTCTGCCTGCGCACGCTGCACCATTTGCAAGCCCTCCATCCGCAGAACATCGGTCTGGAGAAAGGCCTGTTCGGCCTGTAGCCGTGCCTGAAGATCAGCAATGCTCTTCGCATCACCCGCCGACGAGATTTTCCCTCGCAGTTCATCGATACCGTCGATCCGTTTGGTGGCCGCATCATAGATCTGCTGACCAAGGCTCATCTCGCCGGCATTCCTGTTCTGGATGCGTGACAATTCCTTTGCGTAAAAATCGTCGGCGTCGGTCTGATAGCTCGAATTGTTTTCGAGGAATTTTGATGCAGACTGCCCGAAAGCACCGGTTCCGTTGCCCTTGAGCAGGCCTTCAATCTGCGAAAAATCGGTCGGAAGTGCTTTGCGAATGGCCGGATTGTTCAGGATCTTGACCACATCGGCCATGTCCGTCAGCTTGTTGAGCGAACCATAAAGTTGTTGTGCCTGATCGATCTGCTGATGCAGCGCATCAAGCTGGGATTTCAGCTGCGTGATGCTCTCGATCTGTTTGAGGATTGCGGTCTGATCGATAACCGGAATTCCCTGTGCGGAAGCCGTACCAACTGAGATGATCAATGACGCAGCAACCACTGCATCCTGCAATCTGTGTAGAGCCATCAGCTTGCACTCCTTCGTTGCTGAAAAATGGCAAGCCAATCGTCCGGCCTGTCGCCAACCTCTGTGCGGATCACATCGGCCAGTTCCACATTGGCAGTTCGGCCGGAAAGAATGGCGAGTTCGTCATCGAAACCATTGAGGTTCAACTCCGCCACGACGCTGTTATGTCCCTGTTTCAGGACAAAGCGTCGGCTTTCAACGGAAAGTTCGCGCGCGATCAGCTCGTATTCGCGCCCCGTTAGTTTGAAGCCATCGACATAGTCCGTATGGCTGCCACGCGAATTCGGCAAAAAAATCTGCGTCGGACATTGTTCTATGATGGTATGGGCAATCGGCGAGACGACCGCATCACGCGGGCTTTGTGTGGCAAACAGCATCAAGCCATTCTGCTTACGGATTGTCTTCAGCTTGTTCTGTGCAAGATCCCGAAAGCCCTCGTCCTGCAAGGCTTTCCAGAATTCATCAATGACGATGATAATGCGCCGACCGTCTATCATCTGTTCAACACGATGAAACAGATAGGCCATCAGGGGCGTGCGAATTTCCTCACTGTCGAGAAAGTCGGTCATGTCGTATCCGACCATCTTTCCACCAATACCAATATCCTCAAGATCATTGTCAAAGACCCAGCCAAGCGGGCCTCCCCTCTCCCACCGCCGTAGCCGCGCCGCTATCCCTTCCGGGTTGGTATTATCAAGAAACGTCCGCAGCGCACCGATTGTGCGTCGTTCCACCGGCAGATCAGAAAGCCCGTCAATGGCAGCGGCAATGTCGTGCAATTCCGTGACAGATAATTCCCGTGATCCTGATCCGACGAGCTTCCCGACCCAACCGGCCAGAAAAACCTTGTTTTCTGGCGTGAGGTTGAGGGCCTTAAGCGGCGCACAGCCTGTAGGCTTGCCGTTCCTCAGGGGATGATAGACGCCCCCTGCAGCCCGCACATATAGATCCGCACCGCGATCCTTATCAAAGAAGACGACATGCGGATCGTGCTTTTCGAGCTGCGAGAGCATGAAATTCAACAGCACGGTCTTGCCGGCACCCGACGGGCCGCAAATGAAGGTGTTGCCGAGATCACCATAATGGAAATTGAAGTAATATGGTGAGCCGGACGCAGTTTTTAGAAGGGCAACGGCCGCTCCCCATTCATTGCCGTCCTTCTGGCCAGAAGGATAAGAATGGAATGGCGACAGTGCCGCGAAATTCCGCGAGGTAATTGCGCCGGAACGGGCCCGGAACCTGAAATTCCCCGGAAGCTGCGCCCACCACGCCGCTTCAAGGCCAAGATCCTCACGCGCCACAACGGCACCACCATTGGTCAGGCTTGCACGCGCTTTGGCAAGATGGTCTGTCAGGTCTTTCACCGTTAACCCAAATACCGCAAGCGACAGATGGTGCTCGCCCAGAACAAACCGGTTCGACTCCAGATCATCCATGGCATCATCGAGCTCTTCGATCTGTGATGCCGCCTTATCTCTACTGCTGAGCATCTGGTTTTGCTTACGGCCCATGATAGTCCGGGCATCAGCCTTGGAGACAAAGGAAAAGGATTGCGACAGGATCAGTTCGAAAGGACTGGTCAGGACATCGTCCAGCATGCCCGGCCGGGTAGTGGCGGGATATTCCTTAAGACTCAGCATTCCGGCAAAACGGCTCTTAGCTTCATGCCGAATTTCGATTGTCTCGCGACCAACAATCACCCGGTCAGAATAGATTGCAGAAGCGATGCGACCCTCTGTCAGAGGTATTCGTTCTCTTCGGCCGCCCACAAGTTGGTGCAAAACCTCGCTTGGTTCAGAAAACAGCAGACCATCCTGTTCGTAGAGCGACAGCACCCGCGGTTCGAACCGCTTCAGGCCTGCCGTGATATCAACGACCTTGTCGTGAAGCTGCTTCAGTGCTTCTTCATCAAGTTCACCACCTGTTTGGCGTGAACGGCGCAGACGCGACAATAATCTGGCGGCTTTTTCGGCAGGATCGCGCGGCGGTGACCAGATAATGGAAAGATAGAGATCATTGCAAAACAGATCTTCACCGACCATGCGCGCGCGATATATTTCGTTGAGCCTGGCTGAAAACGACGCTTTAAAAATTCCCTCGGGATAGCTGTTGTCGCGTCGACGGATCAGATGCGTCCACAGTGCAAGACGCTCATCGGCAATGTTCCTGTGCAACGTGTTGAGATCGCGATGCAGCGCATTGATATCCAAAACATCTGCTGTTTCGAACGAGACACCGTCGAGCGCAACGATCACCATCAGCGCCCGCGATTCCAGCGCAATCGTTGTTTCGTCCACGTGGCGCACATAGGGAATAAAAGTCTCAGGACCAAGCTCCCGGGATTTAAGAGTTGCAACGCTAGGCAAAACCAAGATCCCTTTCGTCATACCGGCGGACAAGCCTCAGCGGAGAGATCGAGCTGCCACCCCAATGGGATGTATTCCGTGATCGACCCCGCGTTTCGACCCACGCAACCACGATACGAAACATGTTGTGGTCATGCTTGATGAGCGCGCGGAAGATGAAATGGAAAACCACGCCGATCAGCGCATAGGCGACAGAACCGGCTGCGAGGTAAAACATCGTCGTCGCGATGACATTGATCCCCATAGCTTCCATCGTCACGCCTGCAAACATGGCCGGGCGGGTACAGGCGATGAACAGCGTGTCTTCTTCAAGCACAGGCCGGGGCGTTACCATCCGGTCAGCTCCCGATGATCGTGTTGACGAGTTCGGAGGAACCGGCAATGACGCCGATACCGACAATCCAGTAGCCTGCACGCCGCAGGTCCATATATCCGAACATCCAGGCAATCGCGATGATGATCACGGCAATCGTTGCAATCAGCCGGAAAACATTGCCCGTCAGCATGTCGACAACATTCTGCAGGATCGATTCAATGCCAGCAGCCTGCGCAAAGGCTGGTTCAACCAGCATCGTAACAATGGCCGTTGCCATAACAGCGGATGCCGCAGACGAGCGCGTACGGGAATGGATGGTCATTTCATTCTGCTCCATGCTTGTTCTGGAAAACGATGATCAAGGACTGACGCCGCGCGTTGAACACGTCCCACGGCGGCGCCGTGAATTCCGGGGCGGTTTCCTGATTGGAATTCTCGGCCACGACATCTGCGACAATGTCCGGCGCAGCAGCGGCTGGCTTTTCGCTCCGGTCGGTCGCCGGATTGTCAAAGGTCAATTTTGCAATCGTCGGCCTTAACCGTTGGATTTGGTGCTGAACCTGTCTGTCGTATTGCACCATCGCTCCGACGGAAGGATCGCCGCGACCGTAAAATGACTGCAGCATGACCTTTTCGGCTTTGGCTTCATCGTCGCCCATCCTGACGGCAAAACGGTAATAACCATCGAGCAGTAGCGCCGTGGCCTGAAGATTGAGACATGGATCGAAGGCATCGGCGATTGTGCGCTTCAGTTTTTGCAGGTCATCAAGGCCGATCCCGCCAAGGCCAAGTTGGATATCCTGATGTTCTGCAGCCAGTGCCGTAGCAATCTCAATCGCCTCGGCTTTCGATGACGGTTGCTTTTTCAAGGGAGCGGCGCTGTTGATGCGGATGTTGAATGGTACGAAACGGCTTTCCAGACTGACAATGCCAGCCAGTGTCTCTACCGCAATAGTTGGCGCACAATCATGCGCAAGGTCAGCAAAAAATACCGGCATGATCAAAACCACACCCGCCGTTTGCCGACGCCGTCAATCGTAACATCGATATAGTTCGGCTGTTCGCGTACAAGAGGTCGGGCCGTAGCAAAGCCCACACACTGACGTTGTCCGCCTTTTGACTGCCACCGTGCAGAGGCGAGCCTCTCAACGTAGCTCAAAGGCATATCGCGGTCATGTCGGCACAGGCTGTTCTTCACGACCTGTCTGGACTTGGAAACACAGGATGCCTTGCGCTTTCTATTCACAGAACTGACCAGCAGGTGATAGCCGTCTTCGCAATAATAAGGTTCATAGCGAGGCCGCGTGCTCTGAAACCCGCCCCCCCTGCAGGTTGGAAACGACTTGCCTCTGGCAAGCCAGCTCCATAGCTTTTGCACTGGCGGGCGACATTGTGCATATTGCATTGGTCCGCCGGGGTTGGATAAGCAAAGGATAACCTGACAACCCCAGTCATCGGCACGCGCATTTTGACCAGAACCGAGATATAATGAACCGAACCCGAAAACTGCGATGGCACTTTGAAAGAGAAAGCTGTTCATGCCTCCCACCCTCCGAATTGTTGCTGGGCACTCTATTGGACATCTCAGTGCCTCGGTGTTATACTATTCAAATAATCGATAGTTAAAAGAATGGCAAGCAATTTAAGCGAACGGTGGCAAAATCAGGCATTGGCCCTCTATGGCCTTCGGGAAATTCTGGAAAAACCGCTAGAGGGCGAGACCCCACAATCACGTATCAAGCAGATCGGAATGCTGAATGTGCTCTATATGATGCACCAGGCACACGAGCCATTAACGCTCTCGTCCATCATTAAAATCACAGGCATGACCCGCGGCGGCGTTATCGAAACCATCGACCTGCTCGTGCAACGCGGCATTCTCACCGAAACCATGGGAAAAAACTCAATGGGGCGCGGAACCGCGCGTCAGTTTGAGTTTGCGCGCAGTGTGTTCGAACACATCCGGTCAAGCGCGGAATGATATTTAACTGATAAAACTTTTTCATGAGTGGCGGGGCAATGCACAAAAAATGCCAGAGGCGTCCATAACTGAAAAGGGTGTTGTCATGTCTGGATAGCGCCCGTTTGGCAATATGATTTTGGTGATGTTTTAGCTTTGCGGGTCGGGTGCAGTCATGTCTCCGGCCTGTTTATGCGGCACGATATGACCGCCGGCCCTGATGTTGTCCGCGAGAACCGATCCCTATCACATTGTCGCGCTGTTGATGCGCAAGACAACACCACGGGTTCTTCGGCTCGTGCGGCCATTCCGCTTTGCTGTCACATCATACCTTCGTCACACCGCCAACTGTGGTGCCCCGAAAGGCAAAGCTTCTTCGTTTCTGTATACCTACACTGACGTCAGCGCCCGGTGATCAGGCACAAAGTCCGGCTGGAATTCTTTATTCCGCGCCATGATCGCCCAAGCAATGCGCGCAATCTTGTTTGCGAGAGCGACTGCAACGAGTTTGAAGGATTTTTTCGCCAACAGGGTTCGCGCCCACTCCGCCAATGGGGATTGGGTCTTACCATTCTTCATCCTGTAAAGCGCAGCATGTGCCCCAACCACAAGAAGCTTGTGCATGTGTCTGTTGCCCATTTTGGAAATCGAGCCCAGCCTTGGCTTTCCACCCGTTGAATGCTGCCTGGGAACAAGGCCCAACCAGGCTGCAAACTCTCGCCCGCCTTCAAACAGCTTTGCGTCCGGTACGCTGGCGGAAAGACAAGTGGCTATGACAGGGCCGATTCCAGGAATTGTCGAAAGCCGGAGACTGACATCGTCGTTGCGATGCGCAGCGAGGATCGCCTTGTCAAGCTTTGCGATCTGCCCCTTGATCTCTATCAAGGCTGTCGCTAGCGGTTCGAGTGCAATACGAACTGCTTGCGAGGTGTATCCTTCATCATCTTCCAGAAGGGCTATTAGTTGCCGTGCGTTGTGAGCCCCCTGCGGTACGACAATGCCAAGTTCGGCAAAATGACCCCGCAAAGCATTGATGAGCGCGGTACGCTGAGAGATCAGGAGTTCGCGTGCGCTATGCAGCATCAATGTCGCCTGCTGGTTCTCACTCTTGACTGAAACAAACCGCATTGATGGTCGCGTAACGGCTTCACAAATAGCGGCAGCGTCTGCAGCATCGTTCTTTTGTCGACGCAAGTATGGCTTGATGTAGCTCGGAGGGATCAGCCGGACATCATCGCCAACTGCTATCAGCGTCCGTGCCCAATGATGGGCTGTTGCACAAGCTTCCATACCGATCAGGCAGGGAGCAAGTTTCTCGAAGAACGGCCGCATCTACCCGCGTCGTAACGATTTTCGCAGGGCGACCTGCCCGTCCGCATCAATTCCATGAAGCTGGAAAACATTCTTTGCGATATCAAGTCCAATTGTCGTAATCTTGCTCATGATAGATGGCTCCTCTCAAGGTTCACTAAACCTATTTTGACACATTCGATGCCGTCGGAGGGCGCCATCCACTACATCACATTGTTTGGCGCACAGACGCGTTGAAGCCACAGGCGGAATTTCAGGCAAGCTTGAGCGCCGCGACTCTCCGTTCAGTGATACGCTTGACCGGCAAAGATGGAGCGGGTTTTGTGGAGTTCCATTTTAATCAGACCACTTTTTAAATCCCCAAATGCTTTGGTCTGTGAAGGCTATGACCATAATGGAACGGAATTAGCCCTAGCAGCTTTCGCTTCTTTTCCATTTGCAATCAATCTTCGGGCTTTCTGCCATTCTGGTGCATTTGCGAAGAGTTTCCACAGGAGACCGGTACGATAGTTCTCGATCATAGCGAGGGTAGAGCCCTGATTGAGAGCGAGGCTGGTTCTGGCGATCCAGCCGGTGTCCGGCGCAAACGCGTCGACAAAACCATAGCGCCCGAGCAATCGTCCGTTCTTATACCTTAAAAAGAACCGCAAGGCAGCTTCGGCCTCCCTGGGCAAAAAGGGAAAAGAGGACAGGGCCGCAGAGGGTGCGATAATGCCGACGTCATTGACCGGACAGCAATTGAGATAGCCGTTTGGTCCGTGGCAGGCCGTCAGTCCCCAGCAAGCTGGGCCATATCCCCGATAATTATGCGGGTTCTCCACGCAATGGCGATAATTAATTGCCGTATGCGCACTGGCCTGTTGCCAGTAATCGGCATAGCCATCCTGCCACAGCCGGGGATCAAGCACGCAGAATGGCAGTTGCGACAAAAACAGTGGTCCGCCAAACGGCTCACCGAGCGGCTGTTCCAAACCGTAATAGGATGCACCATTCCTGAAGCGACCAAAGCGTGCCCAGCCTGAATGATAGAGGCTGACATCAATTGCATGCGTGCCTGCGCCAAGTGCAAGAACATAGCTCATGAGCGCTTCGTTCCATCCGGAGACGGGAAGGTTCTTTCGCCAACTGTGCTTCGGGCTCCAGTGCCAGAACAATGTGGCCTTGCCGTCTTTGGTATACCAGTCCCACTCAACCTGATTGACGATACTGTCGATACGTTGGCGTATGCGTGATCCTACAGGGTCAGAGCCGCAGAAAAACTCCCGCGCGCAAATCATGCCCTGAAGGAGAAGTGCCGTTTCGACGAGATCACCTCCATCATCAAAGCGTGAGAAAGCAACGGTCTCACCCGTAGCACCATTGATGAAATGGGAAAATGCGCCGTGATACCGTGTTGCTTTTTCCAGCATCGATAGCATCATCCCAAGGCGCTCAACAGCCTGATGACGCGCAATCCAGCCGCGATACACGCCAATGATTGTGGCGATAAAGGAAAAGCCTGATGCACCAATGGCGACGAGGTCATTCTTTGGTGTGCCATAGGTCAGTCTGCGATCATAGGCGAGACCACTGGACGGATGGGCCCCTTCCCAGAAATAGGCGAATGTACGGCGCTGAACACAATCCAGCAGAACCTCAACTTCATCAGAGACATCGGGATGATGGGTTTGCTCCTGCGCGGGGCCAGCAAGCCTGTACAGCATCAGACCAGGCCCTGCACAGAAGGAGACTGGGCCTTCAATCCGCTCATAAGCATCAGCGCGATGGAAAAGGTCCCTGCCCTCGCCTTTTGCGTCAGCGATCGCAGATAGCCGCCCGCTGAACTGATCTCGCCTGCACGCTGCAACAACCAGGCAATGACAGCAGAGGTGTTCTCTGCGCCCATGATTGCTATCGCCTCTCGATAGGCTGATTGCGTGATACCGAGAAACACCGAGACTGTCCTCGATGCATCAACCAGATCACGCCATGAGGCGATGCCATTGGACGAGTAGTCACGAATATCTGGACAAGTTCTGAGCACCATATCAAGCGGTACAGCAGCAAACGAAGCGTCAACTGGGTGGTGATCGTTTTGTTCGGAAATCACCGGTTTTTCCGGACAAGGCTCCTTCAAATCAAATGTTTTGATATTTTTAGATTCAAAAAGGGATTCTGGTAGGGATTCATTATGCTGCCGCTCAATTTGAGCGACGCTGCCGCTCAATTCTGAAGCATTATCCATATTTTTCAGAAGCTTATGCAATTCTGCCCTGATTGCTTCCAGACGCGCCTTGATAACACTCAGCTCTTCGACTGAGGCCCGACGGGGAATAGCATCCACGATGGCACGGAAACGAACAAACAGATCCTTTAGATGGCCAGAAGATGCATCAGCTGCATATGTTTCGTCTGCAAAGACCGATGCAATCTCTCGTCTGGCAACCGAGACCTCATCGCGAAGACGTTTCAAGGCTTTCTGATCGGCCAGAAGCTTTTCGGCAACTTCCGCAATCTCCGAAGCGCGATCAAGCATTGGGGCCAGGGAAAAGCCAAAGGCGAGTTCAACACCCCCTTCCCTATCCTTATGCGCATAACGTTTACGGGTCGGGCTATCTTTACGTGCGATAATGCCGGCCTCCACCAGTGAAACCAGATGCCGACGCAGAGTTGATTCCGGCATGCCGTGAGCGCGCAGGGAAAGCTGACGGTTTGATGGAAACACCACAATGCCATTTTTCGAGCTGATTTCATCCTCAGGAAGGAATGACAACAGTGAACTGAGAACCGCAAGGCACCGATCATTCAGGCCGAATTGTGATTTAGCGACACAGAGTTGTTTGTAGATCATCCATCTGTTTACCCCCCTCCCCTGCTTCAGTTTTTTCTGCAGGTCAGAATTTTGGGCAAACATCTGCTTTCGCCCACAAAGTGTGGACGTGACAGTCTCCAGAATTTGCATTTCCTCTCACCTTTCTAAAGGCAAAAGAAATCCACCCGCCAAAATGACGCCAATGACACTTGACACTGATTCGTGGAAATGCGATTCTCGGAGTGCTTAGTTCTGAGGAAGGCTTCCACGACGGAAACGTTTGGGGGCCTTTTTCTTTTGCGGTTTAATCTCCTGTTTGCGTATTACTTGATAGCTGGAACTCGTCATATAGACGATCCAGAGAGGTTGAAAGCCAATCGCTGAACGGGCGAGCATTCGCATCCGTAAGTTCGATAGCGACCCTTTTAGCTCGCTGATTCATGATCAATGTTATTGAGTTGTCCTTGGATCGCCAAGACTTAACCGCAGGCGCATCTTTTTGCTGGGTCTTCACATCTTTAACCGCCTCAAAAACTTTAGAGAAACGAGTCTGGCTATCAGCAGCTAAGAATTCTGATGTTTTTATTAGTTGTCGCGCCACGTTGATCTTGCCATCGATGGCCATCAGCTCAGCGAGTGACGTCCATTTCGGACGACCTACTGATTTTGCTCGGCCAATTGCATAGATAATGTCGTCTGGAATGGCTGCGGTGACTTTGCCGAAGTGCGATATAGCAGCTTCCGTAAGTCCAAGAATAGGGCAAATAGCACGTTGTGTAAGGCCCACACTCTTGAGCTGGAGCGCCCACATTGCCTGTTCGATCCATGTCAAGTTCTCGCGAACGCCGTTTTCAAGGGATTGCTCTTCAATAAGTTGTCGATCCGTCAGCGCACGAACGTAGGCTTTGACCTTAAGAGCTTCTGTACGCCTTTCTTGGTTCAGAGTCTTAATGGCAGCTAATCGGCGATAGCCGTAAGCAAGCTGGTAGTATCCATTTTTCGATGGATGCGGACGAACCAGAACCGGGATTTTCTGGCCTTCAGAGGAAATTGAAAGCTTAAGAGCCTCTAGCTCCTCGTTAGCTTCGGCATCAGCTTCGAAGCGATCGACAAACGGCGATCGTTCAATTTTGTGGGGATCCAAGGTAACGATACTGTCTTCTGTCAGTTGGGTGAGCGCACGTCCGACATTAGAGATAACTGGAGATGAGTGGCGGCGTGCGGTTAATGGATTAGCTGCTTTGTCAGCTAATTGCTCCCGTGCCCCGTTTTCAGAGCGTGCTTCGACATCTGCCATGCGTTTTAGGATGCTCTTCTTCATGGGTTACGCCCCCAAACATTGTGGATAAGACCTAGAATGTCGAAATTCACGCGATCCGCGCTTTCAATAGCGCGTTTTAATGCTTCGCGACCAACTTCACCGGACTCGAGTTCGTAAAGAGTCTTTTTGGCGACCGCCGCACCAGCTATTGCTGTGGATTCCAAAGCTTCTGCAACTAGGACGTCATCGCTAAAGAGACGACGCATCACGCCCGACATGTATTTTTGTGGACCGTCATTAGGGTTCACACGGGTGAGTAAAAATTTAAAGTGGTCATGTTCGAATTTTGCGCCGAATTGAGCGAGAACCTCCGATAAGTCAGATATCATTATCAGGAACTGATTACAGGAGGCGACATCAAGCATTGCTGGATGCACGGTAACAATTAAAGATGTGGCTGCGTATAGCGCCGCAAGGGTCGTGTAACCGAGCGAGGGTGGTGTATCAAGGATAACGATGTCGTATCTGTCTTCAACGGTCCTAATTGCTTTACCAAGGCGCTCAAAGAATAGGCCAAGCTCGTCCCGACTCCGTTCAGCAAGATATGACGGTGTGTCGAATTCGAAGTCCATGAGTTCTAGATTTCCAGGCACGAGATCGACGCCAGGGAAATAGGTAGGGCGAATGACATCAGCAAGCAGCCGGCGATCTTCGTCATAACGCAACGCCGCATAAGCAGTCGAGTTTTCTTCCAGATCAAATTCCGGTTGAATGCCGAAGATCGACGTCATTGATGCCTGAGGATCAAGATCAATGCAAAGTACCCGATAGCCCTGAAGACCAAGGAAATGGGCGAGATGTGCGGATGTCGTTGTCTTGGAAGAGCCGCCCTTGAAGTTCGATGTTGCGATAATTTGGAGTTTTTCGCTGTCACGTCGATATGGCAACAGAGTTTTTGCCTCGTCCGGACGGAGAACAGAGAGGAATTGACGAAGCTCTTTGACTTGATCGATAGTATAGGTGCGTCGATTGTTTTCAGCCCGTCTAGGCTGGGGGCCTTTTCCTTCGATCGTCAACTGACGAAGTGTGCTTTCTGGCACATTAAGGAGACGAACGAGATCTAGCGTCGAAAATGTTCGCGTAAACGACTTACGAGAAGATGGCGGATAGAATGCCTCGCGCATGTCACGCAGTTCGGCCGATAGCTTAGCGGTATAGCCGTCAATCTTCGACGCAGTGTCACTGACGATGAGTCTGTTGGAGTGGAGCATTCAATCCTCATGACGGTTTTTAACCCGCTTTGGGTCAGTATCCGTCAAGCATACGAATAAATGCCGATTCGACAAGGGATTTTTCGTTAACAAGTGGTTAATGAGCGCCCAGTCTCGTATGTATACTTTACAACTGTAAAGTTCTCGGAGTGATGGGTGGGCAGGTTGCGGACTTTACAGTTGTAAAGTTTCTCCAATGGCGTACTGCATATTCTCGGCGGAGTGTCGAAATTGTATGCCAGAGCTTGTTTAAATTTGCTCTAATTTTCTTCTTTTATCGGCGAACTATTCCACTTGCGCAGCGTGTTGCGACCAGATCGTTTGGTTTGATAGAGAACATCGTCCGCTCTTTCGAGCAATTGCGGCAGCGACACTTCGCTGACTGCCGCTGTTGCGATCCCGGCGCTGATGGTGACGACCTGGTAAGGGGAGCCGGGAGGGGGGGTCGCCAGTTGCTGAACCGCTTCCCGGATACGACTGGCAAGCCGTGCGGCCTGCTCGCCGCCATGGTCGGGGAGGAGCACAAGGATTTCTTCGCCGCCATATCGGAAGACGGCTCCGCAGGGCCCGACGCTGTCGTTTGCCACAGAACTCACTGTCTGGATGCAGTTGTTGCCGTCGAGGTGGCCGTGAATGTCGTTGACCTTCTTGAAATAATCAATATCGATCATGACAGCGGATACGGTCCTGCCGGAAGTGGCTGCTTCCATATCCGGTTTCGTATCGGGGCGGGCATGCGGCGATTGTTGAGACCTGTCATGGCATCGGCGCGGAAAGGCTTCGTCAATTCCGCCTGAAGCTTCTTGCCGTGCAGATGGTTGAGAAAATTCGGCCGGTCGACATGTTCCGTAAAATACGCCGAAATCGCCAGAAAGACACCAAGCGAGACGTAAAACAACGACACGATACCCGAATAAGTGACGGGCTCGAACGAGCCGTTTAACCATGTGGTGAGGAACTGAAGGGAAACCATCACGGTGAGGCCGGTTGCCACCGTCACAAAACGTGGCCTGAGAACAATGACGAAGAAGGCAAGGGAACGAGACTTCCGGTCTGGTAGGCAAAGAGATAGGTGCTTTGCGAGAAGATGAAGGCGACCATGGGCAGGCCAACACCAAGAGCGCTAACGCCGAATGCGAGCATGTCATAGGTGGCGGGTGTGGGGCGAAGCCGGAGCCAGATAACAGTGAAGATGGCATAGGGCAGAAACACGGCCAGACGCAGTAGCACGCCGATGTGCACGACATCGGGCACCATCGAATGGTCGCCCGGGATCGAAAGCAGGTAGAACAGGGATCCCTGTCTGGCCCAGAGCGGAACCATCCGCACACGTTTGTGGAGATATTCGCGAAGAAACAGGCGCTCTGTCGATGGTGCGAAAGCCAGAGTACGAAGCCCGGTCCTGATTTCCTCATCGATGGCATCGACCGATATGCTGCTGTGCGGGTCTGGCGGGATCATCATCATCGCGTCTCACTTGTCAGCGTCTGCTGCAGCCGAATTGGTGCGGGGTCTGATGGCATGCGACGGCATGCCGGATACAAGTTTGGGTGATGCACTTTCCAAAGCTGGCAGGGCTATCGGATCAAGGGATGATCCTTGCGGCTTTGCCCATGTGCCTTTCGGCACTGTTGTAATAGCGTGCGGCCTGATTGACGGAGCGGTGCTGCGACTGTTGCATGGCTTCCGGCAAGGGACGCCCTGATGGGCAGCCTCGGTACGGTAGCCGGCGCAGCCTGTGTGCGCTGAAGGCATCCAGGTCAAGCCCGGCCTGGGCGACGCGGCTTTTGAGAATGGCATTGACCAATTGCGGTGAGAGGGCGCGTGTCTTGCGATTGCCCGATTGATCGACGCCGCGCAACGCCGCCCGCCCTTTCTTGGTGATGGCACAAGCCAGTTTTTTGAGGGGATCGCAATCGGCGAGTCGATCAGCCTAGCAGCCTTGACGCACGTCCGCTGCGCCGTTTGGCATTGTTGTAATAGTCGGAGGCCTGCTGGACGGAGCGATGGCGCGATTGTTCCATGGCTTCAGGCAACGGAATGCCGCGATTGGCCGCTTCGGTGAGATAGCCGGAGCGCAGACCATGGGCAGAAAATTCCGCCGGATCGAGACCCGCCATTTGTGCACGCCGCTTGACGATGGCGTTGACGGCACTGGGGTCCAGCGCGCGCGCCGACACATTGCCCCAGCGATCGATCTTGCGAAAAACGCTGCCCTTGTCGATCCTGGCAGCTTTCAGCCAGCGGGTGAGGGCGTCGACAGGGCGACCGGTCAGATAGACGATTTCGTCGTGATCGGCGCCGCTGGTTTTGGTGCGGCCGAGATGAATGCCGAGCGAGGGGAGGGGGGAACCATCCTCATCGGTGAGCGGTACCTGTTTGACGAGCTGCTCCGTTCTTAGTCCGGCTATTTCGCTGCGCCGGCGACCGCCAGAGGCAAAAGCGACCATCAGGATGGCCCGGTCGCGCAAGGCGGTGAGATCCTCGCCCGAACAGGTCACAAGCAGCTTGCTTAAAATATCGCCGGTAATGGCACTGGCACTCTTGCGGCCCCGCGGCCGGTTGATGGCACGGACGGCAAGGCGGATGGCGGATTTGACGGAAGGCGATGAAAACGAGCCGTTCAGACCGCGCCAGCGGGTCAGCGTCGACCAATTGGCCAGACGCCGACGCACGGTTGCCGGTGCATGCGGCCCAGACACGCGCAGAAAGCCTTGTCGGCGCAATTCCTCTTCCACGTCGGCCGGCATGCCGTGATCGGAATCGATCTCGCGTTGCTGCGGCCGCCACAGATGATGGGCAATGAATTTCAGCACCAGGGCTTCCGGCGCCGGGAAGGGGAGGGGGCTGCCGGTTGCGGCCATCGACCAAGCTTCGAGATAGGCCAGATCCGAGGTCAGGGCGCGCAGGGTGTTTTCGCCCATGCCTTCATTGATCAGATGGCGCAGCGTCTCGACATCCTCATCGGTCAAAATGTCTGCCAGCATGTCGCGGCGGTTCATCGGCAGGACAGCTGCGATGGTGTCAAGGGCTTCGGCGCGCAATAGTGTTCTGGATTGAACGTTATCAGTGACCATGGGCGAGCGGGCCCAGAACGACAGCCCCTTCCGCACGGGCAGCGGCTGCCAGCTTGCGGTCAAGTGTCGCCAGCGGCAGGCTTTCTGTCAGGGCGAGAGCCAGATAAGCGGCATCGTAAGCACTGAGCTGATGCCGTCGCGCAACACGAACCACCTCAGCATCCTCACTGCGTGTTACCAGACGCAGTGGCAAGGCGCGAAAACGCGTTAAGGCCGTGTATACCATGTCCTCCCCAATCCGTCCGCGTTTTTCGGCAATCAAAAGGATGCTGCGGATTTCATGCTGCAACAGTTCCGGCGCAACCGCGTCTTCATCCGCCAGTTGGTTCATCATCTCGGTGGCGAATGGATGATCTTCATCAGGCAGCAACCAGGCACCGGCAACTGAGGCGTCAACAATAAAAGCCATCAGTAGCGACGCCCTTCTTCAATCCACGCGCGGATTTCATCCTGGGTGACAGGTTGCGCTCGGGCCCGGAACGCACGCACAGCTTCAATCGCGGCCAGCCGCTGACGCCGTTCATCAAGCGCAACGAGGCGCGCAATGGGCGTGTTGCCACGCGAAATGATCACCTCTTCGCCGGCTTCAACCCGCGCCAGCAAGTCTGACAAATGGGTTTTGGCTTCAGCGACTTTCACGGTTACAGACATGGCCAGATCCTCCGGCTGTTGATCAGGTGGCAGTGGCACCATTTATCGTTTCTGCAGGGCAGTTGTAGCGGTTTTCTTCAAGTTGGTCAATGCGTTGGTCAACTCATCCCCGATAAGCTATACTTATCGGAGGTTATAAGCACAGAAAGATAGCGTCTATGTAACGAAAGTAAGGCATTTATTCGGTTTCATATCGGAGAATTTATCCAATACATTGACTATGTTAGTCTATGGAGTGCGGGTAATGTTCAGGGGTTAAGCGGGGTAAGCGTGGCAAATTCGGTGGCAATGTCGAACGCGTAGGCAATCTCGGCAGACCCGATGCGCGCTGCTGTACTGATCTTGCGAGGGCTCTGTCGCAAAATTTTGACCTTTTCTTCGCTATTATACGTTTGATGCGGATATTCGAGCGAGGAGAATGGGGATGGCGATCGATTTCACAGGGGCACATTTCCCCAAAAGCGTCATCCTCTATGCTGTTTTCTTTTA